>Ga0302320_10013883_pt1 | contig 16727 bp, 9 predicted proteins | sample Bog_T0_3_FD_202130 | JGI IMG/M metagenome (GOLD analysis project Ga0302320, IMG submission 202130) | Peat permafrost microbial communities from Stordalen Mire near Abisko, Sweden - Bog_T0_3 | ecosystem: Environmental > Terrestrial > Soil > Wetlands > Peat | place: Sweden: Abisko, Stordalen Mire... | reverse complement strand
CGAGGAAGCGTCACTTGATCGGCTGACACGAACAATCCAGTAATCTTGTGCCCGTCGTCGATGGATGACGCCCTCGTCTTGCGATGATTCAACCTAAAGCGAGAACCCTTCAAGGCGAGTTCCAACTCATTCTGAACATGGTCTCTCATCGGTTGGGCTGTCTTGAACGCGCGCTTCCGTGCCACAGAGGCAGAAACGGAAATCGTCAAATCATCGAAGTATCGCGTGTAAATGAAGTCGGAACCGAGGCGCCGAATGATTTGCTCGTCGAACCTTGCAAAGACCAAATTAGCAATCGCTGGCGATGTCGGTGCTCCTTGCGGGAGGCGTCCGCGATGTGTCACGAGCCGTCCTACAAAAACCGCCGCGTCGTGCGTCCACTCGCTCATAAACAGTTCGGGTGATGACCGAACAACCATCGCGCATTTCAATGATTGCAGGGTTGAGATGACATCGCTGACGTGAACCGAAGGAAAGAAGTTGGCAAGGTCAAACGTGGCGACAAATCGTTGCCCGACATGAGCGGCCGCGTTTGCGAGAATGCCAACTCGCAGATTCGCGCTGGTGTCTTTGCTCCGACCACCGACCACTTCCCGCGCCAGTCCGGATTGAGCGATTGCGAGCGGCAAACGCAACAACGCTCGCTGGATTCGCCGCAGCGGAGGAATCGGAATCAACAGCGTCCGCTTGCCGTTGTTGCCTTTTGGTATGTCGCGACGTTCGTACAACCCGATGGCTTTTGGCCAACTCTTGAAAGGGTGCTGCTCAAAAAAAGTGGGTCGGAACGCGAAGGCATGAATCACCTTGGAAGTCACCCACTTGTATCGGTGTTGAACCTCCTGGCAGACCAATGTCACAAGTGCTTTTTTGCCGGGCGTAGCGCGGCGGAGGTTCTGCCATTCGGTGTAGTCGGTCAGGCGCGAATCAGCCCCGTACACGAACTTCAGCAGGTGGCGTTTGGACGCAAAGTTCTGTCCGACAAAGTCTCGGACACGTTGAAGAACATCAGGCTCAGCATACCCAGCGTCATAGAACAATCGTAGGATTTCGTATGGCGGTCTCCTGGACAGGAACCCTTGAACCGACACTAAGCCAATAGCTATGCTGGCCGCGTCCGAACCGGCACAGTTTTGATTGATTACTGCTGCCGCGACGTTGCGATCCATTTGAGCCCGAGCGCGATTCTGGAAGCCGAGTGTAAAAAGGGGCGATGGCTCCTACGCAGGTGCCAACCGGAGCGAAGCCCATGAGGGCGTAACGCCAAAAATGAAATGCCACACGCATAAACCGCGATAAACACGGCCTACCCACGGATCAATGTGGACTGCGGAAGCTAAGCTAGGTGCCGCCATCGCCCTCTACTGCTAGGAAATTTGAGTGCTAGGAAATTTGATTTCACTCCTCCCTGTCCAGTGTAGCCGAGGAAACCTGTAGGTCAATGGGGATGGATGGTGGTCGTCCGGGGAAAGGCGGCTGCAACCGCCTTTCCCCGGACGACTAGCGCCTGGGCGGGAAAGCGCAAGCCCAAAACTGAAGAAACGTCGCTGCGGCATGGCGGTGTCGTGTCGGCAGTCCGTTCAGATCGGCAGCCCCCCCCCGTGGCGGATCGCTGCGAAGGTCGGCACACCGACGCACGTCGGCTGCTTGCCTTTGAAGAAAGAGGTCGACACACCGAAGCAAGCGGCGAGGGGCGAACCTGCTTATGGGTGGCAGGCCGCTGAACTGCCTGCCGAACCTTGCGGGCGGCGGAGCGCCCCGCCCGTCTTGCCGGCGGAAAAACTTTCCGCCCTAACTCCCGGCGGCGCAAGGGGTTGCGGCGAATCCGCAAAAATCTTTCGCGGGCCGGGAATAAAACGGCTATGTCAACCGATCTATATATAAGATAGTATACGTTAACACTGGAGGCGCACCCTCACCCTGACCCTCTCCCGGAGGGCGAGGGGAGGAGTTGGAAAAACGAATTGAAAAAGCGCCTCATTGCGCCCCAAAGCGCCTCACATCGCGATTTCGCGGCCGAAAACGCGTCGTCCTTTCGGGGAGTCTCAGCGTGAAATATCCTCAATCGCACCCCGAAAGGTGCGAAATCGATGCAAAATGCGCCGGTTTCGGAACGAAGAGGACAGAGGTCGGACGTCGGAGGTCGGAGGTCGGAGATCAGAGGTCGGAGGTCGGACAGATAACCACGAAATACACGAATCACACGAAAGAAAAAACGGCCACGGAGAGAACACGGACGCTCATGGCTCAAAGCTCATGGCTCAAAGCTCATGGCTCAAAGCTCATGGCTCAAAGCTCATCGCTCAAAGCTGAGACCGTTGACACGCTTCCATCATGCATAAGCGGTTATCACATAACATCTTATGACAACAAAGCCAGAATCGGTCCTGAGCGATTCTGATTGACAACGGTGGGGGTTGTGTGCCCCGCGCAGATGATAAGATGCCACCCACGAGAGAGGATGCAGACGTTGGACGAAAGAAGGCGGAACTCAGCAGCCGGAAGCCCTCACCCCGACCCTCTCCCAGAGGGCGAGGGGGACATGCGGAAGCCGGAAGCCCTCACCCTAACCCTCTCCCATCCTGCTGGGTACAGCAGGCGGGAGAGGGGACAGGCTTGCTCCCTGTTCACCGCTCAAAGCTCAAAGACACTTCGCCTAGAACCTGAGCCCGAGTTTCCTGGCCTGGGCGTAGTCGGCGTCGGCCTTGGCCTTGTCGCCCTTCTTGCTATACACATCGCCCCGGTTCCTATAGGCCCAGGCGTGCTTCGGGTCGAGGTGAATGGCTTCGTCGAAGTCGTTAATCGCCTTGTCGAGATCGTTTTTCTTGAACAGGGCGTAACCCCGGGCGTTGTGCGCTTCGGCGTACTTCGGGTCCAGGCGGATGGCCTCGGTGGCATCGGCGATACACTTGTCGAATTCGTTCTTTCCGTTGAAGGCGTAGGCGCGATTGACGTAAACGACGTTGAATTTCGGATCGATGCGGAGGGCCTCGGTGTAATCGGCGATGGCCTTGTCGAACTCGTTTTTCGCGCCATGGGCGAGCCCGCGGAGGTTATACGCCCAGCCATCTTGTGGGTTGAGGCGTATGGCCTCGGTGGCGTCGGCGATTACGTTGTCATAGGAACCTTTGTTCCAATAGGCCAAGCTCCGCCCCCGATAGGCCACGGCCGACTTCGGGGCGTCGCGGAGGGCGTAGCTGTAGTCGGCGATCGCCTTGTCATATTCGCCGCGGGCGTAGTAAATGCCGGCCCGGTTGTTGTATGCGTCGGCGAAGTCCAAGTTGGCCTCGATGGCATTGGAGTATTCGGCCAGCGCCTTGGCCTGGTCGCCCTTGGCGGCGTACGAGAGGCCGCGGAGATTGAACGCCGGGGCATCCTTCGGGTAGTAGGCGATGGCGGTGGTGCAATCGGCAATGGTGTTGTCGTAGTCGGCCTTGGCATAATAGGCCGTGGCCCGGTTGAGATATGCCCGGTCCCAATTACTGCGGCACTTGATGGCCTCGCTGTAATGGGCTATCGCCTCGTCGTAATTGTGTTTGGCAAAGGCGATGTCGCCTTGCTCGCGGGCGTCGACGGCGTCGTCGGCATTCACTGTCGAAGGCAAGAGGGCCAGGCTTGACGCGACCATCATGCCCAGAAAGCAATTCGTTGTCACACGGCTCATAGCTTCACTCCTCGCCGGTTCGGCAGGCCGGCTACCATTGTTTGATTTCTCGCTTTATTGCGGGCTGAGCCCGCACCAGCAAAATAGTTTACGTGTGCTAGGCACCGCCGGCAATCCGGTGGGGTGCAGGGAGAATTATTTTCTACGAAAAAATCATTGTTCCCGGCCAACTGACGGAGTAGAATACCGCAAGTTCCATGCAAGGGAGACGACGATCATGCGCGCAGCGGGCATTCTTCTTGGTGTAGCCATCTTCTCAACCCTGGCCTTCATGCCCGGCAACGTGCGTGCCGATGATGCCCAGCAATTACTGGAAAAAGGTGATGCGGCGTACGCCGCGAAGAAATATGACGAGGCCATTGCCGACTACAACGAGGCCATCCGCCTGAATCCGAATTTTGCCGCCGCGTATGGGATACGGGGTTACGTCTGGTTCGACAAAGGCGACTACGACAAGGCCATCGCCGACTCGAACGAGGCCATCCGGCTGAACCCGAACGGATTAACGACCTACCTGGCCTATCGAAACCGGGGCGACGCCTATCGTGCCAAAAAGGAATATGACAAGGCCATCGCCGACTACAACGAAACCCTGCGGCTGAGCCCGACATTCGCCGAAACGTACAACGCCCGTGCCCTCAGCTATGCCACCAAAGGCGACCAGGCCAAGGCCATGGCCGACTTCAACGAGGCCGTCCGGCTCGACCCGAAATTCGCCTCGGCCTTCTACAACCGCGGCCACGCCTATGATGTTCAAGGCGACCGGGCCCAGGCGATCGCCGACTTCAACGAGGCCATCCGGCTTGACCCGACACTCGCCGCGGCCTTCTACGACCGCGGCCACGCCTATGACGTGCAAGGCGATGCCGACAAGGCGATCGCCGACTACAGCGAGGCTATCCGGCTGTTCCCGAATTATGTGGATGCGTACAAGAACCGGGGCAAAGCCTATCATCGCAAGGGCGATCTCGCCAAAGCCATCACGGACTACAACGAGGTCATTCGCCTCAGCCCCAAGTTCGCCGAGGCCTATCGCAACCGGGGTCTCGTTTATCTCGACCGGCGCGATTTCGACAAAGCCATCGCCGATTCCACGCAGGCCATCGGCCTTGACCCGAAGGATAGCGTGGCCCTCTACGACCGGGCCGACGCCTATTACGCCAAAGGCGAATTCGACAAGGCGATTGCCGACTACAGCGAGACCCTGCGGTTGGTCCCCGCATTTGCCGAAGGCTTGAATGCCCGCGGCTTCGCCTACGCGGCCAAAGGCGATTTCGACAAGGCCATCGCCGACTATACCGAGGCCATCCGCCTGGAGCCAAAATTCGCCCTGGCCTATTCCAACCGGGCCATGGCCTTCGGCGCAAAAAAGGATTTCGCCAGATCGATCGCCGACTTCAGCGAGGTCATCCGCCTCGTCCCGAATTACGGCAACGCTTATTTCAACCGGGCGGACTGCTACGTGCGAACGGGCGATTGGGACAAGGCCATTGCCGACTTCTCCACAGTCATCGACCTTAACCCGAAAGATGCCGATGCGCATTACCGGCGCGGCGGCGCCTATCACCAGAAAGGCGATTACGAGAAGGCCATCGCCGACTACACCGAGGCCATCCGCCTCAACCCCAAAGATGCCACGGCCTATCACAACCGGGGCGACGATTATGCCCACTCGGGCCAGCCCGACAAGGCAATCGCCGACTTCAGCGAGGCCATCCGCCTGGACCCGAAGTTGGCCAACGCCTATTTGGCGCGGGGCTACGAATATTTCCGCAAAGGCGAGTACGATAAGGCGCTAGCCGACGACAACGAATACGTCCGCCTCCGCCCTGACATCACCGACGGCTATTGCGGCCGGGGCACGGTCTACCGTGAAAAAGGCGAATACGACAAGGCGATCGCGGAATTCAGCGAGGCCATCCGCTTGGACCCGAAATTCGCCTGGTCCTATCAGGCCCGCGGCCGCGCTTTTGCCAAGAAAGGCGATCTCGACAAGGCGCTTGCCGACTACGCCGAGGCCATCCGCCTGAACCCGAAATACGGCACTGCCTATTTCAACCGGGCGGACGCCTACGTGCAAAAGAGCGATTTCGACAAGGCCATCGCCGACTTCTCCATGGTCATCAGCCTCGACCCGAAAGATGGCGAGGCGTATTACCGCCGCGGCCAGGCCTACAGCAAACAGGGCGACAAAGACAAGGCCGAGGCGGACTTTGCGCGGGCCAAGGAACTCGGTTATCGGAAATAGTCGTCAATCTTCCCTGACAACGCGAAAGCCCGTGGTGTTGTCGGGGTAATACTCGCCGAGTCCGGTGCGAGTCGTGGAACTGGTCTCGAAGGGTGGATCGAACCAGGAACCGCCCCGCCGGACGCGCAGGGGCAGGTACTGATTTTCCGGGCCGGTCGGATTCTCCACGGGAGAGACGTTGTAGTACTTGGCGTCATAGGCGTCCGAGCACCACTGCCAAACATTTCCGTGCATGTCGTAAAGCCCGAAGGCATTGGGCTGGAACGACCCCACGGGCGACGTGAATACGTAGCCATCGCTGGCCTTGATCGTGTATCGCATGTCCGGGAACTTCGCCTTCAGCGCGGCGTCGGCCACGTTGCCCACTTCTGCCAGTTTCTCCGGATCGTCGCCATTGCAGTACCTGGTTGACGTTCCGGCACGGCAGGCATATTCCCACTCGGCCTCCGTCGGCAGGCGGTAGGCATGGCCGTCCTTCTTGCTGAGCCACTTGCAGAAGGCCCGCGCGTCTTCCCAACCGACGCAGACCACCGGATGGTCGTCGGTCTGTTCGAAACCCGGTTTGAGCCAGTTGGCGCCGTTGTTGAACTGGATCTTTTTCGTATCCGAATTCCAGCCCCAAGCTCCCGGCTTGTCGGCCTTCTCCGCGCAGGTCTTGTAGCCGGTGTCTTTGACGAACTGGCCGAATTGGCCCCGCGTGACGTGGTAGGTGCCGAAGAAAAACGGCATCTTGACGAACCGCGTGAAACGCACGCGGTGCTGTGGATGCTCGTGCTTGAACATCTCCGGTTTGAAGTCCTTCACTTTGAAGTAGTCGTTGAAAAAGTCGGACGTGTCGTCCGATGCTTCGCTGCTGCCCATCTTGAACTCGCCGGTCAAGGGAATAGGCGTCAGTTTCATGCCGATCGAGTTGGTGATCGCCGGCGCCCCGATCACCGTCGCCCCGGGAACCAGCGCTACGCGCAGCCCGATGATGGAGGGATTATAGCCGGGCACATGGTTGATACGGGCGGCCGACCGGCAGAGCGATGCAGGGCGGAACCATGCGCCGCCGCGGTAGACGCGGATAATGCCTTCCTCGGCGGGCCCTGTCGGGTCGTCCACGGAAGATTTCGCGTAGTACTTGTCATCGTCCCAATCGTTGCACCATTCCCACACGTTTCCCTGCATGTCGTACAGCCCCCAGGCGTTGGGCTTCTTCAGACCGACGGGGTGCGTTCCTTCGGTTGAGTTCTTGTCGTACCACGTATAATCGCCCAGTTTCGACCCATCGTCGCCGAAGTAGAATCGCGTGGTGCTTCCCGCGCGGCAGGCATATTCCCACTGGGCCTCGCTGGGCAAGCGGAACTCGCCCCGGCCTGCGCCGAACCGCTGGTTCATTCGGCCCACGAACTGCTGGCAGTTGTCCCAGTTCAGCCCGTCCACCGGGTTCTTCAGCCCCTTGTACTGGCTCGGGTTGTAACCCATCACCGCGATCCATTGCTCTTGAGTGACCGGGTACTTGCCCAGGTAGAACGGTTTGGTGATCCGCACGCGATGCTGCGGCTTCTCATCGGGAAAAGCGTCCTTGTCCGAGTCAGGCGAGCCCATCAGAAACTCGCCCGCAGGGATCAGCAGCAGTTCGATCTTCACTCCCCCGCCGAGGTCCACCGTAAGCTCCTTCAATGCGCTCTTCAGGGTGCCGCTGGCCTCCTTGGATTCCTGGGCCGTTGCGAGGCCGAACGTGCCGATTGCGGCACAGGCCGCCAGCGCCATGATCGATGTCTTGCGGAACATGGTTCGGAACTCCTTGCGTGCTGGTATCAGTCCAACGGATCGAGGGCGATGCGGAAGCCCAGGGTCTTGCTCGAGCTCTCGGGCCGCATGCCTTGACGGTACGCAGAGCGGCAGTCCTCGGCGCCATCGGCAAAGCAACCGCCCCGGGTCACGCGAAACGTGCCCTGGGCCGGCCCCTGCGGATCAACAAGCGTAGTGTCTGAAGGCAATGTCTTGTAATAGCGCTGGTCATAGTAGTCCTGGCACCACTGGTTGACGTTACCGTGCATATCGTAGAGCCCCCAGTCATTGTATTTCTTCAGTCCCACCGCCTCCGGCCCGGCGGGCGGCACGTCGCGCGGGTTGCGGCGATATGCGGGAGCGCGCCGCTCGTTTGCACTCGTACGGGGTCGCACATAGCCTGCGTGGTTCTGGAATTTGTCGTAGAACGCATACAAGCCCAGTTCACTGCTGTTGTCGCCGAAGAAATATCGCGTCGTGCTCCCCGCGCGGCAGGCGTATTCCCACTGGGCCTCGGTGGGCAAGCGGAACGTGCCCAGCCCGGCGCCGAACTTCCTGTTCAATTTCTTGATCACCTTCTGACAATCGTCCCAGCTTACGCTCTCGACCGGGTTGTTCGGACCTTTTGCCTCGCTGGGGTTGTTTTCGGTCAGCGTTTGCCACTGGTCCTGCGTCACGGTGTACCTGGCCAGGTAGAATGGCTTGGAAATCCGCGCGCAGACTTGTGGCGTTTCCTCGTCGCGCCGGTCATTGTCCATGAAGCTTGCCCCCATCCAGAACTCGCCCGGGGGGATGAGAGTCATTTCCAACTTCGTACTGGCGGCGATGTCCACCGAGATTTGGATTGGCCGCTTTTTCGCCTTGCCGGGTACCCTCTGGGTGGCGGCAGGAGATTGACTGGCGACCGGGTCCAGGCAGACGCGCATGCCAATGTAGTTGAAGCGAAAGCCGGGCCGCTGGTAGGCGCGATCGGCCGAACGGCATTCTTTTTCGGGGCTGTGCCAGCTACCCCAGTCATGGATGCTGCCGCCGCGAACTACGCGGGTCAGGCCGGTGGCCGGCCCCGTCGGATCGTCGCTGGGCGAATCGGCGTAATACGCCTTGTCATACCAGTCCGCGCACCACTCGCTGACGTTCCCGTGCATGTCATAGAGCCCCCAGGCGTTCGGCTTCTTGGTGCCGACGGGCTGCGTCGTGGTGGCGTTCGCACGATACCAGGCATATTCGCCCACTTTTGACGGATCATCCCCGCAGCAAAAAAGCGTCGTACTGCCCGCGCGGCAGGCGTATTCCCACTGCGCCTCGGTGGGCAACTGGAACTTCCCGCGTTCCGGGAACTTGGCGCTCAATGCGTCGAGGAATTCCTGGCACTCCTGGCAGTTGACGTTATCCACCGGGCCCTTCCATGCCTTGAAGTGGCAATAGTCATAGCCCAACATCGCCACCCACTGCCCCTGCGTAACCGGGTACTTCCCCAGATAGAAAGGTTTGGTGATGCGAACCTTGTGCTGCGGCTTCTCATCGTCCTGGATGTCCTTGTTCTCGCTCGCATCGGGTGAACCCATCTGAAACTCGCCCGCCGGGATCAGGACCAGTTCCAATTTCACGTTGTTGCCCAGGTCCAGGGCGAGTTCCTTGGGCGGGCTGGCCGCATCGGCGGCCGCCTGCGGGGATTCTCCGGACGCGGCGAGGGCGAGACCGCCGAACGCCAAAAGAAGCGCCGAAACGATGGTCGACAACTGACGGAACATGGTTCGAACCTCCTTTATTTCTTCGCCCTTTCGCGGAAGGGCTTTCGTTGCTGGTAAAGTTCCAGGCGGGAACGCAATTCTTGCCTGGCCGTTGCATCGGGGGCCAGTTCGATGGCCTTCGCCTGCCACTCGGCGGCCTGGTCGAAGTTGCCGCTCTCGGCATAGGCCGCAGCCAGCGCATCGAAGCAGCCCCAATTTTTTCCGGCGGCCGATTGACACAGTTTGTTTGCGATCTCGACCGCCTTCTTTCCGTCGCGGTATTTCTCGACGGGACACGTGGCGTACAACCAGGCGAGGCATCTGCCGGCGTTGACGAAGTTCGGATCGGCCGTCAGGGCCTGACTGTAGTCGGCGATGGCCTTGTCGTATTCGCCCTTTTCGTACCAAATCAGGCCGCGATTGCCGTGGAGGACGGCCCTGGTGGCGGCGTCGATGGAATCGCGCAACAGCAAGGCCTGGCTGAAGTCGGCGATGGCCTTGTCGTAGTCACCTTTCGCCTTACAGACGTTGCCGCGATTGTTATAAGCGGCGACATTCTTGGGATTGATTCGCAGGACCTCGCCATAATCGGCGATAGCCTTGTCGAGATCGCCGCTGGCCGCATAGGCATTACCCCGGTTGTAATGCCCTTCGGCGGTATTCGGGTCCAGGCGGATGGCCTCGTTGTAGTCGGCGATCGCCCTGCCAGAATCGCCTCTGGCCTGATAGATGTTGCCCCGGTCGATAAGCGCCGTGACGTATTTGGGGTTCAGGCGGATGGCCTCGGCATAGCCGCTGAGGGCCTGGTCGAAATCGCCGCGGGCGAAGGCCGCGTTTCCCCGCTCGAAGGCTTCGCGGGCCGACTGGTCGACGTTCACCGCGGGCCGCGCGGCGGCCCCGTTTGCAGGATTTTCAAGTTCCTTGGCCCGCGCGTAGTCCTCATCGGCCTTATGCTGATCGCCCTGGCTGTGATAGGCGTCGCCGCGGCTTTTGTAGGCGGCCGTAAACTTCGGCGCCAGCCGGATGGCCGCGCTGTAGTCGGCAATCGCCTTGGTGTGCTCGCCGTTGTGCTCCCAGGCATCGCCGCGATTGTCATAGGCCTCGGCGTTATGCGGTTGGAGCCGGATGGCTTCCGTATAATCGGCAATGGCCTTGTCATAGTCGCCCTTGTTGTACCACAAATCGCCGCGATTCATGTGGGCCTCGGCATAGTTGGGGTCGATCGCCAGGGCCTGGCCAAAGTCCGCGGCGGCCTTGTCCCAGTCGTGCTTCTGCTCCCACGCCCAGCCCCGGCCGCTGTAGTTGCCCGCATCCTTGGGATTGATCCGCAGGGCCTGGTTGTAATCGACGATGGCCTTGTCCCAGTCGCGTTTCTGCGTCCACGCCCAGGCCCGACTGCTGTAGCTGTAAGCATTCTGGGGATTGATCCGCAGGGCCTGACTGCTGTCGGCGATGGCCTTGTCGTAGTCGCCCTTCTTGCACCAGGCGTAGGCGCGATTGTCGTACAGATTGGCATACCGCACGGCGTCGTTACGATCGAAGAGCCGTAGGGCCTGGCTGAAGTCGGCGATGGCCTTGTCGTAGTCGCCTTTGGCAAACCATGCCGCAGCGCGCTCGTTGTATGCCTCGCCATCGCCGGGTCTGATCGCCAGAGCCTTGTTGAAGTCGGCGATGGCCTTGTCGTAATCACCTTTGGCAAACCAGACAAGGCCGCGAATATCGTAGGCCTCGGCGTAGGCCGGATCGAACCGTACGGCCTCATTGCAATCGGCGATCGCTTTGCCGTATTCGCGCTTCGAATACCAGGCAACACCGCGAGACCGGTAGGTGACGGCGTTTTCAGGATCGAGTCGCAGGGACTCCGTGTAGTCGGCGATGGCCTTGTCCCACTCGCCCTTGCTGTTCAAGTCCTCGGCGCGATTGAAATACCACTGCGCATCCTGGGCGCCGAGGGCCGGGACGGCAAGGGAGCATGTGCCGGCCAGGATCAAAGTCAGGAAAAGACGTTGCATGATTCGATGTACCCTAATCGTTACGAAGCGTCACCAGGTACTTGTTCGTATCACCGCTTTTCGAATCATAAACAGTCACCCTCATCCGCTTCGGCGAGTTGCCCACGGCGTTGGCAAACTCGGCGAAGTTCGACACGCCCGCGCCGTTGACCTGCTGGATGATGTCCCGGCCGGCGACCAGGGCGTACGACTTGTCGTCGCCCGGACGGCGCATCGACTGGTGAGGATAGCCGTTGAGGAGTTGGGTGACCTCTACGCCATGCCAGTTCCGGCCCAGTTCGGTTTCCTGGGCAATCACGCCGAAACGGGGCGGCGGATCGTCGCTACCTCCCCTGCCGACGATATAGGCCGTCTGGTGCGTGGCATCGGGGTGGAGGTTTTTGACCCGCCCGTTTACCATGCCAAGCACCTCGTCCCACTGCAGCCGTTGGCCCAGATGCGACTTGATGACGCCGCAAAGCGAGAACGTGAATATCCCGGCCGTATCGCCGAGGTCCACGCTGGACTGCGATTTCTTGGCGGCGCTAATCACCATGACGCCCGGCGGCAGATCGAAGAACAGCGACTCGAACACGGGCGGCACCTGGGGAGGAACCAAGGGCGGAAGCTTGTCCGGTTGGCTTTTCCCGCCTGCGGTCGCTTCAGAGGCTTCTTGGGGGATTTGTCCTGCGAACAGCACGGCGCAGCCGTCGGTAAAGATCAGCGTTGCGCGGGGACGAACTTGCTCGACGGCCGCTTCGAGGTCGCGGCGAATGTAGATCCAGCCGCCGCTGGTAGCAATCACGTGGTCCGAGGCCTGCAGGTCATATGCGCCGTGACCATTGTAAAAAACGACCAGGATATCGCGGCCCGCCACCAGCCCCTTCTCTCCCAGCCCGCGGACCTCCGCCAGAATCTTTTCGCGACTGACCTGTCCGCCCTGGAGTTCGACGATTCGGAGCTGCTTTTCGGGCACGTTCGCCCGAAAGAGGCCGGTAATTTCGCCTCCACCGAGACGGAATGCATCGGCGCAGGTCTTGGCATTGGTGTCGGCTATCGACAGCAGGAAGATTTTTGCCGTCGGGTCGTCTTTCCGCGGGTCCGCCTCCATGCCCGGTAGGCCCGCGGCAAAAAGCAGCACCAGCGCCGCTCCTGAAAAGCAAAGACGCACGACCGCAGACATTGTTGGCCCTTTTTCCGCTTGCGCCAAAAAAAGTTGCTGTACCACGGGAATATTATAGGCATGAGGCCGCCAAGGGAAACCGGCTCGCCCATTTTTGGCAGCCAGATGCCGGACATCTTGGAAATTTCGCACCGAGCGTCTACAATCCCGGCTGGCAGGTTCAAAAGCAGTCTTTGTTGGCCGGGGTACCGGCAATTTGGGGTCCAATCATGCGTATCGCAGTCGGTGCAAATCATCGCGGGCTCACCGTCCGCGATCATGTCGTTCCTTTGCTGCGAAGTATTGGCCACGAGGTTGAGGTCATTGAGGCGCCCCGGGAGCAGGCAGCCGACTATCCCGACATCGCAGCGGGCGTGGCGCGGCAGATAGGACAAGGCACCGCGGAACGCGGCATCCTTATCGGCCGGTCCGGTATGGGCATGTGCATCGTGGCCAACAAGTTCCCCGGAGTCCGCGCGGCCGTCTGCAACGATGAGTTCACCGCGGATACGAGCCGGCGCTATCTGAACGTCAACGTCCTCTGCCTTTCCGCAGAATTGGTGGGCGAATACTCGGTCCAGAAGATCATTGAAGTATGGCTCGCGACGCCCTTCGACGGCGGCCGCCATGGGCGGCGGACCGAGCGGGTCTCGGCGATCGAGCGGGAAGTCTGGGCGTCGCAAGCGACTCCGCCGCCGGCGACGCAAATTGGAAACTGAAACCTCCGCAACTAAGCCGCACGCCGCGTATCGGGCCGAGCTGCCGGGCGGGCCTTCGCAGGACGAGCCACCAGGATCCGGTCGCCGACGAGACTGAAGTGGAAGCCGATTGCCTGTAACCGCTCGAGTTGTTGGCCGTCCAGCCGGCCCGCCTTGTAGGCCGCCCGCTGCATCATGACCCAGTTGCCCAACTTGTGATCTTCCGCATAGCTCTGCGGTACGTCGCAGTGCCCGGTCGCGCGGCGATAATCCTCAAGCGCGGCGAACATCGTGTCCCATCGCTCGCGGCGCAGGTCCCATGTAAAGCCGATCGCGCGGAGCCGGGCGATCCGCTCCCGATCCAATTGACCTTGCTTGTACAACGTCCGCTGCGTATGCACCCAGTTGCCCAGCGGCCGGCAATCTTCCGAGAGGGTGGAGATGCGGCAGTGGCCGTGGACCTGCCTGTAGTCAACCAGTTCGGCGAACATCTCTTCCCAGCGGCTGTCGCCGCCGCGATCCCAGCCGAAGCCGACCGCATCGAGCCGCCGGATTCGCTCGGTGTCCAGGTCGCCCCGCTTATGCGCCGCACGCAGCCCTTTTATCCACTTCGCCAGCGCGGGGTTCTCCGGCCAGCCGCAGGGCACGTTGCAGTCGCCATGACGCCGGCGGTAATCGACCAAGGCCGCAAACAGGTTCTCCCACCGCGTCTGCTGGGGCTCCCAAACAACGCCCAGGGCATCCAACTGCCGCACGCGCTCCAGGTCGAGCCGCCCCGACCGCTTGTTGCAGCGAATCCCATGCAACCACGCCGCCAACTCGCGATTGCGCGGCCATGCGTTCGGAACATTGCAGTGTCCGTGGTCGCGATGGAACGCTTCCAACTGGGCCAGCATGGCATCCCAATCCCGCGCGACGAAACGCCGCGTGCGCACAGCCCAGACGAAACCGATCGCGTCGAGCCGCACGATCCGATCCGCATCCAGAATCCCCTGCTTCCGCTGACGGCGGCAATTGAAGACCCAGACGGCCAGCGAAGGATCTTCCCGGTAGCTCGACGGCACGTTGCAGTGGCCGTGCTCGGCCTTGAAGGCCAGCAGGTCGGCAAAGCGTCGCTCCCACCGATCCGACCCGGCCGGCGCGCACAGCTGCCTTGTACGACGGTCTTGGACGCGTCGTCGAGCAACCGGTTCTGGTTCGAGCAGGGTATGCATAGTACCGTATTACAAAGGGGCCACGCTAGCAGTAGGGGCCATAACCCTAACGACTATAACTCAGTGTCTCCCTAAAGGTTATCTTAATTGATTTAGCCGGCACGTCAAGCATTTTGTGGCCAATCAGGGATTAGGGATTGGGCTCTGCGCTCGCCGCCTCGCTTGAAAGACTGCACCACAATGTCGTCAAATTGATCTGATGCCATCCGAATGACGGCGATTCTGGACCGACTGCCCCAACGTGAGACGCGCGCGGCAACCTCGGTAGCAAATCTTAACTCCATGCCGTGGCAAGCTTTATGTCCGCCGGTTTCCCCGCCACCCCGCCCAACCAGTCGGATATGGCGCGTGGTTTGCCCTAGCAAAGGACGGTTCCACAATTGCGACTGAATAAGGAGGCCAGAAAAATGAACGCGGCAACGAAGAAAAGGGGACAGTCCCCATTTGTGCAAAGCACCCTCCGGGCCGTTCCGGCAAATGGGGACTGTCCCCATTTCTTCGCCAGGACCGCAATGATCGTTGCGGCCGGAATCGTCTTGTTGTTCGCCACGACCAATGCTTGCCTGGCGATGGACCAACCGCCTCAGGATCCGCAACAGCAGCGTGCCTGGCTCGTGGGGCACCTCGTCGGCGACATGCAGGCCCTCGGCACTTTTGACGGCGCCGCGATCGCCAACGTGCCGGCCATCGTCAACTCCCTGAACGATGACCAGGTGGCGCTCTTGGCGCAGTATTACTTCCTCACTCGCAGCAAGACCGAACAGGACGCCTACGTGTATTCCTTGCAGCAGCAGGGCGATACGGCCGAACAGGTCAACGCGGCACAAGCGGCGACCGCCGATTTGCTGGCCGACATCAACAACCAGATCGCGGAGTGCAACGCGCAGTTCGCCCCAATGCCGCAACCGGTCGTCTATCTGGCCCAAATCTGCTATGCGAGCGTGCCGGGCTGGTGCTGTGGGGCCCAGTGCTTCGTGCCCGACTGGTACTACGACAACGGCTGCTTCGTCGGTCCGTGTCTCAATGCCGCCTGGTCGGGTCCTTGGGCGGTCCCGGTGTGGAACGTCTACCGCGACCACGGCAGCCATTTCTATTCGGTTTATAACCGGGTTGCCCGGACCGCGCGTATCAGCCACAGCTTGAGCCTGGCGAAGAGCAACGCCCTCTGGCTGCGGGGCCACAGCGACTGGCACAACACTCCGGCGCACGGGCAGCTTGTGCGCCAGACGGCGGTCCAACCGCATCTGAATGTCCCCAACCGCACGGCCGCCAAGCCCCAGCCGAGCCGCACTTTCCAAAGCGCACCGCGGCCCGCTGCCCATACATACAACCGGACGACTGCGGTCCGCCCCGCAAAGGCCCAGGTCCGACATGTTGCGACGGCGCACTTGCCAAAGGTAGTTCATCAGCCGGCTAAGCCTCAAGTAAATCATGCCAAGGCGGCCCCTTCCCATGCGAATCGTCCGGCAGCGCATGCCGCACACGCAAGGCCGGCGGCACATGCGCAGCCCCACGCCTCGGCGCATGGCGGAAAGCGACGTTGAGAGTTGAGGGCTGAGGGTTGAGGGTTGAGGAAGAAAAGCTCCCCTCTCCCGCCTGCTGTACCCAGCAGGATGGGAGAGGCACCCAAAGGGTACCCGGGGGTGAGGGCATTTGCCGGTTGCCAATCGCGCGCAGGTTGGACCACATTTTTGAAAAATCGCCGAGGCCTGGAAATTGCGGGGAAAACGCATGGAAATGACTGGGAAACCGCTCAGAAACCGCTCAGGATTGACTCAGGAATCGCTCGAAAGCTGCTCAGGATTGACTCAGAAACCACTCAGGAATCACTCAGGAATCGCTCAGGAATGGCTCCTGAATCGCTCGGGAACCACTCGGAAATGTTCATAAGCATAGACAGAGGGGCGAGGGCGACATTCGCCCTTTTTCGGATGAAAGAGAGAGAAGGTCTCCAGGCTGTGGAGCGTGGGGTGTGGTGACATTCGACATTCCCTTCTCCGCCGACTTATGCACCGCCCCGCGTTTTCCGGCGCTGGTGCAGATCGTCCGCCGCGAGGCGGAACTGCTTGGCGGCAAATGCTTTGCGTGTTGCGGCCCACATCGTTGGCGGCTGTTAACATGGGTAAGGTTGGTGCATAGACAGTTTTCGGTGTTCGGTTGTCAGTGTTCAGCACTCGGAGCTTGTGAAACAATCGCGCTCGTAGTACCGGCTTTAGCCGGAATCCGCCCGATTCCGCCTGAAGCCGG
>Ga0302320_10013882_pt1 | contig 16729 bp, 13 predicted proteins | sample Bog_T0_3_FD_202130 | JGI IMG/M metagenome (GOLD analysis project Ga0302320, IMG submission 202130) | Peat permafrost microbial communities from Stordalen Mire near Abisko, Sweden - Bog_T0_3 | ecosystem: Environmental > Terrestrial > Soil > Wetlands > Peat | place: Sweden: Abisko, Stordalen Mire... | reverse complement strand
GTCAGGTGCCCGTCCGCCCAGACCGCCGCGGTCACCAACCAGGATCCGGCGGTGCGGCGCCGGGCGCGCTCGGCGAATTCGAGGCACAGCTGGCGGATGTCATCGCCCGGGTCCTGCATACATTGCTCGGCGAGCGCAACGGCGGCGCGCTCGGCTTCATCGACAGGACCTGCGCCCGCCAGGTGCGAGCGCAGGCATTCGCAGCACCAGGCGACCGCCAACGGCGCGGGCAGCGCGCGCGCAATCACCACCAGCGCGTCCCCGGCGAGCCCTGCCTCGAGCAGGCGGTCGACGTAGCGCCGGACATTGGCGGCGTTGTCCAGGTGCGCGCCCGCCGCGTCGGTCAACGTCAGCGACGCCACGAACGGCTTCGCCAGCGACGCAGAACCCGGATCCAATGCTTCCAACATTCGCTTCCCCTGCCTAACCGATCATGATCACGCCGCCGCTGATCTGCGCCATCCCCGAGCCCGTCACCTGCACGATGGCGCCCTGCACCTGGGCCTGCGCACTGGCGTCGATGCCGATCATCGTGGCGGCGAGCTTCAGTTGCGCCGGATCGAGTTTGACGGAGGTCGAACTGACCTGCAGCGTGACGCCGACCTTGCCCTCGACGGTGACGCTTTGCTGACCCTCGATGGTAATGGTCACGCCCGACAACTGAATCGTGCCGTCGCTCTTCATGACCAGGCTCGATTGCCCGGTGGTGAGCGAGATCTGGTCGCCGGCCGTCAAGGAGAACTTGGTGCCCACGTTGATCTGTTGATCCTTGCCGACGGTGAGTTTCTCGGTGCCGTCGACGTTCGTGGTGCGATCCTTCGCGACCTTGCGCGTCTCCTGGCCTTTGATGGTCGTCGACTGATCGTTGCCGATGGTCACGGTCTCGTCGTGGTCGACCTTGTCGGTGCGGTCGTGCTTGACCTCGCTGGTCTCGTCGTTCTTGACCAGGGAGTTGAAATCCTTCTCCGCCTGCACGTTGACGAGTTCGCTGCCCTTCTTGTCCTCGAAGCGGATCTCGTTGAAATTCTCGCTCGAGCCGCCCTTGGTGCTGCGGCTGGTGATGCCGCTCTGCGTCATGTTGGTCGGCAGCGCGTACGGCGGCATCGAATCGCCGTTGTAGACGCGGCCGGTGATGATCGGCCGGTCAGGATCGCCTTCGAGGAAACTCACCAGTACTTCCTGGCCGACGCGCGGGATGTGCATGGCGCCCCAATTCTTGCCGGCCCAAACCTGGGCGACGCGCATCCAGCAGGAACTGTTCTCATCTTTTTTGCCGTAGCGATCCCAGGGGAATTGCACCTTCACGCGGCCGTATTGGTCGGTGTAGATCTCATCGCCCGAGGCGCCCACCACCATCGCCGTCTGGGTCCCTTGGATGATGGGCTTCGGCGTCACGCGTGCCGGGCGAAACCGCGTTTTGGCGTCGATCGCTTCGATGCTGACCAGCATGCTCGGGCCCTCGCCGCCCGACTCGTACAGGTTCGAGGTGATCGTATGCTGGGTGCCGACGATGGCGTAGTCCGGCGTGTTGAAGGCGCTCTGCGGGTGGCCGCTCAATTTGAATTTGGCCCCGGTGCGCAGCCCGCCGCAGTCGGCGCTCGCGCCCCGGTAGCGCTCGAATCCTGCTTGCGCCTCGGCCAAGCGCACGCCCGCCAACGCCTCGACCGCCGACGCCTGCAGCTCCGGCGGGTCGGCCGGATAATCGAACACCTCGAAGGTCGAATGGGCGTGCTGCCGCGATTGCGTCGCCTTCTGCAACAGCGACAGGCTCGGCTGTTCGAAATCGAAATCGGTGGTCGCATAGCCGCCGGGTTGCACCGTCTGCTCCACCGACCAGGTATCGATGGTATCCGCGGTAGTACGCCCGCTCTCGGCCCGGAAGAACTTCATCTCCTGAAACTTATCCTGCGTTTTGAACGCGGTGGCGTCATCGGCGAGCACCAGGATGTGGCGCGAGTCCTGATGCGTGAAGAAATAAAAGATCCCGGCCGCCTCGAGCAGGCGGCTGACAAAATTAAAGTCCGTCTCGCGGTACTGCACGCAGTACTCGAGCGGCTTGTACTCGCCCGTGAGTGACAGCTGGTAGTCGCTGAAACCATGACCCTTGACGACGTCCGCGAAGATGTCGGTGACGCTCTTGTTCTGAAAGATACGGCAATCGGCCGTGCGCGTGAGCAGCCACAGCCACGGCTGCAGCCGCAGCTGATAGCGAAAGCGCTGCCGCGAGGACTGGGTCATGCCGGTGGTTTGCTCGCCGGTGCGGACGAAGCGGGTGACGAGGCCATGCAGGGGACGCGTGACGCCGGCGGGCAGAGTCAGCGAAACCGTGACCGGCTGTCCGAGCAGGTCCTTACCGCTCACGTCGGGCCGCTCGCTCACCACCGTCAGGTCGAAGCAGAACGGCTCGCTCACGCGCTCGCTGCAGGACACGCGTTCGAATAGCAAGGCACCCGCCGCTGGCGGGCTCGTCACCTGAACCGGGTACTTATCCTGCGCCATGGTGTCGATCGATGATTTGTTTTGTCTGGCCGGGCCTCAGCGCACCGGTGCGTCACTCGAGCGGCACGAGCCGCAGGCAACATTCGTCATTTTTGGCATAGAAATATAATCCGTCCGTGGGCTGGCCTTCGGCGATAATGACGGCGATCGCGCCTTCGAACTTCTGCCGCGCAATCGCCTGCGCCGCCACTTCGTTGATGCCATGCTGTTTGACGTAATCCTTCCAGCGCGGATCGGAGCGTTCGATACGGGCGCCGGCATCCGTGGCGCGTTGCAGAAGGTGCAAAAATTGGTAGTAGTCGTAGTCGACCACCTTGGACCGAGCCATGTGTCACGCCCCTCGACTCCACACAAAAAAACGTTACAGCAAATAGCGCCCTTTCTCAATGCGCCCGCGACTTACGCGCGGCGGCCCGCGACGATGTAGCCCTCGACCGGCTTGCCAAGTTCCTGGCGCAGCACCGCGCCCTCGATGATCGGCGCCGCAAATCCGGCCTCGCTCATCACCTGCTCGAGGTAGGCCTTGGCATGCGCATAGCGACCGTGCCCGCCGAGCCGAAAACTCTCCCCCGCCGCCGCGTCTACGAGCGCCTCCACCGAAAAACACAGCAACCCGTCGGCGAGCAGCGCCCGATGGGCGGCGTTGAGCGCCGCATCCAGGCGTCCAAAGTAGCACAGCACATCGGCCGACACGATGAAGTCGAACGTGGCCGGATGCGCGGTCATGAATGCCGTGAGCTCGGCCATGTGCAGCTCGTCATAGACGTTTCGCTGCCGCGCCTGGGTCAGCATTCCGCTCGACAGATCGACACCGACCAGGCGGGCCGCCGTGGCGCGCAGCAGCGGCCCGCACCACCCCGTCCCGCACCCGGCATCGAGCAGCGTGGCGCGTCCCGAGAGGTAGAGGGGATGCTCGATCAGCCGCGAGGCCACCAATTGCGGTGCGCTGTAGCCGAGCTGCGTCAGCTGCGCATCGAAGCTGTCGGCAAAGCTGTCGAAGGTCCTGACGATGTAGCGATCATCGGCGCGGTCCGGAACGCCCTGGCCGGAGATCGCCGCCAACATATGCCGCGGCGTGGGATCGTCCGGCAGCTGCTCGGCCCAGCGCTCGTACACCCAGCAAGCCTCGGCCGGCCTTCCCAGCCGGTAGTACAGGCTCGCGAGCGTCTGCAGTGCGTTGGTGGATCCCGAGAAAACGGGGAGGATCTTGCGCAACCCCTCGATCGCGGGCTCGAAGCGGCGGCTGCGGATGTAGATGCGCGCCAGGTTGTACGTGGCGGCGGCCAATTCGGGATTGAGCGAGGTCGCGCGCAGGTACGCCTGCTCGGCCTCGGCGTCGCGGCTCAATTGCACGTAAATGTTGCCAAGATTGTTCCAGGCGTGCGGATTGTCCGGATGCGTCTCGACCGATCGACCCAGGAGCGCAAGCCCCTCCTCCACCTCGCCCTGCTGGAAGCGCAGCACGCCTAAGTAGTGGGCCGCATCGGCGTCGTCGGGACGCTCGGCCAGCAGCGCGCGATACACCCCCTCGGCCGCCGTCAGCTCGCCCGCCTGGTGCTGAGCGATGGCAGCCGCCATGCGCTCGCCGGCGAGCGCCGCCTCGACCGCCGCCGATTCCTGTCCGCTCGATGCCACCGTGCTCATCCTCAAAAGGCGTAACGAAAATCGCCGTCCGACACCTGCACGTGCACCCGTTCGACGGGAACGCCGTCCATCATGCGCTTGAGCAATTCCTGACTGATCGAGGGCAACATGGTGTTGGTGAGAATGGCATCGATCATGCGTCCACCGCTCTCGAGCTCGGTGCAGCGGCTCGATATCAGCTTGACGACCTCATCGTCGTAGGTGAACGGCACCTTGTGGTTCTCGCGGATGCGCTTCTCGATGCGCCTGAGCTGCAGCCGCGCAATCGCGCCGATCATCTGGTCGTTGAGCGGGTAGTAGGGAATCGTGACCAGGCGCCCGAGCAGGGCCGGCGGGAACACCTTGAGCAGCGGCTCGCGCAGCGCCTTGGCGATGCCCTCCGCGTCCGGCATCAGCTCCGGATCCTTGCAGAGCTTGGTGATGAGCTCGGTGCCTGCGTTGGTGGTGAGCAGGATGAGGGTGTTCTTGAAGTCGATGATCCGTCCCTCGCCATCCTCCATCCAACCCTTGTCGAACACCTGGAAGAAGATCTCGTGCACGTCGGGATGGGCTTTCTCGACTTCATCGAGCAGCACCACCGAGTACGGCCGGCGGCGCACCGCTTCGGTCAGCACGCCGCCTTCGCCGTAACCCACGTATCCCGGTGGAGCGCCTTTCAACGTGGATACGGTGTGCGCCTCCTGATACTCGCTCATGTTGATGGTAATGACGTTCTGTTCGCCGCCGTACAGGACCTCGGCGAGCGCGAGCGCCGTCTCGGTCTTGCCGACGCCGGAAGTGCCTGCCAGCAGGAACACGCCGATCGGCTTGTTGGGGTTGTCGAGTTTGGCGCGGGAGGTCTGGATGCGGCGCGCGATCATGTCGAGCGCGTGCCGCTGGCCGATGATGCGCTGCTCGAGCGTGTCGGCGAGCTTCAAGATCGACTCGACTTCGTTCTTCACCATGCGGCCGACGGGAATGCCGGTCCAGCTCTCGACCACGGCGGCCACGGCCTGCTGGTCCACCGTCGGCAGGATCAAGGGCCGCTCGCCCTGCAGCACATGCAGCTGCGCCTGGTGCTCTTTGAGTTCGGCGAGCAGCGTCGCGCGCTCCGCCTCGGTGAGGCTGCCGTCCGCGGGCGCGGTGGCAGCGCCCTCGACCTTGCCCGTCTTGGCGCGCAGCCGCGCCCGCAGGCCGAGGATTTTCTCGACCAACGCCTTTTCGGCGGTCCAGCGCGAGGTGAGTTCGGCGAGCTTGGTCGTCGCCTCGGCGAGGCGCGACTCGGCAAGCTGCTTGCGCTCGGCCGTGTCTACGCCCACCGCGGTTTCGCGCCCGATGATCTCGAGTTCGGTGTTGAGCCCATCGATGCGCTTGCGGGTGTCGTCCACTTCCGGCGGCACGGCGTGCTGGCTGATGGCGACGCGCGCACAGGCGGTATCGAGCAGGCTCACCGACTTGTCGGGCAGCTGGCGAGCAGGAATGTAGCGATGCGACAAGCGCACCGAGGCCTCGAGCGCCTCGTCGAGCACCTGCACTTGGTGGTGCTTCTCCATGGTCGAGGTGACGCCGCGCATCATCAGGATCGCCTTTTCCTCGGAGGGCTCGGCGACCTGCACCACCTGGAAGCGGCGCGTCAGCGCCGGGTCTTTCTCAATGTGCTTCTTGTACTCGGCCCAGGTGGTGGCGGCGACGGTGCGCAGCGTGCCGCGTGCCAGCGCAGGTTTCAGGAGGTTCGCGGCATCGCCCGTGCCGGCGGCGCCGCCGGCCCCGACCAGCGTATGCGCTTCGTCGATGAACATGATGATCGGTTTGGGCGATGCCTGGACTTCCTCGATGACTTGGCGCAAGCGCTGCTCGAATTCGCCCTTCATGCTGGCGCCGGCCTGCAGCAGGCCCACATCGAGGGCGCGTAGCGTGACGTCTCTGAGCGGCGGCGGCACATCGCCCGAGACGATCTTGAGCGCAAAGCCCTCGACGACCGCGGTCTTGCCGACGCCCGCTTCGCCGGTAAGGATTGGGTTGTTCTGCCGGCGGCGCATCAGGATATCGATCAGTTGGCGGATTTCCTCATCGCGGCCGACGATCGGATCGAGCTTGCCGCTGCGCGCCTGTTCGGTGAGATCGACGGTGAATTTCTTCAGCGCCTCTTCCTTGCCCATTTGCGCAGGCGGCATCGCGCCGGAGAATTCCCCCGGGCCCGCCTGACCGGCGAGGCCGCCGTCCTTGGCCCGCAGCCCCTCCTCCGGCGAGCTCTTCACGATATTGGCGAAATCGTCCGCGAGCTGCTCGGGCTTGATCTTTTCGAACTCGCGCGTCAGCGACAGCAGCACATTTTTCAAGGTCGGGGTCTTGAGCATGGCCAGCACCACATAGCCGGTGCGCACCTGCACGTCGCCGTACTTGAGCGTCGCCCACACCCAGGCCCGTTCGACCGCATCCTCGATGTGCGGCGAGAGATCCGAAATAGAGGTCGCGCCGCGTGGCAGGCGGTCGAGCGACTCGGTGATGTCGCGTGCAATCTTGCCGGCGTCGAGATTGAAGGCGCGCGCGATCGAGTGCAGGTCCGACCCCTGCAGCTGCAGGATTTGGTGGATCCAGTGGACCACCTCGACGTAGGGATTGCCGCGCAGCTTGCAGAACACCGTCGCGCCCTCGATGGCCTTGTAGGCCACGCTGTTGAGCTTGCCAAACAATGCGGTACGGCTGATATCACCCATGACTCTTATCTCCGGCGAGGTTGATTGTGATCATTTGAGAACGGTTCTTCATGCGGCATCGCCCAGCTGCGCGCGCTCGCCGCGTATCACGACGTCATCGACCTTGCCGATTCGACCGCCGAGCCAACTGGTCCAACCCAGGCGTCCGGCGCGGCCGAGCGCGAGACCCGGGGCCTGGGTCTCGGCGAGTGTCGGCCGCAGCTGCCAGAACCACTCGTCGTTGGTGAAGAAGCGCACGATGCCGGCGAGTTCGTCGAACGCCGGGCTGCCCGGCAGGAAGCGCTCGAACTCGGCATACTTCATCGGCCCGATGACGATTTCGAACTGATGCTGGCACTGCCACGAGCTCGACCCGAGCGTCGCGCCGAGCCCCAAGGCGCCCCCGCCCGCCATGACGCCGAGCCGCGTGCGCGATTCCTCGGGAATCTGCAGCCAGCCGCCGATGAAGGGCTGGATGCGGATCGCCAGGCCGAAGTAGTCGCTGAGCGCGCGCTCGAGCGAGGCGGCGTTGCGGCTGCCGCGCCCAAACAGCGCCGCGCGCCCGAGTGCAGCTTGCGCGGCGAGCGGTGACGCGGCGCGCGCGCTCGGCGCCGCGAGCCCGACCAGTGCACCCAAGCAGCGTACGAATCGGTCCGACGCCGGACGGTCGAGGTTGACCATCGGATCGCCGTCCGCCCAGGCCCGGTAGAACAGCGCGATGAAGCGGTGCTGGAAGGTATTGATGAAATCGACGACCCCCGGGTCGCCGCGATGCGCGGCGCGCTCGAATGCGTATTCGGTCAAGTGCAAGGGCAGCGCGCCATTCGGCCCGAAAACGCCGAAGCCGTATTGCTCGAGCCGCTGGGTACCGGTCTCGGTTTGACCGAGCGCCATGACGTCGGAGGGCGCAAAAATCAGGTGCGGCGGCTGCGCCAGCCGGACCGCATCGTCGCCCGGCCGCCGCGCCTCGCCGAGCCGCGGCCGCTCGGGATAGGCTTGCTCGATCAGGCGCAGCGCCGCGAACAGCGAGAAACCGTAGGGCTGGTCGCGCAACCGATCGAGCGCGCTCATAGGAGTTGCCGCGTGCCGGTGCGTACCGCCCAGCGTTTCACATCGCCGCGCTCCGCCGCGCGCAGCTTGAGCTCGGTAAACGAATTGAGCGATACGTAGCGTGCGAAAAACCGTTCGAGCACCGCGGCGAGCGTCACGATGCCGACGCCCTCGAACGCGGCATCGTCGAGGGTGAGCGTAATCTCGAGGCCGCGCGCGAAGCTCATCGGTCCGGGGATCGGGATACGGCGCACCACCGGCGCGTAGGCCACGTGCGTGACTCCTTCGATCTGGCGGGCGGCCGCCGGATCCTTCGGATCCGCGTACAGCGTGAGCAGCTCGCGCAAGATTCGCGCCCCCTGACTCGGATCTGCATCGATGAGGGACAAATAGTTGAGGGACAGGTGGCTGATGATGTTCCAGGCTGCGTCGCCGAAGGCCGGCGAGGTGCGCGGCGTCGAGGGACCCGCGATGCAGCGGATGCCCTCGAGCGGCGCCGCGGCTTCCAGCTGGAAGTCGGTGCGTCCCTTGCCGAAGGCGGAGCGGATGGGCAGGTCGCGGTTGGTGCACAGCGCCTGCACGTCCAAGTGCGTGATCTCGGCATCGACGGGGCGTCCGCGCGCATCCGCCAGCGACACGAACACCTCGGTGCCCACATAATTGGTGCGGGTTCCCGATTGCTGCTGGCGCGTCGAGAGCAGCCGCGGCCGGCGCTGCAGGGAGTAGTAGGGCCGCGAACGCTCGATGCCCGACTGGTGGCTCGACAGATACAGGGGATGGATTTCCTCCAACACCTCGCCGCTGGCGCTCACTCCGGTCACGCGCAGCACCTCGTACACCTCGAAATCCATCGGCCGGTTGCGATCCGGCACCAGGTGCTGCTCGGTGGCTGCCGCGTCGACGTGCACGCGATCCGGGGAGTGACGAAACAGATTGACGATCGGCGTGCAATTCAAGCGGAACTGGGAATGGTCCACAGCATTCTCGAGGCCCGGCTGCACGCGATCGAAGGTGAGGTAGATCTCCGCCGCCCCGCCGGCGCAGTCCGCGAGCCCGACGCGCAGCTGATCGATGTCGAAGAACAGGAATCGCTCCGGAAACGCGAAGTACTCCTGCAGCAGGCGATAGCCCTCGAAGCCGCGCCGCGGGGTCGGCAGCAGCGCCTCGTCCTCCTCGAATCCGGCCGCGCGCACGGCGGCCGCCGGGCAGAACTTCACGCTGCGCTCGCCCGTGGCACGCACGTAATAGCCGGTGACATTCGCCGCGATCTGCTCGTACAGGCGCGCCGCGAGGTCGGGGGTCGCCTTGATATAAAAACGCAGCCGCTCGATCGGCAGCTGATTGAGCTTGACGCCGGGGCTTGCCTGCAGACGCAGCCGGATCGCCGCCTTCACCTGGCCGCCGACCGGGATGCCGGTGCCGGTCAATGAACCCGATCCGGACAGGTATTTCGCTTCGCTGACGGCGAGCGGCCACAGCGTCACGGCATGCGCGGAGGTGAATACGCTCGCGGTGCGTTCGCCCTTGGCAAGCAACGTGCGCAGGATCGAACCGCGCGGGATCAGAGCGCCCGCCTGCAGCGAGGCTTCCTTCAGATCCGGCAAAAACTCGGCCACGCCGCACGCCGGAACCGGGTTCAAGAAACTCGGGTGCACCACGCCGAGCAGATGTTCGGTGAACTGCGGATGGCGCGCATCGAGCTTCAATTGCACGCGCGCCGCGAGAAACGCGAACGCCTCGATCAGCCGCTCGACGTAAGGATCCGCAACCTCGAGGGACTCCATGCCGAGCCGTGCGGCGATGCGCGGGTAGGCGCGCGCGAACTCGACCCCCGATTCGCGCAGGAAGCGCAGTTCCGAGTTGTAGTAGTCGAGCAGCTTTGGATCCATCAGCCGGACTCGAGATCGGTGATCATCACGTCCGCCGATTCGACGTCGATCTGGGTCCGCAGCAGCATGCGCTGCGGCGTCGGCTGACCCCAGAGCTCAGCCTCGACGCGGAACACCAGCGCGTTTCGATCCATGTTCCCGGCTTGCACCTCCGAGAAGACGTGCACGTGCGCGAGGCGCGGCTCGAATGCTTCGACCGCCTTTTGCAGCCGGGCGGCCGCGGCCGCGGCGTCGAAGTTGCTGATGCCGTGTCCGGCGATGCTCGGCAGTCCGTAGTTGAATACCGAACGCTCCACCTCGGGCCATGCCGCGAGACTGCGGTCCGAATCATAGCTCGAGGTGGCGAGCAGCCAGCCGAGGTCGCGCAGCACCGACTCGCGCAGCTGGCGCATCGACACCACGCGCTGCGCAGCCGGTTCGGGGTTGAAATTCGGGATCGAGCGCGAGGCTACGTCCGCGAGGCGGGAGACAGCCACCGGTTGCGGCGTCGCGGCCACCGGCGTCGCGCGCACCCGCATTAGGGTCGCGCCGTCCGTAGGGCCTGAAAACTGCAGCACCAGGGGATCCTCGACGCCGGCCTCCGGCGAGTCGCGCTCCCCGCGCCAGCGCCTGAGGCCAAACGGACGCAGCGCGAACTCGACGGCGTCGATGGAGGCGCCATGCTCGGCGAGCCGCGAGCGGCGGGTCGCCAATTCGACCACCGACACGGAGCGCGCATCGTCGGACAGGCGGTCGAGCAGCGCCGGTTGCAGCCGATCCTCGAATGCCAGTTCGGCCATGATTCAACTTCCCGACCGGCAGGCGGGAGGCGTCACGTCGATGGCCGCTCGAACTTGACCGATCGCAGCTCGAGCAGCGGCACCTCGAACGCGTCGCTCGCAAGTATGCGCTGCCCGAGACCGACGCTTTGGTCGCCCTCGCCCTGCCACTCGGTCTTGCGCGCCAGGCGGATCGCATCTTCCGTGCTCGACTCGGACGAGGGATAGCGCGTCGGAATGAAGCCCACCGCCTCGCCGCCGTTCGCCCACACGAACTCCGCCGGCAGCCACACGAGATCGCGGATATCCGAAGGTGCCTCGATGCGGATTTCCGACACCCGGTGCATCGGCACCCAGTAGTAGTTGGCATTCAACAGCACTTCGAACAGCGGGCCGAGCCGCGGGTCGGCGTCCGCCAGCCACTCGAATGCCTGGCCATCGAGCGTGCCCGCCGAGGCGGGCGCCGCCTCGAGGGCGCGGCTCCTGAGCGCCGCCGCCTCGCCGGCATGGCCCTGCGCCTGCAATCCGAGTGCCTGGACCATCTCCGCCATCCAGGGCTCCGGCTCGCCGAACAGCAACGGGCTGCGTTCGCCGCGAAACACCGCCGCCCGCAGACGCTCGCACTGGATGGCCGCGCTGTAGGAATGCACCATCGGCAGCGCACTCGCGTCCATTTCCTTGAGCACCCCGAGCTGGGTGAGCGCCCGCTCCCACTCGCCCAGCACCATCAGCACCTGCACCAGGAAGATGCGCTGCCGCACATCCTCGGGACGACGGCGAACGTCGGCCTGGAGCTGAGCCAAACACGCGGCAAGCTCGCCCGCGCGGAAACTTTCTTCTGCAGTGGCCATGGCGTTCTTCTTTATGGGCCGATCGCGCGGCCCGGGCGAACCGCCCCGACCGCGCGATGCGCGACAGGAAAATTAGGTTTGTGCGTTCGCCGGGATATCGTAGGTGAAATTACCCGAGTCACCGGACGTACCCGTCGCCCCCTGCTGCTTGTACACGACCGTCACTTTGGCGAAATTGAGCGTCACGTTCTCGGTCAAACGATCCTCCCCGCCGCTGCCGCCGGTCGAATACGAACTGACCAGCACCGTCTCCAATTTCATGGTCAGGTACTCGAGCGGTTCTTTCTTGTCGCCGCTCGACTTGCGCACGATCAGGTTGGCTTCCTTGATATGGGTGCCCAGCGAGCAGGCGTCCATGATCGCGCAGCTCGCGAGATCGATGTACTTGGTGAAGCTGATGTCCTGGAAATTCGCCTTGCCCGAGCCCGCGCCCTGGCCCATATGCGCGGATCCTGAATTGCTCACCCCCCAGCTCCAGGCGAGCACGTCGACCCCCTTTTTTTCCTTATAGGTCTTGTCGAGCGTCTCGCCTTTGATTTTGGCACCGGCGTCGAACCACAAAAACATATCCATCGCCATCGGATCTCTCCTTCTTCTGTATAAACCGCCCTTGCTTCGATGCGTTCCGCAAGCGGCCGTACGAGCCGGCCGCCGCTAACGGAGCGCTGTTATTTTTTCTGCGATGGAAGCTTCGACACGAGCCGCATGGACACGTTGACACCCTCCAACTGGTAGTGCGGCCGCAGATGAAACGTCGCCGCATAAAACCCGGGGTTGCCCTCGATCTCCTCCACTTTGACTTCGGCCGCGGCCAGCGGCTTCTGCGCCTTCAAGGTGTCGCCGGCCCTCGAGGGATCGCCGAGCACGTAGTTCTGAATCCAGGAATGCAAGTAGCGCTCAAGGTCCTCGCGCTCCATGAACGAGCCCACCTTGTCGCGCACCATGCACTTCAAGTAGTGGGCGAAACGGCAGCTGGCGAACAGGTACGGCAGGCGCGCCGCGATGCGCGCGTTGGCAGTGGCGTCCGGGTCGTCGTACTCGGTCGGCTTCTGCAGCGATTGGGCGCCGATGAAGGCGGCCGAGTCGGTGTTCTTGCGGTGAATCAACGGCATCAGCCCCGAGTTCGCCAGCTCCATCTCGCGCCGGTCGCTGATGGCGATCTCGGTCGGGCAGGTCATGTCGACGCCGCCGTCATCGCTCGGGAAGGTGTGCACCGGCAGTCCCTCGACCGCGCCGCCCGATTCGACGCCGCGGATCGAGGTGCACCAGCCGTACTGCTTGAAGGAGCGGTTCACGTTCACCGCCATCGCATACGCGGCGTTGGTCCAGGTATATCGGCTCTGGTCGCCGGCGCCGGTCTCCTCCTCGAAGTCGAACTCCTCGACCGGACTGGTGTTGGCGCCGTACGGCACACGCGACAGGAAACGGGGCATGGCCAGACCGATGTATTTCGCGTCGTCCGATTCGCGCAGCGAGCGGAACGCCGCATAGTCCGGCGCGCTGAAAATCTTGGCGAGGTCGCGCGGATTGGACAATTCCTGCCACGAGTCCATGCCCATCAGCGAGGGCGCGGCGGCGGCGAGAAACGGTGCATGGGCGGCGGCAGCCGTCTGCGCGATCTGCCCGAGCAGTTCCACATCGCCCGGCGTATGGTCGAAATAATAATCGCCGACCAGGGCGCCATAGGGCTCGCCGCCAAGCTGACCGTACTCCTGCTCGTACAGGCGCTTGAAGATGGGGCTCTGGTCCCAGGCGACCCCCTTGTACTTCTTGAGGGTCTTCGCCAGATCCTTCTTCGAAATATTCATCACGCGGATCTTCAGCATCTCATCCGTTTCGGTGTTGCTGACCAGATAATTCAAGCCGCGCCACGCGCTCTCGAGCTGCTGGAAGCGCTCGCTGTGCAGGATCAGATTCATCTGATCCGAGAGTTTCTTGTCGATCTCCGCGATGATGGCCTTGATCGTGCCGATCACATCATCGGATACCACCGTGCTCTCGCGCAGCGCCTGTTCCGCGAGCGTGCGGACCGCGCCTTCCACTTCGGCGCGCGCCCGATCGGTCTTCGGTTTGAATTCCTTGGCGAGGAGGGCTTCGAACTGATCTGCCTCGAGACTCGCGACTTGCGGTGCGGCTACTTTTTCTGCTTCGGCCATAATCGTCTCCCTCGCTAAATCAAGAATTGCCGCCGTCCTGAGGCTTCGCCTTTGCGGCGAGCGACTTCAGGAGCGCGGGGTCGTTGAGAACTTTGGCAATCATCTCTTCCGCGCCCGCCTTGCCGTCCATATAGGTGACCAGGTTCGAGAGCTGCGAGCGGGCTTCGAGGAGCTTGGCGAGCGCATCCACCTTGCGCGCGACGGCGGCCGGCGAGAAGTCGTCCATGCTCTCGAAGGTGAGATCGACCTGCAGATTACCCTCGCCGGTCAAGGTGTTCGGTACCGTGAACGCGGCGCGCGGCTTCATCGATTTCATGCGGTCGTCGAAATTGTCGATGTCGATTTGCAGGAACTTGCGTTCGTCCACCGACGGCAGCGGCTCCTTCGAATCGCCCGATAGATCCGACATCACGCCCATCACAAACGGCACCTGCACCTTTTTCTTGGCGCCGTACAGCTCGACGTCGTATTCGATCTGCACACGTGGCGCGCGATTCCGCGCGATGAATTTCTGGCTGCTCGGTTTGGCCACAGGACATCCCCTTCAATTAAAGTTGACGATCAGTTGCAGATTACTCCGCCTCGCGAATTCCCCCAACCTGCTTCACCGCGGCCAGAGAATCCGGCGCGAGTTCCGCTAAAACCTCGAGAAAATCCCTTGAAATCAGCCGCTTGGCGCGATCCACGAACATTGGAACCGGGCTCGAGGGTTCGCTGCGGCGAAAAAAATCGGCGACCGCCTCGAGGCTGCGCACCGCGTCCTCGCGGTTTCGAATCTGCCCGGGCACGCCCGCTGCCGCGGTTTCGCCGCCGGCCGTCTCGGCTCCCCCGGCCGCGGCCTCGATCACGGGTGCACGCACGTGTTTCGCGACAGGCTCGCGCATTCGCGTCAGCACTTCGCTCAAGGGTGCGGTGTCGGGCGCGGCCTGCACACCGTTGCGGGCCACCATTGCCGCGTCGATGGCCTTGAGCGCGGCGAGCCCGGTGTCGATGGAAGCGACCAGCTGGACCAAGTCTTCCTGGGGTGATGCCTCAAAGGCGGCGTTGATCAAAGCTTCGGTCGGCGGCGAGGCGGCTTCCTCTTCGCTCGGCGCCTGTTGTCCGGTCGCGATCGCGATATGGCGCAGGTTGTACGAGCCGAGTTGGCGGTGAGTGGCGAGCGGTACGCGCCGCAGCGCATCGATCACGGCCATGCGGTCGGCGAAGTAATTCAGGGCATTTTTGCGCAGCACCGCATCGTCGTCGATCCGCGGAAATACGTCGGCGTAGTAAACCTCGAGCCAGCGGGCCGCAACCGTGAGGGAGTCGATGAAGGGCTGGAGGCCCGTCAGCCTCAATTGCGCCGCCGCGACATGGGCCAGCAACCGGAAATCGTGGCTGACCTCGAGCGCCTCCAACGCCGCCGCGTTGATCGCCCGCCAGTCCGTGTCCGCACTGAACGGCGTGGCTTGGCCAAAAATCCGGAAGGCGTCGATGGCCGCCAGCTGCTGAGTGTCCTCTAAGTCGGTGCCGCACGGGGCGCCTTCTCCGATTGGGTGTACCAGCCCGTCTACATCCATGCTGGCCATGTGTAGTTAGGATCCCTGCCTGTGTGTTTTTTCGCGTCGCGAGGGGAAATCAGCGTGGGCTAGGATAAACCATTAATTGCCGATGTCAAAACACGATGCGCATCCAAAACACAGGGCAACGCGGCGCTTCATCTCAGCCGAAAAACTTATTCTTAAACATACCCTCGACCACTTTGTCGGTGGACGAAAATTTGTAACCTGAGCTGGATAGATATCCTTTCGCCGCTTCCTTCAGGTGGTCGATATAGGCGACCCCACGATCGAATTCGGATTGTGAAATGGGATTCAGGATTTGCCCGGGCTTCACCGCCGTCAGGTCCTTCTGGTCCTTGAACATGCTCAAATACATCATCTTGTCGCCGGTCAAGCCGCTGGCCAAGGCGAGCGCGGACAGACAGGGAAGCGTGTAGGCGGCCGCACGGTACCACGCCCCGAAAGCAACGCCGCTGTGCATCAGATCGTCATCCGCAATCTTCTTGGCCGCTTTGAATTTGGCATAGCGATCCTTACAGTCCTCGAAGAAGGCCTTCATTTTGCTCGACTCCCACAGCCGATAGACCACCTTGGCGATGAGTTCGCAGCCGGACACGACCATCGACAGAATGGCGCCGGCCCCGGAGCTGGCGGCATTGGCGCCGGTCGTCACGGCGCCGCGCAGCGCCTGGTAGAGACCCGAACCGATGGCGAGATTCATCGTGCGCTCGATGGATTTCACCACCACACTCGGGTGGCCGTCGTTCATGTCGACACCCTTCGAGAGAGAATATGTCACATATCGGTCGTAGCAAGCCTTCACGGTTCTCGCCGACCCCTGCACGATGTCGAAAGCGGCGCCGACGAAGGGAGCCGCGCTGACCCCGATCTGGTTCAGTACCGTGTTGATCACCCCGGTAATGCGCGTCCACCAGTCGCCGGCGAAATCGATCCAGGACTTACTCGCGTCCTTCTTGAACATCGAGGTCAAGTGCGCCCAGATTTGTTTGGCGTAGGTTTCCAGTTGCGTCTTGATCGACGTGAGTATGCCGGAGAGTTTTGAGTTGTTGCCCAGATTGGGCTTGGGCGCCGCGTTGAGCACCTCGAAACTGACGGCCTGCGCGACGCCGATGGTGGTGCCGACCGCCGCGGCCGCCGTGGCGCCGTCGGCACTCCCCGTCAAGGCGCCGCCGAGACCTGCCACATTTCCCGCGAAGTTCAAGCCGCCATCCAGAATCACCTCGAACAGGCCCGACTCCACATCCATTCCCGAAAACAGGTACAGGACGCCCAAGCGCGTCTTGGCCAAGTCTTGGGTGTAGAAATTGGACACGGGCTCGGCGTCCAACCGGTCGGTCAGCTCCTTGAAGACCCCGTCCTTGTTGCGCACGGATTTTTCCCAGGGATGGCCGGATTTGACTTCTTTTTGCTTCCACGCCTCGAGGCTGGTGCGAATCTGCTTGAGATCCTTTTCCGACCCGCTGACCTCGTAAGCGAGAAGCGCAGCGTCCAGGGCTTTGAGTTCGTTGCTGCGGAACTTGCCGAGAACTGCCGTGCGTGACAGCCATTTTCTATGCTCGATGAGATCTTTGCGCATGGCGAATCCACCGGCTGTGCGCGGCCGCCCGCGACTCCAGACCCTTATAGGAGCGTTGATAAAGGCTTG
>Ga0302320_10013881_pt1 | contig 16729 bp, 8 predicted proteins | sample Bog_T0_3_FD_202130 | JGI IMG/M metagenome (GOLD analysis project Ga0302320, IMG submission 202130) | Peat permafrost microbial communities from Stordalen Mire near Abisko, Sweden - Bog_T0_3 | ecosystem: Environmental > Terrestrial > Soil > Wetlands > Peat | place: Sweden: Abisko, Stordalen Mire... | reverse complement strand
GGCAATCTATCGAATCGCTTGTTTGAACTCGAGGCGGCCACGGGCCGGGTGCTGCGATCTTGGAACGTCGGCGTCGCCCCCTTGAACGTGGTGCTGGCGGGACACAAGGCCTATGTGAGCAACTGGGGCGGCCGGCGGCCGGACGCGGCCAGTGTGACCGGCCCTGCCGGCTTGGGCACGCGGGTGCGGGTGGATGCGCGCGGCGTGGCCAGCGAAGGCTCGGTCTCGGTCGTTGATCTGGCGTCGGGGATGGTGGCGGGCGCGGTTCGCGAAATCGTCTTGGGGCCGCATGTGGGCGCGTTGGCGTTGGCGCCCAATCATCGGTGGCTCGTCGCGGCCAGCGCGGGAAGCGACTTTTTGAGTGTCCTTGACACCCGGTCCGACGAGGTGGTGGAAACCGTCACCGCCCGGCAGAATCCCGGCGACCCCTTTGGGGCGCAGCCGGATGCCTTGTCGTTCGATGCTTCAGGGAAAATCTTGTATTGCGCCAATGGCACGCAGAACGCGGTGGCGGTGTTTCAATTTCGTCCCCGCGAAACGAAGCTGCTGGGACTCATTCCCACCGGCTGGTTTCCCGGCGCGCTGGCCTATGCGGCCCGGAATCGGCAGCTTTGCGTGGCGAACCTCAAGCAGCTCCCGGCGAAAACCCAGCCGGCCCGGCTCGGGGCGCAAGGCGCGGGCTTCAATACCAAGGAATATGGCGGTTCGCTGTCGCTGATCCCGGTTCCCACCCGAACCGAACTGGCGGCAGATACAAAAACCGCGTTGAATAATTTGCGGTATCCGCTCCTGGCGCAGGCGTGGTTGCCCGCGCGGCCGGATCGGCCCGCCGTGCCGGTGCCCGAGCGGGTGGGGGAACCCAGTGTGTTCCGGCATGTCATCTATATCATCAAGGAGAACCGCACCTATGACCAGGTCTTGGGCGACATCGCGGCCGGCAACGGCGAGCCGTCGCTGTGCTCCTTTGGCGAGCGGGTTACTCCCAACGAACACAAGCTCGTCCGCGAATTTGCGTTGCTCGATAACACCTATTGCTCCGGCATCCTGAGCGCCGACGGTCATAACTGGACCGACAGCGCCCTGGCCACGGATTATGTGGAGCGTTCGTTCGCCGGCTGGGTGCGGAGTTATCCCGCCGGCGGGGCGGGCGAGGAAGGAACGGATGCGCTGGCGTTCTCGCCCGCCGGATTTATTTGGGACAACGCGCTGGCGCACGGCCGCACCGTGCATGATTTCGGCGAGTACACCACCTCGGAAAAGCACTGGCGCAACCCGGCGCAGCAGGGGAAGATTGGTTTTGCCGAAGTCTGGCGGGACTTCACCCAGGGCGGGCACGCGATTGAATTCACCGCCCAGCCGGATATTGCCGCCCTGCGGCCCTGGATGGAACCCAACTGGTGCAGCTGGGATCTGGACGTCCCCGATGTGCTGCGCGCGGCCGGATTCATTCAGCGCCTCAAAGCATACGAGCAGGCCGGCAATCTGCCGGCCCTGACGATCCTCTGGCTGCCCAATGACCACACCAGCGGCACCGATCCCAACTCGCCGACCCCGCAGGCGCAAGTGGCGGACAACGATCTGGCGCTGGGGCAGGTGGTGGCCGCGCTGAGCCAGTCGAAGTATTGGAAGGACACCTGCGTGCTCGCCATCGAGGATGATCCCCAGAGCGGCTGGGATCACGTCAGCGGGTATCGCACCACCGCCTATGTCATCAGCGCCTATACCAGGCGCGGCGCGGTGGTGAAGACCCAATATAACACCACCAGCCTCTTGCGCACGATGGAACTCATGCTGGGCTTGCCGCCGATGAACCAGTTTGACGCCACCGCCACCCCGATGTTTGATTGCTTCACGAACACGCCGGACTTCAGCGGGTTTACGGCGGTGACCAACAACGTGCCGCTGGACGAGCTGAATCCGTCGGTCAAGCAGATCAACGACGCCCAGGCGCGTCAGGATGCCTATGTCTCCGGGCGCCTGCCCTTGCGGCAGCCGGACCAGTGCAACGAGGACGTGCTGAACCGCATCCTCTGGCGCGCAACCATGGGAGCCCAGCCCTACCCCGCCTGGGCGGTCCGGGTGGATGCGGATTGAACCCGAATACCGAAGTTGGCGCTAAAATAGAAACGACTTGCCGCAAACCCATCGTTGGTAGGGCGCGTCACTCCGTGCGCGCCACGCCTGCAACGAGCGGTCGCAAAATATCCCCGGCGGCGCATTCCCGACCCGCTGTCGATCAAGTCCTTGCTCAACTTTCCCGTCCCCACTTCAGCGTTCGGGCTGAAAAAGTCTTTTTTTGTCAAAAAACGGTTGGGCAACGCGCCGATGCATGATATTATTGCATCGGCAGTATAAGTTGCGATTTATGAATCATCCAGCCCAGATTAGCGCCTTGCTTCGGGTGTCTTTACCGGGGAGGCCGGGTGATTTTGCCGCCGCCCCCCCGCTCGCCGAAATCAATCAAAATGAATCCTGAATCCTTATGAAAACCTGGCTCAATCATTTATTGGTGCTGCTGGCGCTGGTCGCCGGCCTGGCCCAAACCGCGCGCGCGACGGTGGCTTTCACCCTTGCGCCGGCCGCCGCCAGCAACACTTACAGCGGTAAAATCACGCTGCAAATCACCGGCCTCACCAACACCGAAACCGTCGTCATCCAGAAATTTTTCGATGCCAACGGCAACGGCGTGATTGATGCCGGCGAGGTTGCCGTGCAGCAGTTTAATTTGACCGACGGCCAGGCCGGCCAGGTCATCGGCGGCGTGACGAACAGCAATGTTCCCGGCGACACCGACGGCACCGCCAACGGCTCCATCACCGCGAAGCTGCTCTTTCAATTTGCCAGTTCCCCCATGGCCGCCGGCAATTATCTTTACAAGTTGTCCAGCCCGTCCGGCCATTTTCCGCCGCTGACGAATTCCTTCACGGTCACCAATTTCCCCTATGCGCAAAAATTCACCGGCACCGTGTTCAGCAACAGCGTGGCCGTCCCCTACGCCAGCGTCCTGCTGTTTCAAGGTTCCGGCCACGACCTGACTCCCATCGCCGGCGCGGTGGCCGACAATGCCGGCGTTTACACCATTCCCGCCCCCACTGGAACATATTTGCTCGTGGCCTTCAAAAGCCGGTGCTATGCCAGCACCACCGCGGCGGCCAACCTGGCCCTGGGCCCCGGCGCGACGGTGAGCACCAATTTAAACCTCCTCGCCGCGACCCAGACCATTTCCGGCCAGGTCAAGGACGCCAGTTCCGGGGCCGGCTTGCCCGGGCTTTTGGTCCCGGTGCAGGCCAAGGACGGCTTCCTGGGAATTTGTTATACGGATACCAACGGCAATTTCACCGCCGGGGTGGACGCCGACCAGTGGTATGTCCAGGACGACTCTGCCGGCACCGCGGTCCTCGGTTATGTGGGATTGCAAAATAAAGTGGCCGTGAATACCACGACTGGCAGCGTGGCGAACGTTTCCATCGCCCTGCCCAAAGCCACCGCTTTATTTTATGGCACCGTCCTGGACAATCTGGGCAACCCGTTGCCCCAGGTGGTCGCCGTTTATGCCAGCGACAACAACAACGGCCTCTATCAGGCCGACGGCTACACCGATGCCGCCGGCAATTTCGTGACCGCCGCCGTGGGCGGTCTGGGCAACGACCCCTGGCAGGTGCAGGTGGACAACGCCAGCAGCTTTCCCAACGACGCCTTTTCCCAACCCGCCTTCCAGCAAAATGGCGGCACGAATCTCGGGGTCGGCCAAGCCGTGCCCGCCAGCCTCACCGCCATTCTCGCCACCAACCAAATCACCGGCAACGTCAAGGACAACCACGGGGCCAACATCGCCGTCGTGGGCGTGACCGCCAGCGCCACCATCGACGGCGCGTATTTTTTCCAATATGTGGATACCGACGCCAATGGCAACTACTCGCTCCCCGTGGCCAGCGGCAGTTGGACGGTTGCCCTCCAATGCCAGGGCGGCAGCGACAGCTTGAGCCAGTTGGGCAGTTATGAATGCCCGAACGGCCAGAACGACACCATCGCCGGCAACAATGCCACGAATAATTTCGTCGTCCAACCCTGCGCCGGCCTGGCCATTACCACCCCGTCACCGCTGCCTGGCGGTTCCGTCAACTCCCCCTATTCGATCCAGTTTCAAGGTTCGAGTTGCGGCGGCAATTTGAACTGGTCCGTCGGCGATCCGCAGGATTTGCCACCGGGCCTGTCCCTGTACTCCGGCGGCGCTTTAAGCGGCACGCCAAGCAGCAGCGGCACCTACCATTTCACCGTGAACGTGAACGACGGCAACGGCAACTCAACGGGTGTCTCCTTCTCGCTCTCCATTGCCGGCGTTACCTCCGGCCCCTTGCTAATCACAACCGCCTCCCTGCCCGACGGCATCGTGGGCGGGACTTACAACCAGACGTTGATCGCCACCGGCGGACAACCCGCTTACACCTGGTCGTTGACGCCCGGTTCCCTGGACTTGCCGGGCGGAATGTATCTGTCCACCGGCGGCGTCATTTCCGGCACGCCCACCAACGCGCCCTTCGGCGGCACGACTTACTACTTCTCGGTGCGCGTCACCGACCGCACCACCACCACGGCCGATCAACTGTTGTCCCTGACCATTTATCCCACCCTGACCATCGCCACCAACGCCCTGCCCGGGGGCACCCTCGGCGTCGCTTACAACGCCCAAGTGCTGGTTTCCGGCGGCGATCCTTTCGGTTCCGGCGGCTATAGCTCATTCATAACCTCCGGCTCACCGCCGCCGGGATTGAACATCGTATTTGGCGCCACCACCAGCTCCAATCAGGTCCTGGTCATTTCCGGCACGCCCACCAGCAGCGGCACGTTCACCTTCACCCTGGGAGCATCCGATGCCGACTCCAACACCGCCCAGTACAATTATTCCATCACCATCTCCCCACCGTCATTGCAAATCACGACCACTTCCCTGAGCAACGCCATCGCCGGGGTCGCCTATACCAATCAATTGCAGGGCTCCAACGGCGCCACGCCCTACACCTGGACCATCGCCAACGGTTCGCAACCGCTGCCGTCCGCCCTGACACTGTCGCCCAGCGGGCTGATTTCCGGCGTGCCGGCGGCCAGCGGCACCAACTATTTCATCGTGCGTCTGACCGATCATAATGCCCTCACCACCACCCGCGCCTTGACCCTCATCACCAATCCCAAGCCGCAGTTGGGCTCGGCGGCCAGACTTTCCAGCACACAGTTCCAGCTCCTGCTCAGCGGCGTGGCCGGGCAGAATTACACCCTGCAAATGACCACCAACTTAAGCGCCACCAACTGGGCGTCGCTTTTCACCACCAACAGCGCGACCACCAATGCGTTCATCCTGGTTGATCCCAACGCCACCAACCAGCAGCGCTATTATCGCATTCAAATCGGACCCTGAGCCCGCCCACCGGTCTTTGTCATCTAGGGACCGCTGCTTACCAAGGACGCCCGTCAAGCCATCGGTGGCCGCCCCAACCGGCGCAGGTGGCAATCCATCACCATGATTTAGTCATTAGTAATACATATATGTGTATAAGTCGGACTGAAACATTTGGCAAAGGTGGAAAAAGAGTTGCAATCTTTAAGCAATTGTGTGAAGAATCTACCAAACTTAATTAGGGCAACAATCAGGCAGGTGGTGTTATGTTTGGGATATGTCAACAACTCAATAAAGACAGAGAACGGCAGTCACAGAGGGCACTAGTGGCGCAGGTAGGTCTTCATCGACTTTCCCCGGGTTTAATCTTGGCGTGATACAACTGATTTATCATTTCTTTATGAAAACGTTTAGCATGGTTCCCTTGTTTCTGGCTTTGGAATGGATGCGTCAATTGCGTACTTTCGCGATCTTAATAATGGCGATCAGGCATACGCTGATTTAGACTCTGGCATTGCAGCACTGGAAATAGGTGGATTCACAGCTGGTGTGCTTATTCTGAACTTGGCCATTGAAAATTCTACCTCAAATTAGAGCGGTTTCTCGAATATGCACTAGCATTATTAGTAGTTATTTAATTCGCAAAATTATTTGCCGTCAAAAGCCTTGCTTGGACGCTTTAAAGCAATTCAATATAGCCATAATTTCCGATATAGATAATAACAACTACATTGTTGGCGGCCAAGCTGAAGTGTTTCAATCTGTTGAACTATTATATCAATATGACTTTCGCCGGTTCAATCGTGTTAAAAATGAAATAAGATTTATCTTTATTCGTAATACGGGACCGGCGGCATGCTATATAGCGCGTGGCAGAATATGTATACTTAATATCCATTTTATGGACTTAAATGCGTCCGAAATGGCTAGGCAAATTGCGTGTGCTGGCATCTTGGTACACGAAGCAACACATCTCCACATTGAACATTTGGGGGTTCTATATTTTGGCGCAAACATAGATCGAATTGAGTTCATTTGTGATTGTGAGGAAAAAAGGTGTGTTGAAAAATTGAAAACAGGGCTGTCACTGAAAGCATAGTTGTTACCGAGAGGTTGGAGTTGGCGTTGCAGAAGCGTTCCATGCGGGGGCAGAGGCTGCGGCCGACGAGGGGGCCGCCTTATTCCAGCAGCGCGCTAATGACATTAATATTTTGTCGCAATGAAATCCGGAAATCAATGTGGAGGTGCTAGAAAAGATCAGTTTCTAATCTTAGCGTTAGCGACTGGTTCGATTCTAATCTCGTTGGCAACTGCTACTATTGCTTGCCAAACCAATCTCGTTAGCGCACTAATTGGAGAATGGGATACTCGAGATCAACTTGACGACGTCATTCCCTATGTGTGGGGGGGCCTAACCATCTTCATGCAAATTATATTTACTTTAATCTTATGCATCTACACGAAGCGGCGTGCCAAGGTTCGGTCGGTCGTAGAAAAATGACAGTTTTCTTGTATTGCGAGCCGTGTAAAGGGTCACCCATTAAGGCGTTGGTCAACAAGAAAAAAGCTGTCCACCCCCGGTTTTTTCTTCGGGTTTGCCGGGCGCGTTGGAGCGTCCGCAGCCAAAGCCAATTCGTGCCTGAAATTTCATGGTCTGATTCCGGACCTGCCATTGAGGCGATCCGTTCAGTCACCCATCCGGTTCTAGCGTTGCGCCGGGCCACTTTGCGAACCGAAAGGAACCCGCGGGTTGCCCCGGCTGGGTTCCCTCCGGCTCGGTTTCTTGGGCAACCTTTGCTTATGCCAGTCGCCCGCCAATGTCAAGTGGCTCCGCGCGTGCCCACCTCCGCGATGGCGGAGGCCAGAAAATATTCAGTGCCGGCCCGTGTTCATTCAGTTCACAAGAACTCTGGCTGGTCGCGTGGGAACGCGGCCTCCAACCCGTCAAGGACTCACGGTACGGTCGAATCGCCTGCAGCTGTTTGCTCCTGGCGCAACATCTGTCTCAGGGAGCGCCGCCGTCTCCAATCAGTCCTGAGGGTTCTACCAACCCCTTTGCTGGCTGGCGGCGACGCGCCCAAAATCATGGGGTCTGCTTTGGCTCTCCCCCGGGGAACATCCGCTGGGGATCATAGACGCTGTGGTCGTGGATCACATGCCAGGCCGCCTTGGCCAGCTTGCACGCCAGCGCCTTGGAAAGGTGGCCACCAGCTTGAGATCGCAGGCCAGCTTCTGACATTTGAGCCGCTGACCGTCCTGATCAATGATGCCAATCACAAGATTATTGCCATGCAGGTCGATTCCTGTCATTAGTTGTTTCGTCTGCGTTGGCTGCTTTGGTTGCTTTGTCATATGTGTTTCCTTTCGGTATGGGTGTTGTTTGTTTTTGATGCGGACGAACAACCTTTTACCGGAAGGAAACCTTCCTATGCCAGCCCGCCTTTAATGTTTATCAGTCCTAGAAAAATGACAGTTTTGGGTTACAAGCTGTGGGAAGGGAAGCGGCAACAACACCGCCACCCGGGGGAAAAACAATTTCCAGTGGTGATGGCAGCATTCTACATGGCGCTGACACCGGTGACAAACGGGCAGTATAGGGAGTTTGTGAAGGTCACCGGCCATGGGGCGCCGGGTAACCAGATCTGGCTGAAAAGCGATAAAACGGATCATCCAGTGACTAATGTGTCGTGGGAGGATGCGCAGGCGTACTGCCAGTGGGCGGGTTTGCGTCTGCCGAGTGAACTCGAGTGGGAGAAGGCGGCACGTGGGGTGGACGGGAGAAAATACGCGTGGGGCAATGAGTGGGATCCCACAAACTGTCGAAATGGGGAAAAGGACGGAAATGAAGGGACGGCAACGGTTCTGACGTTTCCGGCGGGGAACAGCCCTTATGGGCTGAGACAAATGGCGGGAAACATATGGGAGTGGTGTGCGGACTGGTACGAGTCAGCAGCGTACCTACGATATGCGCAAGGGGATTTGACCGCACCAGAATCTGGAGATGCCCGTGTGGTGCGCGGCGGTTCCTGGAGCTTCGGCGATCACGACACCTGCCAGACGACGAGTCGCAGCCGCAGCCTTCCCGGCGGTCGCCTCGCCGACCGCGGATTTCGCTGTGCATTGGGGATGGGTGATCCTGCCACCAAGGCCGTCTTAACCTCGGTCGGCACATAGTGGCGGTACAGACTCACAAATTTTCTGCAATCGTTGATTCAAGCAATCCATTCAAAAGCAGCTTCACTGATTCGCGCCAATAAAAATCTCGAGAACCCCATCCAAACAACATACGCTCACCGCAGCCAAAAAATCTTCCTTTTTCGGTTAAAAACAACTCAGTGTCCCCCTGGCAGCAGACCCCCACGGGGGCCACGTCTTCTCCAAAATATTGCACACTTAATTGGTAACTGGCACAGGAGCGGAAAGGTACTTTGTACCTGCCAATGGTTGCTGGAAAACGAAAATCCGCACACATGGATAAACCAGGCGGCCGCAAGTAGTCAATTTGCCCTCCCCCATCAAGTTTGATAAACTCATAAAGCTCACCATTCCAAAACAACCCACGGTGCTTGTAAAGAGTCCTATAGTAAAGCAATTGGGCGACATTCATAAGAAAGGCAACATCATACAAGGTAACGCATTCAAAAACAAGGCGCACCAATATTAACGGACAGATCCAACAACCAACTACAGCACTGAAGGCAAGGAACCGCCGCCTCCCCATTTGCGGTAATTTGACCGAGATCACAACATTCCCAGTTTGCGCACCATCAAGCAAAGCAGTATTACCGCATTACTGGCGGTAAAGAACAACAGGACAAATTGGATATGGTCAAATCTCAAGCAAACTGCCCGCGTGGCCAAAGGCCAACGGAAAAATGGAGTTAGAAATGTCAATTGTTGAGACGCGACCGCGTTGCTTTGTTCGGCCTTGGAGCGCAGTAATCTATTGGTGCGTTTTTCAGATTTGCATGGTTCCGACATGCATTGCCCCGATGTAGATGAGCCATTAGATTTGCAAACCAAAGCCGCTTCCCCTGAACCAGCCAAGACAAATTCCAATGCCCAGCACAATTAACTAAGTGGCATAATTCGCAATTTCTTTGCCAGCGAAACGGTTATTGACTGCATGGTCTGAAAAGTGTAGTTTCTCTAAAGAAAAAATGAATTAACTTGAACTTCTTTATTATTCATAAGCGGGTTGCGTACAAGGCAGTCTTGTGGACGCTGTTATCGCCAGGTTTGGTCTGCGCTGCGTCAGCGGAGGTTGACAAACTGGTTGCAGCGAATTCTATTTTTGCACTGAACTTGATGCAGGTTGCGGCGCAGTCGCAGCCGGGGGAAAATATTTTTATCTCCCCTTACAGCGTTTCATCCGCCTTGCAGACGTTGAGTGCGGGTGCTGCCGGGGAGACGAAGGCCGAATTGCAGCACACGCTTGGGACGGAAAGCATGTCGGACGAGGAGTTAAACACAGCTATTCAGGCTCTGGACACTCAATTGACTGGACGCGAAGGCATGGTTTTGGATCTTGCCGACAGTTTCTGGTATCGGAGTCGTCTTCAATTGAGACCGGCTTTTATCGAATCCATCCACCAGCGTGCGAAAGTGGAACTTATGCGAGCGGACTTTGACCAACAAGCTGGAGCTAAACTAATCAACGATTGGGTTTTCCAAAAAGCACGCGGGAATATTACGGGTCAATATAAACCTTCGCCTGTTGATTTCCGTGTCATCAATGTGGCCTATTTTAAGGGGAAATGGCAGTCACCTTTTGAAAAGCAAGCCACCCTTCCACGTGATTTTCACCTAGGCTACTGGCGGTCAAAACAGGTTCCCATGATGTTTCAGGGTGAACAATTTGATTATCAACAGACAACGGAGTTCCAAGCGGTTAAGTTACCATATATTGGCGGCCTGGAAATGGAACTGTATTTACCTCAAAAAAATTCAAACCCGCAAAAACTGATCGCAAACATCGCAAGGGGGCAGAATTGGCGGAAAAGTGTTCAGATGGGGTTCGTTCGGCAAAAGGTATTGGTCTATGTCCCAAAATTTACTATTGAATACCAAGCAGATTTATCGAATGGTTTGCTGCAGAAGCTGGGGATCAATATGGCCCTTGACATAGGTGCGAATTATTCTCTAATTACTAGCAATACTTATGCGATTGAAGTGAAACAGATGGCTCGCATAGTTGTGGATGAGGACGGAACTGAAGCGTTTGCTGTTACGACGGTCAACCCCATTCACGCTTTGGACGACACGCCGCCGCCGGTTCCAGTGATCATATTGGATCGCCCTTTCTTTTTTGTGATTTCGGACAAACAAACTGGCAACATTCTGTTCATGGGTATTGTGAGCGACCCAAGATAAAGCCGTAAAAGTTATAATTCGACTTTCCTTTTCCATCAGGTGCTAACTTAATCAGTGAATTTAATGATTGCAATATTCATTTGAATAATGCAATCAAAATAGCGCAAAAATCGCGACACCACGGGATGAAATGGCGGCGACAGCATGGCTTGGGGGCCAAGGAGAGGATGACGATGAGGATGATTTGTTGACGCGAGGGAGCGTTCGCGGGGAGGCGCGGGGCCGGGCCGACGTTGCGGGGGCGGAGGATGGGGTCCGGCCCGGGCGGTGATTTGTGGGTGGCAGCCCATAAACCGCACCAGTATGGCAGGTTTCCGGAAAACCGGGTTGTTAGCGGCTAACGCATTTTTCGCAACCCGTTATGGCCCAATGAAATATTTTTATGAAAAAGTTTTCGGCTGCATCCATCCCGGCTGAAGATGCGCGAATTGGGCACGCAGCCACCGATCAACCCAGCTCCAGAGGAGCGACATGGACCAGGGCCGACACCGGTTTGATGAAAACCGGAACCATGCCGCCCCGCTGGGGCTTGCGGTTGGTCGGGGGACGATGAGCTATAAACAGGTCGCTCCGCTGGAGCTACCCCACCGCGAACTGTCATTTTTCTAGGACCGACCCTTTACACGACCCTTTACACGGCTGAAGATGCGCGAATTGGGCACGCAGCCACCGATCAACCCAGCTCCAGAGGAGCGACATGGACCAGGGCCGACACCGGTTTGATGAAAACCGGAACCATGCCGCCCCGCTGGGGCTTGCGGTTGGTCGGGGGACGATGAGCTATAAACAGGTCGCTCCGCTGGAGCTACCCCACCGCGAACTGTCATTTTTCTTGGACCGACCCTTTACACGGCCCGGGTAACAATACTTTTGGCACAATTCGTCGTGCCGCCTACCGGCGCGGACTGGAAAAAAGCTCTTGCAAACCAGTGGAATAGGAAGATAATCACGAAAAAGGCCCACGCCGGTCGTGGGCCAGAAACCATATGGGAAATGTCAGCTTAAATCCGCACATGGCCAAAAAAGATTTGCGGCGCGAAAACTTCCGAAGCGGGACGAACATGTTGCAAAGCATTTGCAAGCTGCTATAACCAGCGACAAACACGAATCAGAAAATGAAAACCATCAGATTTTCGGCGGCAATGCTTTGCTGGCTTTTTGCCACCGTCAATTCTGTGATCGCACAAGGCCTCGCCTTCACGGCAAATACCTATCCCGTCGGCAGTGGTCCCGTTGTGACCGTGGCTGACGTTGATGGCGATGGAAGACTGGATTTGATAACGGCGAACGGCAATAACACCAACACGTTGACGGTGCTGACCAACAATGGCAGCGGTGGCTTTGGCTTTTATGCCACTCTGACCGTTGGCAAGAACCCGGCTGGTGTCGTAGCGGCCGATGTGAATGGCGACGGACATTTGGATTTAATTAGCATCAATGCCGGTAATAATTCCGTTACCGTGTTGACGAACAATGGCACCGGTGTTTTTGGTTCTAATTCCACGTTCAACGTGGTTAGTTCACCAGGAGATGTTGTGGCAGCCGATGTCAATGATGACGGGTATGTCGATTTGATTAGTCCAAGCTACATTAGTGCCGGTATCTTGACGATTTATACAAACAATGGCAGCGGCTTTTTTGGCTCAAATGCCACGCTTGATGTGGGTAGTTACCCAGTTTGTGTTTGTGCGGCGGATGTCAATGGTGACGGTTATGTCGATTTGATTGTAGCAAATTACAAGGGCAGTAATGCCAACTCATTGACGATTCTGACCAACAATGGCAGTGGTGTCTTTGGTTTTAACGCGAGAGTCACGGTCGGAAAGGCGCCGGACTGGGTCGTTGCAGCTGATGTCAACGGCGATGGGCATGTGGATTTAATCACTGCGAATAATGAAACCAATACTTTAACCGTGCTGACGAATAATGGCACCGGTGTTTTTGGATTGAACGCCACGCTGACCGTGGCCGGCATTCCGAATTGGGTTACGGCGACGGACTTGAATGGTGATGGCAAACTGGATTTGATCAGCGCCAATGGCGGAAACTACAGCACGATTCCCGGAAACGGCAATTCATTGACAATCTATACAAACAATGGGAGCGGCGGATTTGGGTCGAACACCACATTCACCGTAGGCATTGGTGCGATCAACGATTTGGCTGCGGATTTGAACGCCGACGGGAAATCAGATTTAGTGGTCGCAAATTACTACGACAACACGGTGAAGGTGCTATTGAATAATTCCATATTCCCATCGCCCACCAATTCGCCAACGCTGACCGTAAAAAAACAAGGTCGGAATGCGCTGGTGTCGTGGCCGTCAGTTTCACCCGGCTGGTCATTGCAGGAAAAACCAAAGCTGACGGATCCGAAATGGCTGCCCAGCGGCTATGACGGCTATCCCACAGCCAATGTGGGAGCAACCTATTCCATAGCCGACGACGGAACGAACAAGAGGGTCATCTTCCCGTCTGCGGCGGGAAATTTATTCCTTCGCTTGTTGCATCCCTAAACACCCACTCACTGGGACTTTCTCACGGAGAAGGAGAATCATCCTTGTGAAAAAGGTGTCAGACCTAACTATTGACACACGGGCGGCTCGTCTGGGGGTAGCATAGGGGTCAGGTCTGAATGGCCCTTAGTTAAGGCCTAACCCGGATATTTCATAGCCATTTTGGAAAGAGTCCCGAAATACTCTATGAAAAGAAGGGCGCAAACACGTTCGAATGCGTGGTTGAAAAGACGCGGCACGCAGGTTTGGAAACCTGCGATACGGCAGACTTGGAAGTCTGCGCTACGACGTTGGAATGCCGTTGTGTCAGCAGAAGAATTGTTGCGCGCTTACAGCGCTTGATTGCAATTATGGCATCAAAACCCAGGGCGTTGCCCTGGGCTGTCCTGTGGCGGCCTTGCAGGCCTTGTATTCGCACCGCCATGCTGGAAGAAGAAAGCCATGGATTTAGTAGCATTGACGGAACGGCTCAGCTGTTGCGATACGGCAGGCTGGGAAGCCTGCGCTACAAGGGTTTGCCATGGTTTTGCCGGTTTCGGCTTACAACGAAGCGCGGAGTGCGGACAGCATCCAGGCCAAGGAACGTGTTTTGAAGGCCATCACGGCGATTGCGCCCAAACGCACGGACATCCTGACCGCTTTCGATTTCCTGGACTTGGACGATTACGTCACGTTCGGCGGCAACGCCTAACCTTTCGCTCCGGCTCAACTGAAATCCTACTGACAAAGCCGCTGATCGGGCGGGATTGGACGGATTTGGTGGCGGCGGGCGAGGTTTTCCCGCCACCAGGCCGGGTAGTCCTTGAGCGTTTGGACTTCGAGTTCCTCATGCTGGATTTGGGTGCCGACCTCGAGATAGACATCCAGATTGGCCAGGTTGGGCCGGGGTAGATTTCCTTTCTGGTATTGGTCCCACATTTGATGGTAGGACTCCTCCAAGCGCCGCACGAGCAAGGGCATGTCGAAGAGGACGCAGGTGTCGCGTCCGGCCCGGAGCCGCTCGCGGAAGGGGGTGAGTAATTTGGGATTATTGCCAAACTCGACGGCGCGATTGACGAAGTCCTCCGCTGATTCACAGACCAATTCGGGGAGGCCGGCGGCGCGCACGAGGCTGCCGCAGACGCGCGAGGCGAAGGAGCGTCCGCTCAGGGTCAGCATGGGCACGCCCATCCAGAGGGCGTCGGAGGCCGTGGTGTGCGCCCCGTAGGGCGTGGTATCGAGAAACAGATCGGCCAGGGTATAGCGCGCCAGATGGTGGGGATTGGCGAGTTTCGTGGCAAAGACCAGTCGTTCCGGCGCGATGCCGTGTGGTTGGGCATAGGCGCGCAGCCGGGCGTTGGCGGCGTCGGTGCTGCTGAGCAGCCAGAGGACGCTGCCCGGGACCCGGGCCAGAATCATGAGCCACCGGTCAAAGGTGAACCGGCTGATTTTATGCGCGCCGTTGAAGCAGCAATAGACCATGCCTTTTTCCGGCAGGCCGGCTTCCGTGCGGGTGGGTTTCTTTTCGGCGATGCGGCGCCGGCGGTTATTCGGCTGGTAGCATGGCAACCGCAATACCTTCTCGGAATAATAGAGCTCGTGGCTTTCGGGAATGATCCAGTCGTCGGCCAGGAGGTAATGATGGCAGGGGCTGCCCATCGTTCCGGGGTAGCCCAGCCAGTTGACGATGACCGGTGCGGGCCGGAGCGCCACGAGTTTGAGGCGGGCCTCGCGGGTGTAGCCGTTGAGGTCCACCAGAATCTGGATGCCATCGGCGGCGATGCGCCGGGCGGCGGCGGCATCGTCGAGCTGGTTGATGGAGACCCAATGATCACAGGACGCTTGGAAGCCGGCCTGCATGGCATCTTGCACCTGGGGGCCGCAGTAATAGGCGAAAATCTCGACTTGTTTGCGGTCGTGCAGGCCAAACACCTCGGCGAGCAGGTAGCCGACCGCATGTTCGCGCAGGTCGGAGGAGAGATAGCCGATCCGGAGGCGTCCGGAATTTTCGGCGGCCCGGGGCCAGGCTGTCATCACGGCAGCGGGCAGGCCCACGTCCAACTTGTTGTAATGCGAGGCCATGGCCAGATGCAGCATGGGGTCGTCGGTGTAGGCGGCGGCGGAAAGCGGGGACATGCCGGTCATCAAGATGTCGCGGCCCACCCATTCCCAGGGCGCGACGACGGGCCATTCGCACTGGCGCTGCCGCAGGGCGACGAAATGCTGGGCAACTTCCCGTTGATGCGGGGCGATTTCGAGGCTCTGGCGCAGCATGTTTTCGGCGGCCTCATCCTGGTTGGCGGTTTCGAGCGCGCGGGCGCTCTGGTTGAGCGCGGTGGTTTTGTGGCTGAGGGCGGCACCGGTGATGGGGGCGAGGCGGGCCACGACGGCGGACCATTGCACGACGGCGAGCGTCACCATGCCGAGGCGTTCGTAAACCCGGCCGAGGTTGATGTAGGCGGGCATGAACTCGGGGTTGAGGAGCACGGCGCGTTCGAGGCAGGCCCGGGCCGGGGCCAGTTTGCCGGCATCCGCGAGCGTCACTGAGTAATTGAAGAGGATGGCGTAGAGCAGGGGGTTGTCTTGATTGTGCTCAATCCAGGTGGCGTAGAGCGTATCCACGGAATTCAACTGGCCGCTTTGCTTCAAGGTTTCGGCGGTGCGAATGAGCTCGGCGACGCTGAAGTTGCGCGCCATGGATTGGATGAGGGCCGAGGACAGGACGTCGTTGGTCATATTGGTCAAGGTTCAAAAATCATTTTGCCGCGTCAAGCCATGCCGTCGATCACGGACTGGCTGTTGGGCATGACCGCCAACTGGTCGGTCGTGAAGGCCCCGAGCTGGGTGGCGCTCAAGGATTGCAACACGGTGGTGGTCAAATACCCGACGGTGGTGAGCGGGATGGCGGCGATGGCGGTGGTGGTGATCTGGCTGAGCTGATTTGGCAGCAGGTCGTTCAGGCGGTTTTGGGCGAGATCCCCGAGTTGCGAGCCGGCCAGCGCGCCAATTTGCGCGGCGGTCAAGGCGTTCAGCGAGGTGGTCGAAAGTCCGTTCCATTCGGTGATCGTGAAATCGGCCACCTGGGTGGGGTTGAGGGAGGCGATCTGGGTGGGGGTCAGGGCGTTGAGTTGATCCAGGGTCAGGGAGCGGATTTGCAGCCGGTTCAGGCCGGCCAACTGGGAGGTGGTCAAGGCGGTGAGGTCGGTGGTGGACAGGCTGGAGGTTTCGGTGGTGGTGAGCGCCTGGATTTGTTCCGACCTCAGGCCGGCCAGTTGGGTGGTGGTCAGCAGGCTCATCTGGTCCGGGGTCAAACCGGTGATGCCGGTGGGCGACAGGGCTCCCATTTGCGCCGCCGACAGGGACTGGAATTGCGTGGTGGTCAGGGCCGCCACCTGGGTGGGGGTCAGGCCGTAAAATTCGTCGGAGGTCAACAGCCCGATCTGGGTGGGGGTCAAGCCCGCGATTTGAT
>Ga0302320_10013880_pt1 | contig 16730 bp, 5 predicted proteins | sample Bog_T0_3_FD_202130 | JGI IMG/M metagenome (GOLD analysis project Ga0302320, IMG submission 202130) | Peat permafrost microbial communities from Stordalen Mire near Abisko, Sweden - Bog_T0_3 | ecosystem: Environmental > Terrestrial > Soil > Wetlands > Peat | place: Sweden: Abisko, Stordalen Mire... | reverse complement strand
AGTTGAAAATCAATCTGGTAGGCGGCTTCCCTTTCACCTTGCGCGCCGCAGCGCAGGTTATGCAGTTCCTCTTCCACCGCCTCCCGCTGCCTGGTTGAGATCGTCCTTACCGCCAATAATTCCTCGAGCGTGGCGACGGCAGCCCGCGTCTCGTCTTTTGACTTGATGATCATCGTGTCCGGTCAATCCCCCGTTCCATCCACTTCATGCCCCGGCCGTGGCTGGCGAGGCAGCATGTCTCTGTGAAAAGTGGTCCATCGCGGGCACTAAAAGCCAGATCCGTACCAATGTGCCCGAATGCTCCTAACTCCACCGTAAGACAGACAGTCAGGGTTTGAATTCGAAGAAGGAGTTCCCTAGACTCCCCGCGATGAATCGTACCGTGGTCCTGATTGGATTATCCGCGTGCGTCTCCAGCCTCACTGGCCCGGCGGCGCTGGCCGGCATGGTCCAGCCTCTTCCAACCCCTTTCCCGGAGACCCGATACCAACAGATGAGCGCCAGGTCGCCGTTCGCCGTAGCCTCGGCCGCGGTCGCGCCGTCCCAGGCCGCCGCCCCGGATTTTGCAGCCCTGTTGTACGTCGATGGCATTGCCCACGTTGGCCAGGCCGATTTCGTCGCAATCAAATCCCGTGATCCGGACAACCCGAACGCCATTCTCGTCGAGGTCGGCAAAAGCACCAAGGACGGGATGAAGGTTGAGGGCGTCAATTGGTCGAGTCAAACCGGCAAAAGTACCGTCGAAATTACCAAGGGCGCCGAGAAGGCAACCCTCCAATTTGACGAGGCGCAGGTCCAAAAAGTCGCGGTCTTGGAACCGGTTCCTATCTTCCCTTCGCGACCCCTCCGGCATCAGCCTCGTCCCTCGCCTGACTTTGTAACTCAAAACGGTGAACTCGTCCGGGTCCCGGTGACGGAGAATGACGACATGCCCGGCCCTCCGGACCGGGTGCGGCTACCCCAGAGGCTCCCCTTTCAGCGCTCTCAATAACCGGCGGGATTCCGGATGAGGCCGGGTCCCCCTGCAGCGCGGAGCGCCCCGAGCCTTCAATGCAAAAACCCAGCCACCCTTTTGGATGGCTGGGTTTGCATAACTTGGTTGCGGTTTGCTGCGATCGTTTAGGCCAACTTACGACGGCGGCTGAAGACCAGCAGCGCGGCGACGCCAGCGATCATCGAAGCCCAGGTCGAGGGCTCCGGTACTGCGAATACGAACGTCCCGTCCGAGTTCAGCGTGGCAGTGCCGACATTGATGTCCTGCGGGCTCGAGTTGCTGGGATAAAGCTCGTAGATGTTGGAGGTGGAGGAACCCCCACTGCCAATGTCACCAGACAGCTCAAACGACTGGTCCAGGATGCCGGAGAGGCTGCCCTCTTCCTGCGTGTAGCTGTTGCCAGCTTCCGGGTCCACTATGGACGAACCGCCGGGAAAGGCGCCAGCCGTTCCTTGGTGGAACGCGGTGTACAGGGCGGTGATGTCCGAGCGTGCCGGGATTTGCTGGGTTGAACTCCCCGCATCCGCCGGGCTCCCAGGAGCCGTTGCGAACAGAGTATCCGCCGGGAGACCGTGGCCGCTGGTCGAGGCGCCGAGGACGCTCCATTCCAACGTGCCGAGGTTGTACCAGGCGCTACCAAACACCGAAGTGAGGTCGCTGTTGAGGTTGATCGTGCCACTCGTGAAGTTTTGAATGGTTACGAGCAGGTCCTTATCGAACGGATTGCTGGTGCCATTCGCGTCGTTGTTTTGCTCCGTGGTCAGCGAACCAACCTCGCGGAAGCACAGCATCAGACTGCCGTTCGGCGGGTTGATGTACTGCGTCTGCGCCCCGGCCTTGGTGGCGATGAGCGCAACCGCGGCGGACAGGATCGCGGTGCATGTATTTCTGAGTTTCATATAAATGACTTTCTCTTTGGTGACTTATTGCTGAGTCACTGATTATTAGTTGGTCGGGGACAGAATTCCGCCCTCGGTCAGGCCGCGGGAGAAGTTCATGCTGCTGTAGAAGATACCCGCCGCGTCGCCCGCGCCGTGGTTTCCGCTGGAGTCGATGTCCGCGTCGCTGCCGTACACCTTGTCCGCGATGCCATCGAGGACCGTCTTCACGGTGCCAGTGGCGGTCGTGTAGTACATGTGCTCGTAACCGAACAGGGTGTACTCGCCGTTCTCAACAGCCGCCGGGGAGTAGTTGACGCCTTCATAGCTCAGGCCGAGGGCCTTCGCCGTTGAGGGCTGGCCGGCAATGGCCGTACCACCGATGCTGGCGAGCACGCCGTACGCGTCCGCAACACCCACGTAGCCGAGCAGTAGGCACTGGCTCGAGCCGGCGGTGTAGTTGTTGTCGAGAGGAGCACAGGCATTGTTGCCAGCGGAGTCGTCGGTGACATTGCCGCTGCCATCGTCAACCGTGATATTCGCCGCGCCGGGGTTGGTGGAGTTCAAGGTATTGGCAACGTCGCCACCGGACACGAGACCGGAGTGACCGCCAGCAGCCCAGGAGATGCCGGGCTCGGTGTTCAGGGCAACGCCTGCAGGCCAGAGCTCAATCGAGGAGAGCGTGCTGCCCGCACCGCCCGTATGGCCGCTCGGAGGATAGGCAGGCAGAGGATAGACCGAGCTAGTCGTCGCGTTGCTGGTGAACTCAGGCAGCACCTGGAACGGAGCGATATCGAACCCGTCCTGCGCGTCGGCGGCGGAATCAATACGAGTGCCGGAATCTTCGTTGCGGCCCACGAGGAACGCGTAGTTGGTGATGTCTGCAGACAGACCGGAAAGCTGCGAGAAGTTGATGTAGCCAACCTGCAGCAACTGCTTCGCAACGTTCTGCGTGATGTTGGTCGCGGATACGCCTGACGACCCGGGGTTCTGGAGCACCCAAAGGAAGGGAATGATCCCGACCGTCTTCTTGGGCCCGGCCGTCACACCGGCGTTGGTCAGCGTGGCGCTGTTGATCGAGTGGGCGAGCGCGGATCCGCTCGAACCCACAACCGACGCGTCGGACATCACTTTCGCCACGGACTGGTAGTACGAATCCGACATCGCTGAATCAGGAGCGACCGCGGTCTCAAAGGTCGGGCTCGACGAGCTGATGTAATAACCCGTCGTGCTCATGCTCGACGAGTAGGTGCTGTAGCTCAGGAAGTCGTCAACCGGGTTGGCCTTTACCAGGTCGGTCACGCCGGCGGCGGAACCAGTCCAGAAGCACTCGACGACATAGGTGTCAGAGCCGACGGTGCTTGAGAAGGTGGCGGCATTCGCCTTGCGGAAGGTCGAACTGCCCCAGAAGCAATATTTGGGCGTGGTGCCCACGCTGGTGAGATAGTCAAGGATCGCCGACATAACGGGCGCCCGGTAGGCGGTCGAGCCTACGATGTGGACCGTGTATTGCGTCGCAGAGGCCGCAGAGGCGAGGCCGACGGCGATCATACCGGTAAGGATGGATTTCGAGATTTTCATGAACGGGATTTTTTTGAGCTGTATTAGGTTTTTTGGGTGCCCCGGGGGACCGCGTACGGTTCCGGGTTGCAGGGCAGAGGAAACCATGCGGTCCCTCTCCCAGCTAGATAATTAATGTAACAATTAGGGGACGAAATATTATCTGCGGGGCTGACGGTTTTAAATTTAGGTTGCGAATCCGAAGAGTCCATCCGAGGCACGAAAACTCGGAGGTATCCGTTGCTCGCTAGAAAAAAGAGGCCGCCCCTCCGGGTAAAAACCCATAAGAGGGCGACATGATAATAAATAGTAAACAACCCTCCTTCAGGGCGTAGAATTTGACAGGCAGAAATCTCCTTTTGCGCCGACCGTCATGAGGCGTCGTCGTTTTCGAAAGACAAGCAGAGCGGCCGCACCCATCGCGACGACCGCCCATGTCGAGGGTTCCGGAATGGCCTCGGCCTGGAACGTGAAATATCCGTCCGCGTTCAGCGTCCCTATCCCGAGTTCGATGTCCTTGATGGGTTTGGGATCGAGTTCGTAAATATCCACTTTGTCAGTGCCGGTCCCGACGTCTCCGGTCTGTTCCGTGTTCTGGTCCAGGTTCTGAGAATAATTCGCCTCCTCTGACGTGTAGCTGTTGCCGTCGGAAGAGACCACCTTCGATGCATTGCTCAATAATCCCGTGGTCCCCGTTTGAAACGCCGCGTACATCGCTCCGATGTCGCCGCGCGTCGGGATCTGGGAGGTCTGACTGGTGGCATCTGGCGGTGCGGAACCATTTGGCGCTGAGACGAATAGGGTATCTGCCGGGGGATTGGTGCCACTCTTTTCGGAGCCCACGATGCTCCAGACCAAGTCGGTATCCTTTGCCCAATTGGTGCCGTACACCGCCGCAAGGTCGGGACCGATTTTCAGCGAGGTGTCAGGCTTGGAGTAAGAGCCAAGATCGAATATAAGGTCCGTACCGTCGCCCGTTCCGCCGGTGACCCGGAAGCAGAGGAGGAGGTTCCCATAGGCGGGAGTGTAAGTTTGTTGCGCAGCCCCGGCGTCGGTGGCAGTCAATGCCACGATGGCGCAGAGGAGCGCTCCGAAAGTGAGTGGTAATTTCATACAGGAATTGTTGGGTGGTGGGTATGGGTTCCAGGGGGTGGAGCACGCCGATGCCCGCGAACAGGCACCAGTTAAGGGAGAGGAAAGCAGGGAAGCGGACTAAGCGATAATAGTGTTATATCTATAACCGAACCTATCGTTCAGCAACCGGCTCAGATGAAGTTTTGCATGAGGCGTTCGCATGCTGGATACGATAGATAACAGAGTCAACGGCAAAAAGGTTACAAATGGATGGATAATTAAGGATACTTGCCTTCAATAAGTTTATCACTCTAAGGCAATTTTCTTTCGTGCCTCCGGGTTCTTGTTAGATTGAAATCCAAACCCTTCGCTCTTCAAATTTCTCTTACTCCGGCTAAACGGACTGGCATACAACTCCAGCGGAAACTAGCTCACTAATGTGGCAATCACGTGGAGCTCTTGTTACATTCTTGTTACATCCGCAGCGATTGACCGCACACCTCTTCCCCTTCTTCGTCCTACCCGCCGCTATCCTCTCCATCCCCGCCTCCGTACCCGAGCACTTCGACGTCAATGATCGACGGCTGGCCGGAGGTATCGGACTGGCTCTGACTTTGGCTGTTCGCCTGCTCGTTCGCTGATGCCGTGGTGGCTCCTGCCGCGGAGCTCGCCGCCGATAGCGCCCCCAGGTTTGGAGCCGCCACCGTCACCGTCGGCGCTCCACTCGTCGAGCCGCCGGCCTGGATATTCGAGGCATTGAGAATCTGAACCGCCGCAAGGTTCAAATTTCCCGTCGCCCGGATCCCCGCGTCTCCCGCATTGATGACCCCGGAGGGAGCGATCAGGTCCACGTTCCCCGGCGGGACCCCCACTACCGTGGCAAGCACGCCGATGCCGCCACCGGTCGCCAGCCCTGCAAGGTTCGTTTCCACGTCCGCGCTTTGAGGGTCCACCAGCACCAGCGTCGGCGGCGCCGATTGCACCGTCTTCGAGGAGTTTCCCGCATCGATGTCCCCCTGTTGGGACCAGATGACGATATTGCCGCCATGGAGTGTGAATATCCGCGACGTCCCCAGGTTGACGCTCCCCTGTGAGTAGATCGAGATATTGCCCCCATCCTGGGTGAAGATGCCTTGCTCCAGGGGTTGCGCCCCCGCCAGGTTCACGCCCACCGTCAATTGCCCGCTCGGGTCGATGATAGAGAGATCGCCCCCATTTTCCGTGGTGATCTCTTTCGAGGTTGTGTCGATGTTCCCAACCCCGGAGCCAAACCCCGGCAACAAGGCCTTGATCGCGGCATAGCCCGCATCATAGTTCCCGTATCCCGGGTTTCCGATCAGGTTATGGTCGCGCCCCGTGTCGCGCAGCACGATGAAAAACAGGTCCAGCGCCGCGATTGCCTGGTCTTCCGCGGAGAGCTTCTTGAAATCCTCCACGCTCGTAACATCCAGGCTCGGATTCGTGCCCGCGAGGTCCGCGACGTAGCTCGCCCCATCCGGGCCATCCAGGACGCGGCTTACGAAGTCCGCGATATCCAGCGGGCTCGCGTCCAACCCGTCCGCCACGCCGCCAAGCCCAGCCGCCACAACGATCTCCGCCCCGGCAAATGGGAGGTAGGGATTGCGTTGGTTCCCAATGCTTGTCAGCCCGACCGCCGTCCCATCGGGATTGTTCGCGCCCACCCCGAGCGTCAGGTTCCGGCCCGCGAGCACCTCCAGCGTCCCGGGACCGCCGACTTGGAGATCCCCGGCATCGGGACTTCCAGTTCCGGGCACCGTCTCGCCGGCCGGCGAGGAGAGCAAATCATTACCGGACTGTTGCGCGTCCAGTCGCAGCGCGGAGTTCAGGTCGTAGGGAATGATATCCCGTCCCGCGGATACGAGGCTGATGTCGCCGGGGTTATCGTTTTGGATGTAAAACGAGTCGTCGGTGATATCCTCGCTGGCGATAACGTCCGTCTGCTTGCTGGAATACAGCGTCAGCCCGGAGATGCTTCCAGCATCCGCGTACAGGTAGGCCGGCGTCGTATCCTTCCCATGCAGCAGATGCGAATCATGCAGCGCCTCCTTGGTTTGAATTACCGCCGCGGCTCCCTGGGTGGAACCTGTTTCGGCGAAGAGCGCGTTCAGGTTGAGAAGCACATCGTTTGACACCAGCGCCGACTTCGTCCCGGCGATCGGCGTGGTCACGCTGGGAATATTGGCGGGATCCGCGTCCGAGAGGTCGATGACGCCCGTGCCCCATCCGAGCAACCCGGTGTTGGGGTCGATTCCATTCACCTGCAGCGCATTGATCGACCCGCCCGCGAGCAGCGACAGCGTGCCGGTGGGCGCCGGGCTGATCGCAATGCTTCCGACCACGTCGATGTCGCCGGAAAATGCGGTTATATTCAGCGACCCGGGCATCACGCTCATGAGGGTGCTGAAGTATTCAACAGAACTTTCCGCCAGCCCAAGCCACGGCGCATAGGTCGCTGCGGCAGAGCCCGGAATTTCCGCCTGCGAATCCGTATTCAGGATAAAGGCCTCGAGCGAGCCGTCTCCCGTCTCGTCCACGCTGTTCCGGATCGTCACGCCCCCGGCCAGTGACTCCACATCGACCGCGTCGTTGGCCGCATAGGTCGAAAAATAACTCCGGTTCAGGTAGCTGTTATTGATCCCCTGCGGCAGCAGGAACGGGTTCGCGACGGCACCCAGCAGCACGTTTCCGCCGGCGCTGATATTAAAACTGGCTTCCCCGGCGAAGAGCGTCGTCGGCAGCCAGCTATACGAATCAGCCGGATTTCCCGAGGTGGTGCGCGTCGCATTCGTGAGGATCTCGCCCCCGGCCGTGATCGTCCCTTGTCCGCGCTCGACATAATACACGCCGCCGCTGATGTCGTTCCCCGCGCTCACCACCAGGTTACCCCCGCCCAATTCCACCGCCTGCGTCACATCCGGTGTCCCGTCCGGCATCCGGAAATTCGTTGGGATCACCGCATCCACATTGCTGATATTATTCCCGGCGCTCAGCGTCACATTGCCTCCGCCAAAACTTCCCACCCCTTCAAGGAAATTGCTGAAATCGGTCCACCATGAGGTCGCCGAGGCAAACTGACCTGTCGATGTATCGATCGAACCCTGCCGGTACAGCCAGTTATTCGGCATCTCCAGCGACGAATCATCCTGGAATCCTCCCGACCCGTTCTGTACATAATGAGCGATATCGTTTTGCGCCACGATCGTCACATCCCCCCCGTATTCCGTGTATTGCACGGCGTAAAAGGGCGTCTGCGCCTCACCGAGCGGACTTGACCGGTACTTCACATCCGGCAGGGTGAAGTTCGCCAGCACCGGCGCCTGCATCCCCGCGCTATAGATGGTCGCAAGATTGTCCAGCAACTGCACGTCGCCGCCGGCGTTGATCCCGATGGAGCCCGCCCCGGTCCGGATCGTTTCAAAGAATTCCGGGATAACATCCGATCGCCGGTTCACCGGTTGGCTCGGGAGCTGCGGCGCCCCGTAGCCCACGAGCACCGATCCGTTCGTCACCCCCGTTGAGATCGCCGTCAACCCGCTCAGCGCAGCCGTCGATACCACAGCCGCCACATTCGCCGATTTAAAGTTTGCCCCGGCCGTGATCTGGTAGGACCACGACGAAGTTCCCTCCGGCAGCAAATCCGCTTCCCAAGTTTGCGACGGGTCATTCGGCGCGACGAACCCGTCGCTCAGGCTCGCTCCGGTGCTGGAGTTCTGATTGTAGTCGAAGACCACATCGTTCACCGCCCGCAGCGTCAGGATGCCTGCCGTATTGTTATTCGGTCCGAATCGGTACACATAGCTCCCGTTCGATTGCTGGGCGAGGTCCCATGTATTCGCCAGTGTCAGGTTCCCCCCGTTTGCGTTGCTGTCGTTATTGATGATTTCCGCCCCGGGCTCGATATTCAGTTGCGTCGCCCCGCTCGCGATCTCCTGTTCCAGCGCGGTGTTCCCTCCCACCAGGCTTTCCGTCATCCCGGTTGCCGTAAACACGTTCCCGTTCTCCGTCAGGCTTCCCGTATTGGCCGTAAATGCCGCCCCGTTCGACGCGACATTCCCCTCCTGGTCGTCAATCGATCCGGGGTTGCTGCTGTCATTCGCGGTATTGTAAATGGTGTAGCCTTCCACCGTCACACTCGACGCCCCCGTGATCGTTCCGGCAATCGCGCCCACCTGCACGCCCGTCGGCGACTGCTGTGTTCCCGTCTGCGGCGCCCGCAGGAGCAAGGTCCCGCCAAGGTCCCCCTGCACTGGAGTTGCCGCGACCGTAAGATCGATCTTCGATCCAGCCTCGATGTTCAATTCCGCCGTGCTGCTGGCTACTCCATTGATGTCTGCCCCGGCTTCCAGCGAAATCGATCCGCCCTGTTGCGCATCGCTGTAATCCTTCGCCGCCGCCGTCAATACCGCCTTGGAATCCAGCGTGACGCTACCCTCCGCTTGCAGCGTGATCGTCCCGCCGATGCTGATCGGATTTCCCAAGGGATCGATCGAGGCGATGTCCGAGGCGTTAATCTCTCCTGTCACTGTGATGCTTCCCGCATCCGCCGATAGGTTGAAATTCGCAGCCGTCGCATCCCCATCGACCGTCACGTTCCCGTTCTGCACCTCAATCGTGCGGGAATCGTCAAAGGATCCTGCGTTCAAGGTCTGGTCCAGCGACCCAAGGGTCGCAAGGGTTCCCACATCCAGCAAGAAATTGCCCGATTGGCCCGCCGCGGCTTTGCCAGAGAGATTCCCGGCCAGGGACAACGTCCCATTCGGATCGCTTACCGACAGCGTGCCGGCATTTCCGCCGCCGGTTTGAGCCGCCACGGTCAGCGTGACATCGGACGCCACGGTCACATTCCCCTTGTCCGCGATCAGGTTGATCACGCCGCCGTTCGTGTACCGGACCACATTGAAGAAATTTTTGCTCGCGCCGCTCACGTCCAATGAGGCCGCTGCGGAGTTGCCAATCGCCAGGTTCCCGGTCGTGGCGTGCAGCGTGATCGAGCCGCTCGGCAGCGCGATCGCGCTGTTGTCCGTCACGCTCGCCCCGGTAAATGTCAGGCTTGCTCCGAGTCCCCCTTTGACCGGCGCAGCCTCCGCTTTCCCGGTCGGCGCCCCAATCGCCAGCGCTCCCGCCGCCGATATCTTCTCCACCGCTCCCGCCACCCCAGTGATCAGCGGGGTCGTCAGGTTCAACTCCCCTTGCACGGCAAGCGATCCGGAAGTTCCATTTGGATTCGATGGCGACGCCACGGCAACCATCTCCTTCGAACCGTTCAGGTTCACGGTCGCAAATTGATCCACCGCCAGCGCATTCGCCCCGAGCGAGACCTCATCCCCGTTCAAATTCAGCGTGCCTCCTGTCGATGCCGTCGCGCCCGGGTCCGTGGCGTTCGCCGCGTTCTCGAGCAGGATCTTCCGCGATGCGATGCTCACGCTCCCGCCGGTGCTGTTGTACCCGCGTATTTCTCCCGCGCTCAGCGTCAGGCTGCCCAGCTTGGCCTCTCCCAGCGCATCGGTGGTTCCAAGGCTCCCCGTCCCATAGATATCGATCGAGGAATAACTCAGAAACGAAAGCGACTCGGCGCTCGCAAACAATCCTTCAAGCGCCGGCCCTTCCAGAATCAACCCGGATGTCGCCGTCGGTATCGGCGCGTTCGTGCCCGGATTTGTGAGCTCGATGCTGATCTGGCCGCTGTTGAGCGCAACGGATTGCCCCTTGATGATCGCGTCGGGGCTCAGGTTGGTCCCGCTCGAGGAATCCAGCGTAATCGACGCCCCGTTTATTTTCGCACCCGAGTCGATAGCCAGCTCCGGTTGCGTCGCCGTTGTCACTCCAGTCCGGGTCACTGTTACATTCGGATCGCTGCTCACCCGCAGCAGCGCTCCATTCCCCGCCACTGTCACATCCTGCGCCCCGCTCGCGCTTCCCACCCCCTCGATCTCCGCTCCCGAGTCCACTGTAAGCTGATCCGTGCACGCGATGATGATGTCCCCGCCGCGTAGTGGATCCCCTGCGTTATCCAGCGTGATGTTTGCCGTCTCGACATTGATGGTGGTGCCGTCCGCCGCGCTCTCCCGTGTCCCGCCAATCAGCAGGCTCGCCGCTCCAAAGGAGCTCAATTCATTCGCCGAAAGCACCAGCGCTCCGCTCTGCCCGGCGGGGGCCGCTCCCCCTCCGGTGATCACGATATTCTCCGGGCTCGAAATATCCACAAGCCCCCCGAGCCCGCCCGATACTGGGTCCGACTCCACGATGCCCTCGATATTGAGCGAACTGACCGCCTCAAAGCTCACCTCGCCCGAGTCCTGCGGCAACCGTGGCACCTTCTGGTTGTTCTCAATCGCCCCGTTGGCAAGGTACGAACTACCGTAGTATTTGTTGTATTGCGCGAACGAGCTGACAACCGACCCCGAGTCCACTTCGAAACTCGTCGTTAATGGCGCCGCGCTTTCTCCGCTGGAATAGCGGTACCCGGAAACGAGGCTTCCCCCGTCCGGCAGGATCGCGCTCGATCCGGTCGGCAATCCGGATTCCGGCGTCACCAGGAATGCACCCGGCAGGAGCGCGTATCGCGCCGGCAGCAGGGTATAATAGCCCGCAGCCAGTCCGTTGCTTGCATTCAGGTATATCTCATCCCCGGGCGCCAGTTGCGCGTTGTTGTAACCGGGATCTGTATCATACGGCGCATAATTGGCCTGGTAACCCGGCAGGATTGCATAGTTCCCGTTGGATGCCAGAACGTCGTTATTCCCGCCGATTCCCGGCACAAACTGGTAGCTCAGGAGGTCCCCACCGCCGCGGATGTCGATCACCGCTCCATGTTGGTCCGACACGTTGATCGCCGAGATCGATATCGATTTCTGCGGCACTCCACCGGCGGTGATGTCCACCCCCGACGGGTCGATCCACGCCGTGCCGTCCGGGTTGGTCCCGTACGGAATTACCAGTTCCTTGCCGGTCATTGGATCCACGGCCGACACAGATGTCACACTTCCCGCCCCCAATGTCACGTTGCTTGCCGTCGGGATCGCCAGTGCGCCCGCGGGCGGCGAGGCCGTCCCTGCGCCCGTAATCAGGTCCACCGGGCTCTTGCCGCTTCCGTTCCATCCAAGATTGATCTGGCCCAGCGGCGCGACCAGCACCCCGTCCTGGGTAATGTCCGAAGCGTAAATATTCAACGTACCGCCTGCCGAGAGCGGCAGTTCCCGCTGCCCCGCACCCTCAATCGTCACCGATCCATTCTGCACCCCGCTTCCATCCGTGTAGTTGTATGCCGCGATCGTAAAGACGGTCTCCGTGGCCGGATAGATTTGCCCCGCCTGCATCAGCACGCTCCCCGCGATATCCAATGTCCCATCCCCGCGGATATCCCCGTTGTCCGCAATGAAGTTCGCATGCCCGATATCCTGTAGCGACAGGTACCCGATATCGATCAGGTTCGCCGACACCGTCAGGTCCCCGGTTCCATACGTCGGATTGAAGTTTGCCAGCGGATTGGCTCCCACGGTCGAAAATGGATCGACCACGGGATTCTGCGAATCCACCGGCGGCTGGAACGGCAGCCCCAGCGCGATATAATTCGCCCCGAGGTGAACCGCGCTGTTCGCATAGATCACGCCCCCGGTGGCCACCTCCAGGGCTCCCGGCACATTGAGATTAACCGGCCCGGAAAAATCCACCGTCCCCGCGAGGTCCACATTCTCGAATCCGCCTCCCGCAAAAGAATCGACCGTGATATACCCGCCGATCGCCTGCCCCCCCTGCCCGTTCGGCGCCACGACCGGCTGCCCGTTCTTGCCCAGCACGGCGTGCCCGATAGCATCCTGCCCCGGCGGATAGAACCGGATCGGAATCGCCGGCGTGTTCTGCATCACGACCAGGTTGACGTCCAACGCTGTGTTCGTAATACCCGCGCCGGAGCTGATCGACAGCGTTCCCCCGATCGCGCCCGGTCCGCCCGCCGTACCCAGCAGGCTCGCATCGCTAAACAATTCGTAATCTCCCTGCAGGCTGATCGAGCCTCCGTTGCTATCCACCTCTGTCAACACATACGGCGTTCCGAGGAACGATCCATTTTGCAGAGTTCCCAGTACTCCTCCCAGCGACGCGTACACATCCGCCTGCACCGGCGTCACGTCCAGCATGGCGCTCGCACCGGACACATTCAACACGGACCCGGCCTCCGCAACGATGTTGCCGGATACAGTGATGGATCCGCCGTTCAGCACCGCCCCCGTGATGTACCCCATGTTGTTCGGCGTATACTCCGTCGTCCCCACCGAGGAGATCAAACTCCCCGGCCCCAGGTCCACCGTCGGCACCTGGCCGCCCGCATTCGGGAACAATACCGCCGAGGTCGTTGCACCGCTGATCGTGATATTCCCCGCCGGCGCGATCACGGTTCCCAGAACTGCCACCGTCCCACCGCTCAATGTGATATTTGCCACGGCGCTCGCGCTCGGGTCGGATTCCACCACCGCCCCCGCATCCAGCACCAGGTTGCCGGGATAAATCACCAGCGTGGTAAATGGGTTTGTCGCTCCCGTCGCCTTGAGCGTCAGGTTCACCGGCGGCCGTTCCCCGGCGGGCAGCACCGTCTGCACAAGGTCGATCTGGTCCCCGTTCACATTCCCCACGGCAATCAGGCTCGTCGCCTCCGGGTTCACCACCGCTCCCGGCTCGACCGTCAATCCCCCGATCCCGCTCAAGGTGATATTCGTGAATCCGCCCTGGTCGAAGAAACCGGGGTCAAATAGCTGGGTATAGCTGCCAGGAGCTGCTCCTCCGATCTGCACGAACTGCGCGGTGATTGACAGCGAGCCCCCTTGCGCACCCGAATACCCTTCCAACTCCGACCCCAGGCTAAACGCTCCATCGAGCAGGCTTCCGATCCCGGGATCGCGTCCGCCGGATATCGAGATTTTCCCGGCATTGCCGTACTTGGGTGCGCCGCTGGAACTCATCGTCACGCCGCCGGACACATTGATCACGCTCCCGGGCGCCAGGTCCGCGCTGTAACTGTTGATCGTCACCGTGCCACCCTGCGTCACTTGCGGCGTCTGGTCCGCCAGTGGCGCTCCATCCCGGTCATCCACGATCAGTCCTGCCGTGTTCAGTGTCGCACCGGAGTCGAGCACGAAGAGGCCTCGCGTCGGATTCACGGCAGGCTGCGAGTTCGGCGCATCACCGGAGAATGGGGAATAATCATAGACCGAAAAGGTCAGGTTTCCGCCTGGGTCCGTGATTGAACCGCCGATATTCAGGTTGGCCGCGGAGATCGTGATCCCCGCCAGCGGTTCCCCGGCCAGCGCCGGTCCGCCGCTCGGCGCAAGATTCAGCGAGACACCCGAGGGGATCGTCACATTCCCATCGCCATCGTTGAGCTCGAATAACCCAAAGCCGTCGGTGGTAAACAGGTCGGGTGATAGAATCACCTCGGCTTGCCGCGCCGCGGAAAGCGGAAGCGGATTTCCCGAGCTGTCCACTGCAAATGGCGCTGCCGCGGGCAACGAATCGTTCGACGCGAATATAACGCTCGGCGGCGTCGGGGAGATTTCGCCAAAGGTCGAATTCGCTTCCTCCTGCTGGAATTGCAGCTCAAATGCGCCCGCCGTCGGCATCGACGTCGCCTCGAGCGAGTTCACCGTCAATTGGTTGATCGTTTGCTGCCGCGGGCCCGCCACGGTATTCCCAAGGATCTGCCCATCCAGCGCCACCGACGGAGAATTGATCGCGACCACGCCCCCGTTCCCCCCATTGACGTAGCTGTTTTCGTAATGCGAGCTATCCAGCAGCGGGTCGATGTACGTGTTGCTGATCCCGTACTTCGCATAATTGACCGTGTACTGCCCAAGATTGAAGCCCTGGTAGACCAGGTTCGGCGTCGCCTCGGAGATCGGATAAATATGCCCATCGGAGATCACCTCCGTCGTGCTCACTATGCCCCCCTGGTAATCGATCCATCCGCCGGACACGTTGAGCTGCGATCCGGCCTGCATCACCACCGAGCCACCCGCATTGATATTCACGGAGCCCCCGTTCACGGTCAATTCCGCGACTGTGTACTCCACCAGCGCCGCAAAGGAGCTGGCATCGTCCACCAGCGGCGTTCCAACCCACGTCTGCCCGTTGTATTGCCCGCTGTCGCGGATATCCACGAAGATCGTCTGCCCTTGCAGCAGCCCGTTCCGCTGCGAAGGCGAGTCCGCCAGTTCCGGCCCCAGAAGTTGCAGCGAGATGATGTTTTGCCCCACCGGCACCTCGACATCCGTCGAGCCCGCGGCACTCACGATCGCACCGCTGTCCAGGTACACCTGGCCGGTCGAGTTGACGAACGTATCCTTGAAAGGCTGCCCGGCCAGCGTCTGGTAAAACCAGCTTCCGGCGTCGAGGTTGATCGTCCCGCTCGGAGCCGTCAGCGTGGAATCCTTCTCAAGATGGATCGTCTCTCCCTGGATGTTCACTTCCGAGGAGAGCTGATAACCCGAAAGCGTCACCGTGGCCGCGCTGTCCACCTCGGGCATTACTTCCGTCACGCTGTTCGCCCCCAGCTCCACCGCCCCGCTCGATTGCGGCAGGTACGGCGCCACGTCCGCAATGCCGCCGCTGCTGATCGATCCATACTGCGCGTCCAGGTCGATCCGTCCATTCAGCGTCACCGACGTCGTGCTCCCGATCACCCCCAGTTGGTCCACGGTTGCACCCACCATGGTTGCATCGCCACGCGGCACCGAGATCAGCCCTTCATTGCTCACGAGCCCGGCCGTTGCCGCCGATGGATAATTCGGGTCCGAGATCTCCCCCACATACGGAACCAGCCCCCGCAGCGTCGCATCCGTGCTCGCCACAAACGCCACCTGCAAGCCCGCCGCGAGGATTGTTTGGCCGTCCGGGGTCGAGATCGACCCCTGGTTGTCCACGTTCGGCCCGATCAGCGCCACGCGGCCGCCCACGCTCGCCGCATTCGCCGGCGCGTAGATGCTCGCCCCCGGCTCGACGATCACATCCCCGTCCGCACCGCCCGTCAGGTAGGACGCGGGCGGCGTAAAGGCCGGCGACCCATTGGTCCCTGCCGGCTGCGCAACCGCGGAGAACAGGAACTGGTCGTCCGGGTTGTTCAGCAAGCCCCGACTGATCAGGTACGTGTCCATCGGCAGCGACGAAGCCACCAGCGTGTGCACGTTGATCTGCGACGATCCCCCGAAAATGATCCCGTTCTGGTCGATGACATATACCTGCCCACCCGCATGGATCGACCCAAGGATCTGCGACGGGAACGCCGACGGATCGTTGACGAAATTGAATGCGATCCATTTGCTCTCGTCGTTCCCCCCCGCGCTTTGGTTGATGTCCACCGTCGTCCCTTTTCCAATATTGAACGTCGTCCAGTTCAGCGTCGCGTCCGGCGCATTCTGGTTGATATTCACCACCGTCTTCCCGCCGGAGCCCACGGTTTGCGTCGGCGTCGTCGCCCCGGACCATGTCGTCACCGGATTCGCCACCCCACCGCTCAGCAGCCCGCTGTCCGGCACCAATCCCCCAGTATTCAGCCCGTTCGGCACGATCGGCAGGGTCAGGCTCGGGTTATTCGGATCGATTCCCGGGCCACCCGCCTGGGCCAGGCCCCGCGCCCTGTTTTGCATCGTCACCACCGCGCTGATCGCCTGCGACGTCCGTGCCAGCAGATCCTTCGCGTTCTGTCGCGCCCGCGCCACTCCCGGCGGCGTGAAGCTTCCTGTGGTACCCCCGTGTCCCCCTGTCGAATAGCTGTACCCTCCCCGCAGCAAATCCCCCGCCACCGCCGTCCCCGTCAGCCCGCCATAAATGCTCAAAATCGCCGCGCCAAAAAACAGCACACCGCGAAACGCGCCGGAAACAGAGGGATACGAAGACATGATGAAAGGAAAATGAGTGGTGGCGGAAAATTCCCGTGTGGGGACGCCGCGCACAGACTCCGCAAACCCTCGGCAGACATCAACGCACCGACTGTAACAATCCCGTGACAATCCCCCCTTCGCATATAGGCCCTATAAGCCCGATAGGGCCTATTCTCGTCCTCAGTCAAACCGATTGTGCAGCCAATGGTACGGAAACCGGTCCCCCGGGATATCCCTCGGCCGTTGCGGCGGTGAAATGGAGGCGTTCGCAGGCCAGTTCGACGGAGCGGGCACGGATTTCGAGGTCGCGTGCAGTTAGGGCGAGGTTCATATATC
>Ga0302320_10013879_pt1 | contig 16731 bp, 14 predicted proteins | sample Bog_T0_3_FD_202130 | JGI IMG/M metagenome (GOLD analysis project Ga0302320, IMG submission 202130) | Peat permafrost microbial communities from Stordalen Mire near Abisko, Sweden - Bog_T0_3 | ecosystem: Environmental > Terrestrial > Soil > Wetlands > Peat | place: Sweden: Abisko, Stordalen Mire... | reverse complement strand
CCTGCTCCACAACGTATCTAGAATGCATGCCTTTCCGGCTCTGATTACGCGGAAATCCGACGGTGAGTGGACGATCTCGGAACCAAAGAACTCAAAGACCCCGCTGGCCGCAAATGGCTATGTGCTGGAAGGCATTTTCGGGCGCGAAATCCTCTTTCGTTTCCGCAAACCGGATGACATGCCCGATGTCTCACTTTATTCCGATTCCGAAGAGTTGATGAAACAACTGCTAAAAACCGGATTTATGCAACGGCCGGTCGCGGGCGATAAAATTCAAATCACGGATCTGGGCAAGCCGACAGAAGAAAGCTCTCATATCGATGCTTGGCAGCGTCATTGGCAGGTCCGGCTGTGGCCGCTGCCTTTCATCAATGCGATGTTCGTGACTTTATCGTTGCCGGTGCCCGACGGTTACGTGACGATCGCGCGGTACTCTCCGGCGGGAGGCTCGCACAAAGATACGGAAGATTTGAAAGCGCTGGCGGATTTCGTTTGCTCCGGATACTGGGGAACCCTGGCCCAATGGAAGGGTTTTCTCAAAAACGCGGCGCTGTTGCCGCCGGCGCTCAAGACGGTGAAAGTCGAGTATGAATATGACCATACACTCAGCTTCGAATCGGATCGCGTGAGTATCTCCTTCACGCACGAACTCCAGGATATTGGCAAGGAAAGCATGCTGGGAGTGGGTTTCAACTACCTCGATAAGGACGGGAAGCCGAATTTAGGAATCGGCGATGTCCGCGTGCAACGAAATGCCGAAGAGTACGGCGACTGGATCAATATTCAGCGACACATCGCGCCCTCGCAAGATCTTGACGACAGCTATAAATCGACGTGGGACAAGATCGTTCAGCGAATCCATCCGTTCGATGGAATTTCACACACTGAAGGCGATGGGACAAGGATTTCTCAGACCATCGGACAGCCGGAAGCCGCGGCGCACGTGCTGTACACGGCATTAGTCGGAGTAAACGGCAACACCCCGCAAGAGGCGATGAAGGTGAAATTGGATTCGTTGTTGAAGAGCGTGCGGGTTGGCGATCATTAGCCATACCTAGCCGGCAGGAAGCACCCAGCGCTTCGCGCCCGCCGGCGCCGCGTCGTACGGTATCGTAGCGGTCCCATGCCCCCGCCCCCGTTCATCCTGCCGTCTCTGCCCATCGGCGAAGCGCTTGCGCCGCTGGCCGCCGCGCTCGCGGGGCATCGTCGAGTGCTGCTCCACGCACCGCCGGGCGCCGGCAAGAGCACCGTCGTCCCGCTGGCGCTGCTCGGCAGCGGCTGGCTCGAGGGGCGCAAGATCCTGATGCTCGAGCCGCGCCGGATCGCGGCGCGCGCCGTCGCTCACCGCATGGCGCAGATCGTGGGCGAGCCGGTCGGCAAGACGGTGGGCTTCCGGACTCGCCTGGAGACCCGGGTGAGCCGGGACACTCTCATCGAAGTGGTGACCGAGGGCATCCTCACCCGCATGCTGCAGTCGGATCCGGAGCTCGGCGGCATCGGCTGCGTGATCTTCGATGAGTTCCACGAACGCAGCCTCAACGCCGACCTCGGGCTCGCGCTTTGCATCGAGAGCCAGGAAGCGCTTCGGGAGGATCTTCGCCTGATGGTGATGTCGGCGACCTTGGATCTCGAACCCCTGGCCCGCCTGCTCGGCGATGCACCCGTCATCCGAGCCGAGGGGCGCAGCCATGAAGTCACGACGCGCTACGTTCCCCGCCGTCCCGAGCTCACCCTCGAGCTGCAGACGGTTCAAGTGCTGCACAAGGCGCTCGCTGACGACGAGGGCGATATCCTGTGTTTTCTGCCGGGCGCCGCCGAGATCGGCCGCGTTCAGCGCACGCTGGAGGAGTCCGCGCTCGATCCCTCGTGCCGCGTGCAGCCGCTCTATGGCGACTTGAGCGGCGCTGCGCAGGACGCCGCCCTCAGGCCTGCGCCCGCGGGACAACGAAAAATCGTGCTCGCGACCACCATCGCCGAGACCAGCCTCACCATCGAGGGCATCCGCGTCGTCATCGACTCCGGGATGCGCCGCTACTCGGCATTCGATCCCGCGACCGGCATGAGCCGCCTGGTCACGGGCAAGGTCTCGCAGGCGGCGGCGGACCAACGGCGCGGCCGCGCCGGCCGATTGAGCACGGGTGTGTGCTATCGCCTCTGGTCCGAGGGCGCCCAGGCGTCGCTCGCGCCGCACACCGCGCCCGAAATATTGAATGCCGATCTCGCGCCGCTCGCGCTCGAGCTCGGCTGCTGGGGCGCTGCCGACGTGGGGCAGTTGCGCTGGTTGGACCCTCCGCCCGCGGCGCCGCTCGCGCAGGCGCGCGAATTGCTGCGCGATCTCGACGCGCTCGATGAGACGAACCGCATCACGCCGCACGGCCGGGCGCTCTCCGACATGGGTACACACCCGCGTCTGGCGCACATGCTGATTCGCGGGCGCGACCTCGAGGCTGCGCGGCTCGCGAGCGATCTCGCCGCCGTACTGAGCGAACGCGACGTGCTGCGCACGGCGCCGGGGTCTCGCGATGCGGATTTGCGCCTGCGCGTCGGGGCTCTTCGCGGCGAGGTGCGAAGCTTGCCGAGCGGCGTGAGCGTCGACTCGCGGGCGCTGCAACTCGCCGCGCGCGCTTCCGCCGCCTGGCAGCGCGAGCTCGGCGGTGCGGCCGCCGGTGAATCGATCGATCCGCACGAGTGGACGGGTCAGCTCCTCGCGCTCGCCTACCCCGACCGCATCGGGCGCGCACGCGACGGCTCGGGGCGCTATCTGTTGGCCAACGGCCGGGGCGCCCGCTTTGCCGAGCCGCAAGCGCTCTCCAAATCGGAATTCATCGTGGCGGCGGAACTCGACGGCGCGGATCGGGAGGCGCGCATTTTCCTGGCGGCTCCGATTCTGCTCGCGGATTTGGAGCACCTGTTTGCCTCGCACATCGAGGTGCGCAGCAGTATCGCCTGGGACGATCGCGAGCAGGCCGTCCATGCAAAGCGCGAGCGGCGCTTGGGCGCGCTGGTGATCGAGTCCTCCGAGCTTCGCGGTGCCGACCCGGACGAACTGCAGCGCGCCGCGCTCGACGGGCTGCGAAAGCTCGGCGTCTCGGCGTTGCCCTGGACCGATGCGCTTCGACAATGGCAGTCGCGCGTGCGCCTGATGCGCAAGTTCGAGGTCCCGGCGCCGGAACCGTGGCCCGATATCAGCGACGAGGCACTGACCGCGACGCTGGATGAATGGGCTCCGCCCTGGATGACCGGGCTCGTGCGCCGGGATCACTTTGCGCGCTTCGACCTCGGCAACGCGTTGCGATCGCGATTGTCCTATGCGCAGGCGGCGATACTCGAGCGCGAGGCGCCGACCCACTTCGTGGTCCCCAGCGGCTCGCGCATCCCGGTCGATTATTCGGACGGCGAGGAGCCGACGCTGTCGGTGCGGCTGCAGGAAATGTTCGGCTTGTCCGTGACGCCGTCCGTGGCCGCAGAGCGTCTGCCGTTGCTTCTCAAGCTGCTCTCGCCGGCCGGTCGCCCGGTGCAGATCACCCGCGATCTCGTGAGCTTCTGGAGCCGGGGCTACCATGAGGTCCGAAAGGACCTGAAAGGCCGCTATCCGAAGCATTATTGGCCGGACGACCCTCATGCCGCGCAGCCCACCCGCCGGGCGCGGCCACGGTAAAGCTTCCGCAATGTTCGATGGCGCACAGACGGCCGCTGCAAAAGGTGGCGGACTAGGACGATCGAAGGACCGATCGTGCAGGTGATAGTTGACTCACAACCTGCTGTTGATTCAGGGTGACCGGGACGATGCCCAAATCGTCCGGGACGCGCTCGTCAGCAGTGCCGACCATACTTTTCTAATCGAGTGGGTGAACTCGGGCGCTCTGGCCCTTGACAGGTTGGCGGCGCTTTCTCGCGAGCACCGGGACGAGCCGACTGCAATCTCGGCGATCTTGGTGGATCTGCGGTTGCCGGACGGTGCCGGCCTGGCGATCGTCGATAGCCTGTTCGCCGCCGCCCCGCAGATTCCCATCATCGTCCTGTGCTCAGTGCGGGACGAGGCGCTCGCCAAGGCGGCAATTCAACGCGGCGCACAAGATTTTCTTCTCAAGGAACATCTCGACAGTTACGTGCTGCCGAAAATGCTCGCGGCCGTGATGGAGCGTGCGGCAGTCACTGAAGCGTTGTTCATCGAGAAGGAGCGCGCGCAGGTGACGCTCAATTCGATCGGCGATGCCGTGATCAGCACGGACGTCGAAGGTCGTGTCAGTTACTTGAATGCCGTGGCCGAGCGATCGACCGGGTGGTCACTGAGTGATGCGATGAACCGTCCCCTGGAGGACGTATTCGAGATCATCGATTCGGTCACGCGCGCAAAGATCGGAAACCCCATGGCCAAAGCCGCGGAGGTAAATGCCACCGTCGGACTGCCGCCGACTTGCATTTTGATCCGGCGCGACGGAGTGGAGCTGGCCATCGAGGATTCTGCCGCCCCCATCCATGATCGCCAGGGTCGGGTGACCGGCGCGGTGATGGTGTTCCACGACGTGAGCGCGGCGCGCGCGCTGACGCTTAAGTTGGCTCACAATGCCGAGCACGACACGCTCACGGATCTGCCCAATCGAGTGCTGTTGAACGACCGCCTCAAGCAGGCGATCATGCTGGCGCAGCGCCATGGTACGGCGTTGGCACTCCTTTATCTCGACCTGGATCGCTTCAAGCACATCAACGACTCCCTGGGGCATCTCTGGGGCGACCGGCTGCTGCAGTCGGTCGGGGCGCGCTTGACCAAGTCTGTGCGGGCGACCGACACCGTGAGCAGGCTGCACGGCGACGAGTTCGTCATCCTGTTATCCGAGGTGGCGCACGAACAGGATGCCGCCGTCAGCGCGGATAAGCTGCTTCAATGCATCCGTATGCCTCACGTGTTGGACGACCGCGAGCTGCATGTCACGGCGAGCATCGGCATTGTCGTCTATCCGCGCGACGGCACGTCCATCGAGGGGTTGCTGCAAAACGCGGATTCCGCCATGTACGAGGCGAAGCATCTGGGGCGCAATAATTATCAGTTCTACCGGTCGGACCTGAACTCGAGCGCCGGTGAGCGGCAATCGCTCGAAAGCGAGTTGCGGCGTGCCCTTGAGAGACAGGAGCTGCGGTTGCATTACCAACCCATCGTGAACTTGACTACCGGCTTTATTGCCGGGGTCGAGGCGCTGATACGCTGGCAGCATCCGACGTTGGGAGTCGTTCTTCCGCAACAGTTCATATCGATCGCCGAAGAAACGGGCTTGATCGTCCCAATCGGCCGCTGGGTGCTGCGCGAGGCCTGCAGGCAGGCCAAGGCGTGGCAGGATGCCGGGCTCCCGGAGATGCGTCTCGCGGTGAATATCTCCGCCGTGGAATTGCGTGCGAAGGAATTCATGTCCAGTGTTCAAAACACGCTGGCTGCGACCGGTTTTGCCTCAAAATGTCTCGAGTTGGAACTCACCGAGACCTTCCTCATGCAGGACTCCAAATCCACCACTCTCGTCCTCAGTGCGATCAAGGCGCTTGGCGTTCAGCTCGCGTTGGATGATTTTGGAACCGGGTATTCCAGCTTGAGCTACGTGAGACGCTTCCCCATCGATACGTTGAAGGTGGACCGTTCGTTTGTACGAGACTTGGTCATGGATGCCAGCGACGCCAGCGTGGTCAGCGCGGTGATCAATATGGGCAGGAGCCTGCACTTGCGCGTCGTCGCCGAAGGCGTTGAGACTCCGGATCAACTGTCGTTTCTGAAGGAACATGGGTGCTCGGAGGCGCAGGGGTATCACTACAGCCGGCCTTTGATGGCTCCGGAATTTGCCGATTGGGCGCGCCGCAACGCGGCTGAGCACACTTCCGTCTGATCGTCGCCCTGGCGCCGCAGGCCGGATTGCGCCACCTCTAGCCGGCATGGCGGCGTGGGTTGACGCGGTCTCGGTGCTATTCTCGACGCCAGAAAATGCATCCGGAAGGCTCCCGCCCTCGAATAACCAGTCGTGAGACCCGTATGTCGATCAAAACAGCCCTGAAGCTCCTCTTTTCCGGCATTTTGCTGAGCATGATCATCTGCACCGGATATGCAAGCCTGCAGCAATCGATGTTCACCTGGGGCGGCCTCGCGGGGCCCGATCGCTATTGGACGTTTGCCACCTTGCTGGACGCCTACTTCGGCTTTTTAACTTTTTATGTCTGGGTGTTCTACAAAGAAGAGCGCTGGGTCAAGCGAATTGCCTGGTTCGTCGCAATCATGGCGCTCGGCAACATGGCCATGTCCGCCTATCTCCTCCTGCAGCTCGCCCGGCTGCGGCCGGACCAGAGCGCTTCCGACATCCTCGTTTCCCGCGGCACCTGAGGCGCCGACGGTGAAGAATTGGCTGCGGCGGCGCCTCGTCGATCCCTTGCTCGCACTCCTGCGGCAGGGCGTCTCACCGGACCGTCTGGCGCTCTGCGTCGCGATCGGGGCGGTGATCGGCAACATTCCCATCCTCGGGGTGTCCAGCATCGTTTGCGCGTTGGTCGCTCTGCTCTTCCGCTTGAATCTCCCGGCGATCCAGATCGTCCAGGCGGCGATGGCGCCGACTCAGGTGCTGCTGATCATTCCGTTCGTGCGGGCCGGTGAATGGCTCATGGGTGCCCCGCGCCAGGCGGTATCGATTGCAGCAGGGCTCGATCTCATGAGACAGGGCGTGTGGCACGCGGTGACCGAGCTGCGGCACGCCATCGTCCACGCCGGCTTTGCGTGGCTGCTCGTGGCCCCGTTCGCCGTTCTGCTGATTTACCGCCTGTTGATTCCCGTTTTCACCCGGGCCGCCGCCCTCGGAGCATCGTCATGAATACCGCCGCAAAGACCCTTCGGACCTCCTGGTCGATGAGCCTGCTGGAACGCGGGCTGGTGCCGGATTGGCTGGTGCGCCGGAGCATCCGCCGCCTGTTGAAGGCGCGGCTGCGCGAGGAAGACCGCGGCAGTCCGTACGCGCAGCAGGCGCACTTGATGAATCTGATATCGCGTCTGAAGCAAAGTCCGATCGCCATCAACACCGCCGATGCCAACTCGCAGCACTATGAATTGCCCAGCGGCTTTTTCGAGCTCGTGCTCGGCAGGCAACTGAAGTATTCGGGGTGCCTCTACCCGGGCGGCCGCGAAACTCTGGATCAGGCCGAGGAGGCCATGCTGGCATTGACCGCGCAACGAGCGCGTCTTGGAGACGGGGAGCGGATCCTGGAATTGGGCTGCGGCTGGGGCTCGCTGTCGCTGTGGATGGCCGAGCACTACCCCCGTTCGGCCATCACGGCGGTCTCCAATTCGCGCACCCAAAGGCGCTACATCGAAGGCCAGGCAGCCGCACGCGGCCTTCGCAATCTTCACGTCATCACCTGCGACATGAACGAGCTGTCGTTCCCGGCGGGGACCTCGTTCGACCGCGTGGTCTCGGTCGAGATGTTTGAGCACATGCGCAACTACCAGGTGCTGATGCGCCGGATTTCGGGCTGGCTTGCATCCGAGGGCACGTTGTTCGTGCACATCTTCACGCACAAGAGCTATGCCTACCCATTCGAGGTGCGGGATGCGACCGATTGGATGGCGCAGTATTTCTTCACCGGCGGCATCATGCCGAGCGACGATCTGCTCCTTTACTTTCAGGACGAGCTCGGCATCGCGGATCATTGGCAGGTCGACGGCACCCACTACAGCAAGACCAGCGAGCACTGGCTCGAGAATATGGACCGCCATCGCGCCGGCATCGAACCGATTCTGGCCAAGGCCTACGGCGAGTCGCAGGTGCGGCGCTGGTGGAACTATTGGCGCGTGTTCTTCATGTCCTGCGCGGAATTATGGGGTTACGCCGGCGGCCGCGAGTGGCTGGTCTCACATTACCTGTTTACCAAGCGCCGCGGCTAACAGCCGTGTTCGCAGCGGTCTCGTTCGATCTGCAGCGTGGCGTGATCGATGCGGAAGCGCTTCTTGAGCGTCGGCGTCAACGAGCCGAGCAATGTGTCATCGGCGCGGTCGGGTACGACCAGATGCGCCGTCAGGGCAACACTGGTGGTGCTCAACGCCCAGATATGCAGGTCGTGCACGTCCGTGACCCCGTGCTGATCCGCGAGATACGTGAGCACCGCTTTGGAGTTCACACCTGACGGCACGCCGTCGAGGGACAGGTGAACGGAATCGCGCAACAGGCCCCACGTGCTCACCAGGATCACCGCCACGATCGCCAGGCTGACGATGGGATCGAGCCAGGTCCAGCCCGTGAACACGATCAAAACGCCGGACAGCAGCACGCCCGCCGACACCGCCGCATCGCCGAGCATGTGAATGAATGCGCTGCGCCGGTTCAAATCGTCGTGGCTGCCGGCGTGCAGCAGCCACGCGCTCACGCCATTGAGCACAATTCCGACGGCGGCCACGCCGATGACCGTGGTTCCGGTGACGGCCGGCGGCGCGGCGATGCGGCCGACGGCCTCCCAGGTGATGGCGCCGCATGCCAGGAGCAGCAGCACGGCATTCGCGAGCGCAGCCAGCACCGAAGAGCGCCCCAGGCCGTAGGTGAATTCGCCGCCCGGCGGGCGGCGCGCAAGATAAATCGCGGTGCACGCACACAGCAGTCCGAGCACGTCGCCCAGGTTGTGACCGGCGTCGGCGATCAGGGCGACCGAATTCGACAGATAGCCGAAGCAGCTCTCGATGACGACGAACAGGATATTGAGCACGACCGCCAGTCCCATGCGAGCGGTGACCGAATCCCCGGTCAGGGCGTGAGAGTGACCGTGGCCGTGATGGGCATGCCCGGGCGGGTGAGCATGCTCGTCCGCATGCGCATGCGCATGAGCATGTTCATGGTCGCCATGCTCATGGTCGCCATGCTCATGGTCGTGATCATGTTCGTGCCCATGAGAGTTCTCAGGTTCGCGATGCGCCATCCGCTCTGTGATCCTTGAGTTGCTCGAAAGTCTGCAGGCGCCACAGCACCGGAAAAAACGCCCCCGCCCACAGCACCGCCACCAGCAATGTTACTACGCCGCCCACGACTATCGCAGGAACCAGTCCGAACCAGGCCGCCGTAAATCCCGATTCGAATTCGCCGAGCTCATTGGACGCCCCGATTGCCATCGAATTCACGGCGCTGACCCGCCCCCGGATCACGTCCGGCGTCTCAAGCTGCACCAGCAGGCCGCGAATGTAAACGCTGACCATGTCGCCGGCGCCCATCAGAGCCAGGGCGGTCACGGCGACCCAAAAACGTTCCGTGAGCCCAAAGACCACCGTCGCCAAACCGAATATGGCGACGCCGCCGAACATATAAAGCCCCACCCGGCGCGTAATGGGGCTGAATGCCAGCCAAAGGGCGGTGACCACGGCACCCACACCCGGCGCGGCCCGCAGATAGCCGAACACGTCGGGGCCCGCATGCAGCACGTCCTTCGTGAAGGCCGGCAGAAGCGCTGTTGCACCGCCAAACAATACCGCAAACAGATCGAGCGAAATGGCACCCAGTACCGTTTTTCGACGCCATGTAAAGCGCAAGCCCTCCAACAAGTCTCCCCACGAAGCCTCGGCGGCCTCGGCGGCCGCTGCATGGCTTTTGACCCACCGCAACAGGCCGATGGCGGCCGCCAGCATCGCGGCGGCGGTCCCGTAGACCCACGGAGCGCCGCCCAGCGCATACAGCAGCCCGCCGACGCTCGGCCCCGCTATGCTCGCCACTTGAAAGGTCGAGGAATTGATGGCGACGGCGTTGCCGAGCAGGGACACGGGGACGATGTTCGGCAGGAAGGATTGCGATGCGGGAAGCAGGAACGCCCGCGCCACGCCCAGCAGCGCCAGCACCGCAAATATCGGCAGCACGCTGCCGATCGACAGCCGCGCGAAGCCGAACAGCAGCAAGGCGCACGAAAAAAATGCCAGCAGGCAGAGGAGAATGATGAGCCGCCGGTCGTGGCGGTCGGCCGCATGCCCGGCGAACAGCGACAGGCAGAGGAAAGGCAGGAATTGCGACAGTCCGATGAGCCCCAAATCGAGCACCCGGCCGGTGATGTGATACACCTGCCAACCCACCGCGATGACGATCATCTGCGCCGCCAGGGAGGAGAACAACCTGCCGCACAGATAGAGGGTGAAATCGCGTTGTTTGAAAATCGCGAAGCCGCCCGGAACCAGGGCCGGACTCAAGAGCCGAGGGTCTCCGGCACCCTTAAAGGCCGAGGGCGCTGAGCGAGGGGTGATCGTCCGGCCGACGGCCGAGCGGCCAGCGGTATTTGCGCTCGCTCTCCGACACCGGCAGATCGTTGATGCTCGCGATGCGCACGCGCATCAAACCGTGTTCGTCGAATTCCCAATTCTCGTTCCCATAGCTGCGAAACCATTGACCGCTGTCGTCGTGCCATTCGTAGGCAAATCTCACCGCGATGCGGTTTTGCGCGAAGGCCCAGACTTCCTTGATGAGACGGTAGTCGAGCTCGCGCGCCCATTTGCGCGCGAGAAATGCCTGGATCGCCTCACGGCCCGAGAGAAACTCGGCGCGATTTCGCCAGCGGCTGTCGGTGGTGTAGGCGAGCACCACGCGGGCGGGGTCGCGTGAATTCCAGGCATCCTCGGCCATTCGGGCTTTTTGAGCCGCGGTGTCGGCGTTGAAAGGCGGCAGCGGTGGGCGGTCCACCGGAGGATTATACCTCTCCTCCTCATCCGCCGGCGCGAATCGATTGCAAATCGAACCCGCCGGAGCCGCTGAGCCACGTGTCCTTGTCGCGAATGATCGCCTGCGCCGGCAGCGCCGGCGCCTTGACGCCGACGCCCTGCAGTTTTCGCACCGCCGTGCCCACCGCGAAGATCTCGATGAGGCTCGATCCGAGCTCGATGATGTAGGTCTTGATGCCCACCACCTCCTCCGCGCCGAGTGCGGACGCTTCGTTCTTCAGCCGGTCGAATACGTGTTCGCGCGCGTCGTAAACCAGCGAGGTCAAATCGCTGATTTCGCCCTTCACGAAGCTCTTGAATGCCGCCTTGAGTCCGCCGATCGCCCCGAGCGAATAAACGGACGTGGAAATCAGCAGCTTCACGGGCACGTAGCCGAGTTGCGTCATGCCCCAAAGTTCCTCTCCGGTCAGATCGCTGGTCACCGGTGATTTCATGCATTCGGGCGGCAGGAGCGGATGGAACGCGGCGGTGCCGGTCATGTACATTTCATGGAAGCCCGCGAAATGCGTCACGTTGGTTCTCACACCGACGACCGAATTGGCGCCCGCGGCCCGTGCGTGGCTCACCACGCGATCGAGCGCATGATGGCGTGTCTCGTTGAACACGTCGCTGAACTCCTTGATCTCCCCGCGCACCAGTGTCTTGAGCGTGCCGGCGATGCCGCCCACGGCGCCGACCGAATAGGCGATGTTGCCGAAGACGAATTCGCGGGGCTCGTAGCCTGCGTCCATGTGGCAATAGAGTTCCTGCGCATCCCCGGAACTGGTGAAGGCGGCGGCGCCGGCCTCTCCCGTCACGCCGGATCCCACGAACAGGAACTCTGAATTTCCGCCGAGGCTGCGCAGTTCAGAGCTCACGCCCACGACGCCATGCACGCCCTCGCGCTGCGCTTCGGCTTTCATGCGATCGAAAGCCGCTGCGCGGCCGGCGTGGATCATGCCGGTGACGTCGGGAATCTCGCCGCCGACGATGCCGCGGAACGCCGAACGCACCCCGCCCAGGAATCCCATGGACTGAATGCTGTTGCCGATGACGACGCCCGTCGGCGTCAGCCCCTTCAGGCGCATGCAATAGATTTCATTTCCCGACAATCCGGTCAGTTTGGTGTCAGCGCGCAAGTTGTTGCTCCTTCCAGCTGCTGCGAATGTTCTGCGAGGTCGGCCCCTGTCCGTCGGGCCGCCAGCCGGGGGGCCCGAAAACGACGCCGATCGCCTCGCGCCAGGATCGGGCGGCGAAGAGCTCGCGCAGGATCGCGCTCCATTCATGGAACGCGATGCGGATCGGATTGAAGGTGCCGATGTTCTTCACGATGCCGTAGCGCGGCGGCTCCTCGTCCTCTTCCGCAACGAAGGTGCCGAACATCCGGTCCCACACCATGAGCACGCCCGCATAGTTGCGGTCGAGATAACGCGGGTTGGTCGCGTGATGCACCCGGTGGTGCGAGGGCGTATTGAACAGATATTCGAACCACCGTGGCATGCGCCTCACGGCTTCGGTGTGGATCCAGAACTGATAGAACAGATTGAAGCCCTGCTGCGCGAGAATCATCGCGGGCGGAAAGCCCAGGAACGCCAGCGGAACCCACGGCGCCCAGGTACCCACGGGCACGCCCGTCCAGGACTGGCGCAGGGCCGTGGAGAGATTGTATTCCTCCGAGGAGTGATGATTCACGTGAGCGGCCCACCAGAAGCGGCACTCGTGGCTGATTCGGTGAAACCAGTAGTAGGTGAGATCATCGAGGAAGAAAATGAGCACCCACGCCCATGGCGAGGCCGGCGAAATGTCGAACAGCCGCACCTTCCACACCGTCATGAGCCCGGCATACACGATCCCTGCCATGCCGAGATTCATCAGGATATTGCCGGCCTGCATCGCGAGCGAGGCGGCCGTGTCCAGCGTTCGATACCGCGCCCTGATGATCGCCCAGTGGGCGAGCGCGGCCTCGACGCCGATCAGTGCGAGGGACAGCAGAAGCAGCCATTCGGGCAGATTCAACTTCCGGTGCACTGCGCGGGCCTACAGGGGCAGGTTCCGGTTGATGAGTTCCGCCATCCGATCAACGGCGACCCGGAACAGATCCACGCTCAAATCCGGCAAATCCACATACTTGGCGTCCGCCCTGATGAGCGGCATTGCGCGCTGCGTCTGCTCGATGATGTCGTCATGTGGCGCGAACACGGTGAGCGGCGTGCGCAGGCTCTTGAGCTTTTTCTCGGTGGGATAGCTCGACGCGGCACGGAAGGCGGCGCCCGGGTTCGCCGCCAGCAGGTGATCGACGAAACGGCGATGGGCGTCATTGAGATCGTACGGCGGCTGGCGGTACGCAAAGCATCCGCGCCACGCGCCGAGCACATGGCCGCCTTCGGCGGCGGGCTTCAGCGGCTGCTCGCTGTATTTCTCCATCTGCCTCTGTTGTTCCTCCGCGGTGAACAGCGGCACGCCCACGGTGATCAGACGACGGACCTGGGAACCGAGCTGATGAGCGATCTCGATGGCCTCGATCGAGCCGACATGCATTCCGAGAAGATCGAACGGACCCGTCACGCCCGCGCTCTTGAGCCCATCCGCCGTGCATTGGGCGTACTGCTCGAGCGACAGCGCCCACGGCGGCGCGTCCGAGAAGCCGTATCCGAGCCGGTCCGGGGCGTGAGTGGGCCTTTCCATGAGTTCCTGCAGCCGCTCCCACATCTCGCCGGATCTTGGGGAGGGGTGCAGCAGCACCAACGGCACGCCCTTGCCTTCCGTGCTTCGAACGTGCAGCTGGCCGAATCGGGTCGGGAAGAGCCGGCGCACGACGGCCATCAGTGCGCACTCATAAATTTTTCGATCAGCGGCGCGATCAGCTCCGGCTTTTCGATGTGCATCATGTGTCCGGCACCGTCGATATGAACGATTTCGATATCCTGTATGAGCGAGCGGAACGCGGCGTCCGTACCGTCCTCGCCCAGCCGCTCGAGATACTCGGACTTCCCGCCGAGGAGCATGAGGACCGGAGCCGTGATGCCGCGCCAACAAGCTTCCGCATCTTCGCGCTTGTAGGGAACCGGGTTGACCCACCGATGGCGCGCGTCGCCCAACAAATGCACGCGGCCGTCCGCCTCGAGTTTACCCCATGCGCCGGCCACGAATCTCGATTGCGCCTCGCTGAAGCGAGGGTAGCGAAAGCGGATGATGGCGGCGAGTTGTTCGAAGGAATCGTAGTCCTTCAGCGGCGGCGGCGCCTTGACCTGATCCAGCCATTTGCGAAACTGAACCGGCGCGTTGCCGGGCACGGTCCGCGGCATCCCGAGTCCTTCGAGATTCACCACGCACCTTACGCGTTGCGGGCGCACGCCGGCGTACAGATTGGCGACGTTGCCGCCCATGCTGTGCCCGACCAGGCGGGCGGGTTCATCGGGGCTCAGCAGTTCCAGGAGTGCATCGAGATCCGCCAGATAATCCGGGAACCAATAGCCGTTCTGCGACCAGTCGCTGCGGCCGAACCCCCGCCAATCGAGCGCGATGAGCGGCCAGTCCCGTTCGAAGGCATCCGCCAGGAATTGGAACGTATCGCCCGTATCCTGGAACCCGTGCAGCAGGAACACCGGCGGCTCGCGCCGCGAAGGCTCGGGGCCCCATCGCCGCACGTGCAGGTTGAGTCCCCGGATCCGCACGGTCTCCTGCCGCGCGGCGCGCAGCACTTCGTAGGCGCTCACCGTTCCCAAATCAGGAGTTCAACGCGCTGCCGATCACCGCCCCGACGAGGCCGCCGACCAGGCCGCCCACGGCGGCTGCGATCACGATCTGGCTCTGAGGCGGCTTGTTATTGTTGGCCGGGCTGGCGCCGCCCGAGCCCCCACCGACGCCTTTTCCCGTCCCGGTGCCGCTGCCTGGGCTGGTACCGCTGCCGGAACCGGGACCCGGCTCGGCCGGTTGTTTGGGTTCGTTGCCGTTTGGCATGTCTCGCTCTCCTTGTTGTTTCCAAGCGCACTACTCATACACGCTCGCGGCACTTCCCAGCAAGTTCCGGCGCGTTTGCCGATTCCGCAAATCAGGGCGCATGCTCTGTGATATGCAAGGCAACCGCATCGGACCGTACCGCGTACTCAGCACCCTCGGCGAAGGGGGCATGGGCGAGGTATACCTCGCCGAACGCGCCGACGCCGAGTTCGACCAGAAGGTGGCCATCAAGGTGGTGCACAGCGGTCTCGCGCGCGGCATTCACTCGCGGCTCAAGATCGAGCGTCAGATTCTAGCGCAGCTCGACCACCCCAACATCGCGCATCTGCTGGATGGCGGCACGCTGCCGGACAATACCGCCTACATCGTCATGGAATACGTCGACGGCATCCCCATCGACGAGTACTGCGATGCCGGGCGTCTCGACGTGGCCGCCCGCCTGAGGCTTTTCCAAATCGTGTGCGCCGCGGTGCACTACGCCCATCAAAACCTGATCGTGCACCGCGATCTGAAGCCCTCCAACATCCTGGTGACCAAATCGGGCGCCCCCAAGCTGCTCGATTTCGGCATCGCCAAATTGCTCGACGATCGGCAGGCGGGCCGGCACACCCTCGCGGTCACGCACGCCGACATCCGGATCATGACGCCCGATCATGCAAGTCCGGAGCAGGTGCGCGGACAGGCGATCACCACGGTGAGCGATGTCTACGTGCTCGGCGTTCTGCTGTACAAGTTGCTCGCCGGCGTGGGTCCGTTCGTGATCCCCTCCATGCGGCTCACCGACATCGACCGGGCTATTTGCGAGAAGGCCCCGCCGCTGCCGAGCCACGCCGTCGACTGCGGCGACTCGCCGCGCGCTCGGGCGATCGCGGAGGCGCGCGGCATGAGCGGCAGCCGCTTGCGCAGGAGTCTGCAGGGCGATCTGGACAACATCATCTGCATGGCGATGCGCAAGGAACCCGAGCGCCGTTACGGCTCCGCGCAGCAACTCGCCGGCGACATCCAGCGCTACCTGGACGGCAAGCCCGTGCTCGCGCGAGGCGACACCCTTTCCTACCGCTCCTCGAAGTTCATCAGGCGCCACTGGCTGCCCGTTGCCGCGGGTGCCGGCGTGTTCGCGATGATGCTCGCTTTCGTGGTCACGACGTACGTGCAATCGGTGCGCATCGCCGCGGAGCGCGACCGCGTCGCCGAACAGCGGGAGGCCGCGGAGCACGAGCGGGCGCGCGCCGAGGAGGTCTCGAACTTCCTGGTGAACCTGTTCAAGCTCTCGGACCCCGAGGTAAACCGTGGCAATCAAGTCACGGCACGCGAGTTGCTCGACTCGAGCACCAAGCGTCTGCAGGAGGCGCTGAAGGATCAGCCGGCCACCAAAGCGGCATTGCTCTCCACGGTCGGCGCGGTGTACGACAGTCTCGGCCAATACCAGGAGGCCGTGCCGATTCTGAACGAATCGCTGGCGCTGCAGCCGGACTCCAACGACAAGACCCGCATCGACACGTTGCTGGAGCTGGGGCGCGCCCGGTACTTGCTCGGCGATCTTGACCAGGCTGAAGCGCCGCTGCAGGAAGCCCTGCGCCTCGCACAGGGCGGCAACGCGGCCGCCAACCGCGACATCGCCCGCGCCCTGTGGGGGCTCGGACTGCTTCGAAATCAGCAGGATCGATTCGCGGAGGCGAAGGATCTGTACACCCGCGGCCTCGACATCCTGGAAAACACCCAGGCACCCGCGACCGACGTGTCGCAGCTGCTCGACGATTTGGCGACGGTCTACGAGCGGCAGCAGCAATGGCAGCTCGCCAAGCAGACTTATGAGCGGGCGCTGGCCATCGACCGGGACATCCTCGGCGAGGATCACCCGCGGGTCGCGTATCACTTGAACAATCTCGCCATCGTTGCGCAGAACATGGGGGATCTGAAGCGGGCCGAAAGCTTGTACCGCGAAGCGATCGCGAGCGAGGAGCGCGCGTTCGGCAGCCAGCACCCGGAGACTGCGGTGGCGCGCGGCAACTATGGGCTTTTTCTGGAACGCGAAGGGCGCATCGCCGAGGCGGAGCCGCTGCTGCGCAACGCGCTCGACGTCGCGCTCA
>Ga0302320_10013877_pt1 | contig 16732 bp, 6 predicted proteins | sample Bog_T0_3_FD_202130 | JGI IMG/M metagenome (GOLD analysis project Ga0302320, IMG submission 202130) | Peat permafrost microbial communities from Stordalen Mire near Abisko, Sweden - Bog_T0_3 | ecosystem: Environmental > Terrestrial > Soil > Wetlands > Peat | place: Sweden: Abisko, Stordalen Mire... | reverse complement strand
CTAGAGAAGCAAGAATCCTCGGTCAATTATCGAAGGGTGTACTTTTGGGTGTATTTTTCTTGTGTAAATATTTATCTTATTAATTATCAATGGTTTACGATATGATTTGAATCCCTCCCTCCCGCCATTCCGAGATTCCAGGACATCCCATAATGCCCACTTTTACATCTTGATAGACTGATTATCAATAAGTTTTCCTTTCCTACCGTCCCCAACGAGACCATAGAAGCCAAGTGGGGATGGGGGTATTCCCGCGGGTACTCCGATTTTCAACTTGGGGGTATTTTCTTCCATGATGGGTAGTTGGGACGGAGATGGCGCTGACAGAAACAGAAGCTCGCAAGGCCAAGACACAGTTGAAGGCGTACCGGCTTCCCATGCGCCCGGTAACGCGATTCATCACGATGCCGATTGTTTCCCCTTGACCTTGCTTCGTATTTGGCTGCTGCACGCAACTCGCAGTCACAGATGCTGGGCTTCCGTTACCGCGAATGAGCCCTGAACGATCTGCGCGGTCAGCAGATCGTGGGCTTGCACTCCCCAGTTACCCACAGGGTCGTTGAAGGCAATCGGAATCCGCACCACGTGGGGCATGGCAGAAACCATGACGTTCTTCGCGTACAACTCGCATACGTCTCCGGAGGGCCGGGTGATTTCGAAGTGGACAACGCGAGCGGTTCCCTCGGGATGCGCCTCATCGGCCGTCAGAGTCAACTCGATTGGCGATCCTGCCGCGCAATTGGCTGGAATATCCAGATGCAGCTTGGGCAGCGGACGGGCCGCTCGTGCATAAATCAACGGCTCCCAGGGACTCAGCGTTGCCTTTGATACGCCGGTGGAACCCAGGTCCTTGCGGCCTCGCACGTCATACGTATAAGCCGCGGCGTCCCACTCTATGGTGACTTCGGATTCCTTTTCAAGAGATGAATTGTCGACGCTCGTCGTCCAATCCCGCCAGTTCGCTTTTCTTTCCGCATAGCTTCCCCATCCCGCGGTATCGAATTGAGGATTGCGGAAGATCGCGGCCAATTCGCAGGCGCCGTTTTTGAGGAAGACAACCTCTGTTCCCGGCAGCCGCTTGCCATCCGGTCCGTTCACACGAATGCGCGGCCGAACTTGCGCCGCCGCCAACGCACCCTCTATCAAGCCGGCAATCGCAGGGGAAGCATTGGGATTCAGGCGGTCAAACGCGTAGCCTGAGATATCTGTGTTCAAGAAGATGCTCCGCCCTTTGCCGAATTCGTTGACGACCACCATGGGCACATCGCCGCTATGCGCGAGCGATTTTCCCGTGGTGACGGCCAAGGTCTTGTGCACGGGCTCCATCGGCACAGGGTCTCTGGGTTGAAGCCATCCGTAGCCCACTTCGCCCCTTGCTGCCGCGCTCACCGTCCTCGCTTCGCCCTCTGCAATTCCGAAGAGGTCGTTCAGATGTCCGTGGCCCAGATCGCGGCATCGCTCGTTCAAAAGCGCAATACGGCAATCGGCCACGACGGTTCCGCCGCCGCGCACAAACTCCCGAATCTCCGCGGCTTCCGCCTGGCTCACCGCGATAGACTCCGGCAGGATGAAGAGCCGGTATTTGCCGGAATTGAGCAAGCCCGATGCAACCTGCGAGGCCGAAACAAATTCATACTGAACCTGCAAATCCTCAATCAGCTTTGTCCAACTGTTGCGAACCGCAATGAAGCGGCTTTCATCGGGAGCATCGATGGTATTCACCATCCATTGCCTGGCCTTTTTCACATTCTCAAGCAGCCAGTGAGCCTGGACCGACGGATGCGAATAATGGACGGCGATTCCATCATCGGTACGGATGGAAGCGATCACCTGCATTCCCAAACCGCTTCTCAGCTCGCGAAACACCTCGGTGAAGGTATCCGCGGATGGAGTGAGCTGGCCGGTTTTCAAGTCAACAAAAGTGCCCCCTTCCTCCTGGTTATCCCAGATGATGGTTCCCTGATGGGAATGAAAGAGTTCCCACCACACCGGCCGCACGGCGCGGCGCTGCTCCATGCGGTCTTCCGCGGTCATGGGGGTTCCTGGCTTGTGATCGAAGCCGACAGTGGACAGGAGAATCGCCTCGGGTTTCAGCGACCTTGCGACTTCAACGTTATTGCCGATGTTATACGGCTCGATAACATCGACTACGCGCATGACCTGCTCGTAGTTATACCAACCGAATGCGAATGGCGACTGACCGCCCTCGGTGGCGCAGAAGGCGTGCGGGTCTTCTTCCTTGCAGGTGGCGGCTGCGCGCAGAACAGCGTCGGCGAAGGTCGCGTCCATGAAATTGCGGAAGTCCGACCACGCCGAAGCGTTCCATCCCACGGTGGAAGTCACCTCGCCCAGTTCCTTGTCGTACCGGACAAGAAACGCCTTGACCTCTGTCCAGTTCTTGAATCCGGTCGGCTCGTGCGATGCATTCCAGCCCGCGCGGTTACCGCAGCGCACATTGAACTGGTCCAGCGGGCCGAGACTTTTTCCGATGGCTTGTTCGGTGAGTTCCGGCGCCGAGAGCGACTCTCTCACCGCCCACAGAACCGGCTCCCATATTTCCTGCGGTCCCATGCCGCCGCGCGATTCAGGGAAGGTCGTTCCCCATTCCTTGTTGAACCGGCCAATGGTTCCGTATCTGCTCAGCAAGCCTGCCAGTGCAACGCTCTCGAAAGCCTTGTCGGTCGTCGTGCCACTGATCATGAGGTGCGTCTGCGGCCAATCCTCGCCCGATTGAATCGCTTCATCGTCCCAACGAAGCACCTCGCTCAACCCCCACTCGGCGCGCAAATCCTGAAGCGTGCCGTAGGAGCTTCTCAGGTAATTGGAGAAGGCGATGGCACAATGCCGCGAATGGCAGAAATCGTTCGCGCTGAGCTGATCTCCCTGGCCCAACTCGTCGGCAATGGTGTAGTAGAGCGGCCGGAATGCGCGATGCTGCCGAACATAGCGCTGCAGGTGCTCGCGCACATACTTTTGCGTTTCAGGGTCGTTCAGGCATGGCTTTCTTACCCAATGGTCGAGATTGCCGCGGTCGGCTCGCACCCTGGCCAGGGTCTCTCTCCACAGCGGCTGATCTTTGTGGTAATTGGCATACACCTCCCACGCCATTTGTTCCACGTAGAAGTTGAAGTTATTGTCCAGCACATTCGAGAAATCGCCGTCGCGGTAGGCAATGGTGGCGTTCACGCCGGCAGCGCGCAGTTGGTTGTAATATCCATCCGGATAATGCGCCCAACTGATCACCTGGTAGTCGTTCCAGGGCGCCGGCTCGGGAGAGCGCATGAAGCGGCGCGAGACTGCCTGCGGCACGTTATTCACCTTCACCCGGATCGAGTTCATGCAGGTGAGGCCGGTTCTCAGGTCGAAGAAGAACAGCATGGGCTCGGCAAGAGACGATGGCGCAGGAAATATCTTCTCCCCTGCAACCCTCCCAAAGCTGTCGATCCACTGGACAACTACCGGCGATTTGGGCTGGCGCAGAAAGCGGAGCGATCCCTTCACGATCTGGTCGTGATTGTAGATCTCGCTGTCCATCGCAATCTGACCCAAGATGCCAATGTCATCGTCGCCATGTGCACTTTGCTGAGCCAAGGCCTTCGTCTCGCGCAAACATGGGGCAACCACTGCAGCCACGATGGCTCCGCGAAGAAAACTCCTGCGGCTTGAACTGTGCGTATCCTGTTCCTTCATGTCGAGTCTCCATTCGTTGACTCATCCATACCGGTTCCAGACGGGCTGTCTCCCAGCTCAGCGACCCTGCTGCATCCCCTCTGGCGCATGCAGCGGATCGATTGCATCGCCTCGAAGTTCGAATCGCGGCTGAACGAAGTCAGGCAACGCCTGGAGCGAGTCGCTCAAGAATCTGAGAGCTTTTTCGCGCTGCCCATCGTGCTTTGCAATCAGCGCAAGCAGGTAGCGTGCCTGGCCCCGATGCACAGGATTAGTCTCGTCCATCTCCGTCCTCGCAAAGCCTTCGAAATGCGGGATCAACGACTTCGCCTTTTCCTGAAGGCCCAATCTCTCCAACGCAAGCACCGCGTAGAAGTTATCGCTGTTCCAACTATCGCGGTCTCCTGACAGCAGATCCACTCCGCTCATACTCTGCTTGTAAGCCGCCGCGGCTTCATCCTTGCGCCCCAACGCTTCAAGCGCGCGCCCGATGTAGTAATACGCTCTCGGAGTGGACTGAAACTGGAATGTATCCAGACCGAGCGACACAGGCGGCTTAAGCACGGACTGGAAGAGCGAGAGCGCCCGGGCGTAATCGCCCTTATTGAAGGCGAGCGCTCCCGACCCGTAGCGAAGATTGCGATACGCATCGCGAAGAGTCGTTGCCCTGTGGCGGGGCGCGAAGGCGTGCGTGTTGATAATCTGTTCGGCATCCTGGTAACGGCCTTTGGTCAGGAATGCATTCAGCAGAGCCATAACCAGGTCGTCATCGTCCGGAGAGCGCCGCAGGGCTTTTTGCAACAGCGCGATTTGCTCATCGAACCTGCCGGCCCGCGCATAGATGGAACTCAGATCGTTGAGCGTGCGAAGATGATCGGGCCTGAGTTCGATCGCCTTCTCAAGCTGCTCGGCTGCGGCATCGATCTTGCCTTGCGCGGCATAGGCCATCCCCAGCGCGCGGCGCACGCTAAAGTTGCCGGGCTCGATCGCCGCCGCGGATTGCCATTGCGCAATTGCCTCGTCGGGACGCTCCAGGAAGTAAAGCAGGCAACCATAGTTGAAACGAGCCACTGCATCGTGCGCATCGGCCTCCACGGCCTCTTTCAGCGGCGCTTCGCTCTCTCTGCGATACGGGAAGCGATCGACGGATGCTGCTGCCGCCTGTGCTTTCTTCCGATAGTCAGCCGCTTGTGCGCCGTCACCCGATTGGTTCAAATAGTAAGCCAGTGTGTAATAGAAGAGCGGCGAAGTGCCCCATGGATCCTTGTTCTCCTGCTCCACCATGCGCAGGACATCGGCTGCCTCGCGCCAGCGGCGCGCGCCGGCGTAGAAGATGGCAACGTCGAGAGCTTCCTGGCTTTGCTCGCCCATGAGCCTGAGCAACTCCCGCCTGGCATCGGCGTCGCCATTGAGGAAGAACCGCTCGGCAAAAGCAAGCCGGTCGGTCGGGTCGATGCGCAGCAGTTCGGCCAACTGCCGCTGCGCTTCCTCTGTCTTTCCCTGGCAACGCAGAACCAGCGCGTAGAGCGCGCGCGCGCTCAAGCCGTAACCGTTGGCCACAATGGCGCGGTCGAGGTGCTCCGCGGCGCCCTGCAGGTTGCCGGCCAACAGATCGAGCTTCCCCAGCTGGAACTCCCGTTCGTCGAAGTATGCGCTTCCCGGTTCAACGTGGTAGAAGTTGCGCGTTGCGCTGCTGCTGTCTCCAAGGGCCAACTGGCTGATGGCCAGATAGTACCAGCCTCCATCAAGGTACGGATCGCGGTCCGTGGCTTTCGACAACTCGTCCGCGGCAAGCTTGTAACGGCCGTGCGTGTAGTGGTCGATGCCGAGCAGAAGATGCGCGCGCGAGTAGCCCGGATCAAGCTTCAAGGCCCTGCCGGCGAGATCCTGCATCGCAGCGGGGTTCATCTCCTTGAGCTTGAATTCAGCCGCCGCCGTCAGTTCCTCCGCGCTCATCTGCTCCAATGGCTTGGGCGGGTTTTCCAGCGCCTTGGCAAACGGAGAATACTCCTTGCGCCCCGGATTTTCGTCCGGGCGCGTGTAGTTCACGATCTCTGTTCCCGATGCATCGGCCACGCGAACCGTGAGGCCGCTCAGGGCATCGGCCCTCATGCCCGAGATCGTTTTGGAAACGGTCGCGCCTGGAATCAGGTCGATGGTGGTGGTCAGCAGGCTTCCTGCCTTGGCTGTGACTGTCAGGCTTGCACCCTTGAAAACACGAGTCGAAGACAGCACGAGATGGACATCGGAGTTATTTCCGGCCGGGCTCAACTGAACGCCCAGGTTCAGGGCTACGTCGCGGGTCAGGGTTGTGACTCCGCCCAGGCCGCCAACAGGCACCCACCATTCGCTCCAGTTCTCAACCTCGTTGGGCGCAACATACTCATAGTGACCGTCCCAGACATGGCGGCCGCTTTGCACTTCGACGTATGGTCCGGCGCCGTCTGTGTAGACCTTCTGCATCTGGTCCGCTTCCGGGCCGTAACCGAAGGTCCACATCTTCATCCCCTGGACCACGCGGCGGTCGGCATAGCGGAAAACACCATAATCGTCGTCGAACCGGTACGCCCCCGCAAAGTTATCGTAGGAATCGATGCCGAAGACACCCAGCATATGCCGGTTGTTCCGGTCCCAACTGTGGTCGATGCCGTTGTAGAGCGGCCAGTCGGAGACCTCGCCGGTGGTATGCCCAACGGTGCGCGTCATCGGATAAATGAATCGAGTCTTCTCAGTGGACGGGAAGCCCGCATTCGTCCAGAACATTTGCGGCATGCGGCTGTTGTTCCGGTTGTAGCAGAATACCTCGATCTGCATAGCCGCTATGCCCGGATACAGAGTCGCAGTGAGATTCACCTTCATGTGAAAGACCGGATCGTACTCCCCGAGTACGAGAGAGACGCTGCGGTCCGGGTGGCGTACGACGGTGTGCGACCAGTAGGGCTCTCCATGAAGCGTGAGCATGTGGGCGTCATAGGGACCGGTAACTTCTATGCCGGAGGTGGACCAACTATTCCGGGCATTGAACATGGCCGGTTTGATCACGTCGTTTCTGTAGAAGACTTCCCGGTTGCGAACCTTGTCATAAAGAGAAAAGAAACGGCCGCCAAGCTCGGGGATATACGTCAACTTCAAATATTCGTTTTCGACGAGAATCGTTGGGTAGCTCTTCGGCTTGGGGTCGCCATCCTGATAAGCCGGCAGGTAGGAGGTAAAGGGATAGAGGCCGGTGACGGTCGAAGCCGGGAACAAAGGCGGTTCCAACTCGCGACCGTTGTGCTCATAGGTCGGGATGACGAGATGTCCTTCAGAAACGCTCACAGCAGTCTGGGGCGTCTGCGCCTGACAGCTGAACGCGCAGAAAAGAGAGCCGACAACAACATACAGCGAGATCGTTCTTCCAGGTGTTCTCATCATGGCGTGACGTTCTACCTCATAGCCGGTGGAGATACCGCTGCGCGGCCTCGCTTCTACTTGCTTTCGCCGGAGAGCGCCAGCCGGCTCAGGTGATAGGCCAGTTGGCTATCCGGCAGGTTGAGCGCTTCGCGTAAGTCGGCCTCGGCCTCGGCTCGGTTTCCCATTTCCAGACGCAGCATTGCCGCATTGTACGCCCCGAGGCTGGTTCCCGCAGCTTCTTCTTCTGGCAGCGCCGAGAGCAATCGGCCGCGCCAGACAGCCTCATCGAAGTGGCCGGTTAACCTTGCCGCCTTCGCTGCCCAAACGACTTGATCGGGGTCGAGTGCGCTCGCCGCCCGTCCGAATCGAGCTTGAGCGTCATCATGCCGTCCACAGCTTTCATCCAATTCACCCAGCAGAACATTGGTGCGGGCGGAGTCCACGATCGGCTGCATCCCATCCTTCGTGAAGTCCAATCCCGGCACGGCCTCGCCCAAATGCGATGCAAGCTGAAGTGCGGCCTCGCACTGGCCGCTCCGGCTAAGGGAGACGGCCTGCTGCAAGCGCACTTCAATCCAGACCTGCCGCACATTCGTTCCGCCTTCTGCGCGCTGGAAAAACCTGTTGCGGAAGAGAGCAGCCGCGCTGTCAAACTCACCTGCTTCAGCAAGGTTCAGGGCTAGCTCGTAGAAGAGCGCCGTGGGCATGTTGCCCTTGTCGGGGAACAAGCCGATGGCGGCTGCGCGCTCCGCCGCGGGCCGATTCAACAGGCTCAGAGCCTGGTCCATGCCGAGGTAGTTTTCCAGGTTACGGGGATCGTCTGTCGTGGCGCCGCGTTTGAATGCGGCCAGGGCCGCATCGGTGTCTCCCTTGAGATGAAGCTGTGCGCGGCCAATCGATGCATCCAGCGCCGGAATCTTGGCATCGGCGCTCAGCGCCTGCTGCCACTTCGCCAGCCCTGCATCCGTCAGTCCAATCGAGAACTCCAGGGTTCCCACAAGATAGTTGGCGATGGCATCGTGGGGATTGGCTTCCAAGGCCGATTGCAAAACCTTGTAGGTCATCGGCCCGCTGGGAAAGACGTAACGCGTGGAGAGTTTGGCTGCGGCGGCATAGTCCGCATCCGGCGACAAGCCCATCTTCTGTTTACAATATCCGCGGTAATACACAACCAGCGGATGGTTTTGCGCGGTTGCTTCGCCTGGCTCCCGCTCGTCCGCGGGCACTGCGGGGTAATCTCTTGAAAGCACGCCCAGCGCCTTCTCGTACATTCCCAATCGCATGTACTCGGCGGCGGCATTCAGGATGCGGTCAATATCCGCTCCCAGGTGTGCATTGTCGGATTGACCAAGCTCCTCGCGGAGAAAATAGCTGGTTGGATAGCGGGCGAGCCACTCAGTTCCCAGCTTATGCGCCGATTCGTCCTGGCCCAGGGCGTGTTGCAAAGCAACCAGTTCCTCCGCGTCGCGCAGATCGTCCGGTGCGCTCCAGAGCGCTTCAGTCAGGTCCCTGGCTGCATCCTTGAGCTGTCCCTGGCGTGCTTTCAACTCGGAAAGGCGCAGGCTGGCGGCAGCATGGAACTCCGGCAGGCGCTGTGCCGCCTCGAAGGCAAGCATCGCCTTGCGATCAAGCCCCAGGCCGTCATAGGCTAGGCCGAGATAGTAGGCCGTCTCCGCGTTCCAGGTTTCGCGGCGCTCCACGGGCTCAAGATATTCAATCGCCTCTTCGGATCGCAGCAGAATTGCCGAAAGAGTCCCTGCCGCCTTTTTGAGCGCCAGGCTGTTGGGAAACTTGAGAAGCGCCTGCTTGTAATTTTCCAGCGCAGCCAGGCGCGCGCCGTTCAACTCTTCGTCCTTGCCGAGCTGCACCCAGTCGTCTTCGCTTCGTTCCGCGGCGGCAGGCATCTTGTAGTTGTCCTGCGGGCCGGTCTTTATCTCCGCTTTCGGAGTCCAGTCGTATTCTCCCTCGGTTTGGTGCAGTAGAACTGCGCCGCTTGAATCCACCACTTCGAAGGTGTACTTCTTTGCGCTGTCGGCCGAGGCGAGTTCGTGAACCCAGGTACGTTCCGGCGTCAGATCCAGCTTTTCGCTTGCCACAACAACATCTCCGGCAAGTATGCGTGCCGTTGCGCCGGAGATTGGCCGGTTCGCGTTGAATGCCACGCGGAACGAACTGTGCTCGCGGCTCAGATTCGCCACGCCGTTCAAGTTGGCGCGCGCGATGCCGCCCAGCCCGCGCACCGGCATCCAATACTCGGTAAAGTGGATCGCCTGCCGCGGCTGAAGGAAGGCATAGGTCTCCTGGTTGCGGAACGGACCTGCCTGGACCTCCATATAGGCGCTGTCGTTGTCGGAGAGTGCCTTTCGCCAGTCGAGCCCATCCGCGTCCGATCCCCAGGACCAGATCTTCTTCCCAGGGAGTTGCTCGTACTCCGCATAGTGGACGATGCCGGTGTTGGTCTGCGGATGCCAGATACCCATAAATGGTTCTCTGCTGCCATGAACAAAGCGCGAGACCGGACCACTGGTCTGATTCTTCAAGAGGCTGAAGTCCGAGCCCGCGGAATCCACCGGCCATGTGTCCACATCGGTAAAGCCGTGGCTGGCGGTGAACTGCATGGGATAAGAGATCTTCGAGTCGTCCCAAACCTGCACGCCGGCATTGCTCCACCAATAGAAGCGATTGCGCACGTCGCTTCTGTTGCTGAGCGTCACCTTCAATTCCAGGACGGTCGACCCAGGCCTGAGCACCATCTCCACCTGCCACTGCATCCCGTACACGCGGTCGATGTTGCCAACAAACACCGACGCGCTGCCATCCGCGTTATGCGCAAAGGAGTAGTCGACCGGCGACACGGTAACCCAGTTGTGCGAGACAGGGAAGTTGAATTCAATGCCAAATGCAGCCCAACCGCCCCGGTAGCCAATCTCAGCTTTCTTGATGGAAGGGTTCGCGTAGAACATCGGCTGGTTGCTCAGCTTGTCGATGCACGTGTACACGTGCCCGCCAAGGTCCGGCAGGATCGAGCACTTGAGATATTCGTTCTCCAGATAGACAGCCCGCCACTGGTGCTCGGTGCGCTGGCCGGTCATCTGGTTCCGCAGCGTATAGGGGTAATTGGTATTTGAAGAGTACTGGTCGAAGGGCGGATTCGGATCGGGGCTTCCCTCTTCGTAAGCAGGGAGCGCGAGCGTCCCATCCCAGACCTTTACCTGGCCGGAAGCCAGAAGCGGGGCCGCCAAAAATCCCGCGAGCACGATCATTGGACCGAATGACCTTCGCATAGAAATCATTCGAAGATTATAGCAACCATTCGTCAACATTCTCCTCATAAATCGCATAGGGCCTCGACCTGCACCTGGTCCGGATGGAGAAGCCGCAATTTTCCGGGCTGAGGCAGCCATCACGGGCGGATTCTCTCCATTCCATCCATCGCCGGCCGGCAGCCCGGGATCAGACAGGGCAGGTTTCCGGCTCAATGCGCAATGGGCGGGCGGCGTTCTCATAGTAGACCTTTCTCAATCTCCGCTGCATCCCCTCTTCGGCACGCGGCTCTCCGCTCTGAGATGCCGGGCCGCGTTCAAGCGGCACAGTTCTCCGCACAGAGAGGTCAAGGTTCTACGAAGCCGGATGGCGCTGTTGTTCAGATCTCCGGGCCGTGCAGCCTAAACTCCTGCACCACCCGGCTGATGACCCCGCCGGCCGATGGGGAGTCCGGTTTCAGCCCCTCGTCCAGGCAGCGAAAGAAAGCGAGCAGTTGCCCGAGGATCACGTCCAGCACGGGAGCATTCTCGTCTCCCAATTCGCGCAACCCGTCGCATTCAATGACCACATCCTGAGGTTGGGCCAGGTCGGCAGGGATCGAGTCTCCAAAGATGAGCTTCGCCATTCCCAACTGCTTCTCGTTCAACTCACGAATCAAATCGCACTCATATGCGCGCACCAGGGGATCGGAAGAAAGAAAGCAAACAATCAACGTATCCGGATGAACCGCGCTCATGGGCCCGTGGCGAAGGCCCAGGTAGCTTTCACTCGTGGACCATACTCCGCCGGCAGTCATCTCCAGCATCTTCAGAGCCGACTCACGGGCAGCGCCCAGCCCCGCGCCGCTCGCCAGAAAGATAGCCCGCGCAAAGTTGCGTCGTGCCAGCGCGGCCAGGGTGTCGATATGCGTCCTGAGAAGTTCTTCTGCTTTTCGGCTAAGGTCTTCGACCAGATTGATGTATGTGTCGGGCGCGCTCAACATGCCGAGAAATGCGGCGGCAAGGACCATATTTGTAAAGCTGCTGGTCATCACCAGGCTGCAATCGTTGGTTTGTTCCGCCAGCAGGATCACTTTTACGCGGGGATTGTCGGCATAGGTCTTGGCTAGCCGCCCTTCCGCGTTGCAAGTGACAACCAGGTGCCTGATCTCGGGCTCGGAAGCCAAAATCACCGAGATAGCGCCCACACTCTCCGGGCTGTCTCCCGACCGCCCCAGAGAGAGCTGAAGTCCCGGGCGCGCGGGCCCGATCTCCCTGCCCTTGTGCGTCAATAAGGCTCCGCCGCCGAGCGTCTGAACGGGTATCGACAAACTGTTCTGCAACGACAGGCGAATGCACTCCGCTGCATACTGCGAACTACCGGAACCGGTCAGAACGAGAGTTCTCACGCCCTCGATGACCGATTCGAGTTCTTTCGCCATGGGCGCCATCAGCGCGCCTGTCGCCAGCCAAGTGGCAGGCTGCTGCAATATCTCCCGCAGCGTGTGGAAATACCCCGCGGCCCGTTGCTCGTCTTCCGATCGCCCCAGCAGGGCGGCTGCTTCTTTGCTATCTCCAGCAATCGAAGTCAGCCAGGGATGCTCTATTGGGCGTTCCGAGCTTATGAACTTATCCACAATCGTCTCCTATGACGAAGCACCAACGAGAGCAAAGCGTAATAATATCAAACCAAAGGAAAGACGGCCGTGAACCGCCTTGGACCAGGTGCGCAGATGGAAACAGATGGCCCCAACCCGCCTGCGCGCATAACTGCCGCGGCAGGCAATCCTCCCCAATGCATCGCAACCTTCAGCAATCGAGACTCCGGAGCGGATGCCAACCCGGATTCCGGCTTCTGGAGCGGCGTGCGTTCGGTATGTGCGGACTCTGATACTCATGGTCAAGTTGTTCCCGGTCATAAGACGGAGATTCGTGTCCGGTGGACGTTTGACAATCTGTACTTCCTTTTCATCTGCCCCTACGTGGAACTCAATCTGAAGCCGGATCCGCAAACTGCGAGCGAAACCAACGGGCTATGGAACTGGGATGTTGCGGAAGTCTTTGTGGGCGCGGACTTCAGGAATATTCGCAGGTACAGAGAGTTCGAAGTATCCCCGCGGGGCGAGTGGGTCGACCTCGATATCGATCTGGATCGCGAGCGCCCGGAAGATGGTTGGGTGTGGAAATCCGGCTGCCAGGTTGCAGCGCGCATCGACTCGTCCCGGAAGATATGGTATGGCTTCATACGCGTTCCCTACTCTGCCATCGACCAACGGCCCGCGGCTCCAGGCAATGTGTTGCGAATCAACTTCTATCGCGGCCAGGGCCCGGAGTCCAATCGCAAGGAGATTGCCTGGAGACCTACCCATGCGGCAACGTTTCATGTGCCCGAATCGTTTGGCGAACTAACACTGGGTAGGTGCTAGATGCCGTCGATAACCGTCCTGACTTCAACACACCTGCCATTCCCAGACTCAGGTTAGTGTGCCAGTCACTGGCCGATGCGGACCTCCCAGGAGAAAGCCCGTATCGGCCAGTAATTCAGGCAACCAGGTAAGATGCGCCTAGAAGACGATCTTGCCCTGGAATTGCATCAGGCGCGGCTGATAGTTCGTGACTGCCGAGGAGATGATGCCTGACGTGTTATCCGGCAATCCCCAGCTTACGTGGTTGAAGAGGTTGAACACCTGCAATTGAAGATCGAGCTTCATGTGCTCACCGATGGGCGTGAGCTTGTCGAGGGTGGCGTCCGATTCCCAGAATCCAGGTCCGGTAAGGTTGTTCCTGGGAACGTTGGACAACAGGTCCCAGTCCAGTTGGCTTTGGCGGAGAACGAACGATTGGCCGGTATAGGCTTTGCCTGTCGATGCATCCCATACGCTGGCATCGAACCACTCTGCCTTCGTTCGCTGGTTCTTAGGCAAAATCCCGGTCTTGCCGGGAGCCAAAATCGTCGAGGCTCCTTCGTTCGGATTGGGATTGTAGTACGACGACGAGAAGGGCAAACCGCTGCGCCACGCATAGTATGCCGACGTATTCCAACCAGTGACCACAGCGCTTGCCAGCCCGGTAGTCCCTGCCAGGAACCGCTGGCCCTTGCCGAAGGGGAGGTCGTAGTGGCCGTTGACGACAAAGTTCTTCTCGGGGAGTTGGCCGTCGCGGGCGTAGATGGCGCGCAAGCGCTGGTTGAGCGGAGCGTTGTTGGTGAGGGCGGCCGGCTGAAGCTCAAGCCCGCCAAAGGATTTGACTCCGCCTTCGGCGGTACCGAGTGTTCTTTGCCATGTGAAGTAGCTCTGGAACACGAAGTTGTGGTAGTTGTGCTTGATTTCGCCGATCATTTGGTTGTGGTTGGCATAGCCGATCCACGAGAGCAGGTCCATATCGTTTGTGCTCGAGGCGGTGAAGTTCGGGTAGGCCAGGCGCGAGCTTACCGTTGCGTTGCTGGGAACGAGCTCTCGCGGAACCAGCGCATTGATGGGATCGTAGTCGACCAGATGGGAGGAGTGATTGCCTTCGTAGCCTACGCTGAAAGCCCACCCGGCCGGCAAGTTGCGCTCGACGGTGAAGTTCCACTCCTGAACCTGCTGCGGCTTGTAGTTGGTCTGCCAGGGAGCATCGAGCCAGCCGCTATTCCACACAGGGCTAAGCTGGGTGGTGTCGATGGTGGTATTGGCGGTGCCCAGAATGCGATCGGCTGAAGACTGGTTGCCGTTAGTGCTGGGGCCGTTGGGATAGGTAAGTTCCGCCTCGGTCTGGTAATTCTCGTTGCTGGCTGTATTGTTGTGAATCGCAAACGAGAACGGCTGGTTTTTGCGGGTGTTCTGCTGATACTGCACCAGCGGCATGGTCCATTGGTAAATTCCATAACCGCCGCGCAGCACTGTCTTGTCGTTGAGGCGGAAGGCTGCGCCGATCCTGGGAACAAAGTTGTACCTGGGCATGTTCCAAAGTGAACTTGGCTGGCCGCCTGCTGTGGCAGTCTCTATCTGCAAGGCAGGCGTTGCGTTTTGATAGGCCTTGATTACGTTAGGATCCTGGGACGAGCCATGGTCGGGAATGACGACAATGGGATTGGACTGGCCGAGCCACGCTGGATATCCCGCGGCCTCGGTGCCGGGGAAGTTGTTGTTGAAGAGCAGATTCGCGCCCAGGCCGCCTGCATCGGTGTACGGGCTCCAATACTCATAGCGCAGGCCGAGGTTCAGTGTGAGCCGCGGCGTCAGCTTCCAGTTGTCCTGGGCAAACGCGTCGGTGTCTGACTGGTGGGTATGGAAGCGGGGATACGTGTTGAGAGACACCTGGTCGGTGTAGCCCAGCAGCATGTCGGCAAGTCCGGCGCCGGTATCGAACAGTTGAGTTTGTTGGCTGATGGTCGTGGTGGGATCCTGGATACCGGTGAAGGTGCCGCTGAAGTTGTAACTGCCGCCGGGCTGGCCGATCTCGTAGGTGCTGAGCCGGAGATCGGTGAACGCCGCGCCGAACTTCATCTCGTGCCTGCCGCGAACCCAGGAGAGGTTATCGCCCAGGGCGATGTTCTGGTTGGGCGCGTTCTTGGGGTTGTTCCGATCGATGGCCGTATAGGCGTAATTGTTATTGATATCCCAGAAATAGAAGCCAGGCCATGCGATGGTGTTTGGATATGTGGGCAGGCCGAGCGTCTGAGTAATGGGCGGGCTGATGGGCTGCGGCCCGGTGTAGGCACGGAAGATCTGCACGCCAAGCCGAGCCTCGTTGACCATGGTTCCGCGGATCGGCCCAGTATAGGAGAGAGCCCCATTGTGCCCGCCGAATAAATGGACGTTGGGGTTAAGCAGCGTGCCATCGTAGGGCGCCAGGGTGCTCTCGTCCACATAGGTGTAACGGCCGGAGAGCCTGCCGGAGCCAATCACCCGGTCGGCTTTGCCCGTATACCTGAGGATGTCGTCGAGGCCGGTGGCCAGCGGATTCTCCCAGTTGCTTCCCTGCCAGTCGTTGGCGCCGGAAATATTGGGAGTGGGGATGTAGCTGGCAACCAAGGCGGCGGTTTTATTCACGCGGCCCGCAGGAATGATGTTGCCGGCAAATTGCTTACGGCAATAGGAGCCGGCTGAGTAGGCCTTCGGGCAAACTACCCCGTCGCCGGTGCTAAGGGCCGTGGTTAAAGGATCGTAGATCTTGACCGGGTTGCCGTTGAAGTCCTTGTAGCCGGAGAAGTCGTAGGAGCCGTCAGACTGCGGGCGGGTAAAGGCGGCATCGGGGACGCCTTCAATATCGCTGGCAAAGCCATGCTGGATGAGCTTGTTGGCGTCAAAAAAGAAGAATGTCTTGTCCTTGCCGTTATATAGCTTCGGAATCCGGACGGGACCGCCAAACTGGCCGCCAAAGTCATTGCGGGCCATGTGGTGGGGGGTGGTGTTGAAGGACTTGGCCTCCAGGCCGCCGTCCTGGTAGAGCTCATGCACTTCGCCGTGGAAGACGTTGGTGCCGCCCTTGGTGACAAGTTCAACCTGTCCGGGCTGCCCATATTCCGCGCCGCCGTTGGAGGTGGTGACTTTCAGTTCCTGGATCGTCTCCTGGGACTGGGCGGTGTACTGAATCTCGTTGGTGTTGCGGTCGTTGATCTGCTGGCCGTCACTCGCATAGTTCATGGAGCCGCCGACAACGCCGTCGACGCGCGTCCAGGCACCCGCACCAGGTGTCCCGCTGGGATTGCCCTGCCCGGCGAATCCGTTGGCGATTACGCCCGGGCTGAAATTGAGTTTGTTCAGGAAGTTGTTGGATTGCGTAGGAAGCGTCTCAAGCAGCGCCGAGTCTTTGACGTCGGAAAGCGTTCCATCGCCTACATCGACGATTGGTGTAACGTCGCTGACGGTAATGGTCTCCTGGACCGCGCCCGGCTTCAGCTTCGCATCGATGACAGCCTCCTGGGCGACACGAAGGGTGAGGCTTCCCTTCCAGGTTTCAAACCCTGGGGCCGAGGCCTTGAGCACGTATTCGCCAGGACTGAGAGCCGTGAAGGTGTAGTAGCCCTCCTTGTTGGACTGATCCGTGTACTGCTCAGCTGTGCCTTGATTGATCAGGTTGACAGTTGCATTGGGCAGCACAGCTCCCGTGCTGTCGGTGACGGTTCCGCGGATGGTGCCGTTGGATATCTGGGCAAAGCCGGGGATACAAAGTGCGCCGGCAAGCAGCAATGCCAGCAGCTGTGCAGCTCTGAGTAGTCTGCGGATCATGCAAATCCTCCTCTTGCTTACGGTTCGAGTTGTTCTGCGCCTCCAGAACGAAACAATTGTCAATCTAAACGCAATTACTGTCAATATATAAGTGAGATTACCCCCGGCAGAGCCGGGGGCTTCATTTTGTGAGCCGCTCAAAGCGGCTTGAGCGGGGTCGCTAACGCGGCCCCGGTTGAGTTGGGCCACCTTTTCGGTGGCAGGTCATCGCCACAT
>Ga0302320_10013875_pt1 | contig 16734 bp, 18 predicted proteins | sample Bog_T0_3_FD_202130 | JGI IMG/M metagenome (GOLD analysis project Ga0302320, IMG submission 202130) | Peat permafrost microbial communities from Stordalen Mire near Abisko, Sweden - Bog_T0_3 | ecosystem: Environmental > Terrestrial > Soil > Wetlands > Peat | place: Sweden: Abisko, Stordalen Mire... | reverse complement strand
GTCGGACAGCAGTCCGATCCCCTCGTCTGGCTATTCCACCGGTTGCGCCGGCGGAACCTTGGCCAGCCTCGCCCGCCACTGCATGCCACAGAAACAAACGCACCAGATCGCCATGACGGACTTGCGCAGCGCCGCTCCGGTCAATGGCTGCTTGGGTCCCGATCGCATCGGTCGCGTGCCGTCCTTTGCCATCGCCTCGAGTTCCGCCAGCACTTCGTCGACGAAGGCGTCAACATCGGCAAACGCATCCCACGGGGCAGGAGACGTCTTTGCCGGCCGGACGGCGGTTCCCATGTTCGGGCCTTGATGCTGTTGCTAACGATGATCGGGTTGCATGGTCGCCATTCCGGGCACTGCATGCAATACAATCGAAAGTCGCAATCGCCGTCGCACCGACTGGCGCGTGCTCTCTACAAACAGGTTCTCATGACCGGGCGCGTGCTGGCGTCGTCGCAGTTGCACCAGATGATGCATATCACCCGCGAACTCTGCGGCGGGCAGATCTGCGTGACGCCGGACGCGGCGACGTTTGCCGATCCGGAAACGGCGCCATGGATGGAGAAATACTATACCGTCAATGAGAACTGGCAGGCCAATGACCGGCGCAAGCTGCTGGCCTTCGCGCGCGATCTGCTGAACTCGGACTACGCCGGGCATCGGCTGACATTCCAGTTGTTCGCGCAGTCGCCGCCTTATGCGAATCTGGCCGCGGTTTACCGCAATTTCGACTGGGACGAGACGTTGCGCGTGGTGCAGAAGGCGGCCGAACTGTCCGACCGTGTTCGGAGCGGGACGTAACCTCGCCTACGCGACGGCCTCGGCTTCGATTTCCACCACCCAGGCGGCGTCGGCGAGACCGGCGACGAACAGCAGCGTCGAGGCCGGCGCATGCTCGCCGAACACCGCGCCGCGGGCTTGGCGGTAGCTGGCCAGCAGGCCCCGGTCGGTGAGGAAGGCGGTGGTCTTGACGATGTTCTGCACCGTCATGCCGTGCGCGGTGAGGATGGCGCGCAGGTTGGCAAAGGCCTGGGCGATCTGGCCCTCGGGACTGCTGGGGACCGATCCGTCCTGCGCGATGCCGACCTGGCCGGAGATGATCAGGCGGCGGTAATCGCCGGTGATCTCGATCGCGTGGGTGTAGCCGGTCGGCGCGCGGACGGCGGGCGGGTTGCTGCGGGTGACTTGGGCGGGCATGGCGGAATCTCTCTGCTGCTATGTTGCGAGCCAGGCGCGGACTTCGGTCTGGATGAACAGCATATCGGTGGGATTGGCAACCGGGTTGCCGGCGCGGTGACCCCAGATACTGGGGATCGGGCGGAGCGCGGCGTGCTGCAGGCAGGGCAGTTCGGCCTCATTGTCCGCGGCGCGGAAATACAGGTCGGTGGCGCCGGGCATCAGCAGCACGCGGGCTCGGATCGCTCGTAATGCGGCGTGCAGGTCGCCGTCGTACAGATCGTTGGCGCTGATGTCGGCGGCGTCCCAGCTGCGAAGCTGGGCATACAGGTTGGCGGCGGGCCGGGCGCCGAAACGGTCCTCCCAGTCCGTTTTCAGGAAGCTTTCCAGGTCCGGCGCACCGAGGTTGGGTTCGGGGCCGCCGGCAAGATGCAGGCCGGCGCGGTAAAAATCCTGGCTGAGCGCCCAGGCGGCGTAGATGCGGCCGAAGGCGCGTTTGGCGGCGCGCGGTTCGGTGGAGAAGCGGCCGTTGCCGGTGTGCTGCGGGGCGGCCTCGAGCGTCGCCATCAGCGAGCGCAGGAACACCTGGTTGTGCACGGCGGTGCGGGCGACGCCGCAGTTGACGACGATGCGATCGACCGCGTCAGGGAACAGCGCGGCCCAGTGGTACGCCTGCAGCGCGCCCATCGACCAGCCATAGACGCAGGCGACGCGGTCGATGCCGAACAGGTCGGCCAACGCCCGCCGCTGGACCTGCACGTTGTCATGGATGGTGACCAGCGTGGGATAGTCTTGCGTGTCGGACGGGGACGAGGACAGGCCGTTGCCGAACATGTCGGGGATGACGATGAACCAGCGCGTCGGATCGAGGATCTTGTCCGGTCCGATCAGCCATTCCAGGTCCGGGTGCTGGGCGCCGTAGCTGGTGGGATAGATGATGACATTGTCGCGGGCGGGCGACAGCATGCCGTGGGTTTTCCAGGACAACCGGGCGGCTGGCAGGAGGGCGCCGGATTGAAGGGTGATGTCGCCGGCGTCGTAGATGCCGTGCTGGGTCGGCCAGGTCATGCAGCCTCCTTCGGTTGAAGCAGCGAGTATGTGATGCTGGGGCGGATTGGCGCAAAAATGAACACGGCTGCGTTTTTTGCTTGCCTCGCCGATACAACCTGACGTAGAAAGTTTTCGAACAAACAAAGAACACGAGTCTCCCTTCATGTCAAGTCAAACCGGTTCGATTCATTCTCCAGAACGCCTGTATGCGCAGGCGATTGCCGCCCTGGTGCCGTTTTTTGCCGATAGCTTGAGCGATGAGGCCACGGCGCGGGAGGCGGCGCGGGGACTGCTGGCCGATTACGAGGCGGCGACACCGAAGGAACTGCAGCTTTCGGCGCAGATCATCGCGCTGGGGTGGGCGGCGCTGGCCTGCCTGCGGGCGGCGGTGGCGGCGAAGCATCTGTCGGTGAGTGAGGTTGTGCGGTTGCAGGACAGTGCGATCGCGCTCGACCGGGCGTCGCAGAAGGCGACTCGAACGCTGGAGGCGCGGCGCAAGGAACGGGCGCGCAATCCGAAGGCGATGACGGTGGAGAACACAAGCTGGGATGAGGGTGCGTTCCAGTTGACGATGAATCAGGCGCTGGAAAAGCTGCTCGATGCCAATGCGAAGCTTGCGGCATATCTGACGCCGCAGCCCACCCAGTCCTTGCAGCCCACGCAGCCGGCGAAACCGAAGCTGCCGATCATGTTTGCCGAACCGATGACGCCGTCGGTGCTGGCGCGGCGGGCGCGTCGGTAGGTCGATTTATTCCGGCTGGGGGTCGCAGACCGGGGTGATTGGCTCGCCGGCCAGAATGGCGCGGACGAACGGGATGGAGTCCTTCAGCGAGGCATTGACCGTGCCGCCGTGGTCGCGGCCGGCATACAGATGCGCCTGCACGGTCGATCCGGCGGCACAGGCGGCGTGCACGAGGGCCAGTTGGCCGGCCGGCGCAACGTCGTGGTCCTGATCGCCGGTGCCAACGAATAGCGGCTGGGTCAGCTTCAGGGTGGTGTATTCCATGCTGGGCAGCACCGTCCTGAAACCGTCGGGAAAGCCGGCCGCGAGCGCGTTGGCGCGATTCAACCCGGCATCCTGCACGTCGCGGAACAGGCGGCCGACGCAGGTGCCGCGGGCGGCCTGGAATTGCGGCAGGGCGCGCGGGGCGATCAACTGCTCATTGGTCAGGGCCGGATTGGTCTGCTGGATCATCAGGCCGATATAAAGCGTGTAGGCGACGGTGGGATCGGCTTTGTCCGGCGGATTGGCCACCGCGGGCGGGCGCAGCAACGCGGGGCCGAGGAACGGCACGCCGGTGGCGACGGTGCCGCGAATATCGAGTTCGGAAGCGTAGTCCGGGGCGATGCCGGCGGTGGCGAAGGCGGCCTGGCCGCCCTGTGACTGGCCGATGATGACGATTTTGTTGGCCACGTCGGGGATGCCCTTCAGCACCGCGCGGACGCTGTCAAGCACGCTGTAGGCCTCGGGCCGCACCGCGAGATAGGGATGCGGGCCAGGTGTGCCGAGACCCTGGTAGTCGGTCGCGACGATGGCAAAGCCTTGCCCGAGCCAGGCGTTGAGGTAGGCCGTGTCACGTTCGGAGCGCGCGTTCCAGGACGGCGCACAAATGTCGGCGATGCCGGTGGTGCCGTGCGCCCAGGCGACCAGCGGCCAGCCGCCGGCGGGCGGGTTGCCTTTCGGCGCGAAATAGGCACCGGACACGACGACCGGGGTCTTGCCGTCGATCCCGTCGGTGGAGGTGTACAGGATGCGGAACTGCTCGGCGGCGGCGGACAGGCCGCGCGCCGAATCCAGCGGTTCGATGCGCAGCATCCGGCCGGGCAGCGCGGGGATGTCGTCCGTCCAGGTGTAGAAGGGCGAGACTCCGCCGTCGCCTTGCGCAGGGTCCGGAGCGGGAACCTGCGCGGCCCTGGCGATGCCAGGAAGTGAAGCGGCGAGCCAGAGACCGGCGAGCAGGAAGGCAAGACGAGCGCGCATGATCGGTTTGCTCCCTGGATGCTGGGTGGAAACTCGTTAGCCGCTGCGGCGTATTGCGGCAACAGCGCCCGCGGACAGGAATTCGGCTGATATTGCCGGGCAGTGTCATTTATCACGGTATTCTTAAGGGTTGGTTAAGACTTAGCGCCTAGCGTGCATTCGTTTCATATCGGGCGGCCCGGACCCCGACTGGTCGGGCGGCGGCGGGCCGGATGGTATTTTGCAGATTTTGCGCGCAGCCGCCACACCAACCCTGCGCGTGCCTTGCCTTCGCGCGCAGCCGCCACACCAACCCTGCGCGTGGGCCAGTTGGCAACTCCGCCGGCTGGTGTCGATCGAAACAGGAGGCTTTGATGAGTATTTCGGGTATATCCGCTGCATCCTCGGCGGCCTACATTCAGCAGGCGCAGAACTCCGGCCAAGTGGGTGCGGGCACGCAGACCACGGTTCCGCAGGCCGCCTCGGCGCCGGTCGCGGGTACTGCGCAGGCACCGGGCACATTGCAGCAAGCCAGCGAAGCCCATCATCCGCATCACCATCACGGTGGCGGGGCGGGTGCGTCGCAATCGGGTACCGCTGCAGCCGGCGGAACGAACATCCTCAACACCCTGGTCTGATGACGCTCCAGGCCTTCGACAGCGCCGAACGCAGCACGTTCGAGGCGATTTTTCGCGGGCTCGATGAGGCGTCGCGCCCGGTGGTCGGGCCAGCCCAGCCGCGGCTTCTGGTGATCCCGCTGCGCGATGAGGCGGGCGCGGTGACCGGCGGCCTGTGGGCGGTGAGCCTGTTTCAGTGGCTGCAACTGGAGATGCTGTTCGTGCCGCCGCCGATGCGCGGCCAGGGCGTCGGTTCGGCCTTGCTGGCGGCGGCGGAAGATGAGGCGCGGCGGCGGCAATGCATCGGCATGTACGTCGATACGTTCAGCTTCCAGGCGGCGCCGTTCTACGAGAAAATGGGTTTTTATCCATTCGGCGTGCTGGATGACTGCCCGCCTGGGCATCGGCGGCTGTTCCTGCAGAAGCGGTTGGCGCCGGCGTACCGGGCATGACCGACAGCGCGCAGATCCACGACGGGACAAGCGATCGCGCGCTCCGGGAGTCGATCGATGACGCCCTGCTTCGGGCCCGGGCGCTTTTGGCCGGGGGCGACGATGAGGCGGCGAAGCAGGCCTATCTGGACGTGCTGCGCATCGACCCGATCCATTGCGGGGCGCTGACCGAACTCGGCGCGCTGGCGCATGGCAGCGGGCATGTGTCGGCGGCCTGCGCGGCGTATCGCGAGGCCGTGCGGCATCATCCGTACAGTTATGTCGCGCATATCGGCTACGCCTATCTGCTGAGCGAGGCGGGCGATGCCGAGGCGGCGCGCTCGCACTACCAGGCCGCGCTGGTAGCTGAACCGGAGCTGCCGCAGGCACATCAGGGGCTGGCGCGGGTGCTCACCGATCTGGGTGAAAACGCCGATGAGCACTGGCAGAAGGGGTTCGCCGGGCATGCGGTGGTGCGGCGGCGCTACCGCGGTACCGGGACCGGCATTCCGCTGCTGCTGCTGGTGGCGGCGGTGGGCGGCAATGTGCCGACGCAGCACTGGCTGGACGAGCTTGTGTATGCCGTCACCGCGATCTATGCGGATTTTTTCAACCCAGCCGATGCGCTGCCGCCGCATGCCGTGGTGGTCAATGCGATCGGCGATGCCGATCTGTGCGGTTCGGCCCTTGCCGGGGCGGAATTGATCGCCGCACGAACGGCGGCGCCGGTGATCAATGCGCCGGCGCGGGTCCGCACCACCGGACGGGAAGCCATCGCGCGACGGCTGGCGGCGGTGCCGGGTGTCATCGCGCCGCGGATCGTGCCTTTGTCGCGCGCGGCGGAACTGGGGTTTCCGCTGCTGCTGCGCGCGCCGGGCTATCATACGGGGCAGCATTTCGTCCGGGTCGAGACACAGGCGGCGCTGGAAACGGCGGCGGCAGCGATGCCGCGCGGTGCGCCGATGGCCATCGAATATCTCGATGCGCGCGGGCCGGACGGCATGGCGCGCAAATACCGGGTGATGTTCATCGGCGGACGGCTGTATCCGCTGCATCTGGCGGTCTCGGCGGACTGGAAAGTGCATTATTTCACCGCCGGCATGGACGGACGTCCGGCATTCCGCGCCGAGGAACGCCACTTCCTGAACGACATGCCGCGCGCGCTGGGTGAGCGGGCGATGATGGCGCTGGAGCGAATCGAGGCGGCGCTGGGACTCGACTACGCCGGCATCGATTTCGCGCTGGCGCCGGATGGATCGGTGCTGCTGTTCGAGGCGAATGGGACGATGGCAATCATCCCACCCGGGGCCGATCCGATCTGGGCGTACCGCCGGCCGGCGGTGGAGGCGGCGCTGGCCGCGGCGCGCGGCCTGCTGCCTCGGGGCGGGTGCTGCGAATGAACGACGCCACATTTGCCGAGGCGATGACGCTGCATAGAGCCGGGCGAACGGGCGAGGCGGCGGCGTTGTACCGAGCGATTCTGGGGGCCGATCCGAATCATGCGGACAGCCTGCACCTGCTGGGGCTGATCACGGTCGAGCAGGTGGACCCGCAGGCCGGGATCAAGCTGATTCACCGGGCGATGGCGATTCAGCCGAATTTTGCGCCGCATTACAACAGCCTCGGTCATGCTTACCGGCGCCTGGGCTGGATCGAGGACGCCGAACGCGCCTACCGGACCGCGGCGGGATTGCGGCCGGAGTCCGCAGAAATCCACAACAATCTGGCGACCACGCTGCGCGACCTGGGGCAGATGCCGGAGGCTGTGGCGCATTACCGGCAGGCGAGCGTGCTGGCGCCGGACATGGCGGAGATCTGGTACAACCTGGCGAATGCAATCGCGGCGGCCGGCACACCGGCAGAGACCGAGGCGTGCTATATCAACGCCGTCACGCTGCGGCCGGATTTCGTCGATGCGTTGGCCAATTACGGCAGTTGGCTGATGGCGCAGGGCCGCTGGGCCGAGGCCGAAACCCGACTCGCCGAGGCGTTGCGGATCGCGCCGATGAATGCCGGAACGTGGAACAATCTGGGCATCGTGTCGCAGGAGCTGGGGCGGGCGGAGGCAGAGGCGTGCTACCGCAACGCGCTGGGCATCGACCCGGCGCTGGCGGATGCGCACTACAATCTCGGCTGCCTGCTGTTCGGGCAGGGCCGTTCGGATGCCGCGATCGCCAGCCATGCCGCGTCCATCGCCGCCGACCCGCGGTTCGGACCCGCTCGGCTGGCGGCCTGCATGGCGGAACTGCCGATCCTGTATCGGACCGAGGCCGAAGTGGCGGCCAGGCGCGCGCGCTACGCCGATGCGCTGGGCCGGCTGGTAGCGACCGATGCAGCGGTCATCGCGCCGGCGATCGGCCGGTCGCAGCCGTTCTTCCTGCCGTATCAGGGGCAGGACGACAGAGCACTGCAGGCGATATACGGCGGGTTTGCGTGCGGGGTGCTGGCAGCGTGCGAAACGCCTGTGCCATTGGCGGCCGCACCGATCGGAGATGAGCGCATCCGGGTGGGGATCGTCAGCGGGTTCTTCTGCGACCACACACTAATGAAACTGTTTATCGAGGGATGGCTGACCCGGCTGGACCGCAGCCGGTTCGAGGTAACCGGTTTCCATACCGGGCGGATCGCCGATGCGCAGACGGCGCGCCTGGCCGGCCTGTGCGACAGGTTCGTGCATGGGCTGGCCTCGGCGGCGGCGTGGCGGGAGGCGATTGCTGAAGCCACGCCGCATGTGCTGCTGTATCCGGAGGTCGGCATCGATCCGATTGCGGGCCGGCTGGCGGCGATGCGGCTGGCGCCGGTGCAGTGCGTGACCTGGGGGCAGCCGGTGACCACCGGGATGCCAACGATCGACGCCTTCCTGACCAGCGAACTGATGGAGCCGGCGGACGGCGAGGCCTGCTATACCGAACGGCTGGTGCGGCTGCCGAATCTGGCCCTGTGCTATACACCGGACACGCCGGCAGCCGGGGCGGCCACCCGGGAACAGCTTGGGCTGGACCCGGTGGGGCCGGTGTTCTGGTCGGGGCAGGCGCTGTACAAGTATCTGCCGCAGTATGACTCGGTGTTTCCGCGCATCGCCGCCGAACTGGGCGCGTGCCAGTTCGTGTTCATCGGCTTTGCCAAGAGCCAGGCGGTGACGGATGCGTTCCTGGAGCGGCTGTCTGCGGCGTTTGCCGCGGCCGGGATCGATGCGGCGCGGCATGTGGTGATCCTGCCGCCGATGTCGCAGCAGGATTACCTGAACGCGGTCGGGCTGGCGGATGTGCTGCTGGATACGATCGGCTGGTCGGGCGGCAAATCGACACTGGACTGCCTCGCCGCGGACCCGGCGATCGTGACACTGCCCGGGCGCTTCATGCGCGGGCGGCACACCGCGGCGATCCTCCAGCGGATCGGCTGCACCGAGACGATTGCCGGATCGGTGGACGAGTATGTCTCGATCTCGGTGCGGCTGGCGCGCGATGCGGCCCTGCGCGCGGCTGTGCGGCAGGCGGTCGCGGCGGGCAAGTCGCGCGCATTCGATGATCTGGCCTATATCCGGGCGCTGGAGGATTTTCTCAGCGCCGCGGTAATGGAACGGGCGGCAGCACTGGTCTAAACCCGGCCGCCCGGATGAGGATTTGCCGTCCGGCTGCCAGTCGCTAAGCTATGTCCCAAGCAACACGGCGAAACGCCGCTTGTGGGAGGACGCCATGGACCAAGCCACGCGTGACCTGCCGACCGGCGCCTGGCCCTCGGGCCTGACCCGCATCCCATACTGGATATACCGCGATGCCGAAGTGGCGCGCGACGAGCAGACTCGGGTGTTCGAGGGGCCAGGCTGGCATTTCCTGTGCCTCGAAATCGATGTGCCGAACGTCGGCGACTACCGCACCACGATGATCGGGGCGATGCCGGTCGTGGTGTCTCGGGCCGAGGACGGAGCGATCGTCGCGTTCGAGAACCGGTGCGCGCATCGCGGCGCGCTGATCTGTCTGGATGACGCCGGATCGGGAAAGGACTTCCAGTGCGTGTATCACGCCTGGCGGTACGATCTGCGCGGCAACCTCACCTCGGTGGCATTCCGCCGCGGGGTCAACGGCCAGGGCGGGATGCCGGACGATTTCCGGATGGAGGCGCACGGGCCGCGCAAACTGCGGACAACAGTGCTGTGCGGGCTGGTGTTCGGGACGCTTGTGGCCGATGGACCGGATCTGGAGGCGTATATCGGGTCGGAGGTGCTGGTCCGGCTGCACCGGGTGCTGCACAAGAAGCTGGAGGTGATCGGGCGGTTCACCCAGCAGTTGCCGTGCAACTGGAAGCTGTACATGGAGAATGTGCGCGACACCTATCACGCCAGCCTGCTGCACACCTTCTTCACGACGTTCCGGATTACCCGGCTGAGCCAGGGCGGCGGGGTGATGGTGAGCGAGAACGGCGTGGCGCATGCCAGCACCACTCTGGCCGCGCCAAAAGGCCCCGACGACTCCTACGCAGGTATGCGCTCGGACAACCAGGGGTTCCAGTTGCGCGACCCGTCGTTCATGAACGCGGTGGCGGAGTTCAACGACAACATCAACCTGCAGATTCTCTCGATATTTCCCGGCTTCATACTGCAGCAGATTCACAATGCGCTGGCGGTGCGGCAGATCGTGCCGCGCGGGGTGGACAGCATGGATCTGCATTGGACCTATCTGGGGTTTGCCGACGATACCCCCGAATTGCGGGCGATGCGGCTGAAGCAGAGCAATCTGGCCGGCCCGGCCGGGTTTGTTTCCATGGAGGACGGCGCGGTCGGCGGCTTCGTGCAGCGCGGCATCGCGGCGGCGGATGGCGAGGCAGCGGTGGTGGAGATGGGCGGCGCAACGGCGGAGGGGGCCGAGACGCGCGCGACCGAGGCCTCGGTGCGCGGGTTCTGGAAAGCCTGGCGCGCGCAGATGGGGGTTTGACGATGCTGATGGCGGTCGCCGAACTGAATGGGGCGTGTGCGGCGGCGCTGGATTCGGGGCGGCTGGAGGACTGGCCGGGTTTTTTCCTGGACCAGTGCCTGTACAAAGTGACCACGGCGGATAATTTTGAAAAAGCCTATCAGGCCGGGCTGATCTATGCTGATTCGCGGGCAATGTTGCAGGACCGGATCGCGGCGCTGCGGGAAGCGAATATCTATGAGCGGCAGCGCTACCGGCACATTCTGAACCTGCCGCTGATCACCGGCGACGCGGACGGGACGGTGACGGCGGAGACCTCGTTCATGGTGGTGCGGACAATGCGGGACGGGCAGATGATGGTGTTCGCGGCCGGGGTTTACCGGGACCGGGTGCAGCAGGATGCGGCGGGCGCGTGGCGCTATGCGGAGCGCATCGTGGTCTGTGACAGCCAGCGGATCGATACGCTACTGGCGATCCCGCTATAGGGTTGCGCGCCAGGCTTTCGCCAGCGGCCGGAAATCGGCTGGAGCTTCGTCGAAACAGTCCGCCGGCGGCAGGGTCAGCCAGGGCTGCGCCGTGGTGGTGTAGAAATGGGCCACCGGCCGCAGCCAGGACGTGTCGTCCAGGGTGCCGGCGCGCACCGTGACGGATTCAGGCCGGGTCGGCCTGCTGCCGTGGATGCGTCCGGCGCATGTCGGGCAAAACCACGATTCGGTCTGCGCGCCCGAGGGCGTGATGCGGCGCCATGCCGTCGGCTCGCCCTGTGTGATGCGGAAGGCGTCGGTGGCGACCGGCATGTTCATCGCGAAGGCGCTGCCGGACTGGCGCTGGCAGTTGGTGCAGTGGCAGGCATACACGATCAGCGGCAACGCGGTGATCTCATAGCGGATGGCGCGGCACAGGCAGCCGCCGGTGAGCGGCAGGGTCGGTGAGCGGCTGACCATGGCTGGACGTCCTCTGGGTTGCGCGACCGTCCCGGGGAAAAGGCAACACCCAAGGTCGCTATACGTTTTCTTGGCATCACGATGGCCGGCTGCGATATGGTTGCCGGATTGATAACGAGCGAGGCGTATCATGCCCAAATTCCCATTCGGACAACATAGGATCATCGATGACCTCAAACGGGCGCTCGACGAAATCGAAAAAACCTGGCCGATGACCGGCAGCTATGAACGTATCGACCCTTATATCATTCCGTTTCTGCGTGGTCGCGAGCGTTTCGAACTCATCATTTATCATATTGAGAGCAAGTTGTGGTACGACAACTATCAGACCAGTTTCATCATGGATACCATTGCCGATCAGGCATTGATCACTCCCGGCGATGTCGCCTTCGATCTGGGTTCGAATGCCGGGTCCGTTACTCTGCTGATGGCGAAACATTGTGGTCCGGACGGGCACGTGCATGCCTTCGACCCGTATCCCTGGAACGCAGTCGCCACGCACGCCAATGCCAGGTTCAACTACCTTGACAACGTCACCGCGCATCCGGTCGGACTGTCGAACCGGAGCTGCAAGATCAACGTGCGTCCGAACGACAGTCGTTCGTATGAGAGCAGTGACGATGTCAACAGCCAGACGCTCGACATTCGGGCAATCAACGACTTCATGCACCTGAAGCCCGCTTTCCTGAAGTTCGATATCGAAGGCGCCGAGTACGACGTGTTTGACGGGCAATCACCCGAGACATTTGCCTCGGTTCGAACATTTGTCCTGGAATTTCATCCAATGTGGCTCCGGCCACGCGGCCTGGATCCAAAAGACGCGTTGCGCAGCATGGAAGCCGCCGGGTTTACGCTGCACCGCCGGACACTTCAGCAGCCGGTTTATGTGGTCGATGAGTATGTCGACAAAGACATGCTGTTTTGGGGAAAGCGCCGTTTGCCGCCGGAACAACCGCCGGCCTGAGGCACCTGCTCGGTCTGTCCTATCCCCGAGCCAGAAAACGGGCGAAGGCGGCGAGGGTGGTGTCGGAGACGTGGTGCTCGATGCCCTCGGCGTCGGATTCGGCGGCCTCAAAGGGCACGCCGACCGCGAGCAGCAAGTCCACCACCACGCGATGCCGGGCACGCACCCGGGCGGCCAGGCGCTCACCGGCCTCAGTCAGAAAAACGCCGCGGTACGGCTTGGCGACGGCGAGGCCCTCGCGTTTCAGCCGGCCGATCGTCTTGATCGCGGTGGCGTGGGCAACGCCAAGGCGGCGGGCGATATCGGTCGGGCGGGCCTCGCCGCCATTCGTCAGCAGGTCGGAAATCAGCTCGACATAATCCTCCAGCAGGGCGCCGGACTGGGCGGTGCGCGCCTTGCCGAAACGGCTGGCCTGGGTTGGCTCCTCCGGCAGGGCCGAGGCGGAGCGAATCGGAATCTCGACCATGGAAACTGACATCATTCAGGTTGCCGCCGAAAGCTCTGCCTGAAATCAGAAACTTTGCAACAGCAGGATCACGTTCAGCACCAGCACGACCGCGGTTGCCGCCGCGGCCAGGACCTGCATGGGGCGGCCGATGGCGAAGCCGGCCATCACCTGCGGCCGGCGGATCAGCAGCAGCAGCGCGATCATCGGCACCGGCAGGATGATGCTGAGCACGACCTGGCTGATCACCAGGGCATCGGTGGCATTGACGCCCATCGCCACGACGATCACCGCCGGGACCATGGTGACCGCGCGGCGCAGCCACAGCGGGATTTTGAAGCCGACGAAGTCCTGCATGATGACCTGCCCGGCCATTGTGCCCACCACCGAACTGGACAGGCCCGAGGCCAGCAGCGACGTCATGAAGGCGCCGGCGGCGACCACGCCCATCAAGGGCAGCAGGGTGTGGTAGGCGGTCTCGATCTCGCCCACGTCGGAATGCCCCTGGTGGAACATCGTCGCGGCCATCGCCACCATCGCCATGTTGACCAGGCCGGCGAGGCTGAGCGCGATCAGCACTTCGATGTTGGAATAGCCGATCAGGCGGCGGCGCTGGTCGTCGGAAAACGCCTCCACCCGGTTGGTCACCATGGCGGAGTGCAGATAGATCGCGTGCGGCATGACGGTGGCGCCGACGATGCCGACCGCCAGCGTCACGCTGTCGGCGCCGGCCAGTTGCGGCACGACGCTGTGGTAGAAGAACTGGCCCCAGTCCGGCGGCGCGATAAACAACTCGATCAGGTAGGCCAGGCTGATGACGCCGACGAAGCCGGTGATGATCAGCTCGATCGGGCGGAAGCCGCGCGACTGGAAGGTCAGCAGGCCCCAGGTGATCGCGAAGGTGATCAGCAGACCGGCGAGCAGCGGCAGATGGAACAGCACGCTGATGCCGATCGCGGCGCCAATCGATTCGGCAAGGTCGGTGGCCATCGCGGCGACCTCACTGGCCAGCCACATGGCGATCACCATCGGGGGCGGGAAATGCTGGCGGCAGAGCGTGGCGAGGCTCCGGCCGGAGACGATGCCGAGGCGGGCGGACAGCGCCTGGAACAGCATCGCGATGACGTTGGCGAGCAGCACCACCCACAGCAGCAGATAGCCGTGGCGGGCGCCGGCCTGGATGTTGGTGGCAAAATTGCCAGGGTCCATGTAGGCGATCGAGGCAACGACGGCGGGGCCGATGAACGGCAGCATGCCCCGCAGGCTGTAGCGCCTGCCGGTGAGGGAGGCGTTGCCGGCGGCCACGGTACGGTCGGACAGGCTCTGATGCACGGCCGCCTGGCTCATGCGAGCACTGATCCCGGTAAAGATGAACCTTTCGCCATACTATGCGGCCTCCGCGACATGATGTAGCCTAGGCTACAATCCGAGTCGAGCAGATTGGTGATCGTCGTCCGGAGTCAATCCTCATTGTATGCAACACGAGCCGGTGCGGGATGTTTCCCGGACCTTGCCCGGCTTCCCCTGGCGCCTGCTTCCCCTGGCCGCGAACTGTGCTAAAGGCCCCGCTCCATGCGTCATTTCCTGGACTTTGAAAAACCAATCGCCGAACTCGAAGGCAAGATCGAGGAACTGCGGCGGATGTCGGAGCCGGGCGGCATCAACATCGCCGACGAGGTGTCGCGGCTGAACACCGTTGCCGACAAGCAGTTGCGCACGACCTATGCGAAGCTGACGCCCTGGCAGAAGACTCAGGTGGCGCGGCATCCGGACCGGCCGAAGGCGCAGGACTATATCGACCGGCTGATCACCGAGTTCACGCCGCTGGCGGGCGACCGGGCCTACGCCGACGATGCGGCGGTGCTGGGCGGGATCGGGCGGTTCCACGGGCGGCCGGTGATCGTGCTGGGCACCGAGAAGGGAACCGACACCGAATCGCGGGTGGAGCACAATTTCGGCATGGCGCGGCCCGAGGGGTATCGCAAGGCGCGGCGGCTCGTCGAACTGGCCGGGCGATTCGCGATGCCGGTGCTGAGTTTCGTGGACACCTCGGGCGCGTTCCCGGGCATCGATGCGGAGGCGCGCGGCCAGGCGGAGGCGATTGCACGCTCGATCGAGGCATTTCTGGAGGCACCGGTGCCGATCGTCGCCAGCATCATCGGTGAGGGCGGTTCGGGTGGCGCGATTGCCCTGGCGGCCGGCGACCGCATCCTGATGCTGGAGCACGCGGTCTATGCGGTGGCTTCCCCTGAAGCCTGTGCGGCGATCCTCTGGCGAGACCCCGCGCAGGCCCCAGTGGCGGCCGAGGCGTTGCGCGTCACCGCCGAAGATCTGCTGCGGCTGAAGCTGATCGACCAGATCGTGCCGGAGCCGTTGGGCGGGGCGCAGCGGGACAAGGCGGCGACGCTGCATTCGGTGGGGCTGGCGATTCAGGATTCGCTGGCGAGCCTGGACGGGTTGGATGCGCCGACGCTGCGCAGCCGGCGGCGGGAGAAGTTTCTGGCGATGGGCCGGGAAGCGATCGCGTAGGTGGAAGCGGCGGAACCGCCGGTCGCGCACGGCAAACACCTCCTGAATTTGGCGCATCTATGGCTCCGGCGGCAAAATTCTGCTTAGCTGAGGCGGGGGGACTGGAACGGTTAGGGTCATGCGCGAGGAGATAACGGCCTACAAACGTGAGCGCATCCTGGAAGAGGCGGTGAAGCTGTTCTACGAACGCGGCTTCAGCGGCACGACCCTGGATGACATCGCCGGCAAGCTCGGCGTGACGAAGCCGTTCATCTACACGCATTTCCGCAGCAAAGTGGAACTGCTGGAGGCGATCTGCCGGCCGACGATCGAGATGTCGCTGGAGGCGATCGCCCGCGCAGCGGAACAGCCGGGCACCCCATCGGCACGGTTGTATGATGGGATCGTTAACTTTACCAAGGTGGTGCTGCAACGGCAGGCCAATATCGCGGTGTATTTCCGCGAGGAAAAGCACCTGTCGGCCGACGGCCTGGCGGAGATCAACACCCTGCGCAAGCGGTTCGACCGGGTGTTGAGCGAGTTGCTGGAAGAGGGCGCCGGCGCCGGCGAGTTCAAGGTTGTGGATGTGCGGGTGGCGGCGCTGGCGATCGGCGGCATGGTGAGCTGGGCGTACACCTGGTACCAGCCGGACGGGCGGCTGCCGATCGACGAGGTGGGCCAGAAGATGGCCCATTTCGCGCTGCAGATGGTGGGCGTGCAGCCGGCGGAGTCGGTGGCCTAGGGCTTGATGAGGCTGTGGAGGATGGCGGTGCCTGAACCTGGCACCTGGGCCGATCCCTGCATCCTGCCCTTCAAGGCCCCTGATCGTAACGGGTCAAGCCCACGACCCGGCCAGGTCATCGGGATGGCGCGGCGTAAACATGTCGCGCCTGACCCATTTGCCTAGGACCTGTCCTGACGAACCTGCGTGTCAGGCTGCCCGTCGACCGGGAACATCGTCAACATAGGCGGTCCTGCCGCCCAGTCGCAGTATGATTTCGACAGGCCCTCCGAGGCCCGCCAGCAGAGTCCTCGGCAGGCTTGCATCACCATCGGTCCACCGGATGCCGTTGTCGGGCTCGAAGTCATGAAATCCCTCGGTCAGGACCGCATCATCGGCTGCCGCCATGCGGACGGTGGAACCATGGCGAACGACGATTTCTCGGACCGGGACCCCCAGGGCACGGGGATCGCGGGTCAGGCCGAGTTCCTGCGGGATGCCGGCACGGGAGGCAATGCGGACAGCCTGTGGCGGTTCGGACAGTCGGAACGCTGCCCAGTCGTCCAATCCGGCGGTTGGTTTCTTGGGCACACCATCAACCAGCAAATGGAGATCGGGATCCGTCGTCGTTGGTAATCCGGGCCTTGGTCCCGCGCGTTCCAGCAAACGCCGCCAGACGGCGTCGACGACCGGTCCGCCGGTCAGCACCGGCGCGCAAGGCGGCTTCGGAGGCTGGTCCCAACCGCTGTTGGCGTTCTGAAACAGCCATCGATTGCCGTCGTCGCGATAGCTCTCGGCGGGCGCGCCGTTGGCGAGCAGGACATCGTGGGCGTCCAACTCGATATGATAGACCGAAACGACCTGCGCATGGTCATCCCAGAGAATGGTGCGATGATTGACCAGGAATTCGACCGGTATCAGCACGCCATCCAAGTAGAGCGAATGTCCCTTGGTCACCCGGAGATCCGCGTCGGGGACGTTGCCGGCGAGTTCCCCCTTGCGGACGATGAC
>Ga0302320_10013874_pt1 | contig 16734 bp, 16 predicted proteins | sample Bog_T0_3_FD_202130 | JGI IMG/M metagenome (GOLD analysis project Ga0302320, IMG submission 202130) | Peat permafrost microbial communities from Stordalen Mire near Abisko, Sweden - Bog_T0_3 | ecosystem: Environmental > Terrestrial > Soil > Wetlands > Peat | place: Sweden: Abisko, Stordalen Mire... | reverse complement strand
AGCGAGACTCTCGGCACCGCCAGGTCGGTTGTGTACGAGCACATTGCCCACATCCGCAAGGCCTTCCTGGCGGCCGGAATTGGTCCCAACTACTTCGTTGCCGGAGGTGCCCAGTGAAACAAGGAGAAAGCCTCCCGATCAGCAACATCCGTCTGGATGGCGGAACCCAACCGCGCGCAACGATCGACGTTGAAGCGGTGGTTGACTACATGGACGCGATGGCTGGCGGGGCGATCTTTCCACCCGTGGTCGTGTTCTACGACGGCACCAATTATTGGCTCGCTGATGGATTCCACCGGGTGAAAGCTGCGGAGCAATCCGGCATGGAGCACATCGCTTGTGATCTGCGCCAGGGGACGCAGCAAGACGCCCAGTGGTACAGCTTCGGCGCCAATAAGGCCACCGGGCTCCGGCGCACGAACGAGGATAAGCAGCGTGCAGTAAAGGCGGCGCTCTTGCATTCAAACGGTGTGCAATTGAGCAATCGCCGGATCGCTGCTCACATCGGTGTCGACGAAGGCACGGTGCGTGGTTGGCGGGAGCGGCTGACTGCGGAAATTCCGCAGTCGTCCGCGCGCACGGGACTGGACGGTCGCACCACAGAAGTCAGCAACATCGGCACTGCCGCGCGGGCCTCGAAATCGACCTCAGTCCCGACGAGATTCCGGCGTGCTCCAAACACGCCGCAAGCCCATCAGACCGATTCTCCTCCACCGGCTGCAGCAAGTGACGCTACGGACTTGGCGGAGCAGGCTCTGCCGGTGTCCGGCCGGGCAACCCGGGCGCAACGGATCGACCGGCTAGCCCGATCGACCCTCACCTTCATCGAAGCCACGAAACACCTCGCCCATTTGGTCGGCTGGCTGGGTGAAACCGCCGGCGAATTCGACGAGGCGGAACTGCTGCTGCGGAAGGCCACCGACGCCATCGCCGCGGCGAGCACGGAAATCGAGCGGAAGGCACTTGCCGCCGATCCGCTAAACGCATCCAGGTTGGAAATTCGGGAGGGATCAAAGTGACGCAACTAAGAGTTCTGTCCGGTGCGCTGGACGAATTAACGGACGGCCAGATTGTATTGCGCGGGGTGATCGACCCCGTGTCGCTGGGCGGTTTGCTCAAACCGGCATACCAGCGCGAGACGCTGCGGGAAGCCAAGATCCAGGAGTTGATGGAGGCATTCCGCGGCAGTTCGAGCCGCGTGCCCGACGTGGAGCTTGCGGTCCGTGGCGAGCGCTACGGATGCACCGATGCCGGCGGAACATACACGATCAGCGGCGAGGTGTACATCATCGACGGCCTCCAGCGCATCAGCGCCGCCAAACAGTTCATGCGTGACGGCGGCAAGCCACTGGTCGGGGCGATGATCCACTTTGCGACGAGCGAGGAATGGGAACGAGCGCGCTTTGACATCCTGAACATGCGCAGAACGCGGCTCTCCCCGAACGTCTTGATTCGGAATCGTGCCGCGCAGTGTCCGTCGCTCGGCCGCCTGCGTGATCTCTGCTTCGACGAATCGTTCGTGCTTTACCAGCGTGTCTCGTGGTCGCAATACATGCGGCGCGAGGAATTGATGACGGCACTGTCTTTCCTGAAGACGGTGATGCGGCTCCATTCCAAATTCGGGGCGGGACGGTACGTCACGCTACCCGCGATTTGGCAGGCGCTGCCGCCCATGATGGCCAACGTGGGCTCCGCCACGATGATCGACAACATCAAAACCTTCTTCGAGTTGCTGGACAGCAGTTGGGGTGTGCGCGGAATTCTCTACAAGGATCGGGCCACCCACCTGAAGATGGGCTTCCTGTCCGCGCTCGCCGACGTGATCTCCGAGTATCCAACGTTCTGGTCAGGCAAGAGCCTCCGCATCGACCGCGACATGCAGAAGAAGATCGGCCAGTTCGCACTGAACGACCCGAACGTCCGAGCGATCGCGTGCAGCGGGTCGAGCATCGGGCTTCTCACCCGTCTCATCGTGGATCACATCAATTCGGGCAAACGGACGCGGCGGCTGGCCACGCCCGATCCCTACCAGGGCGGCACCCGCCGCGAAGTGTAAGAGCAAGCGTCGGGGAGCGAACTACTATGACCCACGAATGTGGACAGCAACCTGTCCGGACCGCGCCGATGGTTTCCACCTACTCGATGTGGGCGCTGTTTCGGAGCTGCCGTAAGGCGGTGGAGTGGCGCTACGTCGAACAGCTTGTTCCACTGCAGCACGATCACAACCTGCACTTCGGCTCGCTGATCCACGAGTGCCTCGAGCTGTGGCATGGCGAACGCGATCTTGCCAAGGTGCTCGACCGGATTGACCGGCTGTGTCCCAACCGTGCGCAAGACGAAGACCAGAAGCGCGACTGGCTCAATGCCACCGCCATGATGACCGCCTACGCCGGGCACTATCCCACGGAGGAGTTCGAGATCGTCGCGCTGGAGAAGACCTTCGAAGGCCCGATCATCAATCCGGCAACGGGCGCGGCATCCCGCAGCTTTGTCCTCGCCGGCAAGATCGACGGCATCGTGCGCATCGGCGGCGAGTACTTCGTCCTGGAACATAAGACCGCGTCGCAGATGGATGCCGACTACCTGGAGAAGCTCTGGACCGATTTCCAGATCACGCTGTACGCGCACTACATCGAACAAACCCTCGGCATCCCGATCACGGGGATTCTTTACAACGTGCTCGTCAAGGCCCGCCTGCAGCAGAGCAAGGGCGAGACGGTCGAGGAGTTCGAACTCCGCCGGGCCGAGCTGCTGGCCAAATCGAAGACGGGCAAAACCACCGCGAAGCGCAAATTGCCCGAGACAGACGAAGACTTCCAGCAGCGGCTCGCGGAGAAGTACGCCGATCCGCTGATGTTCCACCGGGAGATGTTGTATCTCTCGCGGGACCGCTTCGACATCCTGCGCAGCGAATTGTGGGAGCTCACGCAGGCCTTCCTCGACGCCCGGCGCCGCGGCGTTTTCTACCAGAACACGGCCTTCTGCTTTAACTACCAACGGCCTTGCGCCTACTTTGCGCTGTGCCGCTCGAACGGCAATCCCAACGTCCGCGACAACTTCTACCAGCGCGTGGCGCCCAACGAGGAGCTGCGCGTATTGCCCGCAACAACGACCGAACCGGCCTTCTAAAGGAGATCCATCGAAATGCCATCATTATCATTACCAACTGCCAAGACCGCGCCCAAGCCGAACCTCGCTGACCTGACCGTGCTCGCTTACGGGCAGACGAAAATCGGGAAGTCGGATTTCTGCTCGCATGCAGACGGCGCATTATTCCTGGCCACCGAGCCAGGCTTGAATGCGCTCGACGTCTTCCAGGTGCCGATCCAGACCTGGGACGAACTGCTCGATGCCTGCGCCGAGATCGTCGCGGGCAAGCATCCCTTCAAGACGGTGATCATCGACACCGTCGACAACGCCTATAAGTTCTGCACCGACTACATCCTCAAGAAGTTCAAGATCGAGCACGAGTCCGATCTCGGCTACGGCAAGGGCTATGCGATCGTCAACAACGAATTCCAGCGTGTCCTGACGAAGCTGGCGTTCCTCCCCTACGGGCTCTTCCTGGTCTCCCACGCGAAGCAGATCGAAGTGGAGACGCGCACCGGCAAATACACGCGGATCGTACCGACGTTGCCAGACAAGGCCCGCAAGATCGTGCTCGGCATGGTCGACATGGTTTTGTACTGCGATTTGGAAACCAGCGTTGGCGACGGCGGCGAACAGAGGATGAGGCGCGTCATCCGCACCAAGCCGAGCCGCGACTACGAGGCCGGCGACCGGACCGGGCGGTTGCCGGAAACACTCGACCTCGACTTTGCCAAGTTTTTCGAAGCCTTCAATACGGCGGTAACGCCATTGAAGCCGCAAACCACCCGAGCGTCTGCGGCGAAGTGAATTCTCAACAGGAGTAACCAGCATGAGTAACAAACCAATTGACCTGTCTCAATTCGACGCGGGCTTCCGCTCGGAGGAAGCCGCCGAGCGCAGTGACTACGACAGCGTGCCCGATGGGAAATACCAGGTGAACGTCGAGAAGGTCGAACTGACCGAAGCGCACACCTCGGGCAACCCGATGCTGAAGTGGACGCTGCGCGTCATCGCGCCGCAACACGTGAACCGGCTGATGTGGCGCAACAGCGTCATCACGCAAAAGACCCTCAAGTACTTGAAGGGCGACCTGCACATCTGCGGCCTGGATCTCGAGCGGCTGTCAGAGCTGCCGAATCAGCTCCGGCGCCTGCTCGACGTGAAGCTCGAGGTCACGAAGAAGACCAAGGGCGACAACGAAAACATCTTCTTCAATCGCCGTATCGACAACGACCGCGCACCCGGCAGCTTCCGGCAGGAGGCCGGCGACGCCCTTGTCCCGTTCTAATCCGGGGCTGCCGACAATCCTCACCGACACGCGCGAGCAGGAACCTTACTCCTTCGATCCCCAATTGGCCGGCAGCGAGCGTCGCGCGTTGCCGGCCGGGGATTACTCCGTAGCGGGTCTCGAGGGGGTGGTGGCGGTGGAGCGGAAGAGCCTCGACGATTTTGTCTCTACCGTCATCCATTCCCGCGAGCGCTTTTACCGGGAGTTGCAGAAGCTCGCTGAGTACCGGGCGGCGTGCGTGGTGGTGGAGGCCGGCCTCATCGATGTCCTGCAGCGGCGCTATCGCGGCGCGGCGCACCCGAGTGCTGTACTCGGCAGCGCGCTCGCCATCATCCTCGACTTCCGGATCCCGGTGTTTTTCTGTTCCAGCCGCCAGGCTGCCTGCCACTTCGTGCAGGCGTATCTCCTGGCGGCGCACAAGAGGTGGAGCGAATGACGAATGCAATCGTCGCGGAGGTTCAAACGAGCCTCCGCGGCATCGTGGAGATCGTGTTCTATTCCGGCGCGACGTTCAGCGCCGGGAAACTGCGCACTCCGGACGGCGATCTTGCGACCTTCGCCGGCAAGATCTTCGTCCGTGAGGGCGAGTCCGTGCGGCTCGAAGGACACTGGGCCAAACATCCCAAATACGGCCGGCAGTTCGCGGCGGAAAGCCTCGGCTATGACCTGGAGATGGACGCGGACGGTCTCGCCAACTTCCTGGCGAACCATCCCGATGTGAAAGGCATCGGCCCGGCCAAGGCGCGGGCGATCGCCGACCAGTTTGGGCGCGGTTTCGATGCGGCCATTCGTCGTTCACCGGAGCGCGTCGCGGCGGTCGCCAAGATTTCCTCCGAGGCCGCCCTCACGCTGCAGCGAGTCTGGATCGGGAACGCCAACTTCAATGCCGCAATGACCTATCTCTCTCGCTTCGCTCTGACGCATCACCAGGTGACGACACTGGTGGAGCGCTTTGGCAGCCAGGTCGTGCCCATGTTGCAGCGGGATCCTTACGTGCTCGTTCGGGAGATCCGCGGCTTCGGTTTCAAACGGGTCGACAAGATCGCGCGCAAGATGGGCACGCCCAAGGATCTGCCGTCACGGATCCGCGCCGGCCTGATGTTTTGCGTTGCTGAGGCGCTCGACGACGGCGATTGCTGGGTGGAGTACGAAGAGCTCCTCGACCGCGCCAACACGCTGCTGGTGATGGACAGCCTCGACTGCCGCGAGGTGATTGAAGGCCACCTGGAAGCGCTGATTGCCGAGGCGCAGCTGGTCAGCCTGCCCTTCGCGCAGCTCGTTGTTGCCGATCCCGAGATCTACCGGATGGAGGCGGAACTTGCCGAGATCCTGCGCGAAGCCACTCATCCCAATCCGCACGCGGTCGCCAATGTCGAAGCGCTGCTCGACGCCGAGGCCGGCACGCTGAACCCCGACCAGCGGGCCGCCGTACGCAATGCATTCTGCTACTCCATCTCGCTGATGACCGGAGGCGCCGGTAGCGGTAAGACCTACGCCGTCTCGGCCATTACCAGCATTGCCGAACACCTGGAGCTGGAAGTTGTGCTCGCCGCACCCACGGGCAAGGCGGCGAAACGGCTCGAAGAAGTGGTCGGTCATGAGGCAGGCACGATCCATCGTCTGCTCGGCTTCAACGGGCGTACATACTCGCGGGACGCGCTCAATCCGATCGAGGCCGACATCCTGGTCGTCGACGAAATGTCCATGACAGACATTCCGCTCGCCTGGCAGCTTTTCCAAGCCATCGACCGCAGCCGCACAGCCGTGATCCTGGTTGGTGACCATAACCAATTACCACCGGTGGGCCCCGGTAATTTGCTGCGCGACCTGGTGCAGTCCCGCGCAATTCCCACGACGGTGCTCACCCGGATCATCCGCCAGGCGGGCGTCCTGAAAGAGAACTCCACAGCGATTCTCGATGGCGAAGTGCGGCCGACTGCGGATGTACTTCTCGGAGCGCGGCGACCCTGGTACGTGATCGACAAGTTTGCTGACAGCCTCGATGTCCGCCGCATGCTGCTGCTCCTCTTTGACGAAGTCCTGCAGGAGCGCCTGGGCTACGATCTCCTGCGGGACGTGCAGGTTTTAACGCCCATCCACAAGGGGCCGCTGGGCACGGCTGAGCTGAACATTGAATTGCAGCGGCTCCTGCAGCGCAAGCTCAACGGGGTGTCGGTAGACGATGTGGAGCCGGGGCGCCGGCCGCGCCTTTACCCCGGCGACAAGGTGATCCAGACCAAGAACGACTACGAACTGGACGTGATGAATGGTGCCATGGGCATCGTTTTCGCGACCGGTGCTGACGGTAGTCTGGCCATCGACTTCGAGGGACGGCCTGTCAAAATCGACGCAGCCACCGAGGCCGCAAACAACGTGCAACTGGCGTACGCGACCTCGATCCACAAACAGCAGGGCTCGGAGTTTCCCTGCGCCATTGTCATCGCCCACAAGTCCCACTCCTTCATGCATCACCGCAACCTGCTCTACACCGCGGTGACGCGCGCCAAGGAGTCGGTGATCATCCTGGGCGATCGCTGGGGCATCGCCAATTGCGCCACCAAGCGCCAAGTAGATCGCCGAAATACTTTTCTCTCTTTTTTACTTCCGGAGGACCGTGCGTGAGTACACCAGCAGACGTTCAAACTTATTACCGGCAGATCACAGACCTGGATATTGGCTCGCTGGCCCGCGAGATGCTCGGCGGTCGCATTACGCAGGAGTCGGACGCGACCCTGTTTTGTGATTGCCCGAACCACCGCAGCCAGTCCCATCGGTCGTTGCAAGTCATGCTCGACAAGCAGGGCTGGTATTGCTTCGGCTGCGGCGTCGGCGGCGACGTGCTGCAGCTGGTCGAGTTTGTGCAGTCCGGCACCGTGACGCGAGGCCAGTCGGGCACCATGCCAGAATCACACCGCGAGGCACGCGACTTCCTCGCGACCCGTGTGGGCTTGCCGACCTTATCGCAGATGGGGCGCTCTCCGGAGGAGATCGCCGCAGCGGAAGAAGAGCACCGGCTTACCTGGCGCGTGCGCGAAGTTCTGGCGGCATTGGCCGAGATCTATCATCAGCGTCTGGTTGCCAACGCCGAAGTCCTCGCCTGGTTCAAATCGAAATACGGCATTGGCGCTGCGACCATCAGGAGTCTGAAGATCGGTTTCGCAGAGAACGAGCCCAGTCCGGTGCGGGCACTGACCGAAGGCGCCGGCGCGTTCACGCTGCGCGAGCTATCGGCGACCTCCGCGTTCCGGCCGACCGCACAGGACGGGCTGTTCCCCTTCTTCGAGGGCCGGATTGTCTTCCCGTACTGGAGCCGGGGCAATGTGGTCTTCATGATCGGCCGCCGCACGCCGTGGACGCCCGATCAGGAGTGGGAGAAGTCGAAGTACAAGAAGCTCCCGGTCCGTAACGACCGCAATAACGAACAGGTCGCGCAGTGCATTCAGAACGACGTTCTGTACAACGAAGACGTTTTGCTGATGCGCCCCGAGCGTGTGATCATCACCGAGGGCGTCACCGATTGCATCTCGCTCATGGAGCATGGATTCCCGGTGGTCTCGCCGGTGACCGTGCGGATCCGCGAAGCCGATTGGGAACGGCTGCTGCCCAAGCTCGCTGGCGTCAAAACGGTCTTCATCTGCCAGGACAATGAGATCTCCGAGGCCGGCATGAACGGCGCGCTGAAGACGGCGCGCATTCTCGGTGCCAACGGAATCGCCACGCGCGTTGCGGTACTGCCGTTGGGCGAGAAACAACACGCCGCGCGGGAGAAGCTGGCCGGGCTCCCCTCCGGGAGTGCCGAGGCAGATGCACTGCTGGCCGACGCCAAAATCGACGTGAATGAGTATTTCGCCTCCGGCAAGACGGCCGCGGATTTCGAACAGATCCTCGCCGTGGCCCAGACGCCGCTCGAGATGGCGATCACGGCGCTCTCCACCGATACGCCGGACTCAGACCTGGCGCGTATCCTTGGTCCGCTGCTGGCCGAGGTGGGCCAACTGGATCCCATCGCTCAGCCACGTCTGCTCAAACAGATCCAGGAGAAATGCGGCAAGGAACGCTTGCCAATCACGGCCCTGCGCAAGCAGATGAAGATCGTCCGGATTGACAGCAAGAAGCAGGCCGGCGGTAAGCAAGCCAGCGCCGCGCGCTCATCGGGGCCGCAGCTCGCAGTGGCCGCGCAGCCGTCGGCGAATTGGCGCGATGGGCTTTTGGTCACTGCCAACGGTAACGTGAAGTCCCTGCTGGCGAATGCCATCACGGCGTTGCGCTCATCGCCCGAGTGGGCTGACGTGTTGGCTTACGACGATTTCTCCCTACACACCGTCGCGTTGAGGCCGGCGCCGTGGATGCCGTCGGATCTGTCGTTTCCCGTCACATGGGGCGGCGCCGAGGACATCCTGGCAGCCGACTGGTTGCAGCGCCAGGACATCTGTGTGCCGTCTCACATCGCCGGGCAAGCCGTCGAAGCGGTCGCCAAGGCGAGGTGCGTGCATCCGGTGCGTGAGTACCTCGAAGGACTCACCTGGGATGGAGCGCCCCGGCTCGATTCATGGCTGAGCACTTACCTCGGCGTGGAGCCCTCGCCCTATGCCTCAGCCGTGGGCTCGCGCTGGATGATCTCGGCGGTGGCGCGAGTGTTTGCTCCCGGGAGCAAGGCGGATTGCTGCCTGATCTTGGAGGGCGAACAGGGCATCAAAAAGTCGACTGCCCTGCACGCTCTATCGCAACCCTGGTTCACGGACGAACTCGCGGAACTCGGTTCAAAAGACGCTTCTCTGCAGATGCAAGGCGTCTGGATCATTGAACTCGGCGAATTGGAAACGATGTCCCGGACCGAGGTTGGCCGCGTGAAGAAGTTCATGAGCCAGCGCACTGACCGCTTTCGTGCACCCTATGCATCCCGGCCAATTGACGTTCCACGGCAGTGTATCTTCGCCGGCAGCGTGAATCACGCCACCTATCTGCGGGATGAAACCGGAGCCCGGCGCTTCTGGCCGGTTGCGTGTAAGGCGCCGGCCATCGACGTGGACGGAGTTGAGGAGAGCCGGGACCAGCTCTGGGCCGAAGCCTGCTTCCTGTTCCATGAGGGGAAAGTCTGGTGGCTGGATTCTCCCGAGTTGAACAAGCGCGCTGCCGAAGAGCAGGCCGACCGGTATGAGGGCGATCCCTGGGACGTACTGATTGTGAACTGGATTGAGGATCGCGAGTCAGTCTCGATCGCAGACGTGCTGAGCATGTGCCTGGAAAAGAAGAAGGACATGTGGACGCAGTGGGACAAGATTCGGGTCGCCCGGTGCCTCCGCATGAGCGGGTGGGAACGATTCAACGCTCGCACAGGTTCGTTGCGGGAATGGCGGTATCGGCGTTCGGAGTGAAACGGGGTTCCAGGCATAGCCTCGGTTCCAGTCTGGTTCCGGCCTCTGGTCCCAGCCTAAGTCCTGCGTTTTGTGAGGCATCACCAGTGGTTCCAGTCTAAATCCGGGCGTACGTATAGAGAAAGAAATCAAGAGTAGGACATGGGTAGGCATATATACACGCTTTATTATTCTAGGGAGTCTTCCGAGGCCACTGGAACCCGTGAACCATTGGAACCTAAGCGAGTAACTCCTGCCATTTCAATCGGTTGCGCGGTTTCGGTCGCGCTCGCGGCAGGCCTAGAGGCCGGAACCGGGCTGGATCCGGCACCGCCTCGCCAACTGAGCTCGGCCGCTCTATTCGTCTCCACTGGCCTCAGCTTCTGGAAAGCGGATCAACCGGAGGTTTTCCCGCGTGACGTTCAGATCAACGACACGGCGTACCGGCGGCTGGATCCAGAGTTCTACGCCTGGCTGCGGAGCAAGATGCAAATGGCGAAGCTGTCCGTCCTGGCAGGGCAACTTCCCCAGGAAGCCTTCGACGCAACTCGCGATAGCTTCAACCGGATTCACGAGTGGGCCATAGCTCACTTCGGCGAAACCACCCTGCAAGAAGCTGTACGCGCCTTGGATGCGAGGGATTACCAGCCACCCATGGCCGAGCCATGGGACCGCCACGAGGCGCCGCCTGCGGCCGGTAAGTTGGGCGCGGCTGCAGAGGCGCTTGCCATGGTCGACGCGATACAGGAGCAAGCAATTGGCTTGGGCTGGAAGCATGAACGGCTCTACGCGACCGGCAGACCGTCGAGCCAGAACCGGGGGCTCGTGTCGTACTTGAATCCAGGCGACCGCATTGGCGAGGTCACGCGCCAATCCATCGAGATCATCCTGCCGAACGGCGTGCGCCAGCACTTCTACAATCCCGACGTCGAGCAGCCGTGGATCAGGCGAGCCTCGCCGGAATAACTTGATCACCGACCGGACGTTTTTCCGACGTTTCGCGCATATTTCTAGTGAGGGGCGCAGTTCGAAAAGGTGAGCGCGAGGCGCAACCTTCGAAGGTGCCCTTCCCCAAACGAGCGACGGGACTCTCGTAAAACACTCTCCCTTCCTCTCGTACCCGAAGTGTGCCCCCATGACGACTGAACGCTTGATCCCCTACTACGCGCCCGATGGCTCGTCTCTTGGCTTCCGCACTCCCGATGCCGCCAAACGTTTGATCGCAATCGGATACGTGAAGCCGTCGTGGGGCCGCAAGGGACACTTGCGAGCCATTTGGCTGCAGAGCCCGGATGGCAGCAATCCGATTGAGGCCAAGGCGAGGCAAGGCACGAAGTACAGCCACATGCAGAAGTTGGAGCACGGGCGCTGCTGGAAGCTCCGCAAGCTGGATGGCCGCGACGAGGATGGCGTGAAGTTCTCCGCGCGCAATGTGTTCCTGCAGGTCGTGACTGACTGCCTGTCCGGGTGAGCAGCAGAATGGCCGCTCTGACTGCGGAAATTCCGCAGTCAACAAGTCTGGCCAACGGGCGACCCGGCCGACGGCTTAGCCCAACGCCTTGCCTTGGCGCCTGCATCGCGACACGGGCCAACGTGGGCGCAACGCAGTCCGCCCCCAGCCGTTGCGGCACTTAGACAGCAATGACGCCAGTGCACATTCCAAACGAGATTGAGTTTCGGCCAATCGACGCGCTGATTCCGTACGCCGGCAACGCGCGGACGCATAGCGAGGAGCAGATCGAGCAGCTCGTTCGCTCGATCCAGCGCTTCAGATTTACGAATCCGGTCCTGATCGGCAAAGACGGCACGATCATCGCCGGCCACGCCCGGGTGATCGCCGCACGCAAGCTGGGCATGGCCGAAGTGCCCTGCATTGTGCTCGATCACCTGAGTGAGGCAGAGCAGCGTGCGCTGGTTCTCGCTGACAACAAGCTGGCTTTGAGCGCCGGCTGGGACGACGCGATGTTGCGCGCTGAACTTCAGGCGTTGCAGGACGAAGACTTCGATCTGGACGTCGTCGGTTTCAACGACGAAGAGCTTCGAGCGTTGCTGGCGGATCCCGCTAGCGACGACCAGGCCGCGGAACAGGCTTCTGCGGAGGACAGCACGCCCGAGGCGCCAGCCGATCCGGTCACCCGCGCCGGCGACATCTGGGTAATCGGCCCGCACCGGCTGATCTGTGGGGACTGCCGGGAACTGGCTGTCGTGAAGGCCGTGCTCAACGGCGCCGCAGTGAACGTGGCCATCACTTCGCCGCCCTACGCATCGCAGCGCGAGTACGATTCTTCGAGCGGTTTCAAGCCAATCCCGCCCGACCAATACGTGGATTGGTTCCGGGCAGTGGCAAACAACGTCCAGGCAGTGCTCGCCGCCGACGGCTCCTGGTTTGTGAACATCAAGGCGCACGCGGAGGACGGCGAACGCAGCCTGTATGTGATGGACCTGGTGATCGCGCACAAGCGGCAGTGGGGCTGGCGGTTCGTCGACGACTTGTGCTGGCGCAAGACCGACAACGGCGTGCCTGGCGGATGGCCCAACCGATTCAAAAATGCGTGGGAGCCTGTGTTCCACTTCACCCGCCAGTCGCAGATCAAGTTCCGGCCGAAGGCGGTGGGCCATGCTTCGGAGGATTGTTTCGACTACTCGCCCGATAACCCGAAATCGACTTCCGGCAGTGGGCTGCTGGGTACGGGGGCGCGTGGCGGTGCCGCAGGTGAGTCCGGTTCCACAGATGAAGATGGCCGGCACAGCGGCATCGCCCGGCCCTCGAACGTGATCGAGTGCAAGACCGAATCCACCCAGGGTTCGCACTCTGCGCCCTTCCCCCGAGCGCTGGTCGAATTCTTCGTGAAGGCGTTCTCCGACCCCGGCGACGTGATCTACGATCCGTTCACCGGCAGTGGTACCACGCTGGCCGCGGCGCACGTGCTCGGCCGGACCGGCTACGGCTGCGAGATCTCGCCGGCGTATTGCGACGTGATTCTCTCCAGGATCGGCCAGCTGACCGGCGAGGAGGCGTACCTCGAGGCTGACGGACGTACGTTCGCGCAGGTGGCTGCATTCCGCGGCACCGACGCTTTACGGAAGGTATCGTGATCGATCTCTCACATTTGAAAATCCAGTTCTGGCCCATCGGCGACCTGATTCCGTACGAGAACAACTCGCGGACGCACTCGCCTGAGCAGATTGCGCAGGTCGTGAAGTCGATCCGGGAGTTTGGGTGGACCTGCCCGATCCTGGTGGGCGAAGACCGCGTGATCATCGCTGGCCACGCTCGTCTCGTAGCAGCGCGCGAACTGAAGATGACCGAGGTGCCAGTCATCGCCCTGCCTCACCTGAACGAGGCGCAGCGGCGTGCCCTGGTCATCGCTGACAACCGGATTGCGGCAAACGCCGGCTGGGACGAGGCCATGCTGCGCGATGAGATCCAGGGCCTGCAGGTTGAAGACTTTGACCTGGAAGTGCTGGGCTTCTCCCAGGACGAGTTGGATGCCCTCCTGGAGGATCCGGAAGAAGCCGCCGCGGGCCACACCGACGAGGACGCCGCGCCGGAAGTGCCGGAGACGGCAGTCACGGTGCCGGGCGATGTGTGGGTGCTCGGGGAGCATCGGCTGCTGTGTGGTGACTCGACGCAAATCGAGTCAGTCGAGAAAGTGCTCGCCGGCGGCCTGGCGGACATGGTCTTTTGCGATCCGCCGTACAACGTCAACTACGGCGCGACGATGAAGGACAAGCTCCGCGGGAAGGATCGCAAGATTGCCAATGACAATTTGGGGAACGACTTTGAGAAATTCCTGTACGATGCCTGCGTGAACATCCTGGTCGTCGCCAAGGGCGCGGTCTACATCTGCATGTCGTCATCGGAACTGCACACCCTGGAGAAGGCCTTCCGTGAAGCCGGTGGCCACTGGTCGACCTTCGTGATTTGGGCGAAGAACACGTTCACGATGGGCCGGTCGGATTACCAGCGGCAGTACGAGCCGATCCTGTACGGGTGGAAAGAGGGCACGGACCACTTCTGGTGCGGCGCCCGCGACCAGGGTGATATCTGGTTCATCAAAAAGCCGCACGTGAACGATCTGCACCCGACGATGAAACCGGTCGAGCTGGTGGAGCGCGCCGTGCGCAACTCGAGCAAGACGCGAGACACGGTGCTCGATCCGTTCGGCGGGTCAGGCACTACGCTGATTGCCTGCGAGCGCACGAGGCGCCAGGCGCGGCTCATTGAGATGGAGCCGAAGTATTGCGACGTCATTGCCCGGCGCTGGCAGGAGCATACGGGCCAAATGGCCACGCTCGAAGCCGATGGGCAGACATTCAATGAGTTGGCGGCGGAGCGGCTGGGCACGGCCGCCTGAATCGAGCGTTGCCACCGTACTAAAGAATTACCTCAACGCCCTTGGTACGAATCACGTTGAGCAAGGCCAGAGCTGGACCTTTGGGCCGCGTGGCGCCGCGCTCCAACTGTGAGATATAGCCCGAGGTGAGATTGAGATAGCGGGCGAAGGCGGCTTGACTCAGGTTGGCTCGCTCACGCAGCGCGCGAATCTCTTCCGGGGTGATCGGACGTGAAGTGCGAAGCGCAGCCTCTCCGAGATGGCGAACGGTGATCTTGTGGAAGGCATCATCGTTCAGAACGCCAACGCGGTGCAACCCCCCCGCAGTTTCGAGCAGTGCCTGCGCAAGCCGGCTAGGCTTCTTCTTTGTCATTGAGAACCTCCTGCAATTCACCCTCTGCGAATGCGTGCGCGATCTGCTTAGCATCGGCCGCAAGCCAACACGAGGCGATCTCTCGTGCTGTCAGTAGTTCATCGGCGCTGATGTTCGACCGTTCGTTCTTGGCAAAGCCATACAGAAACACCGCTCGCTTCTTCATCCGGTAGGCGATCAGCATCCGATAGCCGCCTGAGCGGCCCTTGCCGCGTCGAGCGACACGCTGTTTGATCAACCCGCCACCCAGGTCTGCATCGACGAGGCCGCGCTCGGCCCGGGCAATGGCCTCATGCAGGCTGACGTCGGCGATCCCTTCGTGTTTCGCGAACCGCGCGAGCCATTTGGTTTTAAGAACCTGCATTTCGTGCTATAGCACCATAAACTATAGCACAGCAACACAGAGGCGAGTCTGTTAGGTCTGATCAAGAATGAACGAGGATCGCGTGTCAAGCTCCGCAGTTACGCAGAGAATTGCGCGAAGCAAACGTCCAACAGCGGTCGACTCGCTGGCTGCAGAAGTGAGGCGCAACCCCGGCTAGGCACACGGCGCTGCTTTGCCTGGCGGCGGTGGTTTGGGTTGGTTTGGTGCGTGCCATCGAAGACATGAATCACTTCGTCGCCGGCGAATAACAAGACGATTTCGATGGTTGAATTCAAGATTGAAGCCGACATCCGGGCGGCGGTCGGCGCGCTCGACGCGGTCCGTGTGGATCAGCTTCCCTTTGCTCTGAGCCTGGCGCTCAACCGAATTGCGCAGGCTGCGAAGAAGGACGTCACCGCGGAGATCGCGACCAAGTATCGCAACCGCAGTGGCTCGCTGGCGTTCCTGATGCAGGGCGTCCGGATGGACCCGGCGACGAAGGTGAACCCCACCGCCACGGTCTACGACGTGGATTGGTTCATGGCCTACCAGGAAGAGGGCGGCCGGAAGCAAGCGTCGGGCAACAAGTGGGAGCGGATCCGCGCGGCGGCCATTGACGGCGTGCGCGTCCCGCCGTCGGTCACTGCGCTGCTCGCTCAGCATGGCAGTGGTTACTTCATCAACCAGTTCCGTTCGACCGGGGAGTGGTTCCTGGGGCATCGGTTCAAGACCGGCGTGCATGATAACCGCGACGGCGATGGCACACGCATTGACGGGCATCCGGGCTTCAGTGTCGTGATGCTCCTTGAACGCTCCGTTGATGTGAAGCCGACGTTCGGGATGCGCGAGACGGTGGAGAAGACCGTCGAGACGGGCTTTGCTGGGGCGTTCCGCGAAGCCGCAGAGCAGGCGATGGCGACGGCACGCTAATCAAACGTTCGCGATTTCATGGCCGAAAAAACTTGTAAACGCTGCGGACTGTCGAAGCCGCTAAGCGAGTTCTATTGCCGTCATGGACAGCCGGAGGCCACGTGTCGACGTTGTCAGATGTTCCAACATATGGAACGGCGCGCTGAGAAGCATGGCGGATCATATGCAGAAGCGCGGAGGCAGGAAGCCATTCTTGCAGCCCAAAGGGCCGGGCGACCTTACGCAGTACGCGGGCCGCGCGATGAATATGAGCGATCGGCACCGATGCGGCGCATCGAGAAGCGAGCGGACAAGATCCGCAAGCGAGGTTTCCTTGCGGACGTTTTTGCGGCAGAGGCTCTCTACAGGAAAGAACGGTATTGGGATGATAGTGCATTTCGTGAAGCACGGAAGGCTGAGGCCCGGAATCACTATTGGCAATCGCCCGATGACGAGGTCGCCCGAGTGCGCGCGTACAAGCTACAGCATCCTGATCGCAACAACGAGTGGTCGAGAACGCGCCACCAACGGGAGGATGCGCAGGCCGTCAGTGACTTAACGCGCAAAGACATTGATCGGTTGAAAGCCGAAGCCACTCGTTGCGCGTACTGCGGCAGCCCACTCCGCCACGACGGCGGCGTTCAGGTGGATCACATGGTCCCACTATGCAGGGGCGGTGAGCACTCCTTTCGTAACATCGTGGTCGTCTGCGCTTCGTGCAATTCAAGGAAGGCGACGCTTGGCTTCGCAGAGTGGGTTGACCGCATCGAACCAGAGCACCGCTTTCGAGTTGTCGCGCTCTGGGAAGAGCGTTATGCCTGCAGGCTTATGGAAGCGGCTTAAGTCTCACGCGGGCAGAGGCTTCCGGGACCTGGAATTGACTCAACATCATGCCGGTGCCGGAGCGCGCGGGAAACGCCCAGCTACGGGTCAAATTCCGGAGTTGCAGGGGGAGTTGCAGGGGTTGCATGTGCGGTTGCACCCCATCCGATCAGTTTCATGCGTTTAAGCGCCGTTTC
>Ga0302320_10013873_pt1 | contig 16735 bp, 19 predicted proteins | sample Bog_T0_3_FD_202130 | JGI IMG/M metagenome (GOLD analysis project Ga0302320, IMG submission 202130) | Peat permafrost microbial communities from Stordalen Mire near Abisko, Sweden - Bog_T0_3 | ecosystem: Environmental > Terrestrial > Soil > Wetlands > Peat | place: Sweden: Abisko, Stordalen Mire... | reverse complement strand
AGACTGCAAGCCGTAGATTCCGCAAGAATTATTGGGCGATCAGGCTGGACGGGCGCAGGTCACCCCTGCCGCGAAAGCGGCTTCGTCCAAGCTGACCGAGGCCGGATTCAACCGCAATACCAAGGGAGACATTGGGATATGGGTGACTCGCCGCCCGACCTCCAATCAGCGGATGCTGGAAGTCGCGGTGGACCTCCTGGTTCCCACAGCCTTCAGCCCCGGGGATCATCCAGAGAAACACAGGTCTGCACGCCTCCCTGGTCACAGCCGGGTCGCCCGGACCGTGACTGGGCTGGAAGGCGTTCTCGTCGACAGGGAGAAACTGGAAGTCTCCTCTTTCATGGCATCCGACCCAAGGGCGTTCCAGATTTCGGTCGCCGGCCCCGCCGCCTTGATCATGGCCAAGACCTTCAAGATCCAGGATCGCCTTGGCTCCGGCCGCCTGAGCGACAAGGACGCACTCGATGTGTACCGCCTGCTCCGCGGGATTCCAACGGACGATCTGGCCGCGAGGTACCGCCTGATCCTGGGTGACCCCATCGCCGGAGCCAATGCAGTGATATCTCTTGGGCTGTTGAAATCCCTGTTTGGTGACAGGAGAGCAACGGGTGTGGCGATGACCCTTCATGCCGCCGAGAACCTACTGGATCCACAGGAGACGGCCGCCTCGCTTAGCCCCGGCTCTGCCCCGCCGATATAGGTCTCGTCCACTTCAACCTTTCCGCTCAGGCGCTCCCTATCGGGACGAACCAGCACGGACCGAAGCCGGTGGAGAATCGCCCATACGGTCTGATAGGATCCGATCGCCAGCGTGCGCTTCAAGCTCAACGCGGAAATCCCATCCTTGCCGGTGGCAAAATGCCAGCAGGCGGTGAACCAGACTGTCAGGGGCGTGCGGGTCCGGTCGAAGATGGTGCCAGCAGTCACGGAAGTACGGTCTCCGCAGTCCGCACAGGTGAACCTGCCGTCGCCCATCCGCCACCCGCCTGAATGGCCGCAGGTTGGGCAAACAAAACCCGAGGGCCAGCGCAGCCACTCCAGGTAGGGGGCACCGCACCAAAAGGGAATTTATGTACGCTAAGAATCCCTTATGGGCCTGAGGTCACCTTGGTCATTATCCTCTTGGGTCACGGTGGGCACAGGAATATTCTGAGCACTCCCGCCGGACCGGTTCTGGGGCTTGGAGGAAATGAATGATACCTATTTTATTTGTTCCAGGGTTGCTGTGCACGGCCGAGGTTTTCGCCCCTCAAGTCGCGGCCCTTTGGCCCTACGGGCCTGTCACCATCGCTTCCACCTGCGCGGGTGATTCCATCCCGGAAATAGCTGCGGCCATTCTTGCGAACGCTCCGCCGGAATTTGCGCTGGTGGGAATATCCATGGGGGGGTATATCTCCCTGGAAATTTTGCGGCAGGAGCCTGAGCGGGTGATCAAACTGGCGCTGCTGGACTCCTCGGCCCGCCCGGATACGCCGGAGCAGATCACCCAGCGCCGTGCGATGGTGGCACTGGCCCGGACTGGGGACTTCGAGGCCTTCGTAAAGAAGGCTTTGGGCGTGATCCTGCATCCGGCACACCAGAGCGATCCAGCCCTTTGCGCAATCAATGTGCGAATGGGGATGACGGTCGGCTTGGAGGGGTTTGCCCGGCAGATTGAGGCGATTCTCGCACGACCAGATCGACGCCCCACCCTCCCAACAATTTCAATCCCGACCCTCATCCTTGTAGGCGACAGCGACCTCCTGACGCCGCCCCATCTGTCTGAAGAGATGGCGTCGGCCATTCCCAATGCTCGGCTCGTGGTGGTCCCAGAATGCGGCCATGGGTCAACACTTGAACAGCCGAAGGCCGTCAACCACGCCTTGATCGATTGGATCACTGGGTGGCACCGCACCGCACCGCAGACCGGTCCGGGAGAAGAGCCGTATCTGGTGATACGTTCATGATTCCTCGGCCAAGTTGGGTATACCCATCTTGGCCGAGCCTAGAACGGGTGGCCAAGAACATCAATCACGATCTAAATTGGCCGGGTGATTCTTGACTACGCATCTCGGCCACTCGCTGAAGGAACCGCTCTATTTGCCGCCGGTGGCGCAGCACGTGGACGATGGCATGTTCGAACATCTGCTCACCATCGAACACCGGCCCCCAACGGGACTGGATCCGGACCCCAGCGAGCACCTGGTCGGGTAGATGCCACTGGCCCTCGAGCGCCGTAGCCGTGTGGTGTGCCAGCCCTTCAAGTTGCTCGACAGCTTCTGTCGGGTTCGCTACTGCGGCGTCAGTAAAGGCAGGGACGAACCCCAGGGCGTCGCCCAGGTAGCGGGCGTAGCCCTTGCCTGAGCGGAGCACGTGGCGCACCACCGTGGCGATGGAACGACAATCCTCGTCCGTGGTTCCGGCGTCGCGCAGGCAGTCAAACTCCGCCTGGTTTAGCCCGACGACCACCCGCGTCAGGTCGCGGATGGCCCGCTCATATTCATCCATCAGGGCGCCCACGGCGCCGGGGCGGGAAGGGGCCAGGTTCATGGTAGGTCTCATCAGCATTTCTATCACGATTCGGCAACCTTTGATGAGATGTTCTCAAATAGATCAATGAACTATTCTTAGCGTACGTAAATTCCCTTTTGGTGCGGTGACCCCAGGTAGTCCAGGCAGTCGGCATCCGTTTGAAACCAGGCCTGGAATTCCCCCAGGGAACTGGGATACTGCGCGCCTGCTCGGGGATAGGGACGGGACATGTGAGCATACTACACTCAACACCGGTTAAATGGAGAGCCCAGAATCACATTATCGGCGTGGAGGACGGAGGATGCTGAGCGCCCTCAGAAGGGAAGATCACAAGCAGGTGATCCTGCTGCGGGAGGACGGCCTCGCCATGGCCGAAGCGCTGCGGGCCCAGGCGCGCGAGGACCGGATTGTCTGCGAAGTATGCGCGCAGCCCGTGCTGGTCCGGGCCGGCACGGAAAGGACTTGGCACTTTGCCCACCGCACCCGGGAGCACTGCCCCAAAGCCCAGGAGTCCATGGAGCTGATCGAGTGTCGGGCCCTCCTCTACGGATGGCTGCGGGTCCGGTTCCCGGACGCCGTCCAACTGGAGAAGGTCCTCCCAGGCCTGCCCCGCCCAGTGGACAATTGGGTAGACCGGCCTGGCAAGCCACCCTTGGCCTGGTGGCTTGTGACCGCAGGGCTCAAACCAGAAGTCCGTGACCAGCTTGCCCAGGGCTTTGCGGAAGCGGGCGCTCTGTCCCATTACGTATTCCTCGCCAGGATGCTGACCCCGGACCCCGACCTTCACCGCGGCTTCATCCTAGGCACCACGGAACGGGATCTCATGCGGCCCTCCAACTATGGAGAGCTCTACGGCGGCCTGTCCCAGTCCCTGCACTACCTGGACGGGGCAACGCGGCGCCTGACCACCTGTCGCGGCCTGATCCCGGCCCACCCGCCCCAAGGCTACCGCGCCGACCTTCAGGAGCACCCCCTGGAGGAGGTGCGGATCCTGCCCAGCACTGGCGAATTCGTCCATCCCGGGGAAGCCGAGGGCCTGAAGGCCCTTCTTGAAGCGGCCAGGCAAGAAGAAGCCCAACGGCAGGAAGCCCTCCGTGCAGCCCGCCAGACGGAGGGGACCGCGCCGCGCGGTTGGCTGCGAAGGCGGCGCTGGTGTCGAAGTGGGAGCCCTTGGCACCGCCGCTGCCCCAGCCCACGGCCTTGTCCCAGGCACCGGTTCTCCCACCCCCCCCGCCCCCTGCCGTCATCCCAATTGAACCAACCTATACCTGCAGAATCTGTGGCTGCCAGACCCGGGACTGGGTGGTGCGCTATGGGAATACCGGCCAATGCAAGTGTCGAGCCTGTTCCCGCTAGCCCCCCGGGCGCGCGGAAGTCGCGGCTGGACCGCACGGGATGATCTAATGGCTTTTTGAAAACCCACCCTGGATGCCCAATGCACCTTGAACCGACCACCGCACAGATCTTCATCGATGGCTTCAAGCACGTCCTTTCGATGATCCATTCCCTGGAGGGACTGAAGCGCTCCGGCTCGCCCAATGACCGGCTGGTCGCGGCCCGAGAGCGGCTTGCAAGGGAACCGTTCCTGCTTGACCAGGCGCTGGAGACGCTGGAGGACCGGAGGGGTATCGAGGTCGATGAGAATGTCGTTTCCGCTATCCGCACCCTGGATCTGGGGAGGTGGATCTACCTGCGCGACTTGAAGCACCATTCGATCTTCCTCCATCCCGACCGCGTCGTCGGTTTCGGAGTTGTGGGCCTTACCCAACCGATCCGGGACCTTACCGGGGGGCCAGGATGGCTCGTGGAGGCTGGCTTGATGGCCTACGAGGGCCATTTCATCTGTGATGGGCTCCTTGTGGACGCCGTCAGACTCGGTCCCCACCTCCGTGCGGACTATAACCAGGCTTACAAGGAATTAAAGGCAATTGGTGCCTTCCACGTGGTGCCGAAGCAAGGGTTCGCAGCCCCTCCACAGGCACAGTGTCACCCCGTCACGACACCCGCAGGAACCAGAGTGGAGGGGCAAACGGAAGGAAAACCCGCCTCCAGGAACCGGCCCCGGCAGGTTCTGCGCAAAACGGTTGCCCCTCCCGGCAAGGAGCTCGATGCGAAAGAAGCCAAGGTGGAGTTCACCCCCCTTCAAGGTCAATACCTGGCCTTCATCCAGGCCTACACCACTCTTCAGGGCCGCCCTCCCGCCGAGCGGGACATTCAGGTCTTTTTCGGGGTCACAGCTCCGGTCGTGCACCAGATGATCCTCGGTCTCGCATCCAAGGGCTTCCTCTATCGGGAGCCAGGAAAGGCCAGGTCAATCAAGCCGGCCCTGCCGCCCGAAAGCCTCCCCATCCTCGTAAGACCTTCCAGGGAACGCTGAAACAGGGCCGGCCGCGAGCGTTTATGCCAACACCTCCCAGTGCCCTCCCTTGTCCGGTCCAACCCGGCGGAGCTGGCCTGATAGCTTGAGTTTTTCCAATTGCTTCTTAATGGCCCTGTCGGTGAGAACCAGGGCCATCGCCAGGTCTGCAATGGTCATCTCCGGTTTGGCTTTCAGCAGGACCAGGATTTTCTGGGAACTTTTCTGGGAACTTTTCTGGGAACTTTTATCGGTGAGCGCCACCTGGTTCATGGGTTCCTGTGAACCTGCCTGGCCCTCCCCTCGGATAATGGTTTGAGCAGTTTGAACCGTTTCATCCGGAACGCGGCGGATCGTGGCCGTGAACAAGCAGCCCTCCCGGTCATCCAGGAAGTCGATGGCAGGCCAACTTGCCAGGGCCCGAGTGATGCCCGAACCCAAGCCCCGATAGGGCAACAGTCCCTTGGCGGCATAGGAAACCAGGATGGGGTTGCGGATGTTGGAGTTGCCGGAGCGGATCTTGGCAACCGTGAGGTTGTTGGGAAGGTGCCCGGGGGTGATGATCTCAATCCGGTCCGAGAAGAGGAAGAGTCGGATGGGGGCGCTGACCAGGTAGTCCCGATGCACCAACGCATTGACCAAGAGCTCCTCGAACACGGCCGGGGAGATTTCCTGGGAACCAGGGGCATTGACGCCTTTTCCCGCCTGCACCTTGCGAAGGTTGCGGGTGATGAAAGACATGGCGCTCTCGAAGATCCTGGGAAGTGGGCCTGAGAAATCCTCTGAGTCCAGGTAGGTGGTGGGGTGGATGGTGGTGCCGGGGAAGTGGATAGCCTTGAGAATGAACTGGGGTTGGATCCACTCCGGGCGTTCGGCGAACAGCAACACCCCAGCGAGGTTCAGCATCCCCCCTTCCGTGGCCAGGTTCATGTTCTGGAGCAGCAGCAGCAGGGCCGCAGCCCCAGCAACCCCTCGTGGGGAAGGCGTGGCGGCAAGGCATAGGAGCCGACAATCCGGTTTTGGCAAGCGCAGGGCTGTCGGTAGCCTTGCAGCAGTCGTTTCCAAACGGACGCTTGTATGCCAGTCTGTCTGCTTACCGCGTTTTCATGAGACCTGACCACGCCAAGGGGTTCTTAAGTGCTTATTTATCATGGCACAACCGCCAAATTCGTCCTCGACATGGACGAGCAGACAGTTGTCGAACAGCTTCTGGTTGGGTTCAAGACGAACGGCCTTCCTCCGCCTTCCAATGGAGAGTTGGTTTCCTGGCGCAATTCCCTGATGTTCATGGTGACCTTGCTCAACCATAAGAACATTCCAGAGGAGACCGGCGTCGCCATCGAATACCGGATTCCCGGTCCAGGGAAACGGGTTGACTTCATTCTCACCGGCTTCAAGGGATCTGCCATAACCACCCAGGAGCCGGAGCATGAGGCGGTAATTATCGAGCTCAAACAGTGGCAAACGCTCGAAGTCGCCAGCAATCTGAATGATGTGGTCAGGGTACGAACCCACCTCAGAGGCGCGCTACGTGAGGTTCCTCACCCCTCCTACCAGGCCTGGTCCTATGCCCAGCTGATCGAACAGTACAACGAGGGCGTAGAAACAAAACGGATCACCCTCCATCCGTGCGCTTTCCTCCACAACTACAAGAGGACCGCCAACGACCCCCTCCTTGACCCCCGCTATGCGGAATACCTGGAACTCTCGCCGGCCTTCTGTCATGGGGAAATTCCGAAACTGCGTTCCTTCATCTGCCAGCACATCACGCGCCCCGACCAGGGGCAGGTTCTTGGTGAGATCGAATCCGGCAAAATCCGACCCTCAAAATCCCTCCAGGACGCCTTGTCCCAGTTGCTGCAAGGCAAACCTGAATTCATTATGATCGACGATCAGAAGGTAGTATTTGAGCATGCCATGAGCCTCGCCCGGGCAGCGAGGGACACCGGGAAGAAAAAGGTACTCATTGTGCGCGGAGGCCCTGGCACTGGGAAATCGGTGGTGGCGATCAACCTCCTGGTGAGACTAACCAGCGAACAACTGTTCACCATGTATGTCTCCAAGAACAGCGCGCCCCGAAACGTCTACTCCAGTCGCTTGATCGCCGACAATCGCAAGAAGGCCAATATCGATAATCTGTTCTGCGGCTCTGGCAGTTTCATCGAAACCAAACCCAACAGCTTCGGCGCCTTAATCGTGGATGAGGCTCACCGCCTGAACGAGAAATCCGGACTTTATGGGAACCTCGGTGAAAACCAGACCAAGGAAGTGATCTCCTCCGCACTTTTTTCCGTTTTCTTCATCGACGAGGCACAGCGGGTGACCCTCAAGGACGCGGGATCCATCCAGGAAATCCGCAACCGGGCGGAAGATGCAGGAGCAGAGGTGTCCGTCCAAGAACTCACCTCCCAGTTCCGGTGCAACGGATCGCAGGAGTATCTTGAATGGCTGGACGAAACCCTGGGCGTTCCATCCGCACCACCTGCTGGTAGCCCGATCCTAGCCATGGATTACGATTTCCAGGTCTTTGATGACCCCAATGCACTTGCCAAGGCCATTGCCGCCAGGAATAAGCCAGACAACAAAGCTCGCCTCGTGGCCGGCTATTGCTGGGATTGGGCAAGTTCCGAGAAGAATAATCCTGACCACAACGACATTGTCCTGCCGGAATACAATTTCGCTCGTTCCTGGAACCTCAATAGCACCACCACCTGGGCCATCGACCCCCATTCCATCGAGGAGGTGGGCTGCATCCACACTTCCCAAGGCCTGGAGTTCGATTACGTGGGAGTGATCATCGGGGACGATCTCAGGTTCGAGTGCGGTCAGGTCATCAGCGATTCCACCCGAAGGGCGAAAACCGACCATTCCCTCAGGGGTCTAAAGAAGATGGCGGAGACAGCGCCCGTTGAAGCAAAGGCCTTGGCCGACGAAATCATTCGCAATACGTACCGCGTCCTCATGACACGAGGACAACGGGGATGCTATGTGTTCTGCACGGACAAGGCCCTTGGTGAATTTATCGCAGGCCGCCTGGCAGGGGTCGGTGGAGGGCACATCCTTGCCCCTTCGCAGGTTATGTCAGGATGACCCATGGAGGCATTGACCAGGATGAAAGCACTCGTCGAACAGATCCTCGCCTTCCGCAAGGAAAGAGATTGGCAACAATTCCACACGCCCCGGACACTGGCATCCTCCATCGCCATCGAGGCTAGCGAATTGTTGGAGATTTTCCAGTGGAGTTCGGATGCCACCATGGATTGCGATGCAGCAAAACACCGGGTGGATATCCAGCGAGAGTTGGCCGACATCGCGATCTACGGCCTGCTGATGGCCCATGACCTCGGCATTGACCTTGAGGAGGCAATCACCGCCAAGCTGGCCGAAAATGGCGCCAAGTATCCAGTCGAAAAGGCGAAGGGAAGGCGGGAGAAATACACGGAGCTATAGCATTGCGGAATCAAGTTAAATCAGTCATGAACCCTGACGGCCTCTACGACCTGTTGATGGATGCGGCCACCGCACCACAGATGGAGGCCTTGTCTGCGCAGGGCTTGGTGACCCTGCGGGAGGTAGCGAGCCCCGAACGTCGGCAGCGCCTCCTGGACGCTCTCCATCGGCTCCTGCCGGAACTCCTGGATGAGCTCCTTGAGAAGGTGGAGGACGAGGGCAAGGCCACCGCCGAACTCCAGATCCTGAACGGAATCCTGGCCAGGCTCCACCGGTCGAAGGATGAAACTGTGGCTCCGGGCTGGGCGGATCCCCTTCGCCTTCTCAACTCCATCCACCGCCATCACCCCCCTTTCGAGGCACCCCTCCTGCCGCTTTCGGTACCCTGGCTGTTCGCGGCTGGGCACGGGGACCCAAGCCTGCTGTCCGAACTGCGGCGTGAGATGGCCTCCGCGGACCAGGTGGACATGCTGGTGAGCTTCATCACCTGGAGCGGCGTGCGCAGGCTACTGGATGTGCTCCACGCCCTGACCGCGATAGGTGCGGATGGCCAGCCCCGAGTGTGCATCCGGGTGCTGACCACCACCTACATCGGGGCTACGGAACTCAAGGCCGTCCAATCCCTAGCCGAACTGCCTGGGGTAGAGGTGCGCATCTCTCTTGATGGCCGGCGCACCCGCCTGCATGCCAAGGCCTGGGTCATCCATCGAAACAGCGGCTTTGGCACCGCCTTCGTGGGAAGCGCCAACCTTACGGGTGCAGCCCTCATGGGGGGATTGGAATGGACCGTGCGCTTCACCCAGGCCGGCCAAGGGGAACTCTTTGAATCCAGCAAGGCGCATTTCGAAACCCTCTGGAACGATCCGGAATTCCAGGCCTTCGATCCCCAGAATCCCGAACATGCTCAGAAGCTCCAGGCTGCCCTGACCGAGGAGGGACAACACGGCACCCCGGACGCCGCCCGCACCTGGTTCGACCTCCAGCCCAAGACCTACCAGCAGGAAATGCTGGACCGGCTCCAGGCTGAACGCCGGCATCAGCGGACTCGCAACCTCCTGGTAGCTGCCACGGGCACCGGCAAGACCGTGGTAGCCGCCTTCGACTACCGCAACCTGGCCCGGGAGCGGGGCGGCCTGCCCCGGTTGCTCTTTGTGGCGCACCGCAAGGAGATCATCCTTCAGGCCCAGGAGACCTACCGTCAGGTGCTGCGCGAGTCCAATTTCGGTGAATTGCTGGCGGATGGTCAGACCCCTACCACCTTTGACCATGTCTTCGCCACCATCCAGAGCGTGGAGTCCCGTGGCATACTGGCCCGGTTCGGCCCTGGCCACTGGCACGTGGTAGTCATCGACGAATGCCACCACATCACGGCCCATGCCTTCGACGCCTTCGCCAGAGCCATCCAGCCGGCCATCCTACTTGGCCTGACGGCCACCCCGGAACGAGCCGACGGGGCAAGCATCGCCCCCTATTTCCACATGCGCCCTGATGGCTCGCCGGCTGTGGAACTGCGGCTCTGGGAGGCCCTGGACCAACAGCTCCTGGCCCCATTCGAGTACTACGGGGTCGCAGACGAAACGGACTTCGCCGACGTGCGCTGGAACCAGGCCGGGGAAGTGGCCGACCTGGATCGGATCCTCACCGGCAATCACATCCGGGCCCGGCGCGTCATAGACGCCTTTGAAAAATATGCCTCCGACGCCCAGCACGTCCGAACTCTGGGCTTCTGCGTGAGCGTTGCCCACGCCGAGTTCATGGCGGACCAGTTCCAGAAGGCGGGCTTCAAGGCCCAGGCCGTCACCGGGGGCACGGACCGGGAGCTCAGGGAAAGGATCCCGGGCCTCCTGGGTCGGGGGGAACTAACGGCCGTCTTCACCTGCGATCTCTACAATGAAGGTGTTGATCTCCCAGACGTGGACACGCTGCTCCTGCTCCGCCCCACCCAGAGCCCCGTGCTCTTCCAGCAGCAGATCGGCCGCGGCCTGCGCCTGGCCAAGGACAAGACCTCCTGCCTGATCATGGATTTCGTGGGCCGATACCGGGAGACATTCCGCTTTGACCGTCTCCTCCAGCCCCTTACAGGGCTGGCCCGGCGTCAGCTTATCGAAGAGGCGGAAGCCGGCTTCCCGACCCTCCCTCCAGGCTGCCTCATCCAGTTTGAGAAGGTGGCCCGGGAGCGTGTTCTAGAAAATCTTCGCAGGGTCACAGCCCAGAACTGGCGCCGCATCACGGGCGAATTCCGAGCCTACCTGGCGTTGCCTGGCAAGCGGAACCCTACCTTGGGCGCCTTCCTCAGCGACCAGGGCCTGGAGTTGGCCGACCTCTACCGCCCCCAGGAGCCCAGCGGCTGGACCGGCCTGCGCCGGACCGCAGGCATGGATCTGGGGGAACCGGGTCCCAGGGAAAGCTGGCTGGGTAAGCGCTTCGGGGACCTTCTCCATGCCGACGACCCCAAATACCTCCAGCTTTGGCGCAAGGTCGCACAGCCCACCTGCGAATATCAGACCCTGGACGGGCTGGACCAGCGGCGCACCCAGATGCTGGCCTATCAGCTTTACCCCGATACCAAGGACATTTTTGGGGGACCTGCCTTCCTCAGGCGCCTTCACGAACACCCCCACATGGCGGCAGAACTCGGGGACATGGCCACCTGGCTGGACGATATCAGCGTCCTCGAGGCCAGACCCTTACCCGGAGCCCCCGCCCACTGGCCCCTGCATCTGCATGCCGCCTATGATATCCGCGAGATCCTCACCGCCGTCCAGTGGCTGCGGCCCGACCGCCGGGCCCCCTTCCAGAGTGGTGTACTGCCTCTCAAGGAGGAACGCATTGAACTGCTGTTCGTTACCCTGGACAAGCGTGAAGGCTACCACACCGGCATTGCCTACCATGACTACGCCATCAGTCGCGATCTCTTCCACTGGCAGACCCAGAACAGCGCCGGCCCAGACACCGCGGCTGGCAGCCGATATATGGAGAGTGGAGAGAACGGCTGGGGATTCCAGCTATTCGTGAGGGAAGATAAAGGCAGGCCATACCGGGCCCTGGGCGCAGTGCGAAAGATCTCCGTCGAAGGGGACCGGCCAATGTCCATCACCTGGCAACTCGAAGTACCCTTGCCAGCCGAAATGTTCCGATCCTTTGGGGTACTACGTGGGGCCTGACGCCTGGCCCGCATGGCCGCATCCACCAACGCGCCCCTTGGCAGGCTGCACCGACCCTAAGTTCCCGCGACTGGCACCCGGTAAGGCAGGGACGGAATCGAAGCGACGGATGGCAGATTTGCAGTCGGAAAATATCGGCCTGGAGGCGATAGGTAGCGGCTGGAATCGAGGTTTAACTCGTTTATTTTATTATTTTGTACACTGGAACAGCCTGGGATGCCCAGGGCCGATCTGGTCCTTGATGTGATAACAGTGCGGTAATAGCATTGCGGCAGCCAGCCATTACCACATGAGCCGCGCCCTGTCGCCGGCTGCTGCGCAGCGGCTCGCCTCTGGCATGGCCTTGCCGTGCCAAGCACTCTTACTCCCTTTCACATCCAAAGCGGATGGACGACAGCTGAACGACCGGCTTCTGCTCAAGTGGATCCAGGAGTCCGGGATTTTCCAGTTCGTTGGCTGCCTGGGCCGACGGGTCGAATTCAAGGACGCCATCGCCAAACGTCAGGCCGTCTGGGAATACGCGCCCGACTCCAGCAGCGCCAAGGAAGCCCTCGCCGTGTGCGAGGCCCTGCACCGGAGGGCCCAATGAAGCCGAAGCGTCCCACCGAGACCGATCTCCTGGCCTTGGTCCAGAACGGGTTCAATGCGCAACTCCCCAAGGACCGGGCAGCCCAGGCGTCAGCTCCCGGGCCGGAACCCAAGCCCAAGGCGAATGACAGTGTCCCGACAGATCCTGCCCCCCTGGTGCCCATGGTGAGGATCACCCTGACCATCCCGGAGGAACTGCGATACCGGCTCAAGCTGACCCTGATGAACCAGGGGCGGACGGTCCGCAAAAAGATGACCCAGGACGAATTTGGCTCCAAGGCCATCGCCGCTCTCCTGGAGCAGTTCGAGGGGCTGGAAAAACCCGCAAGCAGTACATCCGGAGAGCAGGCCAGTTGAGGGTCTCCTTTTTCAAACGACAGACATTCCGATTGGACAACTGAATGCGACAGAAACCGACTTTCGCCCCCCAACAGATGGTCCTCCTCGCCCACCCGGCCCATAGCGCTCAGGCGCCGGTGGATCCGCTGGCAGTGAATGTAGAGCAGGCAGCATTCATGCTCAACATCTCGCGGGCATCCCCCAACGTGAACTTCATCTCTTCCGGCTGCTCCCGCGCCTCCGTGGCCTTGAGCTTCGCCATGATGCGATCCCGGGCCGCCATGGCGGCCTGGCGCTCGCCATGGGTGGCGGCGCCGGCGAACAGGGCCTCGATCTTGCGGAGCTTATCCTTCAATTCCTGCTCGGTCGTCATCTGCCAAAACACCTTGCTCGCCCACCACGGCGCGGCGACTACATGGGTAACGGCCGCCAACTTCGCCCGCCGCGATGCGTGCGCCAAAACAGCGGCTGAAGGCCGGGCCCAGGTGCTCAGCTACTGGAACCAGATCGAGACCTACATCTCCGAGCGGACCTCAGCTGCGTTCTCCCATGGCATCTGCCCTTACTGCAAAGACGAATGTTTCCGGCCAGGCGATCGGGAGCCGGAGGCGTAGGCTGGCCTTCTTCGTTGACGATCTGGCCAAGGTTTCAGGCGTGGAAGGTTGTCGCCCGGCTCGGGCTTAGCTGTGCCAGCATGGTCCCGTGGTGAAGAAATGAGAAAACGATTTGCCGCATGGGTGATGGCGCTGGGTACGGTCCTATCCGTGGGCTGCGTCGGCATCCCTGAGAACATCAAGCCGGTAGAGCCCTTCGATGCCACCCGCTACCTGGGGAAGTGGTACGAAATCGCAAGGCTTGACCACTCCTTCGAGCGCGGGCTTACCAAGGTCACGGCCTCCTATTCCCTGCGCAGGGGCGGTGGACTGCAGGTTGTCAACCAGGGGTGGTCAGCCAAGGACAGAAAATGGAAAAGCGCCACAGGGAAAGCCTTTTTCGTGCAGGACCCAGGTCGGGGCTATCTGAAGGTCTCGTTCTTCGGGCCGTTCTACGGCTCGTTCGTCGTCTTCGACCTGGACCAGGCGGGCTATCAGTATGCTTTGGTCGCCGGGCCTGACAAGTCTTACCTTTGGCTCCTATCCCGGACGCCAACCATGAACCCGGACAAGCAGCGGGAGCTGATCGCCGAGGCCAAGGCCCTGGGCTTCGACACCACCAAGCTGGTCCTTGTTGAACAGGACGGGTAGATGCGGCTCTGGACGGTCCATCCCAAGTATCTTGACCGGCAGGGGCTGACTGGATTGTGGCGGGAAGCCCTGCTGGCGCAGGCAGTCCTGGGGGGCCTGACGCGGGGGTACCGGGCCCATCCCCAGCTCCTGAGGTTCCGGGCCCAGGCCGAGCCCCTGGGTGCGATTGCCGCCTATCTCCATGCGGTCCAAGCGGAAGCGGTCATGCGCGGCTACCAGTTCAACCGAGCCTTGATCCCCAATCTTCCCAGTCCCGCACCGATTGTGGAGACCGAGGGGCAGTTGGCCTTCGAATGGGCACACCTAAAGGCCAAGCTAGCCCAGCGCAACCTGGACTGGCTGGTGGCCTGTCAGGACTTGCTGCTGCCCGAGCCCCACCCGTTGTTCACCATCCAGCCCGGGGCCCCCCGGGACTGGGAAAAGACAAAGGGCCAAGTCCCGGCGTAGGATGCCCCCAGTTCAAGGGAGGCCCCATGGCCCGGTCTGGTTGAGATATGGCCATCGTGGATCACTTGGAGACTGTCCTGAAGCGGCTGGAGACAGGGATGGGTGGGTCCGCGTGGCGTTCATCCCAGGCAGCTGTGAACCCGAGGAGCTGCTGGAATTCGATCGCCCGGACCGCCCCTGGCCTGAGCTCGTATATCCCAGAGTCTCATCGCTACCTGGGCTCAAGCTGCGAGGAGGTCCCTGATGGCACGCCGGTCCGAGAGGGGGAGAAGGTCGGAGAAGTCCCTCAGCCGGCTGAGGTCCTCTTCCCGGTATACATCCTGGTTGTCGTCGAAGATCGTCACCCTGGTCTCGGTCCGTTCAGGAAGGTCAAGGTCATACCATGACCGGAAGATCTCATTGGCCCGGGTATGGGCGACCGAGGTGTTCCCGGTCCCCATGGTCATGACCAGCGAGGACTTGCGGACTCCGAATACTTGGTAGTCCACCTTGACCGGCTTGCCTTGGCGTCCCAACAACTCGACATCGGCGTCATAGGTGAACTCCGCGTCGTTGAATAACTCCTCCAGGGTCTCTCCCAGGGGCACGGACAAGGATGACCGGCGGGTGTAATGGAGATCAGCCATTCGAATGCATGCGTGTCCCAGCCTCACCACGCCGTCCACGAGGTGTTCGATCTGGGGCAACTCCAAGTCCAAGGCTCCCCCGTTCAGTTTGACGTCCAGTCCGCTCAGGGCCTGTTCCAGCAGCTTGCGGCGCTTGGAGGACAGCCAGGGCTTCACCTGGAGGTCCAGGAGCCAGGAGGAGGTGTTGCCGAAGTCCGTGAGCCGGTGGGCCGGAATCAGCGGTCCCTCCTCGGCCAGGAAGAGATCGATCTGGGACCCGTCCGGATACCTGAACGCGGTTTCCAAGCGAAGGTGTCCACGTTCGAGTACGGCGGTGTCCAGCACCAGCCCATGCCCCTTGAGCATGTTGGAAATGGCAGTTGGGTCGATCATGTGCCACCTCCGTTGGTTTCAGGGGGGAAGAACTGCCCCCGGTGTTCGATGTTGGCAAGACCACAAAACCGGCGGAACAGGACTTCAAGGGGGCGACCGCTTTCACCACCCCTGTCTTCAACATAGGGCAAGTTCGAGTCTGGGCAGGACGATTTCATCAGGGAGTGCTTGTGGGACCGGCCGGCAGGGTGGTGAACCTGATCATCCACGTCCAGGCGGCAGATGGGGCCGAGACCGCTGATGTGGACGTTGAAATTCCTTGATCCGGTTTCAGGGTTGACCTTGACGGTCAGGCGCAGGTCATAACCCAGGCCGTTCTTAATCCGGATGTCTTCGGCGGTGTGCAGGGGGCTGAGGTTTTTCTTGCGTGAGAACCGGATATCCTCCTCGATCACCTTGTCTGGCAAGTCGCGCAGGGCCTCGAATTCGGCTCGATCCATGGCGTTGCTCCACAAAGGAAGGTGCAAGAATCATACCCGAGGTTGCATTAAACCTAAAACATTGCTGCCTTGAGGACCAGGGTAGGAACGAGCCCAGGAGGCCGCCAGAGTGCGATCGTTCAGCCTAAGTCGCGGAACTGCCCTGCCCATGCTGCAGGAGCCCCGGACAATCCGTGGCGGCGCTAATCCTTCGGGCACACCATCGAGAGCCTGTGGGAGAACGTGGCCAGGGCGGCCAGGTCTGCCGCCGTGGGGCGTTCCAGGCGGTGGTCAAGGCCGGGACCTGCCGCCGCGACGTCAAGAACCCCAGTGGGCGCTGCTGCCGGGGGGGCACGTGTTCAGGGCCATGAAGGAGTTCGCCGGAGGCGGTCGCGGCGGAGGAGTTTGCAAAGTAAGTCCGCAACCGCTGTGGACATTGACGCCAGGCGAGAGGAGTTGGCCTTATTCGCCGGGCTGATAGTCGGGTGCTGCCGCCGGTCGGCAGGCCCCTCACGCCCATTCCGATCGCCGGGACGGTTGCTTTTGTTGACTGAGCGGAGTGGTAAACTCCATCAACAGACCAAGGTGAACAAACAGGGGGTGATCGGCATGGCAGATACCCGACCGGGATCAACTCAGCGACGAGTGACCGGAGGCGGTTTGGGACCTGGCGCCTGCGAAGTGGCGGTGGGTGAGCCGCAGGGACAGGGCCCTGGGAGGTCTCCTCTCCGGCCACTCCAACTTGACCTATCTCTTCTTTCGCTTCTCTTCGCAGGGGTTGCATAGGGTACGTAGCCATCCGTCGCCGCAAAGTTCGACATTCTCCTTCGATCCACAATCCTCGCAGGTCTTCCTGGCCTCCTCCTCCGCTGCCTTGATGATGGCGTCTGTCTCATCGGTGTGGAAACTCAAGTAAATCCTCAAGCCTCCGAACTTCTCCTTCACCTGGAGAACGGCCAGCTTGGCGTTGCCCAGGGCCTCAAGCTTGGAGAGAGCGTCTTTGATCAGCGGGTGCCAGCCTGGTCCACATTCGAAATAATCATACATACTCACCTCTTGAGCCCGGGATCGGTCAGCCCGAGTTGCCCTGAAGGTACGATTCTGTCGTTGTTCCGCGCAAGCGCAATGCCGGAGGAAGCAGAAACGGCCGGCCAGGTTCCTGCAGGCATGGCCTCCTGCGTTCCTGCGTTGCGGTGCAGGTGGTTGACTGGATGTAAGC
>Ga0302320_10013871_pt1 | contig 16736 bp, 14 predicted proteins | sample Bog_T0_3_FD_202130 | JGI IMG/M metagenome (GOLD analysis project Ga0302320, IMG submission 202130) | Peat permafrost microbial communities from Stordalen Mire near Abisko, Sweden - Bog_T0_3 | ecosystem: Environmental > Terrestrial > Soil > Wetlands > Peat | place: Sweden: Abisko, Stordalen Mire... | reverse complement strand
CGACCCCACCGAGCTTGTCTCGGTTGGTGAAGGAGGTTGAAAAGCTAAACAGTCGGTACGAATCCAATCCTTGCCCCGCACCCTCGCGGCCTGGGCCGCGAGGGTGCGGGGCAAGTGTGGCGGAGCTTGATTTAGCGGTCCAGCCTGATTCACCGACCGAGACAAGCTCGGTGGGGTCTCGCATCAGCGCTCCATTCAACTGAAATGTTACAGATCTGAAATCAATCCGACTCAATCCCCGCGTCTGTTTCAGGTATCCATGCCCACCGACTGGCAAGATGTGAACCTCTCCGGCCCGCCTCGGCCTGCGGTGGTCGATCCGCGGCGGCGGTTGCGTTGGTGCGTTGCGGCGTTTGCCGTGCTGCTGTTTGCGGTGTGGTGCCGCGCGGCGCAGTTGGAGATCGGCCAGGGGGCGGCGTTCCGCGCGGAGTCGCTGCGGCCGATCGAGCGGGAAAAACCGCTGTCGGCGGCGCGAGGACGAATCCTGGCCCGCGATGGAACCGTTCTGGCCTGCGACCGGCAGGTGGCGACCGTAGCGGTCGATTACCGCTGGCTCGAAGATCCGCCGCGACGAGCCTGGCTCGAACAGCAGGCCCGTCAACGGCTGCCCAGGGACCAGCGGCGCAATTCGGTCCGCCTGGCCGAAGAAGTCGAAAAGGTGCGCCAGCAGCGCGACGACCTGCATCGCCGCCTCGCGGCGCTCTGCGGCGTCGATGCGGTCCAATGGCAAGCGCGGATGCGGAGGGTGCAAGAGCGGGTCGAGCGGATCGCGGCCGACACCCGCCGACGCCAGTTGGAATCCGTCCGCGCCGCCCCGTCGCTGCCGGACGACGCCTCCTGGCCCGATCGGCTTTCGGCCGCGCTGCACGATATCTTCGGACCAGCCCACGATGCCCTGCCGGCCGTGGTCACCGTGGCCGAGGAACTCTCCGAGCACGTCCTGACCGAGGACATTCCGGCTTCCGCTGTAGCCGAAGTCCAAGCACATTCCGAACAGTATCCGGGCACGCAAATCGTGCAGGTGACGCGCCGCGCCTACCCCAAAGGCTTGCTGGCGGCGCATCTGTTGGGGTATGTTGGGCCGCCTCGCACTCCTCACGCTCCGCGTGAGGAAATCCGTCACGCGGAGCGTGACGAGTACGTAGTCGGCGTTACGGGCGTGGAACAACAGTGCGAGGCCCAACTGTGCGGGCAGCCTGGCATGGCAATCGAAACCGAAAATCACGCCGGCCGCGTCGAGCAGACCGCCGTGCAGCGCCAAGCGGTTCCCGGCAACGACGTGACGCTCACCATCGACCCGCGTTTGCAGGAAACGGCCGAGAACCTGCTCGATAGCGCCGTGCGGCGTGCGGCCATGCAGTACCCGTCCTCCAAGCCGACGGGCGGGGCCATTGTGGTATTGGACGTCCGCAACGGCGAAGTGCTCGTTGCGGCCAGCGCCCCGCGGTTCGATCCGGCCGTGTTCGCGGGCGACGATTCCTTCCGCCGCGCGGCGTTGCTCGTGGACGAGGGGCATCCCCTATTCCATCGCGCCATCCAGATGGCCCTGCCGCCCGGTTCGGTCTTCAAGACACTCACGGCGGTCGCCTTGCTCGAATCGGCCGGGCTCGATCCGGCGGCCACGTTCTACTGCCGCGGGTATCTGAAACGGCCCGACCAGCAGCGTTGCGCGATCTATGTCCGCCACGGCCTCGGCCACGGCGACGTCGCGCTGGCCGACGCCCTGGCACAGAGTTGCAACGTCTATTTTTCCCATCATGCCCAGTCGCTGCCGCCCGAGGCCCTGGTCGATTGGTCGCGGCGGTTCGGTTTCGGGCAGGCGACCGGCATCGATCTTCCGGGCGAGGCCCGCGGCATTTTGCCTTCGCCCGAGACGATCGAAAAACTGCAAGGCCACCGCTGGCAGACCGCCGACACGCAAGCCATGGCGGTGGGACAAGGGGCGTTGACGGCCACGCCGCTGCAAATTGCGCGGATGATGGCCGCGGTGGCCAATGGCGGCCTGCTGGTTATGCCGCACGTCGTTTCGCATGCGGGACGAACCTCCGGGTCCGTTTCCGGCCCGGCACCGCAACCGATTCCCGGCTTGACCTATTCCACGCTGGCCGCGGTGAGGGCCGGATTGTCGCGCACCGTGGCCGACAAGCAGGGTACGGCCCACGACGCGCTTTATCTGGAACAGGTCGCGATTGCGGGCAAGACCGGCACTGCGGAAATCAGCGACGATCGGCCGGAACATGCCTGGTTTGCCGGCTACGTGCCGGCCGAGAAACCCCGCTATGCGATCGTCATCGTTCTCGAACGGGCGGGCAACTCCTCGACCGCCGCCTGCCCCTTGACGAAGCGGCTGGTGTTGAAAATGATCGAGGCGGGGATGCTTTGACTTTTCCTCTTCCGCCTCTCGGTCCCTGGCGGCTATAATTCCGCGTGATGTCCACGGACGAAAAATCCCCGCGCATTCTCCTGGTTCGCCTCAGCGCGATCGGCGACGTTATCCACGGTATGCCGATCGCCACGGCGCTCCGCGACCATTTTCCCAAGGCATTCCTGGCTTGGGCAGTCGAACAACGGGCCGCCGATCTATTGCAGGACCATCCGGCTATCGACCAGCGGATCGTGTTGCCGCAGGGATGGCTCCATCGGCCGGCAACAGTGTGGCAATTGCGAAAACAACTCAAATCGCTCAATTTCGATACGGCCATCGATGCCCAAGGTCTGACCAAATCGGCTGTCGTCGCCTGGCTTTCCGGCGCCCGCACGCGGATCGGCATGGGCGGACGCTGGGGCCGCGAAATCAGCCGTTGGCTCAACAATCGCCTCGTCGCCACGGACGGCCTGCACGCTATCGAGCGTGGTCTGACACTGCTGGAACCGTTGGGCATTGCGTCGCCGGCCGTGAAGTTCGACGTCCCCGAATCGGCCGCCGACCGCGACGCGGCCGACGAGATCATACGGCGTCTCGGGCTGACCGGGGGCTTTGTGCTCGTCGCCTCGGGCGCGGGCTGGCCGTCGAAACTTTGGCCCGTCGATCGTTACGCGGCGGTGGCCGCCTGCTTGGGACGCCGCTGGAACCTGCCGAGCCTGTTGATCTGGGGCAACGACGCCGAACTCGCTCGGGCGGAGCAGATTGTCGCCGCTTCCGCGGGTCATGCGATTCTCGCGCCGCGGGTCCCGCTCCTGCAGCTTGCCGCGCTGGCCCGCCGTGCCCGGTTCGCAATCGGCTCCGATACGGGCCCGCTGCACCTGGCCGCGGCCGCCGGCGCGCCCTGCATCGGACTTTACGGACCCTGGCCGGCCGACAAGCACGGCCCCTACGGTCCGCGACACATCAACTTGCAGAAGATGTGCCTAAAGGGCACGACGTACCAGCGACGGCATGCGCCGTCAACCTACATGGAAGCGATCGACGTGGAAATGGTTTGCGCGGCATGTGAGGAAATGGTACTTAGAAGCACGAAAAACGAAATACGAAATACGAAACAAATTGGAATGCAGGAAATCGGAATGACACAAACGTCGTGAACATTCGTCTTCTACATATTTGAGATTTGAAACTTCAGATTTGTTTCGACTTTCGTCTTTCCAATTTCGAGTTTACCACCCATGCGTCGTCGAACTCTCCTCATCCTGATCATGCTGTCGGCCCTGGCTGGCGGCGTATGGTTCGTCTCGCGTCCACAACGGGTCGGGCCGGCGGCAGGGACCACGATCGAGGGCCGGGTCTTGCGGCAGGCCGAGCCGCGCGAGTCGCTGCGCATCGGCACCTTCAACATCCACGGCTGCACCGGGGCCGACGACCGCCGCGACGTGGCTCGCGTGGCCCGGTGCCTGGGCGATCTGGACTTCGCGGCCCTCAACGAGGTCCACGGCGCGCGTCCCTGGGAAAATGCCGATCAAGCGGCGCTGCTGGGCCGGCGACTCGGCATGCAGTGGCTATTCGCCCCGGCCACGCGTGACTGGCACTGCGTCGATTTCGGCAACGGCCTGGTGACCAAGTTGCCGGTCGAGTCCTGGCAACGCATGCCTCTGGCCGCCAGCAACGGCCGCAGCTATCGAAACGCCGTGCTCGTCCGCTTGCGGTTCCACGATGAAACCGTCCAGGTGCTCCTTACGCACATTGCCCGCAGCGACGAGGCGACCCGCCGCGCCGAACTCCACGAAGTGATCGACGATTACCTCTCCTTGCCGGCGCCGGCGATCCTGCTGGGCGATCTGAATAGCGAAGCCGGCGAGCCGGAGTTGCGCCGGCTGCTGGCCGTGCCGGACGTTATCGACGCGGTGGGCCGGAAACTCGGGGTGGCGGCCCCGCCGAGGATCGACTGGATCTTCGTTCGCGGCCTGCGCGTGCTCGATGCCGGCCTGCGCGACGAGGGGGCCTCGGACCATCCGCTGGCCTGGGCGGAAGTCGCGCCGCGCACGAAGGATGAAGGCGGAAGGCGGAGTCTGATTCATCCTTCAGCCTTCCTCCTTCCTTCCCCCGGGTGGTAGAATGTAGATATTTCCTTAATCCGTTCTTCGCATGTCATCCGATCTTCAATCCCAATCCCCGTCGCATTATCGCGCGATCAGCCTTTGGTCCGTGCTCAGCATCTTCTTCGCCTTGGGCACGCTGACGATGTTCTTCCATTGGGCGATGGTGTTGCTCCCCTTGGCGGCGATCTACTTCGGCCGCAAGGCGCTGCATCAGATCGAACGCATGCCGGAAGAATATGCGGGCCGGGCCATGGCCAAGACCGGCATCTGGCTCGCCGCCGGCCTGGGCATCATCTTCACCGTGTTTTGGATCTTCTGGCGCAGCGAAGTCCCGCACGGCTACCAGGAGATCGACTACTCCCAGCTTGAACCCAACCCGAACCACAAAGGCGAGATCGTCCCGCCGGAGGCGCAGAAGTTGAGCGACAACAAGACCAGGGTCTACATCAAGGGCTACATGCTGCCGCCGCAGCGAGGGCGGTCCGCGGGACTGACCAAGTTCTCGATCTGCCGCACCAGCGACATGTGCAAGTTCGGCATGAACATCGCCCGGCCCTGCGACGAAATCCACGTGGAACTGACGGGTGATCCCATCAATTACAGTTCCTATCAGATCGGCATAGGCGGGGTCTTCAAGGTCGATAGCGACCGGGGCCCCCAGCCGTATTATCTGATCGAAGCCGATTATATTTATCATTGACCTCGTTCCAACGCGGCCGATTTTGCCGTTTTCCCGGACGCGCGATTGGCGTAGAATTCCGGTGACGTTATACTAAGACGCGGAAGGAAGCTCGTTGGCCATGCCCCAATATGTTGTACGTTTCGGCGCGATGCGATTGCTGGGGATATTCTCGGCGTCCGGCACGGGCGTCTTTTGCCGTGACGTCCGGGTCATCGTTCGCACCGAGCGCGGCTTGGAGGCGGCCGTCGTGCTGGGAGAGGCCACCGAAACGGCCCGCGCCGCGTTGAAGGACCCGCCCGAGGGACACATCCTGCGGACAGTTACCGTCGAGGATGAACACGAGCTGGCGCGGATCGCCCAGCAAGCCGGCCGCGAGAGGGAAGTTTGCCAGGGCGTCATCGAGCGTCTGGGGCTGGAGATGTCGCTGGTGGAATTCGAGCGGATTTTCGGCGGTGAGCGGGTGGTGGTCTATTACCTGGCCGAGAGCCGCGTCGATTTCCGCGAGTTGGTCCGCTTGCTGGCCTCCGAGTTCCAGACGCGGGTCGAGATGCGGCAGATCGGCGTCCGGGACGAGGCCAAGTTGCTGGCCGACTTCGGCGATTGCGGCAAGGAGACCTGCTGCAACAGCCACCTTATCGAGATGCCGCCCGTCTCCATGCGGATGGCCAAGATGCAGCGGGCCACGCTCGATCCGACGAAGATTTCCGGTCGTTGCGGCCGGTTGAAGTGTTGCCTGCGCTACGAATTCGAATTGTACGAACAACGGGAATTGCCGCTGATGAAGTTGGACGACGGCCGGCTCGTCCCCGCGAGTATTCCTTCCGAAGCCGGCGACTCCGAGCCATGAGTGGATGCTACATGCTCGATTCTGCCATCGCAAAACTGCTGCAAGAAGACCGCCGCTACCCGCTGGAGGCCTACATCTTCGTTTTCGAGGCCCTGCACTATGCCCAGGAGGTGCTCAGCCTGGGAAGCGAGAGCCCCAGCGAGCCCAGCGGCGAGACGGAAGCGGAAGAGGCGGGTCCTCAGCGGCACGTCAGCGGCCAGGAGCTTTGCGAGGCCATCCGCCGTTTCGCCCTGGAGCAATACGGCTACATGGCCAAGCTCGTGCTGAGCAATTGGGGCATGCATGCCACGAGCGACTTCGGCGAGATCGTTTTCAACCTGATCCGCATCGGCCGGATGCGGAAGACACCGCAGGACCGCCGCGAAGATTTTGACAACGCGTACGACTTCGAACAGGCGTTCCGCCAGCAATTCCGCATCATGATGCCGGAATGAAGGTAAACCGCGGTCAATTGAATCAGATGACTAAAAAGTTACCCATCCGCATAAATTCCGATTGCCAGGCCAAGGGCGCCGCAGTGGCCGGGCCGCGCGGCACGCGCGCCAAGTGGCTGCTGATCGCGGCCATCGTCTTGCAAGTCGCGTGGATCGCTGCCCTGGCCGTGATGGCCGTGATGTCGATGATCGTTCGCTCGCGAACCTAGAAACCATCTTCTCCCTTCGACACTACCATCCGCCGTTATGAGCAAGGACCCGCTTCGATCGCACGAGATGTACTTCAACCGCGAGTTGAGCTGGCTGGAGTTCAACGACCGCGTGCTCCGCCAGGGCCTGGCCGACGACTTGCCGTTGTTGGAGCGCGTCAAGTTCCTGGCCATCGTCAGTTCCAACCTGGATGAGTTCTTTCTCGTCCGCGTGGCCGGCCTGATGAGCGCGCGGGCCGAGAGCGTCCGCCGCCGCGATCCGGCCGGCATGGCGCCCGCGGCGCAACTGAAGGCCGTCGGCGAGCGCGTCCACCGCATGGTCCGCGAGCAATGCGAAGGCCTGGCCGCGGCGCTGGCGCAACTCGCGTCCGCCGGCATCACGACCCTTGTCGCCGCCCAGTGGAGCAATCCTCAGCGGCTGTTCCTGCAAACGTACTTCAGCAAGGAAGTGCTGCCCGTGCTCACGCCCCTGGCCGTGCAGGATTTGCACCCCGCGCCGCGTTTGCCGGGGCTGCAATGGCACCTGGCCGTGCTGCTGAAGAATGCCGCCGGCGCGGAGAAGATCGCGGTGACGCCCGTGCCGCAGCAGATTCCGCGTTGGGTGCGGCTGCCGGGCGAAGAAGTCGTGTTGGCGCGGCTGGAAGAAGTCATGGCGGCCAACGTGGGCACGCTTTTTCCCGGCACGGAGATCCTGGCCACGGCGCTGTTCCGCATCACCCGCGACGCCGACGTTGCCATCGAACGCGACGAGACCGACGATCTGCTCGAAGCGATCGAAGAAGCGGTGCTCACGCGGCAGCGGCGCCCGCCGGTCCGCTTGCAGGTCACGCCCGGCATGGATGCCCGCATCCGCGCCTGGCTCGACGCCCAGGTGAAGCTCCAGCCGGAGGAAGTCTACGAAATGGACTCGATCCTCGATGCGGCGGCCTTGATGGAGTTGGCGAACTGGCCCGGTTTCGAGCGCTTGAAGAATGTGGAATGGCCGCCGCAGCCGCCCCGCGACCTGCTGGGCTGCGACGATCTGTTCGAGGCCGTGACGGACCACGACGTGCTCCTGTTCCATCCCTACGAGACCTTCGATCCGGTGGTGCGGCTCGTCGAGCAAGCGGCCGAGGATCCGAGCGTGCTGGCCATCAAGCAGACGCTCTACCGCACCAGCGGCAACTCGCCCATCGTCCGCGCCCTGGGCCGCGCCGCGCAGAACGGCAAGGAAGTGACCGTGCTGGTGGAGCTTCGCGCCCGCTTCGACGAGGCCCGCAATATCACCTGGGCCCGCCGTCTGGAGGACCTTGGCGCCCACGTAATCTACGGCATCGCCGGCTACAAGACCCACGCCAAGGCGCTGCTGGTCGTCCGCCGCCAGGGCAACCGCATCCAGCGCTACGTCCACCTGGCCACCGGCAACTACAACGACCGCACCGCCCGGCTCTACAGCGACCTGGGGCTGATGACCTGCGACCGCGACATTGCCAACGACGTGGCCGCCTTCTTCAACCTGCTCACGGGCTTCTCCGAGACCGTCGGCTGGTCGAAGCTGGTCATCGCCCCCACCGGGTTGCAACGCAAGTTCGTCGACCTGATCGAGCGCGAAATGCAGGTCTCCACTCCCGACCGGCCGGGCCTGATCATGGCCAAGGTGAATTCGCTGGAGGATCCCGTAATCTGCCAGGCGCTCTATCGGGCCGGCCAGGCGGGCGTGAAGATCATGCTCAACGTGCGCGGCATCTGCGTGCTGCGCCCGGGCGTCGAAGGCGTCTCCGAGAACATCGAAGTCCGCTCGATCGTCGATCGCTACCTGGAGCACGCCCGCGTGTTCTATTTCCGCAACGGGGGTAACGAGGAGGTCTACCTGGCCAGCGCCGACTGGATGCGGCGGAACCTCTTGAAGCGGCTGGAGATCATGTTCCCCATTCTCGACGCGAACTTCAAGAAGCGGTTGATCGACATACTCAATACTTACTTCGCCGACAACGTCAAAGCCCGGCGGCTGTTGAGCGACGGGACTTACGCCCTGGTCGAGCGCGCCGGACCGCGGGTCCGCGCCCAGGCCAAGTTCCACAAGGACGCGGTAGACGCGGTGCATCTGGCCGAGCAGACCGGCTTACAGTTCCGGCCGCTGAAGAACCCCAAAGAATAGGGAGAAAGGTTTTGGCACTTCCGGGTATAGGTGCGAAGGCGAGCCGGAAGCGTTAGCTTCCGGGCTTCCCGGAGACTAACGTCTCCGGCTCGCCACACGCGGGACACCACGCTCATTGCCAAGAGCTGATTTACGCCAGTCCATGCCGCCGGGCCAACTCGAAGAACCTCTCCATTCCCGCACGCTGCCGCGGGCCGAGATGGAATTCGAGGTTGTCGCAAAGATAGCTTATGCAAACGCTCTCAGGCAGCCCGACCTCGGGCGCGGCTAGCCGCGCGATCTCCGCCAGTCGCCTTACGCCCTCGTCCCGCGCGGCGGCCAGGGCGCTATCGATCCGCGCGGCGGCCACGTGTGGCCGCGCGGCCCAAAGCGCAAAGACGAAGGGGAGTTTCGTCCAGCGCGACCACTCTTCGCCCAGGTCCCAGACGAAGGCCAGGTCCTCTGCCGGGTCGAGCATGCCGCGATCGCCGATCACTACCACGGCGTCGGCCCGGCAGGCGGTCGGCGCGGTTTCCAGCGGCAGCGGCAGCAATTGCGGACGCAGCCCGAAGCGTTCACCAAGCAGGATTCGGGCCAAGGCCGCGCTGGTCCGCGAGCCTTCGTCCAAGGCCAACGTCTCGATCCGCTGGACCGGCACGCGGCCGTAGAGTTTGACGCTCAACACGGGGCCGTCGCAGGCGATGACCGCGTCCGAGGCGATCCGCAGCCCCGGCTGCCGCAGGTACTCGATGGAAGGCACCAGGGCCGCGTCGAACCGCCCGCCGGCCAGCCCGTCGGCCAGGCGGCTGGGAAAATCAATGTTGATCTCCGCTTCGGGCAAATGCCGCGGCAGGGTCTCGACCAGCGGCCGGGCGTTCAAGTACGTGACACCCCCGATGCGGATGGAAGGACCCGTGCTGGGAGGAATCGCCTTGTCCATCGTCCATCACCCGCTGATTACCACGATCGCCATGTCGGCGTTGAGATTCGGGTCGTCGTAGACTTTACAGCCAGCCTCGGTGTCCAGGGCGATTTGCTGGTGGATTTTGATGCGATTGTCGCGGCAGAAGTCGGCGAAGTCGGCGATCGAGAGGAAGCGGACGTTGGGCGAGTTGTACCAGTGATAGCCCAGCAGCGATCCGGCCCGCGGCGCGCGGCCCTCTTCATAAAGGTGCTTGCGGAGCTTCCAGTAACCGATGTTGGGAAAGCTGATGATCCCCCGCCGGCCGACGCGCAGGATCTCCTTGAGCACGCCCGCGACGTCCATCACCGCCTGCAACGTTTGCGAGAGTACGACGAAATCGAACTGCCCTTCAGCGAAGGCCGAAAGACCGTGATCGAGGTCGGCCTGCACTACGTCGAGCCCACGGTGGACGCAGGCCACAATCGCCTTTTCGTCCAGTTCGATGCCAATGATCTCATGGCAACCGTGGCGCCGCAGCCGGGCCAACAACCCGCCGTTGCCGCAGCCGAGGTCCAGCACGCTGGCGCCGGGCGGAATCAGCTCGACAATCGAGTCGTAATCCAAACGGCGGCGATGGAAGATGCTTGTCGGATCCTGGCAACTCAATTCGTCCAGCGCCGCATCGTCCGCGGCGTCGTCCGCCGGCGCGGCGCCGTCGAGATTCGCCAGGAAGGCCCGCATCATCTCGCCGTAGATCGGCAACTCGTCGGCCAGCAGGAAGGCGTCGTGTCCACAATTGCTCTTCACGTTGCAGTAGCTCACCGGCTTGCCCTCGGCGATCAGGGCGTTGACCATCTTTTCCGACTGGAACGGCGGGAAGAGCCAATCGGTCGAAAAGCTCATCAGCAGCCAGCGGCAGCGCGACGTGGCCAACGCGCGGCGAAGCTCCTCGTGGGCGTCGCCCATGTCGAACAGGTCGATGGCCATCGTCAGCGCCAGATAGCTGTTGGCGTCGAATCGCTCGACGAACTTGTCGCCCTGGTAGGCCAGGTACGAGCCGACGGAGAAACGGGTCTCGAACTGCGTCTGTATCTCGCGGGGCTGCAGGCGATGGGCGTCGAACTTCTCGATCATCGCCTCGCGGGAGAGATAGGTGATGTGCCCCAGCATCCGCGCGATGGAGAGGCCGACCGTCGGTCCCGGCCCGCTGCCGTAATACTGGCCGTCCTGGTAGGCCGGATCGCGGAGGATGGCGTTGCGGCCGACGACATCGAAGGCCATGGCCTGACTGGTCAGCCGCGGCGAGGTGGCCAGGGCGATGGTGCCGGCGACGTGCTCCGGGAACTGCGTGGCCCAGGTCAAAGCGAGTTGCCCGCCCAGCGATCCGCCCACCACGGCCCGTAACCGCGTGATGCCCAGGTGCTCGACCAGCAGCTTCTGCACCCGCACCATGTCCAGCACGGTGATCCGCGGAAAGTCGGCCGCATAGGGCCGGCCCGTTTCGGGATTGATGCTGTTCGGTCCGGTCGTGCCGCGGCAGCCGCCCAACAGATTGGGGCAGATGACGAAGTAGCGGTTGGTGTCGATCGCCTTGCCCGGCCCGATGACGAGTTCCCACCAGCCGGGCGAATCGTTCTCGTCATGCCGGGCGACATGCGAGTCGCCGGAGAGGGCATGACAGATCATCACCGCGTTGTCGGCCGCGGGGCTCAGCGTGCCGTAGGTCTCATAGGCCACCCGAATGCCGGGCAGGCAGTCCCCTCCCTCCAGGGCGAGCGGTTCCTGGAAGGTAACGTACTGGGCATATTTCAGCGGCACGGCCGAGCGGACGCTGTCGCTACTGTCGAAAACGGTGCTGTCGGAAGCCATGCTTCTTAGTGTATCATATTGGCGAAGGAGGTCCACATGCTATCGTATACCGAACACTTGACGATGAACGTCCCCAAACGCATGGGGTTTGTGAACATCACGCCGCAGGTTGAGGCGGCGGTGAAAAAGAGCGGGGTGAAGGAGGGTCTGGTCCTCTGCAACGCCATGCACATCACCGCGTCGGTCTTCATCAACGACAACGAATCGGGCCTGCACCAGGATTACGAACGCTGGCTGGAGGAACTTGCCCCTTTCGATCCGTCGCCCGAGCGCTATCGCCACAACCGCACTGGCGAGGACAACGCCGACGCCCACATGAAGCGGCAGATCATGGGCCGCGAGGTCGTCGTGGCCATCACGGCCGGCCGGCTGGACTTCGGCCCCTGGGAACAGATCTTCTACGGCGAGTTCGACGGCCGGCGGGCCAAACGCGTGTTGATCAAGGTGATCGGCGAGTAAAAGTAGCAGGCACGGGGTACCCGCTTTCGGGTCGGGTGCCGTCCGCTCGAAGCTTCTCTTGTCAACTCGCCTGCGGACGACGATCCGGGGCGGACGGCACCCGGAGGGTGCCTGCTACCTTACAGCGCGCGGCGGATCCGCCGCACGGGCTTGCCGAAGACGGGCAACGCGGCCGGCTTGGGCGGCTCCACGAAGTCGTCCTCCGGATATCCGGGCCCTTCGCCCAGCACGATGCCCTCGTCCGGACGCACGTCGCCGAAGGCCTGAAAACCGGGGATCTCGTCGCGATGCAGCAAGCGATTGATGCGGATCTCGATCCGCGTCAGCTCGCCGCCTTCCTCGGGCGTGACGAAGGTATATGCCACGCCCTCGCGGCCCATGCGGCCCGTGCGGCCGACGCGATGCACGTAGTCGTCGCAGAACTGCGGAATGTCGAAGTTGATGATGTGCGAGATGCCGGTGACGTCGATACCGCGGCCCACCACGTCCGTGGCCACCAGCCAGCGAATCTTGCCTTCGCGAAAGCCCTTCATCACGCGGTCGCGTGACGACTGCTGTAGGTCGCCGTGGATGGTATCGACGTGTGGGAACTTCCGGGCCAGTCGCATATGGACCTTCTCGGTGCCCCGCTTCGTGCGGCAGAAAATGATCGCCTGCGCGGGGTCCTCGCGCTCCAGCAGCTTGACCAGCAGGTCGAACTTCCGCTCCGGTTCGACCGTGAAGTAGAACTGCTCGATGGTTTCCACGGCCAGATTCTTGGGCGAGAAGTCCAGCACTTCCGGCTCGCGCATGTAGCGTTCGGCCAGCCGCTTGACCGGCGGGGCCAGCGTGGCGCTCAAGAGCAGTGTCTGCCGCGATTCCGGGCAGCGGCGGAGGATTTTTTCAATGTCGGGCCGGAAGCCGATGTCCAGCATGCGGTCGGCCTCGTCGAGCACCACCACCCGCAGACCGCTCCAGGTGAGCGCGCCGCGGCTCATCAGGTCCAGTACGCGGCCCGGCGTGCCCACGATGAACGAGGCCCCGTAGGCGACCTGCTCGATCTGCTTGCGGATCGGCTTGCCGCCGTAGACGGCCACGATGGAAACGTTGCGGCCCAGGGCCAACTTTTCGCACTCGTCGCGGACCTGCACGGCCAACTCGCGGGTAGGCACCATGACCAGGGCCTGCGGCGGAGTGCCGCGCTGCTGCGGCTGGAGCATCTCCAGAATGGGAATGGCGAAGGCGGCCGTCTTGCCCGTGCCCGTCTGCGCCTGGCCCATGACGTCCTTGCCTGCCAGCGCGCGGGGGATGAACCCCTCTTGTACCGGAGTCGGCTTCTCGTAGCAGGCGGCGGCCAGGGCGTCGAGCATCACAGGGCTGAGTCCCAGTGCGGCGAACTCGGGGCTATGCGCCGCCTGGCCGCGCGGCGCGTGCGTCCGCGGCCGCTCGGCCACCGGCTTCTTCTCCGGTAGCTTCTCGGGCAACTTCTCGGGGGTCTTTTCACGGACCGGTTCTTCGCGCAGTTCCGGTTCGCGGGGAGGCTGTGCAGGACTTGGCCTCGTCTGCTCCGTTTGTGGCCGGGCCGTCTGAGGCTTCGCCGCCGCTTGCGGCTTCGCCGTCTGAAGTTTTGCCGTCGCTTGCGGTTTTGCTGCCTGGGGCTTAGCACTCGCTTGCGGTCTTGCCGGGCGCTTCGCGGGCGCGGGGCGCGCGGCTTGCGGTCTAGCCGCTTGCGGCTTCGCCGCCGCGGGAGGTTTTGCGACCGCTTGCGGCTTCGCCGGAACGGTCTTCGCAACCGCCGGTTTGGCGATCCTAGCCGGTTTCCGCGGGACATCCCCGCTCGCTGGCGATGCCTCGTGGTCGAACCGCATGCCGTAGGTGGGAAGCGTCAGATCGTCGTCCGAATCGAGGTCCGGCTCCGCGACCAAGCTGCGCTCGGTGCCGGCCGCCGGCCGCGGCGCCGGCCGGGTACCCGCGCGCGGGTGGCGGCCCCTTCGCTGGGGCGTCGCGGGACGCTGGGCCGCACCGGACTGGTGCTGCGGTCTTTCGGGTCGGTTCTCTTGCGGATGGATGCTCATGTGTCTCTTGTTTCGTTGTGTTGTTTTGTGGGGGGCGACGGGGTACCCGCTTGCGCGCCGTGGGCCTCTTCGAGCCACTGCTGAAGCATCTGGAACTGCATCGCGAAACTGTGCTCGTCCACGCCCAGCGGGCTCTTGAAGAAACTCGCCAGAAACTTGAGCAGTCCTGTCTGCCCGCGGCGATGGGCCAACTCGCTGAAGCGAATCAGGTCGATCACCAACGGAGCGGCCAGCACGGAATCGCAGCCTTGCCAGATGAACTGGAACGTCATGGGCGTTCCCAGAAACCCGGTGAAGTGGATGTGGTCCCAGGCGGTTTTCCAGTCGCCCAGGCTTTCGATGAATTCGATCGAGATGTGGGTCTGCGGCTTGTAGCCCAGGATTTCGCCCAGGAGGCGGTCCTTGCTTTCGAGCTTGGACCGTTTGTTGGCCGGGTCGTCAAGGACGCGGCCGTCCATATTGCCGAAGATGTTGTGGCTGACCCAACTCATCACGCGCAGGTTGCGCGCGGCGAACATGGGGGCCAAGACGCTCTTCAAAAGGGTTTCGCCCGTCTTGCCGTCGCAGCCGGTATGGCAGCCGCCGCGGCGCCGGGCCAGATCGTCGATGGCGGCCGGAGCGGCCCCCAATGACGGCGTGAAGTTGATGTAGACGCCGCCCAAGTCCAAGGCGGCGATGGCATATAACGAACTGGCCGGCAGCGGACAGTTCGCAGAAGCGAGGAGCCGTTCCAACTCGGGCCAGGTGGCCGGCAGAACGGCGCTCGTAGCACCGGCTTCAGCCGGAATCCGCCTAAAGCCGGTACTGCAAGCGCTGGGCGGCTCGGTGGAAGCCACATTGACCACGACCAGTCTATCGACCTTCTCGGTCGCCACGAACTGCCGCAGATCGTTCTTCAGGCGGTCAATGGTCGCTTGCGGCGTTTCCTCGCGGGGCACTTCCAGATCGGCCAGCGCGGCGATCGTCGGACCGGAATTCCAGATCGTGCCGGGACGGACGCGGGCTTCGATCCGCGCAAACTCGTCCTGGCACTGGTCGATCGTCTCGCGGCTGGCCGCGCGCATTTCGCTATGGACGCGATAGGCCTCGCGGCACAGCGGCAGGCCGCGGATTTCGTGGCCGCCGATCACAATCTCGTCCCACGCGGCCAGATCCAGCCCGGCGAATTCCGGAAGCTGGCTCACCAAACCCGTCGGCGAAGTGAGGCCTTTGTTCAGCGCAATCAATCCGACGATCGTCGTTGTGGCGACACCGCCTTTGCATCCGATCAGCCAAACGCCGATCCGCCGCTTTTCCGTCATGCAGAACCAACCTCCGTGGGCAGGGAGCGGGGAGCAGGGAGCAACCGCATTTGTTTCTCCCTGCTCCCTGCTCCCGGCTCCCTGTTTCACTCGCCACCGGTCATTTGTTTGGGGGCCTTGTTTTTGAGTCCCTCGCCATCCTTCTTTTCCCCCGCAACGGCCGGCTTGCGGTTGCGCCCGGCCGAAAGGACCTGCCGCAACAGCGCGGAGAGGTCTTCATAAGGGCGATCGGAGGGAGGACCATCGCTGTATTGGAGAATCGACTGCTGGATCTTCCGCGGCAGCGAGAGCAACGTGGAAGAGACCGTGCCGAACTCGCCACCCGTGAGCACGACGCCCCGGCGGCCTTCGCTGTCGGCCTTGCGGGAGAAGGCCCGGCTGGCCACGGCCAGAAACGTCACCGCCGAGTCCAGGGTGTGCAAGGTCAACATGCGGCGGATGAACTCGTGGCGGTCGTCGCGAACGTCGTTGAGGTTGCCGGAACCGAGCGTGTGCAACCCCGGTTCGAGTTCGACCACCTCGACGCGCGATCCGCCATAGATCACGGCCGCGTACTTGCCGTCGGCACAGAGATAATTCGCGCCCGCATACCGGCCGCTGGACAATTCCTTGCTGGCCAAGGCGGTCGCTTCGCGGGCGTTGCGCGATTCGAGCAGGTCGCGGCAGAGCAAGCCGCGCGAGCGCGGCTCCAGCGGCGGCCGGACCCGCGCACGGTTCGTCACCGTGATGAGCAATCCGAATTGATTCACGCCCAGCCAGGTTCCCCCGGCCTGTTTGTCCGTGCCGCAGACGACGCGCGGCGTGCCGGACTGGATCTTGGGGAACTGCGTGGGGCGCAAATAGTTCTCCTCACGATTCGCCGCGAGGAGAATCGGAGCGTTCTTCGCAACCCGATACAAGATGGCCAACATACACATTTTTTCCGTCACTTGGACCAAGCTATTGAGCTTCAGCAAAAGAATGCAACGAGGCCGACCAACGGGAGGCCGGATTACGCAAATAAACGTCGAAGTCGCGTTGCCTTACGATTCTGTAGATCAATAAACATACAAGTCTAACAAATGGAACGCCCGTTGCATATTCCCCCAAAGGGGTGGATTTGAAAGATTTCCTTGCCGGCTTTCTTCCCGTTGCCACCCCCGCCGCGTATCCTATAAACATGTCTACCGGCGACCTGACCCATCTGGAACTTCTGGCCGAAATCGATGCCCTGGCGCGGCGGCTGGAAAGATGGTCGCAATCGGCCCCCGACTGGCGTCCGGCGGAGACCTGCCGGGCGATCATCGAGCGGCTCGCAGGGCGGCTTGCCGGGCTGCGGATTCGCTTGGAATCGCCGCTGGTTGTAGCCACTTTGGGTGGAACTGGGACTGGCAAGAGCTCGCTCATCA
>Ga0302320_10013868_pt1 | contig 16742 bp, 18 predicted proteins | sample Bog_T0_3_FD_202130 | JGI IMG/M metagenome (GOLD analysis project Ga0302320, IMG submission 202130) | Peat permafrost microbial communities from Stordalen Mire near Abisko, Sweden - Bog_T0_3 | ecosystem: Environmental > Terrestrial > Soil > Wetlands > Peat | place: Sweden: Abisko, Stordalen Mire... | reverse complement strand
CGAATGGCGACTGGATTGTCTTCGATCCCGGCTGGGGCAATGCGTTTGACTTGGGTACCAGTAACCCTGATTCTGGATTGTTGAGTTCGCTCAATGGACACCTCATTGGGTTCAGGTCTAACAGTGGTGTCGATCGGGTGTTCACGGTCACCGGCGTCGAAACATATCAGCTCAACCTCCCGTCAAACGGAAGTCTGAGTGAAGTAGTTCATTCGCCTGTCGAACTCCTCGTGACGGACCCGAATGGCAGCAGAGTCGGCTACGATCCAATCGCCGATACAAACGTATTCGAAATCCCCGGTGCCAGCTACAGCAGGGATTTTCCGATCCTTGATGCTGACTCGAATCTTGGTGGCGCAGGTGATGTAAGCGGAATAAAGATAGTGAGCGTGCCCGCCACATTAGGCGGTTACTACAGCACGGCTTTAATCGGCACCGCTTCAGGAAGTTACACATTCGACTCGAGCATTGTCTCTGGAAATAGCGAGATAGACCAGACCACGACAGGAACAACGGATGTCGGTGTCATTACAACTAATTCGGTATTCGTAATCGCACCACCTGTCATTACATCTGGTTCTGTTGCCGGCGGCATGTTTAACCTGTCGTTTACTGCTCAAACAAACATCTCATACACCATCCAAGGGATCAATTCTCTCTTGGGCACGAGCTGGACGTCGCTTACGACGGTAACAGCTACAAGCACGAACGCGACCGCAAGCGTTCCAATGTCTGATCCCAACATGATGTTCTATCGCGTCGTGTCGCAATAAGTATTGTTTCTAAAACACAACCCGCTGGTCTTTTTTGACTAGCGGGCTTTTTTTCTTTTCCAGGAGACCCCGCAGGAACTGCGGGGAGGAGGTCATTTATTACGGATTCAATTACGCTACAACCCGAGTTGTTTCAGAGGAATGGGGTCACTTACATCAACTTCATAAATAGTGCCGGAATACCCAAGTACTATCATGTATAGATTGTCACCATCTGTTTTTAAGTAGCTCCAATTGCTTGAAAAAGTTCCGTCATCAGCGACACCATCTATTGTTGTAGTAGATATATCAATACTTTCGTATGACCATCCATCTCTTGTTAAGATAGAATCATAATAGCTCCTGAATTGATTAAGTATTACTGAAGTGTTCGTTCCACTTTGGGCTGTCCATCGTTTTGCCGGAACTGGCGAGAAATCTCCACTAAAGCTTTTCGGCATGGAAAGAGAAGTAGCAAGGTTTATAGTATATTGAGAATAGGCTGTTGATGGATCAGATGAAAAGACTATATTTTGCGGTTGAGAGATATCAAGATTCCAGTTCATAAACGGAGGAAGGGTGGGGATTGAAACCGTAGATACTCCCGTAGAGGTTGACTGTGTATTTGTTTGACTCGGTCCCATATTTACTGGTGCACTAATGACTGGTTGGTTGGTAAATGTTTTAATCATTTGTTCATACACTGGTCTATACTCATCGCTACCATTCAGGTACAGACAGTATGTGTATTTACCGCTTTTATCAGTACTTAAATTAGCGATTCCGGCACAAGTTGTCGTGGATGTTTTACTTGTTTCATGTATGAATAAATCGATTTGCTCCGGCCCTGAATAATCGGAATCATTAAGAGCTGCTACACTACAGATGTTTGCGTTAATACAGAATATTGTAGTTGAGGAATTATACATAGCATGAGATATAACCCATGTAGGAGGATACTTAATTGAAATACCACTGGGATCTCTGTATGTTTGCCAGCCGGTTGTATCAAAAGAAAGCGCGGGAATCGTTGATGTGGCAGCAGGATTTGAGAGAGTACTGCTCGCTATTAGATTGGTAGAAGAAGATACCACAACTGGTTGAAGTGATTGAGAATGAAAACCAAAAAATGAACCTAGGGCCAGAAATATGGAAAGAAAAAATGTTTTCATGATAAGAAGGATTATACACCATCATCGTGCGCACTATATAAAGTACTTGGGGATAATTATTGTTGTATGTCGTACACCACCATGTTATGCGACATCGGAATCCTTATAGTTAAGAGGGAAGGACTTTATGTGTCAAGCCGCGCAATCTATCCTATGTCGCACAATATAGATTGTTGGTAGGGTGGCAGATTGGCTCTTGGGTGACATTCAATCTACCTATGCATGTATGATTATCTTCGAAATAGCGGACTTAATTCTCTTTTCATAGCTCGAATCGAGTTTCTCAATCTCGGCATAATACTCATCCCAAATCTTGTTTCGAGCATCATAATCTGTCCGATCAACTGTCGCTAATTTTTCGTCTAAAACCTTATCAAGCGAGTCTTCTTGAGACTTTATTTCCTTATCGAGCTCTACTGATATTGATTCGAAATCTGCGGTGGCTTTTTCATACTTATCTCCATAGGTATTTATTTTCTCGATCAAAAAATCTTCAAAAACACCCTGTACATCTGGCACAGATACACCCTTACTTAACGCTTCAACCAACCGACGTTTTTTGTCCGTTTCGATGAAAGAAATATCTATATAATTAGCTAGTTGTTCTTTAGTCATAGAATTATGTTACGGCTTCCGCAAACGCATTTGCACCGCTCAAAGTCGTTCGTACAGTGTTAAACAAAAATTTACCTCCTTTTGTAAGAGTCTTTGCGGCGTATTTGGTTCCTTCCCAACCAACTCTCGCGGCGCCGGCGATACTTGGATCTCTGGCGAATCTATACCCAGACCCTACAAAATCTCCGAGGGGTTTACCAAAGACGGTCTTTAATGTCTCGATGCCGCTTTTCTTGAAGCTTTCCATTGAATTATCGAATTTCATTTTTGATTCAAAACGGCGCTCATGTTTTTCGAACATATCATGTTCAAGCAGTGCTTGGCCTATATCCCCTCCCAAGTCTGGATCAAGAAGAGCTGACATGATATCAGGATTATTGGCTACTTTGGGATCATTGCGGAATTTTTCCAACAAAGCGTCAAAGTTTTTTACACCTTCGGCTGAATCCCTTAGTACAGCTTGTTTCGGCTTCTTTTTGTAATTTTGCTGATAATATTGCTCGACTGCCTGTTGATCTTTGGGTGTCGTGTTCACAAATTGTTTTGGTTGAGTCAATGCCCTTTGTTTAGCAGTTTTCTTTAACATATCTATGCCTGCACCACCGGTAAGTTCTCGGAGCGCGGCCTCGAACGATTTCATGCCTCCAGATCCTCGTTCAAATGCTTTGCGCGAGCCCACCTCGTCTTTGGCGTATTGAAGGTACTCCATAAAAACCCTTTTTCGAGCTTGATCGGGTGGTATATTGTATTTTTGGGCGTAAGCTTGAATCTTCTCCTGAAATTGAGAACCCTCGTCCGTCCCAATCATTTTTTTGCCCAAATCCTTTATGGCTTCAAAAGACTTACTCATGCAATGAATTATAGCTATTATTAAGATATTGACAACACACAATCTATCTATATAAAAACTAAGCGAGTAGTTGTGAGCTACTCGCAAATGCGTGGTTAAGGTTTTTGTTTTTTCTTCTTTTGGCTGCACGATACTGCAAGGCCATGGAAGATGTCCGCGAGGATCTTGAATATGTGCATTAGAATCCACCGCACGATACTTGTGAGCTGTTTGAACTCCCAAGCGACTATTTTGTTTGCTTTATCCGTTTTGCCTCCGCCAACGATCAAGCCTATTCCATACGACATGACCATGATGACCAAGACGAAGCTGATAAGCTGCGCAAAGAACTGACCAAATGTAGCATTCATCTGCTATAGTGTATAGCATATATTTATTTTAAAGTCAAGGGGTCGTAATGGTTCAATGCTTTCTGTCACTTCTCATCCGTTGCCGCACAAGTATATTTGTTGCTTGTGCGGTATGAACCTATGGCGTGCTGCTGGCTACTATCGGCAGTTGATTTCCGGTGGTATTCGGAATCGGCATCTGGCCGTTCTTTATATTCACGAGATTGTTGAGAGCCGGCGTCCAGATGTCATTGACAAAGATGTTCCAGAGAAATGCGGCAGGAGCTTTGAGGTAATCGTTCCATATACCGACTGCTCCGGTCCAAATGTACGATATGTTGTCCTGCGTGGTCGGATTTTGCACGGCAGAGCGGACGCTGATGCCGTAATAGCCGAGAACGATGAGGGCGATGAGCAAGAGTATGAGGAACTGGATCAAACCGCGATTGCTTTTCATGTTAGTCATTATAGCTCCATTTGGTCTTTTGCGCGGGAAAAGTTATTCACAGGAAGCTTTAGGCCTTTCCAAGGGCATTATACGCGTCATGGAGGCGTTTCAAGCATTCTTCTTTGCCGAGGATCGAGGCGGAAATGAACGGATCAGGCGACTTGTCGCGCCCGGTCAAGGCGAATCTCATCGGCCAGAGGACGTTGCCTTTGCCAGATTTTTCGGCGTACGGCCAGACGGCATTCTTGACCTCATCGGCAGAAAAACCTTTGGTCGGCGTCAATAAAGAGATTATTTTTTCAAGATGAAGGGAAGCCGCGGCGGACGTATCCCCTTTCCATAACAATTTTTTTGCGTCGTACGGCAACAGGTCGGTCACAAAACCCAACTCCCCTTCCCTCTCGAACATGTCTTTGATTTCACCGAAAGTATGCGCACGATTGCGAAGAACAGGCAACGCTTTTTCCAACACTTCTCCTCGTCGGACAAATTTTTTAGCCGAGGCCAAGTATTCGTCATCGCTCAATTTCGCCATGTACTGTTTGTTCATCCATTTGAGCTTTTCCTCGTCGAACGATCCGCCTGCTCTCTGGACCTTTGTCAGGTCAAAAGCGCCGATGATCTCGTCCTTGGCCATGATCTCTCTGTCGCCGCCCGGATTCCAACCGATGAGGACGAGAAAATTAAAGAATGCTTCCGGAAGGTATCCATCGTTGCGGTATTCGAGGATGTCCTTTGCGCCATCGCGCTTGCCGAGCTTTTTGGTGCGATCGTCGCGGAGGATCGGCGGAAGAGTGGCGAATGAGGGCGCTTTCCAGCCCAATGCTTCGTAGAGGCTCAAGAATTTTGGCGTGCTCGATATGAATTCGTCGCCCCGCAGGACGTGCGTCACGCCCATAGCCTCGTCGTCTACGATATGAGCGAAATTGTACGTCGGATAGCCGTCGCTTTTGAGCAAGATGAAATCATCGAGCGCTTCTTCGCCTGCCTCTAGGTCGCCGCGAACGATATCGTGCCATTTGTATCGCTTGATCTCGGGGACTTTGAATCGGAGAGGTTTCGTGCCGTCCCATACCCCAAATTTTTCCGGACGATGGTCTCGAAAAAGGAACGGCTTCTTTGCCGCTTCGGCATCCGCGCGGAATTTCTCGACCTCCTCATTGCTATACGGATCAGGATATGCGAGGCCTTTATCGATGAGGATCTGTGCCGCTTTTTTGTACGTCGGCAGCCGTTCTGATTGTATGCAAGAGCCGAAAGGCCCCGGCTTGTCCGGACCAAAATCCCAATCAATGCCGACCCATGCCAAAGATTCCTGGATATGCTGTATCGAACCAGCGACTTCCCTCTCCTTGTCGGTATCTTCTATGCGGAGTATGAAAGTCCCCTTGTTTTTCCTTGCCCAAAGCCACGCAAAAAGCGCGGTGCGCACGCCGCCAATATGCATAAAGCCGGTTGGCGATGGGGCGAAACGGGTTACAACTTTGTTCATTGGACAAAGTATAACAAAAACCGACCCCAAAGTCATTTTGAGATCGATTTTTGAATTTAGCGCTTTCTCAACTATCCCTTTGTCTCCGGAACATTGGCGAGAGCGTGGAAGGTCTCGATGATGCTGGTGCCATGAGAATCCTTGATCAAGGAATCCTTTGTTATGTCGAATTGCTGGTTGCCGACAGAATCGGAATAAAGCGAAGCATAATAGAGTCCGCCATCGACGGTCGGAGAGGTCAGAGTGATCTTGCCGGGATTGATGCCAGCAGCAAAATATTGCGTGCCGATGACAGCGCCGGGGGTGCCTCCATTGTTTTTCTGGATGACGACAAAGCCAGGGCTAGCCAAACGAACGGACGAGATATACACGACGTTGCCGGGATATTGGTCAGTGACGACGACGCTATTCGCCTCGGTCGAAGCTGGAACGTTCGAAGTCGTCGTTCCCGTGTTTGCCGTGTTTTGCGAGGTCGAGGAGCTGTTGCTATTGCTGCTGAACAGCCAATACCCGAGACCTACGATGATGATTATGACGATTATCGTCACGACCCACTGCCACGGCTTGATGCCTGAATTTTCTGGTTGCATATTGTAAAAGTTAAGTTAAATGCTGGTAATTCGACTTGTTAAGGACAATACTTGCCATTATACCACGTTAGGATTCATGTTCAAGGGACAAGTCAAGTATGACCTCTGCTATCTTTGCTGCGGCATCCGGCTTTGCAAACGAGGCCGCATCCTGCGCCATGAGCTCCCGTATGCGCGGATTGGCCATGATCCTGTCAATTTCGGCCATAAGTATGTGGGAGGTAAGGTTGTTTTCCTCGATGACTATCGCGGCGCCGACCCGGGCATAATCAAAGGCGTTCTTTGTCTGGTCGTGGCTTATCGATTCCGGCAGCGGGATGATGATCGACGGCTTTTTCCACAGGGCTATCTCGAATATGCTCGATCCTGCGCGCGAGACGACTATATCCGCCGCTCCAGCCGACATGCGCATGGCGAGATCGTTCAAATAATCAAAGGGATGGTATCGATAGCCGTAAGGGTTGTCTTTGAGGGTGGCCTTGGCGGTTTCCTTTACATCCTCGAAATTCTTGCGTCCGGTTTGATGGATTATCTGATATTTTTTTACCATTTCCGGCAAAGCGTCCAATATCGTGTCGTTTATATAGCTCGCGCCCTGCGAGCCGCCGAGAATGAAGATGACCGGCGTCTTGTCCTCGAGGTTGAGGAATTCATGGGCACCGTTCGTCAAAGGCACGACCACTTCTTTTCTGACCGGGCTTCCGGTAAAAGCGACATCGGCTTTCTTTGAGGCTTTTTTAAAGTAATCGGCGGCGGATGGATACGAGACGGCTATGCGCTTTGCAAATTTTCCCGCCCAGGCGTTCACGCGGCCAGGCGAGCTGTCTGATTCGTGTATGACGACGGGTATGCGCAGGATCCGTGCCGCGAGGAGAGCCGGAAAACTGCCGTATCCGCCTTTGCCGAAAACGATGTCAGGATAGATGCTGTACATCTTTAGAAGAGCCACGAATATGCCGGCGGCAGTCTTCACAAGATCGGTTACGTTCAAGATAGAGAAATACCGGCGCATCTTGCCGGCTGGCACGTATACGAATTCGATCTCGTGGTCAAAGAGAGCGCGAGGGTTGTAGCGCGATGGCGCCATGAAGTAAAGCTTTGGTTTTAGGAGCCGCTTTTCGGCCACCTTGTCCTCGATGGCTTCGGCCACCGCGATGATCGGATAGAAATGTCCGCCCGTAGCGCCGCCGGTGAATAGGATTTTCATATAGAAAAAAGTATACCATTCTTGCCATTCTTGCGAAAGCGCGGATTCCTGGGAATCACCGACCAAGAAGCCTTTTCAAGATGATCAGGGTTTCTTTTATTTCTCTGTTCTTCGTCCATCTGCCAAAGGAGAACCTGATTGACGATTTTGAATCAGCGCCGATGGCTCGTAGAACATACGATTCGTCTTCGTCGCGGAGACATGCGCTCTTTGTGGAGACGGCTATTCCCTTTGCATCGAGCCGCAGAACGAGCATTTCGGCGTCGACATTTAAAAGGGTGATGTTTGAGATATGCGGCATACGCGGTGTATTGACACCGTTAACGATGGCATCCGGCCAGGTTTTCATGACTTCCTTTTCAAAATGATCGCGGAGGTCACCGACGCGCTGGTTTTCTTTTTCCATATCTCGAAAGTTGACAGCTTTCTTGTCATCTTTTGCAAGCCCCGGTTTTTTGATAAGTTCTAACGCTCTTGCAAACCCCACAATGCCGGGAATATTTTCCGTGCCGGAGCGCAATCCGCTTTCTTGGCCGCCGCCATAGATGATCGGTTCGATCGGCGTCGCTCTTTTTACATAAAGAGCTCCGATGCCACGCGGACCGCATGCCTTGCTCGCATCGAGCGTCAAGAGGTCGATGCCGAGCTTTTCGACGTTTAAATCTTGATACAGAACAACTTGGCATGCGTCGGTATGGAAAAGTGGGTACTTGGAACCATTCTTTTTCCTTGCATCCCTCACAATCTTTGCGATCTCTCGTACCGGCTGTATGGTTCCTATCTCATTATTCGCGGTCATGATCGAGACGAGAAACGTCTCCGGCTTTATGGCTTTCTTTAACTGTTCAAGGGAAACAAGGCCGTTTTTATCGACCCCGAGCCGCGTCACTTCAACCCCGTGCTTTTCGAGCATGCTCGCTGTTTCGATGATAGAAGAATGCTCGACGACGGAAATGATGAGATGCGGCCGCGGACTTGCTTTGCCGGCATTTTGGAAAGCTCGATAAGCCGCACGGCCAGCTCCTTCGAGAGCAAGCGAATTAGCCTCTGTTCCACCGCTCGTAAAGACGATCTCGTCCGCATGAGCATTCAAGAATTCTGCCACGTTTTTTCGCGCGCCTTCCATGGCCATTTTTGCCTTGACACCAAGTGCATGGATCGATGATGGATTCAATGGTTCCCTGTTCCACTTGTCCATTTCCTTTCGGACTTTTGGATCGATCGGCGTTATGGAGGCGTAATCGAGATAAATCATTTTCATGCATCAAATATAGCTCAATTATTCACAAGTTCAAACTTTTCCTTGAAAACTCGTGCTATAATCGACCATATGAATCTTTCTTTCGACACGACCACTATCTCGTTCATAGTCTTGGCAGCCATAATACTCGCCTTGACCGGATACATAGTCTACCTGGATATGAAGCTCAAGAAATTCCTGGCGGATCGCAATGCCACGTCGATCGGCGATTCTATCGTCAGTCTGGCCGGTCGCGCAGACACGCTCGAAAAATTCCGCGCGAATCTCGAGGAATATCTGGTCAGTGTCGAAGGGCGCCTCCAAAAGAGCGTCCAGGCCGTGCATACCGTACGCTTTAATCCGTTCCGCGCAGCTGGTGGCGGAGGCAATCAGAGCTTCGCCACGGCGTTTTTGAACGAGTCTGGCGACGGCGTCGTCATCTCGTCGCTCTATTCGCGCGACAATGTCAGTATTTTTGGCAAGCCGGTCAAAAATCATGCTTCGGAGTACGAGCTTTCTGACGAAGAAAAAGAGGCGATCAAAGAGGCAAAAAATAAGTTGAAGTAGGATAGTGAAGAAAAATAGGAAGGTCAAGCCTCTGTTTCGACAAATAGAGAAGCACCGCAGTCTTTCTTTTTTCAGCGCACCAGTGATTGTATCATATGCAAAAATTGAGGTTGCAATTTGCAACCTCAATTTGGGCAGAGACACATTGCTCTCACCATGGATACTAGAAATGAACCGCGCGGCCCTTCTTTTCGCCCTTCTTCTTTAACTTTTTTAGAGAGCAAATACCGATAGTCTTCCTATTTTATATACGCCGATATATCGCTGAATTGAATAGTCGTAGGCACTGTGAACTCCGATTGGGCCGGCACCGCGTCCGTGCAGGAATACGACGTTGGCTGATTGATATCGACGCCCGCCCTCGCCGACAACGAAGTCGAACTGGCGGCCAGCGACCACGGTAGCTTGATGCCCTTTGCTATGGCGTCGCTCCAGAGATAATCGATGCCGTTTGTAATGATCATGTGTGCGTTCGTCACTTTACCAGACTGGTTCGTCACCGTAAAATCACCCCTCATATTTCCGGAAGCGATATATACATTGCCGGACATGCTCGATGATGTCGCGGTCGCGGGAATTGAAAACGCGCACGTCTTTGTCGCACCCGAGCTGATAAGGTCATGCATGCTCTGCCTGACGGCGCTTGCAGTCGGGGCCTGATTCGCGACTGATGCAGTGCTTGGCGCTGATTTGCCTCCCGACATCGCTACAAGGATAATAATGACGACAATGACGATTCCGACTATCCAATACCATGCTTTTTTGTTCATGAACTTTAATTAAAACGATTAAAATAAAGATTATTTTCTTCCGTCTTCGCTCGAATGTCATGTTCGCCTGCTGGCGACCACGCCACTTCTCGCTAGCCGGAATAACTGGGCCTTTATGGGCGGAATTATAGCATACTCGCTTGTGTCATGTGTGCATAGCTGAATTATCACTTTTCTGCTATACTCCAATTTCCTCTTACCTCTATGCCAACAAAATCTCCTGAAAAAAATAAAGGTCAAGCAAATAGCGCTAAAACAAGGCGTCAGCCAGTCGTCGTCGTCATGGGACATATCGACCACGGCAAGAGCACGCTCCTCGACTACATCAGAAAGACGAATATCGTCGCCGGCGAAGCAGGCGGCATCACACAATCGATCGGCGCGTATGAGGCAGTCATTCCGCACCAGGATGGCGAGCGTCGCATCACTTTTATCGACACACCGGGCCACGAGGCTTTTTGCGATATACGCGAGCGCGGCGCGGCGGCGGCGGACGTCGCCATTCTCATCGTCTCGGCCGAAGACGGCGTCAAGCCGCAGACAGTCGAGGCCCTCAAGTGCATCAAGTCAGCCAAGCTCCCGTATGTCGTCGCGATCAACAAGATCGACAAGCCGAGCGCGAACGTGGAGAGGACAAAACAGACCTTGGCCGAAAATGAGATATACATCGAGGGCTACGGCGGCGATGTGCCGGTCGCAGAGATATCCGCGGTCAATGGAACCGGCATCCCTGACCTCCTCGACATGATCTATCTTCTATCCGACATGGAAGACCTCGCGTACGATCCGAATGCACCCGCCACCGGCGCAGTCATCGAAGCCGACCTCGACAAGAAAAAAGGCATAGCCGCCACCCTGGTTATAGACAACGGGACTCTGAAAAAGGGTTCCTTCATCGCCACGGAGACGGCATGTGCTCCAGTTCGCATTCTTGAAAATTTTAAAGGAGAGCAAGAGGCGGAGATAGGCGCAGGCCGTCCTGCGCGCGTCGTCGGCTGGAGCTCCATACCTCTCGTCGGCTCCCCTTTTAAAACATTTCTATCGAAAAAAGAAGCCGAAGAATATGTGACCGAAGGCATCTTGAAAAAGAAAGCTGCCGAACGGAAAAAGACGCCGGCAGTGACTCTCGTCCAAGGTACGGTCTCCGACAAAAGCGACGGCGTAGCAGAGATCAAAACCGTCCTCATTCCTCTCATTGTCCGTGCGGATTCATCCGGCTCGCTCGACGGCATACATCACGAGCTCGAAAAGATACAGATTGACCACATCGAGATTAAGATCGTCAGCGAAGGCATCGGCGAGATAAATGAAAAGGATGCAAAGACTGCTCTTTCCGACGCAAATTCCGTCATCGTCGGATTTAATGTGCCGACAGATGCGCAGGCTGCCGGTGTCATCGAGCGTTCAGCGCTCAATGCCAAGACTTTTAAAATAATCTACGAACTGACCGATTTCGTCCGTTCGGTCGCGACCGAGCGCAAGCCAAAGGAATACATCGATGAAAAATTAGGCGAAGCGAAAGTGCTCGCCATATTCGGCACCGGAAAGGAAAAGCAGATCATCGGCGGCAAGGTCGAGTCGGGTTCTATGAAAAAGGGTGGAGAGGTCAAAGTCCTGCGCCGCGGCGGCGAGATCGGCCGCGGTAAGATACGAGAATTGCAGCAGAACAAGGAAAAGACGGATGAGGTGCGCGAAGGCTACGAATTCGGCGCATTGCTCTCCGATATAAAAGTATCTCTCGCCGTCGGAGACCGGCTCGAAACGTTCCACACGGTGGAGAAAAAATGAACACCCAAAAACACAACCGGCTTGCCGAATACATCCGCGAGATAGCGGCTGAATACCTCGTACGCGAGGCGAACCGCGATTCCCTCATCACCGTCACGGGCGTCGATCTATCCGACACCGAAGCGAATGCGCGCATCCTCATATCCGTTCTGCCAGCGACAAAAGAAGCTGACGCTCTCGAATTTGTGCAACGCAAAACAAACGACCTCCGGCTATATTTCATGAAAAAGGTAAAGATGCGGCGCGCTCCCCGTTTTTCTTTTGCCATCGATATCGGCGAAAAGAACCGCCAAAGATTGGACGAAATATCCGCAACATTGTAATATGAACGTGCCGTCAACTTTGCATTTTGATCCTTCATTTTGCATTTGATATGGCCACGTAGAAAAGTGGTAATTCGACGCTCTGCAAAAGCGTTATCGCGGGTTCGATTCCCGCCGTGGCCTCCGTGATACAATCACGCACGCAGCATCGCGGCCGCGATGCGAAGCGGGAATCGAAAGCCGGAACATGCTGAGCCGAACACGGCGAAGCTGTGAGGCGGGGTCGCGGAAATTTACGAGCGACGGCGAGGAAATTATCCGTGACCGATTCCCGCCGTGGCCTCCGTGATACAATATGATCACGCCCGGGTGGCGTAACTGGTAGCCGCAGCAGACTTAAAATTTGCCGACCGAAAGGTCATGTGGGTTCGACCCCCACCCCGGGCACAAAAGCATCCTTGACACTTTTACAGATATCTGATAGGGTTTCGTAAGTACTCAGGCCTTTGAAAAATAAGGTCGGTCTAACAAAAAAAGGTTTAATCGTCCTACGAAACACTGGAAAATATGAAAAAGACATGTCTGTTGCTGGCCATGCTGGCCATATCGTCAAAAATGCTTGCTGGAGAATCGTCAGATACGAATGCGTCTCCTGGAAAGCTCGGTTTCACGCTCGGTTATCGAGCATTGACCTTGCATGATACCACCTACGCTCACAATACCCATCCTGATGATTCCTTCCTCCCGCACGCCGGCGTCCCAGGATCGGCAGGCACCACCACCATGGACGGCAAGACGCTCAGCTATGCGTCGATCGGCATACAATATCAAAAGCCAGTCCTTTCTCACCTGGTTACTTCTTTGGAGGTCGGCGGCTTGCTCGGCGGCGGCAATCGCGATGATCATCAAAACATCAACGACCCGAGACGCCCTGCGTGCGCGGCATTCGTGTATTCGAAGGCGTCAGTCTACGGTTTTTACGGTACCGCCGGATTGGCATATCAGATAAAAAGATTGTCGATCGGCGTCGATGCCGATCTGTCCGGCATCTTTATCGATAGCGGTTGGGACCGCTATAGCCACGATCAGTCTGTACGGGATAAACTCTACCTGATACCGACGATAGGTCCAAAGATCGGTTGGCAGGCGATGGAGGAATTGCAAGTGGAGGGCGGCGCCGGCTTTGGACAGCACGATGACCGGATATACTATATGAAGGTCAACTGGTTCTTTTAAACTGGTTTCACCGTATCATCAGCTCGGCCGCATAGACGACCGAGCTTTTTTCTATGGTAATTGCGAAAAGCATAGAAATCTGTTAAAGTTTTTCCACGCGCCCATATAGAAGCATACTATCTGGGCGCTGCATTCGGACGAAGTGAATGCAAGCATTCGTTTCGATCCTCATTTGCGCCCATAGCTCAGCTGGTAGAGCAGATCCCTCTTAAGGATAAGGTCGTAGGTTCGATCCCTACTGGGCGCACAAACCGATGGCTCGCAGGTTTGTGCGAGCCGCAGGCGATTCAGCAGAATCGTGCTTGGCCAAGACGGGGCCGAGGCGGGGTCGCGAGATTTTCTAGCAAGAAAATACTCGTGACCACAAGTTTATTCGCCGGGGTGGCGAAATTGGCAGACGCACTTGCTTTAGGAGCAAGCGGAGCAATCCATGGAGGTTCAAGTCCTCTCCCCGGCACAAAGTCTATAGAAACACTAGCAAGCGAAGCTTGCGTCGAGAATCGAAAGGCGGAGCCACAATTTTACTTGACTATAGTTCTTAAATATGTTAAGAATGCTACAAAGCAGGTCAATTAAAACCAAAAAATAAAGGCCTGCAAACGGTCTTTTACAACTGAATAGAAAGGATAAACATGAACGCCAATAAGCTGTCCGCGCCGTCAGATATCAAATTTGACGAACGGATAATGGAGCTGTCATTCGAATGCAATGACGCCAAAAGACATTGGGTCGGAGTGCTCAATGATCGTGACTGGCGCATCGTCCCGGGAAGGAACATCGACCGCAAGCCCGTGGGAGGTCGGATAACGATCGACCTCTTGTCGTTGCCACACGAACTGGGATATGCGTCAGGTACGTACAGCATACATCTGCAGAGCATCAGCCCTGATGCCAACAAAAACAGCGACATTGTGAGCATCAAATTCACGCTCACTGAAGGTCAGGCCTGTTGCGCCAACGCACAACTTGCACTCAATAAATTCACTCACCTCGAGGAGGAATTCGAAAAGCTCACCGGACTGGTGGAGCTTCATCCTGCTATTCTGGAGGACATCAAAAGATTCCAAACGATCCTCCAGACTGGGAAAAACGACCTCGATAGTCTGGTAGAAAAGTTCAAATCAGGCATCGGCGATATGGCGAACAAAAAGGCCGAATGCGAATGTCTGATCGATGAAATCAACAAGGAGAGCCGGGCCGTCTTGGCCAAGATCACGGAATCATCGAACGCGGCGATAGCGCCGCACATCGAGACCTTGAAAAGGCTCGAGGAATCACTTGCGGCCCAAACTGCCAGGGTGAACGCGAGCCAGTTGAGGCTTGGTGGAATGATATGCTCGCTCGATGAGAGAGAAAAAGCAAAGCTTGATGAATTCCAGCGAGCGGTTCAGACTGCTTTGTTCGAGATATGGGATGAGGGCAATGAAAACACTGCTGATCATCAGGCAGCAATCCGAGACTTCAAGGAAAAGAGCACGAAAGTACTCGAGGATCTCTCTCGGTCATTCTGGCTCCAATTGGCTGAGTGCAAGCATGGCCTCGGTAAAACACTAAGCAAGGAGATCAGCCAAGCGGCCCTCCTCCGAGCTGAATGCGGTCTGCTTGTCGTAAAGCAGAGGGCCGAAATCGAAGCCCTTGAAAATGCTCGCGTAGGAGCACAGGAACTGATCGGCCAGCTCCAGCAAAAGCTGAAGGAGCTCGAGGTGCTTGAAATGGCCCGAAAAAAAGCCGCTGCGTCAGCCAAAGAACCGGCTCCACGGCCTCGAAGAACGGAAGCTCGGCTTACGCGTTTCAAGGCTTTATGGATGATGTATTGGATCAAAACAAGCGGCGGCCTCAAGGCGGCTCGTAATACGTTCCTTGAGGGCATGTCTACCGTCGGGGTTGTCATGTGGCGTTTGCGACGCATAGCGGTGGTGACGCTCATCGTATTGCTTGTAGGCCATTTCGTAGTGGCCCCGATTATATCGGGGACATGTAGATGGGCAAGCAATATCTGCGCTCATAGGGCCGCAAAGCCCGTGCGCGTGTCTGCGATAAATACAGCACCTCCTGTGGTACCGGTCGCAAGATCCACAGTCAATCAGCCATCACCGACTGTAGTCATGGTGACCAACACACTGGTCATCGAGAAGACCGAGAGGGTCGTTGAAAATCAGCCGGTCGGAGATGGTTTGCCACGCATTCCCATCACCACGTGCTGGAGCAGGCCGTTCCTGCTTCCCGACCCGAACGTCAAGGTAGTCGACTTCTATGGAGACGTGATGGAGGACAGCGTCATGTACGACGTCCTCATCAACGGCCGGAATGTCTACTACAATTGCAGGAGAGGCAATCCTCCGATCGTCAACGAGCAGATATTCTCCATCCAATGGAGAGTCTCGCCCTATTCGCCGAGAGCGACTGGGACGATACGATACTTCGAGATCCCTCATCAAGGTAACCTTGTCTGCTGTTGATAAGTTATGTAAATCACACAGCGCGCCCGCAATCGGACGCGCTGTTTTTCATTCACCCTTGAACCAGATCCGACAAGGAATATGCCGATCTAGAATGGTAACGGGAGGTTAAACGTGTTTGCGATGAGCCTGATTATTCCATAGGCTCCCAACATGACGAACATGCCAATGACGGAATATAGAATGTGGTTGGCACCGGTCTTTCGCTCTTCTTCGCTATCGGCATTCCTTATCAATTTGAATATCCCCCACAAGAAATATATGAAGGCTGCACCGAACAAGAATATCAGGCATGGCTCGATTATGTTCGACATGATCGGCGCAAGGGCAGACGCTAAGACAGAGTTTGAGGTCATTGAAGGCTAACGACAGGATGAGAGAGGCCTATTGTATCTGCGGAACAGTCGGCACTTCGCTGGCATTCAGACCGTTATTTGCGGTATTGAAGGTCGAAGTCAGGATGTGCACGAGACCCCAGATAGAGAGGATGATGGCCAAACCGACGATGCCCCACAGAGCATTCGAGCGCCACTTGGTCTTGTTTTCGCCGTTGCTCACGAGCCATACTACGACGCTGACGATTATCCACAATATGGCCAAAGCGATGAGAACGTCGATGGCGACATCGAACAGATAGGTGAGGCGTTGAGCCAAAGTCGTGGCGTTGCTGATAGAGCTGGGATTGACGCCCGAGGCGGAGATAGTCTGGGCAAAAGCGGTCAACGGACTGAAGGAAACGAGTGCGATGATGAATTTTTTCATATTTTTGTAATTTTCTTAAATAACGTTCTTATTATAGCAAAAAACACGGACCGTCAACTATATATGTGTGGATAGCGAAAAATAGGCTAAGGGGATACCTGGGTCGCCGTCAAGTTCCCGTTTTGGCAGGAATATATGTACCCTCCCCCATTCGGCGGTATCACTGTTGTGCCGCACATCCCAGAACTTCCCGCCAAGCTCC
>Ga0302320_10013866_pt1 | contig 16744 bp, 12 predicted proteins | sample Bog_T0_3_FD_202130 | JGI IMG/M metagenome (GOLD analysis project Ga0302320, IMG submission 202130) | Peat permafrost microbial communities from Stordalen Mire near Abisko, Sweden - Bog_T0_3 | ecosystem: Environmental > Terrestrial > Soil > Wetlands > Peat | place: Sweden: Abisko, Stordalen Mire... | reverse complement strand
CGCTCGGCTCGGGGCGGCCGCGAGCGCCTCCACGCGCTGATTTTTGCGCAACACCCTGCCGTGCTGGACTTAGACCCATGAAAAGACGCGTCCTACCCGGCCCGAAATTTCCGAAAAGAGGCATTGACACTTGGTGGATTTCTGGTTTAATAGCCAACCCTTTGCGGGATAATTTTATGTACGCCGTTTTAGAAACAGGTAGCAAACAGTATCGCGTCGCCGCGGGCGACACGCTGGAAATCGAACGTCTCGAAACCGAGGCGGGCAAGCCGGTCACCTTTGACCGCGTGCTGCTCGTCAACAACGAGGGCAAAGTCACCGTTGGCGCGCCCACCGTCACCGGGGCCACCGTGGCGGCGGATGTGGTTGCTCACAAGCGCGGCGACAAGAAGCTCTCGTTCAAAATGAAACGCCGCAAGGGCTACCGCAAGACCATTGGTCATCGCCAGGAACTGACGGTGGTGAAAATCACCGCCATCAACGCCTGATTCGACACTTTCAACCTTAACTCTCAACCCCCACTTTCTATGGCACATAAAAAAGGTCAAGGCAGCGTCAAGAACGGACGCGACAGCGTCAGCAAACGGCTGGGCGTGAAGGCGTTTGGCGGCGAACTCGTCAGCGCCGGCAGCATCATCGTGCGCCAGCGCGGCAGCAAATTCATCGCGGGCCGGAACGTCGGCACGGGCCGGGACTGGACCCTGTTTGCGCTCAAGGATGGCGCGGTGAAGTTTGACCAGAAAAGCCGCCGCGTGAACATCGTGGCCGCCGCCAGTTGAGCAAAACTTGATATTTCAAGGCGAGGCCTGACGCCTCGCCTTTTTTATTTTCATTCATGTTCATAGACGAAATCAAAATCTACGCGCAGGCCGGCCACGGCGGCAAAGGCTGCGTGGCCTTTCATCGTGAGGCGTTCGTGCCCAAGGGCGGACCGAGCGGCGGCAACGGCGGCCGCGGCGGCAGTGTCATCCTGCAAGCCGACCACGATCTGAACAACCTCATCCAGCAATATTACGTTTCGCGGCTCATCGCGCAGGAGGGCGATGCCGGCATGGGCAAGGGCATGGATGGCCACGCGGGCAAGGATTTGATCATCAAGGTTCCCTGCGGCACGCTCGTCTGGCGGCTCAAGGACACCACGCCGCCCCCGGAGCTAAAAATGCGTTCCGAGGAGGAGGACGAGGAGGAAAAGCCCGCGCTGCCCAGCAGCACCGGCCATCGGCCCATCTTCCGTAGCACCCGGGGCGAAGTGGCGCAGGAAATTGATTTGAGCGCAGCCGGCGCGGACACCCCGGAGGAAGTGACAGAAACGGAAGGCGAACTCATCGCTGACTTGACTGAGCATGGCCAGCAATTCATTTTGTGCAAGGGTGGCCGCGGTGGGCTGGGCAACCGCAATTTTGCCACGGCGCGAAGGCAGACCCCGAGGTTCGCGCAGCCGGGGGAGCCGGGCACGGAGGGCGAATACCGCCTGGAACTGCGCATCCTTGCCGAGATCGGACTGGTGGGCTACCCGAACGCCGGCAAATCCACGCTGCTCGCGGCCATTTCCAAGGCGCGCCCGAAAATCGCGCCGTACCCATTCACCACTCTGCACCCGCAAATTGGCATCCTGGAATACGCCGACTGGAAGCGCCTCACCGTGTGCGACGTGCCCGGCCTCATTGAAGGCGCGCACCAGAACGTCGGCCTCGGCCATGCGTTTCTGCGCCACATCAAGCGTTGCAAAATCCTCGTGCTGCTGCTCGATATGGCCGGCACCGACAACCGCCATCCGTGGGACGATTACATGCAGCTGCTCAAGGAATTGGAGCTTTACGATCCGGCGCTGCTCGAAAAGCCGCGCCTCATCGTGGCCAACAAAATGGATGAAACCGTGGCCGAAGAAAACTTGAAGCAATTCAGGAAGAAGATCCGGAAGGCCGCCGTGCTGCCAATTTCCGCGGCGTTTGACCAAGGCTTGGAGGAATTCAAGCGCACCATTCGCAAGGCGGTGGAAGACGCCTCCTGATGCGGTGTTCTGAGCCTTTGAAGGCAGGTCGAGAAATTTGCAAAAGGAATGCTCGAATGCGACTGGAAAATCTAACAAGCGATTGCAGAGTTGCAGAGCCGGGCTCCTTGAGAGAATCCTCAGCCGGTGAATGCCTGAGGCGGACACGATGGATTACGACGGTTATTTCTTAAACCTCGACCGAGATGTTGACCGGCGACGGACGGTAGAGGATCAGCTGGCGGCCTTTGATCTGGCACGCCGGTATAAGCGGCATCCTGCTGCGTTGGGCAACGTCCTGAACGTCCCAGCGCCCAATCTGAGTCAGGGGGCTGTGGGTTGCTTTACCTCGCATTGCCAATTACTTCAATCGCCAGGAGATCAATCAGGGCCGGCTTAAGGCCGCTTGTTTGTTTCCATTCGTCACTTCGGTCAACGTTGAGCAAAACCTGCTGACGAATATTTCCGACCGCAACGACACCAGCCTGCAGCGAAGCACCCTGGCGTCAACTCTGTTGCGAAATCTGTTTTTTATCCAATCGGACCCGCAGAAGTTGCGACGGCTGGCGGAGGAGCACCTGGGATCCCCGGTAGCGGATGATCGAGCCAAGGTGCTCGCCGCGGTGAGCCGCTTTGCCACCACGTCCGATTTCAAGCGATATTAATTGATGAAAACTGATGAAGGTCCAGCCCGGCGCGCCCGGCGCCAAAAAACTGGCACAGTCTGCTGAACGCGTGATTCTTAAACGCGGAATTGAGCTTTAAGCTCGCGAGCCACCCGCTCCAGCAGTTCCTTCCAGTTTCCCGGAGAGGATTGGCGGAACAGGCGCATGGTGGGGTACCAAGGGGAATCTTCGCGCGCGATCATCCAACGCCACTCGGCTTCGAAGGGCAAAAGCAGCCAGACTGTTTTACCCATGGCTCCGGCCAGATGAGCCACGGCGGTATCGACAGCAAGGACCAGATCCAATTCAGCAATGGCGGCCGCGGTATCATCAAAGTGGTTAAACTGATTTCCCAAGTCCACGATCTTGCCGGAGAACTCCGGGCGCGCCAATTGGTCCGCCCCCCCGCCCACTTGCAAACTATGCCAATGAATATTGGGTAATCTGAGCAAAGGTTCGAGCAATTCCAAAGCCAGGGAACGATTCGCATCATTGCGATGGGTTGAAGCACCGGCCCAGACCACACCCACTTGCAGTCCCGGCAAGTCTTCCACCCATTTTGATTTCTGTGGCGATGGTGATCCTGGGCGAATATATGGAATCGTGGCGGGAATGGTTTCCAAAGTGGTGCCGAAAATGGCAGGCAGACTCATCACAGGCGCGTGGGTGTCGAAGGGCGGGAGATCGCGCCTGGTGGTGACTATTTCGGTCACGCCGGGCACAGTTTCCATCAATGAGCGGAGCGATTCGGGACAGCCCAGAATCACTTTGCCGCCGCGGTTGGCTACCAGAGTGGCGTAGCGCGAAAATTGAATGAGGTCCCCGTAGCCCTGTTCGCAATGGAGTAGAATGCGTTGACCGCCTAGGTCTTCGCCATCCCATGGCGGTTGTTCAAAACACGGGGCGGGCGTGGTGAAATCGGCAAGTTTCCAGCGCCATTCAAATTCCGTCCACCCCGGCACAAATTGGCCGAGGGCGAGCTGCGTCGTGCCGAGTTCCCAATGGGCGAGGGCCTGGGACGGATTGACGCGAACGGCCGCGGCAAAATAATTCAAAGCCGCTTCGGTTCGACCAACCTGGCGCAAGGCGTTGCCCAGTCCGAGCAGGGCATCGAAGTACCGAGGACGCAATCGGAGCGCCGTCTGATAAGCGCCAATGGCTTTATGAGTGTGCTGCAATATCTGTAGGACGAGAGCCAGATTGTAATGAGCGTCCGCGTCCTCGGGGCTGACGCGGATTTCCTGTTCGCAGCAAAGGGCGGATTCTTCCAAACGGCCCATCTTGCGTAAAACGGCTGCCATCAGGGTATTGAGCCTGGGCATTTTGGGGGACAGCTTAGCTGCTTGTTGCAGACATCCCAAGGAAGCAGGCAATTCGTTGAATTGAAAGAACAGTTGACCCAGTTGCGCCAGAGCCTCCACGCAGTCCGGTCGAACCGCAAGAACAGACCTTAGCGTGTGGGCAGCTTCGACCGGACGTTTGTTATGCAAAAGATTGCGGGCAGTCTCCAGAAGATCGCTAGGATTCTCGATTCTCGGCTGTTGGAGAGGAAGAGTGGGGCTAGACATGGGGGGCGGGAGTATGGACCTTTAGGGGCAAAACCTGCCGAGGTTGGCTCGTGCAAGGCAACGGCCATAACGTCGGCAAAACATAGTACTCCGGTAAACCGCTGCGGTTGAACGTTCTGAAGCCATTTGGCACTTAAGAGCAAACAACATGCCAGGTTGAATCCGGCTCGACAATTCCTTCACCTAACGCGGCGCGCCTGTCCGCGCAACTATTAAATCATTCAGTACTGCGATAGGGCCATCAGCTTCCGTGCCAGCCAACCGCGGCCCGCGGCGAGTGCTTGCCCAGCGGTTATTCCCCCGACCGGCTGCGGGTGCTTTTCAACCAAGCGCGGAGTTGTTCAGCCGCGGCATTGGCCGGAGCATCCAGCCCGGCCAGCGCCTCCTTGGACCGTTCCGCATCGGCGGCCTCGGCGGCGTCTTCCTCGGCCAGAAACTGTTGCGCCAGTTTTGGGAAGCCGAAGAGCGCGAACAATCCCTTGAGCGAATGCGCGGCCCGCTCCAAGTCCGGCCATTGAGCCGCGTCGTGGAGCCGGTGGATTTCCTTAAGCCGGGCCGGGAACTCGGTGAGAAAATCGCCCACCATGTCCGCCACAGCGGCGCGATCCAGTTCAGTGCAAAGCTGTTCCAAGCCGGCCGGGTTGTAGGGGTCGGCCATCGGAGCGGCGGCGGCGGCACTGGCTGCCGGCACGGCAGCCAGCAGCGCTTGGTACAGTTGCTGCGTCGTGAATGGTTTGGAGATGTAATCGTCCATGCCCGCCGCCAGGCAGCGTTCGCGTTCGCCCACGAGCGCATTGGCGGTGAGCGCAATGATGCGCGCGCGCCGCGCGGCGGGCAGCCCCGCCTCGAGCTTGCGAATGGCCGCCGTGGCGCCAAAGCCGTCCAGTTCGGGCATGTTGCAGTCCATGAGAATCGCGTCGCATTTGCCAGGTGAGAATTTTTCCACGGCTTCGCGCCCATTGACCGCCCATTCGGCGCGCGCGCCAAAGTTATCCAACATCAGCTGGCACAACTTGCGGTTGAACGGATGATCTTCCGCCACGAGGATGCGCAACTCAGAAATGGGGGTGCGCTTGGGCCCGGCGGGCTCGGGCACCCCCGTTTCCGCCTGGCTGACGAAAGCGGCCAACTGCCGGTCCACCACCGGTTTCAGGCCGGAAACCACAGACACCAGAGCGTCGAACAACGGCTGTTCGCGCACCGGCTTAAGCAGCACATTGGCCAGGGCAGCCGGGCCGGCGGCGTCCGCGCCCAGCGATCCGGCCGGGCTGGCCAGCAAAATGCATTGCACGCGTTCCTTGTCTTCCGCGAGCAAGTTTTTCAACTCGTCGCCGCCCTGGACGAGCATTTCATCATCGCAAATCACCAGTGGGATCACTGCGGCGCGCAATTCGTGCCGCAGCGCGCGGGCCAGTTCCCGGGCGTCTGCGACGGCCCGGCAGACCACGCCCCAGCCTTGCAATTGTTCGATTAGCGACTGGCGCTGGCTGCCGTTGGGCACGGCGACCACGGCCTGCAAAAAAACCAAGCCGGGAAAACTGCGTCCGATGGCCGGCTGGGACGGCACGCCAAATGGAAGTTCGAACCAGAACGTCGAGCCCGCGCCGGGCGTACTTTGCACGCCAATCCGGCCCCCCATCAGCTCGACGATTTTCCGCGAGATGGCCAGGCCGAGACCCGTGCCGCCAAATTTTCGCGACGACGAGGTGTCCACCTGCACGAAAGGCTGGAATAATTTTTTGATTTCATCCGCCGTCAAGCCGATGCCGGTGTCGGCCACTTCGAACCGTAACACCAGCCTGACCGGCGATTGAAAGTGAATCTGGATCCGGACCACGACTTCGCCCTGCTCGGTGAATTTCACTCCGTTGCCCACCAGGTTAAACAGCACCTGGCGCAGCCGGGCGGCGTCGCCGGTAAGCCGCTGGGGAATTTCCCGGGCTACCACGGCGGCGAGCGCCACCTTTTTGCCGGCCACGCGCGTGGCGGCGTTCTCCAAAACCGATTCCACCACGGCGCGGACGGGGAAATCCTCGCGCGCCAGGGTCATTTTCCCGGCTTCAATCTTGGAGAAGTCGAGCACGTCGTTTATGACGTGGAGCAGGGCGTTGGCGCTGTCCACCGCAGCCTCAGCGAATTCGCGCTGGCGCGGATCCAGCCGCGTTTGCGCCAGCAGTTCGACCATGCCCAGGATGCCGCTCAATGGCGTGCGAATTTCATGACTCATGTTCGCCAGAAACTCGCTCTTGGCGTTGTTGGCGCGGTTGGCCTGCTCGGCCAGGTTGCGGGCCTCAGTAACGGTGGCCTGAAGCTGGGCGTTCATTTGTTCCAGCGAGACCTTGGCCTCCCGGGCCGCCAGCTCAGCGCGTTTGCGCGCCGTGATGTCCTGCATGACGGCTTGCAATTCCTCCGGCTCCAAGCTGCCGCGCTCGAGCTGCCGGAGACTGCATTGCTGCCATTCCACGTGGCCGTCCGCCGCTTCCACGCGCCGGTCAAAAGTCATCTGCGGCTGGTCCGGCGGCGGCACGGCGATGTCCGCGCGCGGATCGCCCTTGGTCAGAAGTTTATAGAAATTCGTGCCGAGCAATTCCGCCTCCGTCTTGCCATGAAAAGCGCAGTACGCCGGATTGGCAAAGGTGATCGTGCCGTCGGGCCGGTAACGGCAGATCAGGTCGGTCTGGTCGGCCATCACAGTACGGAGCCGCTTTTCGTTGGCCAGCACTTCGGCCAGCGCGCGGCGGCGTTCCGTGGCGGCGCTGGCCAGCAGCAGGTTGGAAACAGCCACGATGCCGATGTAACTGCCGATCAGCCGCAGGCTATCCGCCTCGTTGCCCGCGCGGGTCAGAATCACGAACGGCCCTTTGTTCTGTAGCAGCTCATAAATCGCCAGCGCCGCCACCAGCAGGGTGCCCGTGGCCGCCCCGCGCGGCCCGAACCGCAACGCGCTCCACGCCAGGAACGGATACGGCAGATACGCCAGCGGATATTGATGGAGTCCCTGCACAAACGGGGTGTCGAAAGAAATCAGGGTGCCGCAGACCAGGCCCGCCGCGCACCCCGCCGCCTCGGCGATTCGCCAATAATTCATCCGCTCCGATGACGGCACGCCCCAAGTGATGATGACCGGCGTCACCACCAGCGCGGCCAGCGCATTGGGCACCCACCAGGCCACCAATTGCGGAAAAATCGCCTCGGCCGCAATCTGTTTGTCGTACACCAGGCCGACCACGTTGAACAGCGCGTTGACCGTGGTTCCCAGGCCGCACGCCAGCAGAACGAAGCCTGCGCCATCGCGCGTGCGTTCCATGGCGTTGTTGAATTTGACGAACCGATCGAGCAGATACGTGCAGGTCACCGCGCCGATGGTGTTGCCCACCGCCGTGAAGATGGTGAAAAAACCGAAGGGCCGGCCGTCAATGAAGGAAAAGAACAGCCCCCCCAGCGCGATGCCAGGCCAAAACCGGTACCCAAACAGCAAAATCGCCGCCAGCGCAATCCCGGACGGCGGCCAAACCAGCGACACGGTCTTCGAGAGGAAGGCCGTTTCGTTCCCCAGTAGTCCACCCAGGAAGTAAAGCGCCGTCAGCAGCACCACGCGGGTTCCGGTGGTCAATTGCTTTTTTTCTTCGCCGGTCACAACACCGTCTTGTTTAGCAGTTTTCGCCCTCCGCGCCTAGCTGGAAAATTGGCTTGCGGCGCAGACGGGCAACCAGCGGGTTCACGGAAGCCGCAGACTGACGTTTCGGCTTCCAGTGGCGAGCTTGGCGGCTGGTTCTTTGTTGTTTTCAGTGGAATTCGGTCTTGGCTTTTCTCCCTGGGGTTCATGGAAAGGGCGAGCGTCAAATCCGTTCACTTTGTCGAGCATCGAGTCTTGGCCGTGGCCAACCGCGTCATTACCCAGCGGCCAGCCCACCAGCAAACCCGCCGTGGCAAACAGCCCCAGCCGTTAATTGACAATATCCGCTTTCGCCCTAGTTTTCATAGGGTTCGCTTTCTAGCCTGCAGAATGAAGCGCTCAACGGGGGCCAGCCTCCTGGACTGGCCATGCCGCCATCGTGCCCCACCCCAGATCAAAAATCAACTCTGATTACCGCTTTCCTAGGACCCTTTCACGCCGCTGCTTGAGGGCCGAAGCCCTCATTTTTGTGCGGTCAACACCTCCACGGCCATCAGCGTTGCCGCGTTGCGCCCTTCGACGGCAAGTTTCTGGTAAATATTTTCCAAGTGTTTCTTGGCCGTGGCTGGGCTGATGTCGAGGATGACGCCGATTTCCGCGTTGGTTTTGCCCTGGGCTGTCCAGAATAAGATTTCCGCTTCGCGTTGAGACAGGCCAAGCGCTTCCAGCGGCTTGGGGGATTTGAAATTTACTTTGAATTGGGCCTGGTGCCGCCGGGCATGCTCGAGCCGGGCGCGGATGGCTCCGAGCAGCTCGCCCAGGGGCACGGGTTTGATGAGGTAATCGTCCGCGCCCAGATCCATGCCGGCGCGCACATCAGCGCGTTCGCTTTTGGCGGTGAGGAATACAAAGGGAATGCGCGCGGTTTGCGGCTCGTCTCGCAACGCGGCCAAAACCCCGTGACCGTTGAGTTCCGGCATCAGCACATCGCACAAAATCAAGTCGGGCTGTTCGCGGCGGCCCAGCGCGACTCCTTCGCGGCCACTCGCGGCGGTGAGGGCTTGAAAGCCTTCCAGTTCGAGCACGTCGGCCAGATTGGCGCGCATGGCTGGCTCGTCTTCGATGATGAGGATTTTTGTCATGGAGATTTGTCCGTGGCTGTCGGTTTCGTGAATTCTTCTGTCTGGCCCGGGACATAGACCGGCAATCGCGCGGTCACCGTTGTGCCTGCGCCTTCGCGGCTCTCGATTTGAATCTGGCCGCCGTGCCGCTCGACGCAGCGTTTGACAATGACCAGGCCCAAGCCCGTGCCGGGGATGTGCGCGGCGTTGGGGCTGCGATAAAACGGAGTGAAGATCCGTTTCACATCCGCCTCCGGAATGCCGATGCCGTGGTCTTGGACGCGAAGCAACACCTGGCTGTCCTCGTGCCGCACTTCGAGCAGCACCGCCTCGCCGGGCGCGGAATACTTCACCGCATTGGAGAGCAGGTTGGTCAGGATGTGGCGCAGGAGCGCTTCGTCCACCCGCACCTGCGCGGGGTTGGCAGGCAGGGCAAGATGGATCGGGCAGCGCCGGTTCATGGCGGAAGCCAACTCGTCGGTCAGTTGCGTGCAAAAGCAGTTCAACTCCAGCGGCGCGGGTTTGAATTCCAATCGGCCGGACTCGGCGCGGCTGAACATCAACACGTCTTCGACCAGCGACGCCATGCGATGCACGGCCTCCTCAATCGTGGCCAAATGCCGCTGCTGCTTTTCCGGCGGCAGGCGGTCGCGGTAGCGGGAGAGGATTTCCGACGAGCTTAGAATGAGCGCGAGGGGCGTGCGAATCTCGTGCGAGACCATGGAAATGAAATTACTTTTCAGCACGTTCAGTTCGCGTTCCTCCGCCAGGGCATTTCTCAATTGCTCCGTAATGCGGCGCTGCTCAGTGATGTCTCGGGCAACGCACGCCAGATACTCCGGCTCGCCGGCGGGGGAACGAACGATCAGGCCGACCAGCGACATGGGGATTTCATGGCCGTCGCGATGCTGCAGCGCGACTTCGCCCGACCAACTGCCATCGCGAAACGCCGTTGGAAAGCCTTCGCGTTCGAATATATCCATCACCCATGGCGGCGCAAAATCCTTGATGCAATATTTTGTGGCATCCTCGCCGGCGCCGATTCCCGTCATGCGGCGCGCGCTTTGATTCAAGTAAAGCACTCGTCCGCCAATGTCCGTGATGTTGATGAAGTCGGTGGTGGCCTCGGTGATCGCCTTGAAGCGGATCAGGTCGGCATTGGCCGCGCTCAACTGCGCCGTGCGTTCGGCGATGCGGCTTTCCAATTCGGCCGTGAGCGTGACGAATTCCGCATCCCGCCGCCGCAGTGCCAGGTTGACCTTTTCCATCTCGCGCTGCCGCTGGACCTGCCTTCGCATCAGACCAAACAACAGTGCGCTGATACCGAGGCCACCGGACAGCACCAGCCACGCGACCAAGGTGTTCTCATGGTGCTCCGCCAAATGCCGCCAAATCCACCACCAAACGTAAAACGTCGGGGTCAGCGACGCCAGCAGCACCAGCCACGCGGCCAGCATGTGGCGCGGTTGGCGGTGGGCACACTGGTGAGCCAGGAACATTAGAAAATCCTAATCGCATCGCGAGTGGACCGCAAACAGGAACCCGGTGCCATACGCCGAACGGCGTATTGCCGCTTTTGGGTTTTCCCCCCATCGTCGCGTGCAAGATAGTAATCCTTATGGACAGAATTCTAAATAAAATAATGAACACCAAACTCGCTCGTCTCCTGCTTGGCGCGCTGGCCTTGCTGGCGCTTTCAGTCCTCAACCCTCAAATGTCAACCCTGCACGCCCAAGGCTCCCTGACCCCGCCCGGCGCGCCGACGGCAACCATGAAGACCCTGGCGCAAATCGAGCCGCGCACTCCTATTTCGTCGCTGCCGTTCACGATCAGTTTACCTGGCTCGTATTATGTGACCACGAACCTGACCGGCGTCGCCAATCAGACCGGCATCACCATCGCCGCCAACAACGTCACCCTTGACCTTGGCGGGTTTGTCCTACAGGGCGTGGCTAATTCGGTTGATGGGATCGATGTTCAAGGCTCGGCCAACATTGTCGTCCGCAATGGCACCCTCAGCGGCTGGTCGTACCAGGGGCTGAACAACAGTGTCAACACGCCCGGCTTGGTGGTGGAGCAGGTCCTGTCCTCCGGCAACGGCATTTCCGGATTTAATTTTCAAACCACCTCAGGTTTCGTGGTGCGCGATTGCATCTGCCAGAACAATAATTACGACGGCATTTACGCCAACAACAACAACATATCCTGCGGCGGCACCATCGCCGGCTGCACGCTGATTGCCAACCGCAACGGTGGTCTCCAGTGCTTCGGTTGCCTGGTCAAAAATTGCCAGGTGATTTCCAACGGCGTTACGGGCATTGACGCAACCGGCAGCCAGTTGAGCGGCTGTCTGGTGGATACCTGCGGCACCAATAGCGCCGGCGGCGGCATTTTTGCCGGAAATTGTGACATCCGCGATTGTGTGATTCAATATGGCGCTGGCTACGGCATTTATTGCCGGGACGTGTGCCAGATCAGCGAATGCCGGGTGAGCATGAATGCGGGCATCGGCATTGACACCGCCGACGGCAGCACGGTGCGCAACTGCCAGGTCGCCGGCAGCGGCAATTACGGTATCGAGGCTTACGGGAGCACGGTGTCCGGTTGCAGTATCAGGTATTGTTATTACAGCGGGATTTATGTGAATTCTCCCGGCTGCCTCATTATCGGCAACCATTGCTTCGAGGACAACAATAGCTCAAGCTCCAGTTATAACGCCGGTATCTTTGTTGATGATGACGACAATCGCGTGGAAGACAACCAAGTCTATGATAGCGGTTATGCCGGCATTGTCGTCAATAGCAGCTATTATTCCGGCAACGTGGTCGTCAAAAACACCGTTACCGGCAACGGCGCGAACAATTACGTCGGCACTACCAACAATGACTTCGGCCCCATCGGCACCGCCGCCACGGCCACCAGCCCCTGGGCCAATATTTCACACTGACCCCACATGAAAACCCCGGGCCTTTTTTTCGCCTGCCTCGCGCTGGCGGCGCTGTCACCCGCCCGCGGCGCCACGACGATAGACACGACCAACCGCTACGCCTATGCCGCAAATCTCGGCTGGGTGGATTGGGCGGCGGACACCAACCACGGGGCGGTGATCGGCGAGTACATCTGCTCGGGTAATCTCTACGCCGCCAATGTCGGCTGGATCAGCCTCGGCAGCGGCTCGCCCGTCAACCAGATTCAATACCAGAACAATTCCGCCACGGACTTCGGCGTGAACCAGGACGGCTTGGGCAACCTGCGCGGCTATGCCTTCGGGGCGAATATCGGCTGGATCAATTTCGAGAGCACCGGCGCGCCCAAGGTGAATCTGGCCAACGGCCAGTTCAGCGGCTGCGTCTGGAGCGCCAATTGCGGCTGGATCTCGCTGAGCAACGCGACCGCCTTTGTCCAAACCGATTCCATCCGTCAGGGCGTGCTTGCCCCGGACGGATTGCCCATCGCCTGGCTGCTGCAAAACTTCGGCACCACCAATGTCAACGCCAACGCCGACCCCGATCGGGACGGCCAGTCCAACCTGCAGGAATATCTTGCCGGCACCGACCCGAACAATGCCGCCAGCGTTTTCAAAATCAATTACCTGAACCGAAACGTGCCCAGTCACAATTACACCGAACTGGGCTGGAACTCCGTGGAATCCCGCTGCTATGCCGTGGAAACCGCGCCGAATCTCACGGGCGGCAGCTGGACCAACTTCTTCAACACGCCCATTGTTGGTCTGAGTTCCCTCGGGTTTACGGACCTTGATCCGACCAACCAGTTGTACCGTGTGCGGGCGTATCGCCCATTGACGCCTTAGCTTTTTGGCCGCAAACGGGGCTTGAGCTCCAGACTCTGGATTTGAGCCATTTGCTCCCCGAGGACAGGGTGCTCGCCGTGGACTGGATTTATAACGCCACGAACACCTCTGGCCAGCCGATTCTGAGCCCGGCTGACAAGCTCGTCATCCGCAACGGTTTCATGACCTGGGCCAGCCAGTGCCTGACGGCGGAAACCACCGGCGGCAATTTCCAATTCCTCGATACCGGCATCCCGGTTGGCCCGCAACGTTTCTACCGGATATCCTGGCCATAAGCCGGAAACATCATTGGGAATCCATCATTTTTGTCTTTGCTCCCGGCTTACAATATTTCTTTTGGCTCGCGGCCAATTGGTTTAGCGTGGGTTTGTGCCTGTCACTGACCGTCCAACGCCGCCGCGCATCCTGATTGTGGATGATGATCCGGGGCAGCGCAGCCTCTTGGAATCGTTTTTGCGCAGCCAGAATTTCGAGGTGGCGCTGGCGGATTCCGGCGAGCGCGCCTTGGAGCTGCTGCCAGGCGGGAATTTTTCCATGCTGATTTCCGACGTGCGGATGCCCGGCCTCTCGGGGCTGGAAACCCTGCGCCGCGTCCGGCCGCAATTCCCCGCCCTGCCAGTCCTGCTCGTCACCGCCTACGCGGACATCCGCGACGCGGTGGTGGCCATGCGAGACGGCGCATTGAATTACCTCGCCAAGCCGATTGACCTTGATGAATTGTTGGTCACCGTCCGGCAGGCCACCGGCATTGCCCCGCAGGCGCCGCTGAACCTGGGCGCGGAAAGGAAACTGCCGCAGGATGTCATCGCGCAAAGTCCGCTCACGGTGGCGCTGTTTCGGGAGGTGGCGCTGGTCGCGCCGTCGGAGGCGCGGGTGCTCATCACCGGCGAGAGCGGCACGGGCAAGGAGGTGGTGGCTGAGGTCCTCCACGCGTGGAGCGGGCGGGCCAGAGGGCCGCTAATCAAGGTGAATTGCGCGGCCATTCCCGAAACGCTGCTGGAGAGCGAATTGTTCGGCCATGAAAAAGGCGCGTTCACCGGCGCCAGCGCCCAGCGCATCGGGCGCTTTGAAGAGGCGAACGGCGGGACGATTTTTCTGGATGAGATCCTGGAAATGTCGCCGGCCTTGCAAGCCAAGCTGCTCCGCGTGACGCAGGATGGGCGATTTCAGCGCATCGGTTCGAACCGCGAAATCCGCACCAACGCCCGCCTGCTGGCCGCCAGCAACCGCAACCTCGAGGACGAAGTGAAGCGCGGGCGGTTTCGCGAGGATTTGTTTTACCGGCTGAACGTGGTGGAGGTGAATCTGCCGCCGCTGCGCGAGCGGCGCGAGGACATTTTGCCGCTGGCAAATTTTTTCATCGCGAAACTGGCGCGCCACCGGGCGCGGCTGGCCGAAGGCACGGTGGTCTGCCTGCAAAACTATGCGTGGCCGGGCAACGTGCGCGAGCTGCGCAACACGATTGAACGCGCCGTGCTGCTCTCGCAAAGCGAACTGATCCTGCCCGACCACCTGCCCGCGAAGTTCCGCGCGGCGCTCAAGTCGGCGGTGCCGGCGTCGGCCATTGACGCGCAGCAGTTGGACGAAATCGAGCGCCAGGCGATCCTGGCCGCGCTGGCGCAGCATAAATTCAACCGCACAGAGACGGCGAAGGCGCTGGGCATCAGCCGCCGCGCGCTGCTCTACAAATTGCAGCGCTTTCGCCAGCTTGGCCTGCCGGTGGACTGACGTGACACCCGAAAATCGAATGCCGAAGGCCGAAAGAAGTCCGAAGCCCGCATGAGCGATTGTGTGCGAGCTTTCGCCGCACTTTTCAAGATTATTTCGGATTTCGTCATTTGGGCTTCTTTCGGCCTTGGGCCTTCGTCATCCAGATTTCCGGCTGTGGGGCCGCCGGAGGTTTTACAATTTTAACGCGTTGTCGGCGGTTTATCATTGACTCCCTGCTTGCGCCTGAAAAAATCTGGGCGACGTTACTGGGGTAAATTGATGCTGTTGTTTGAACTTGCCATTGATACCGCCGCGCTTGCGGCGGCAACTCACCTGCCGTTTTTTTATCGTGAAAAATTATATTCTTGATACCAACGTTCTGCTCCATGACCCAAACTCGCTCGTCAATTTCAAGGAGAACAATGTCCTCGTGCCGATCGAAGTCATTGAGGAGATTGACCGCTTCAAGCGTGAATCCACCGAACTGGGGCGCAACGCGCGGACCGTCTCGCGCATGCTCGACGGTTTCCGCGGCGAAGGCAGCTTGAGCGCGGGCGTGGAAATGCCCAACGGAGGCAAGCTCAAGATCGCGTTCCACAAGAACGGACACGGCGAGACGACGTTTCCCAACGATTCCGTGGACAATCGCATTCTGGCGCTGGCCGCCGGGGTGCAGAAGGCGCAGCCGAAAAACGCCACCATCCTCGTTTCCAAAGACATCAATCTGCGCATCAAGGCCGACGCCCTCGGCCTGATGGCTGAAGATTACGAAACCGACCGCGTATTCATCACTGACCTATATACCGGCATGGTGGATTTGGTGGTGCCGGCGGAGAAAATCATCGCGTTCCGGGCCAAGGGCGAACTGCTGCTGGACAGCGGCAAGACCTATTTTCCCAACGAGTTCTGCACCCTCACCGACGAATCCAACCCCAAGAAGGCGGCTTTGACCAAGGTGGACCCCACCGGCACCAAGCTGGTGCCCATCCATGACTGCCGTGAAGGGGTCTGGGGCATCAAGCCGCGCAACCGCGAACAGCATTTCGCGCTGGACGCCCTGCTCGACGACCGTGTGAAATTGGTCACGCTCATGGGCAAGGCGGGCACCGGGAAAACGCTGATTGCCATGGCCGCCGGCTTGAAGCGCGTGGTGAACGACCGTGAGTTCCGCCGCCTCGTGGTGGCGCGGCCGACGATTTCCATGGGCAAGGAACTTGGTTTTCTGCCTGGGTCGCTCGAGGAGAAGCTCGCGCCGTGGATGCAGCCCATTCACGATGCGCTCGAAATGTTGAGCGATTTGAACATGGGCCACGACCATCGCCGCAGCGGGGATTTGATGCGCAGCGGCAGTATTGCGGTGGAGGCGCTGAGCTACATTCGCGGACGCAGCATCGCCAATCAATTCATGATCATTGACGAGGCGCAAAACCTCACGCCGCTCGAGGCCAAGACCATCATCACCCGCGTGGGCCACGGCACCAAAATCGTCTTTACGGGCGACCCCTATCAAATTGACAATCCTTACGTGGATTCCTCGTCCAACGGATTCAATTACGTCGTCAGCCGGTTTCGCGACCAAGCGATCGCTGCGCACGTGGAACTGCAAAAAGGCGAACGTTCGGAGTTGGCCGAATTGGCCGCCAATATTCTTTAGCGCGAAGGACATCGTAAGGGCTATCGCCCTAGCGACTTGCGCCGTTTTTTATGCCCCTAAAAGACGCCGGAATTGAGAAAATTTTCGTTGCCTTGAAGCCGGAATAAATTGTAGTTTGACTTTTAGTTCCAGTCGCTGGAACTTTAAACGTATAGGAATTACGGTAAAGAATATGATATCAAACGAAAGACCATCACCCTACGGCCGGCGGCCATACCAGGGGCCGGGATCGGGACAGGGACAGAGCTACGGGGCGCCCAAATATGCGCAGCCCAGGCCCCAAGTGGTGGAGGACACGCTCAAAAACGGCGAGATTCAAATTGAACGGAAGAATTTCGTTTTTTCGCTCAAGGAAAATCCGCGCGGGCGGTTTCTTCGCATCACGGAGGATGTAGGCGGACGACGCGACACCATTATCATCCCTTCGACTGGGCTTGCGGAATTCAAGAAGCTCGTGGACGAAATGGTCAAGGCAGCGGAAGAAATTCCCCCAAAGGCTTAATAGGCTTCGTCGCCTGACGGCAAATGGATTGGAATGTCCTTGGTTACGCGGGCAGGCAAGTGAGGTCTCTATTCCAGGATTTTTGGTTTCCATGGTTTCCATAAGAC
>Ga0302320_10013865_pt1 | contig 16744 bp, 17 predicted proteins | sample Bog_T0_3_FD_202130 | JGI IMG/M metagenome (GOLD analysis project Ga0302320, IMG submission 202130) | Peat permafrost microbial communities from Stordalen Mire near Abisko, Sweden - Bog_T0_3 | ecosystem: Environmental > Terrestrial > Soil > Wetlands > Peat | place: Sweden: Abisko, Stordalen Mire... | reverse complement strand
TCTTCGTCGGCTTGGGACCAGTATCGCCTTCTTGATCCGAGAATTCGGTCAGAAGGGTGGGGACTACGTCTGGAAACTCAAAACCTGAAGCGATTAAAGTTCGAAAATCGTCCTCTAGTCTCCGCCAGCACAGCATGCAGCAGAAGCTCGCTAGCCGCTCGCAAGAGATTCCTGCTCGAGCAGGGAGCGTGGTTCGCAGCCAGCTTCATCCACCGCCATTACATGGAGCAGCCGCTTGCTATTCGTTCGTGCCAGTGGGTTGCGTGAGCGCAGAGGCGGTTTGGTTCAGGCTGCATCCACTGCCAGCTTCCGCTTGAGAGCACTGGACTGCCCTTCACCTGCGAGGGGAAAAGTGGTCTATAGAGATATCCCATTCTCGTGTTTGACTCAATGCGCGAGGTGAACGAAATCTCTGGGGCGCATGAGAAGTTCAAGATATCGCGACTTCATCTGCCGGCTGGCTATGATCTGCTTAACGGGCGGCAGCTTGAGGATGACGCCGAGAATTGCGGCCATGGCGCGATGGTTCCAGTGTGCCTGATTGTCAAAGATGAGGTTCTGGAGCTGGCCGCGCTCAATGGCCATGAGCACCGAACGGTGGGCGGTGGTGACAGGGGTGAGCACGCGCTGCTTGCGCGGTCTCAGCGAGATTCCGCCGTTGGGACAGGCACGAACGCAAACGCCGCAACCGAGACAGAGGGACTCGTCGAGGCGGGCTTTCTTACGCTTGGGCTTGTGAGGGTCGCCGGCTGAGACAAGGGCCATGGCTTCTATGGGGCAGACTTCGGCGCATTTGCCGCAGCCGTTGCAGTGGTCTGCGTCTAACTCTGGCAAGAAATTTGTGGTGGAGATGGGGTTGAGAACGGCGAAGCGTTTAGCTGCGAGCATGGCCTCGCAGCAGCATCCACAGCAGTTGCAGATGAAAGCCACCTTTTGCTGGACATTCTCTCCAAACTGGACGAGGTTGTGCTCGATGGCCTGATCGAGCAGGTCCACACCTTCTTTGACGTCAACCTTGCGGGCGTGGCCATGCTTGATGAGGGACTGGGCGGTGCCGCTGAAGGTCATGCAGATGTCCATGGGAGCATTGCAGGACTTTCCGAGGTGTTGCATCTTGTGTCGACAGTAGCAGGCTCCAATGCCCATGTGCTCGGCGGTGTGAATGACTTCGCTGGCTCGTTCATAGTCCATGACGGAGAGCGTGTTGCCGGAGGGGAGGGCCTGCTCGTTGACGAAGACGCGGCCCAACTGCGTCTCGCCGCCGGCGAAGAGGTTCTTGACGAAGTCCCCTTCCACGTTGAGGTATTGATAGTAGAGCTCGGCGAGGAGTTTCTGGTCGTAGCGGTTGCCGAGGCGCATCATGGAGAACTCGAAGAACCCCGCCATGGGCGGAGGGAGGACGAAGATCTGCTCGCCGCGCATCTCCATGTCGAGGAGCATTCCTCTGGAGGCCAGGGTTTCAAGGATGTTTTGCGATTCGACATCGGTCTTCTGCCATACCTTGGCGGCGGCGCGCACATTGAACGGCTTAATGGGCAGCAGAGCGACCAGAGCGGCTTCGTCTTTGGTGAAGAGCACCTGAAGAATCTGGAAGAGAAGCTCAGAGGGAGGCGCGCCCTGGGGAAAAAGGTTGAGCCTGTCGGATAGCTTCTGATAGCTGCTCTTGAGGGTGGCGTGGGCCATGGCTTGCCTCGGCGATGGAAGAATGATGACCGGCCATTCTACACGCAGGCGAGGGGGAAGCTCTGTGATGATTGGGGTGGGTCTGGGCGGGCGGGGCTAGGCCAGGAGGTAGCTGACTTGACGCTCGTCGAGGAGATGGCGATACTCGGGAGCGAGATCGCTGTCGGAGATGATCTGATGGACTTCAGCGAGATCGGCGACGTGGATCATGGCGTTGCGGCCGAACTTGGTGTGGTCGGCGACGATGACGACGCGCTGGGCGCAGTTCATCATGGCGCGAAACGACTCGAGGACGAGGGCGCTGGTCTCGCTGAGGCCGTTGGCGGTGATGCCGCGGACGCCGAGGATGGCGATGTCGGCGGAGACGCTGTGGAGCATGCGCTCGGCGATGGGGCCGAACTGGATGCCGAGGCGCGGATAGAGGTATCCGCCGGTGAGCGTGACCTCAGTCTGCGGGCACTCCCAGAATATCTGGGCGACGGGGATGGAGTTGGTGATGATTTGAATGGGGCGGCAGAGGAGGCAGCGGGCGACTTCAGCCACGGTTGAGCCCCCGCCGAGGATGACGGTTTGGCCTTCGTGAATGAGGTCTGCGGCAGCGCGGCCGATGCGGACTTTTTCTTCCTGGCAACTGACGGAGAGGCGGCCGAAGTCGAGCGCCTCTTCACGGGAAGTGGTGGACATGGCTCCGCCGTGGACGCGGCGAATGGTGCGGCCGAGCTCGGCCTCAATGAGGTCGCGGCGAACGGTGGCGCGAGAAACGCCAAGGCCGGCACACAACTCTTCGAGGCTGACGAAATCCTTGACCGAAAGGGATTCGCGAATGTAGCGGAGGCGCTCGACCTGGTTCATCCTGGAATGAGTCCTCTTGAAAAGTCATCCGGCAGTGGCGCGCGTCTTGCGTGGATCAATCTTGAAAAGGACGGCGCGAAGAGAGGATGCATCTTGCGCCGCCGTGGATTACCGTGAAATCATTGAGCGCCGATCGCCCCCATGACCGCGTCGGTTACCGACTTGACGAGTTTTTCGAGGTCGGCTTCAGAGGGGCTGGCGCCGGCGCACTCGCTTGCGCGGGGGGAGAGCGCGATGGAACCGGGGACTTCAAGATCGGAGAGCTGGCACTCTTTCATTCTGGATGTATCGAAGCGTGCATCGGGCAGGCCGAGCTTCTTCTTGATGGCCAGCAGGTCGTTGCCTTTCTGCTCCGAAATGTGCGAAATCGGCGCGCCGAGTTGCGATGCCAGCATCAGTGTCCAGCAGTAGGTTTCAAGCACTTCAGCGTACCACTCGGCATGGGTAACAGTGTCTGCCCAGCAAACGATGCCGTGATTGGAAAGCAAGACCGTGTTGTGGTTCTTGACGAAGGGGAGCACGGTTTGCGCGAACGCTGGTGTGCCGGGGGTTTCGTAAGGCGAGATTGCGACCTTGCCGATGAAGACTTCGAACTCGGGAATGATGAGGTTGGGCGGGACGCGGCCGGTGATGGCGTATGCGGTTGCATGCGGGGGATGGCAGTGGACGGCGGCTTTGGCTTCAGGCACCGCCTTGTAGATTTCAAGATGGAGAAAGATTTCGCTGGTGCGCGGCCTTGTTCCGGCGACCTGGTTTCCGTCGAGGTCAACCAGGCTGAGGTCTTCGGGCGTGAGGTCGAATTTGCTGACCAGCGTGGGGGTGCAGATGACTTCGTTGGGGCCAATGCGATAGGAGATGTTGCCGCCGTTGCCGTCAACAAACTGGCGCATCCAGAGTTTGCGTCCGACAGCACAAATCTCTTTCTTGATGGCTTCAGCTTCAGGAGTATAGAAGAGTTTTGGGTTTGCGGCGCTCGGGGCTTTCACCGGGGCGCTGCTGCCATAGGCGCCGGGCGCGGAGGAGGAACTCTTGTGAGACGGCTGGGCTGGGGAACTGGGCGCGCCGCTGGACTCGAGGTCGATGTTGTGCTGGGCGAGGAAGTCGCGCGCGGATGGGGTGACGACACAGCTGTCTGCGATGAGGACTCGGGTTGCGCCGGCTGAAAGGGCGCCTTGCACATCGCGCAGGGCCACAAGCTTCTGGCCGGTGATATCAATAGTTTTCATTTCGCTCTTCACTCCCACACCTCCGGTAGCTAACAACAGAATTTACGGATGAATGTCAATTGAATCCACGATCAAGGAACAGTACGCGTCAACGGGCACGGCATCGGGCCAGAAGGGATTGGCGGCTTCGCGGCCTTCCGTGAATGCGACCATTTGGCCATCAGCGGCGCCGAGGGCGTCAATGGCTACCAATGATTTGCCACCCCCCAAGCGATTGCCGGCACGCAGGTTTTCCATGGTGACCGGCTCGAGAACAACAAGCGTTTTGCCGCGGAAGGCGGGAACTGACTGATTGAGAGTCACGTGGCCGCGCACAATGGCGAGTCTCATGCGTTCCCTCCGCTTTTTGGTTTGCCAGCGGTAACCGAGTCGACGATGCCGACGACGACCATGCGCGCGGGGGTGGTGTTGCCAAGCTTTGTGCGCGCGATATCTCCATCGGTAGAGACCAGCACGGTGGCTCCGCTTGCGGCGCCGAACCAATCAACAACCACGACTGGCTCCGGGCCTGTGCTGCCGTCGGCTTCAAGGCGCTCGGCGAGCAGGAAGCGGCAGCCGCTCAATGTCGGATGCTTGGTTGCCGCTACTACGGTGCCGCCGATACGGGCTAGAAACATGGCTAGATGATCCGATATGCGTTGCCAACGACCATTTGCCGCTCGCGCGTAAAGGTGAGCGGCGTGGTGATGCCTTCCCCAGTGGGCGTGGCGATGGTGTGGCTGAAATATCCAGGACCGCCGACGCCGAGCGAGGCGGGCGAGGCGGCGTTCTGAATGAAAAGAGTTGTGTTCATGGCGCGGGCCATGCGGGTTGCGGTATCGACGTTCCGGGTGTGAATGACGGCGGTATGGCGATAGCCGTGCTCGGCCTTGACGGACGCCTCGATGGCTGCATCTGCATCGCGGACGCGGACAACGGGAACGAAGGGCATCATCTGCTCTTCGACGACGAAGGGGTGGTCTTCATTGGTCTCGCCAAAGAGGAGTTCGGTGTTGTCAGGGACGCGGACGCCGGCGGCGGCTGCGAGGACCGAGACATCTTTGCCGACGAGATCTTTTTTGAGGTGGGCGCGGGCGCAGCCCTTGCCGTCGCCGTCGAAGGTAAAGGCGGCTTTGGAGAGGCGCTCGATGGCGGCGGAATCCAGTTGGAAGGCACCGGCGTGACGCATGGCCTGAATGAAAGCGTCGGCCACGGAGGCGACGACGAAGACTTCCTTTTCGCCGATGCAGAGGAGGTTATTGTCGAAGGCTGCGCCATCGATGATGCAGCGGGCGGCGCGGTCGAGGTCGGCGGTTTCATCGACGACGACGGGAGGGTTGCCTGGCCCGCCGGCGATGACGCGCTTGCCGGATTGCGCGGCGGCGCGTGCGACAGCCGAGCCTCCGGTGACACAGAGCAGCGCGATTTTGGGATGATGGAAGATTTGCCCGGCGGCTTCGATGCTGGCTTCGCTGGTGGTGGTGAGCACGTTGGCGACGCCGAGTTCGCGCTCGATTTCGCGGTTCCAGAGTTGCAACGCGTAGCGCGCCACTTTTTGGCCGGAGGGATGAGGACCGAAGACGGCGGTGTTGCCGGCGGCAAGAATGTTGATGGCGTTCGAGGCCATGGTGGGCACCGAGTGGGTGACGGGCAACATCATGCCGATAACGCCCCAGGGTGCGTGCTCGATGATGCAGAGGCCGGTCGAGTCGCTGCGAGCTTCGCTGCGCAGGGAATTCACGCTGAGCACGAAGCGCATGTTGGTGAGCTTGAGGATCTTGTGATCGAGGCGGCCGACCCTGGTCTCTTCCATCTCCATGCGGCCAAGCTCTTCGCGGCGATCGTTGCAGATGCGGCAGATGATTTCAGTCATTCGGCCGCGCTGTTCAAGGCTCATGGCCGCGACCTTCTTCTGCGCCTCAAAGGCCGCATTGACGGCTTCATCCACGGTGGCAAAGACGCCGTCGCGGGAAGCAGGGGCGCCGGCGAAGGCGGATGAGCCCGAATGCTGCAACTGGCCACGCAGCCTGGCCACGACCTCTCTTGCGATCTCTTCAATCAATTCTGCCTGGACTGGCATTTATGGTTTCTCCAATACTTTGCCTTCGACCTCGATGGCATCGACGATGCCGACGATGACAGCGTCGACGGGGGCGTCTTTGGTTGTGGATGTCAGGCGCGCGGAACTGCCTTGCGTGAACAACACGCACTCGCCCACTCCCGCGCCCACGCTATCCACAGCGACGATGGAGCTGCCGGAAGTGTGCAGCTTGCCCTCTTTGCTAATGTACGGCTGGACCAGGAGCAACTTCATGCCCAGAAACTTCTCGTTCTTCTGGGTGGAAACAACGTTGCCGATAACTTTTGCAATAAACATGCCGGCTTACCTCGTGGTTTGCGGCAGAGAAGTCTCTGCCGCATGCGGTCATTTCGGCAGGACGGTTGCGAGCGTTCCATGCGGGCGGGCGATGACGTGCACGCTCTGGACCTCGCCCACGGCGCGGGCTGCGGAGGCGCCGGCGTCAACCGCGGCGCGGACCGAGCCTACGTCGCCTTGAACGAAGACGGAGCACAGACCGCTGCCGATCTTGTTCCAGCCGACGAACTCCACGCTGGCGGCTTTGAGCATTGCATCTGTTGCCTGAACCAGGGCTACGAGGCCCTTGGTCTCAATCATTCCAATCGCTTCATTGGCCATTTGAATTCTCCTGATTCGGTCTTACTTCAACATGCTTTCAACGAGGGCATCGTGGGGGCGCGCGATGACGTGCGACGCCACGAGTTCTCCGACGGTTTTGGCGGCGGCCGCACCCGCGTCCACCGCGGCGCGCACACTGCCCACATCGCCGCGGACGATGGCGGTGACGTATCCGCCGCCGATCTGCACGGTTTTAACGAGTTCTACGCTGGCGGCTTTCACCATTGCGTCGCATGCCTCGACCAGTCCGACGAGGCCCTTGGTTTCGATCAATCCGATTGCTTCACTCATGGATTCTCCTCTGCCTACTGGGCAGCCTTTCGCGGCGCAGTCTTTTTGTCCGGCTGGACGAAAGACGGCAGTTCATCGTGGGGGCGGGAGATGACCTGAACACTGACCACCTCGCCGATGCGGGATGCTGCTTCAGCGCCCGCGTCGGTGGCGGCTTTGACGGCGGCCACGTCCCCTTCAACGAAGGCGGTTACCAGTCCTGAACCAACGGACTGCCAGCCGGCGAACGATACATTGGCGGACTTGAGCATGGCATCAGTTGCTTCAAACAACGCCACCAGGCCCTTTGTCTCAATCATTCCGAGCGCTTGTTTCATCGCTTCCTCTCTTCTTCAGTGGGTTTACTTGAACAGCTCAATGTCTTTGGTGAGGTGCAGGCCGCAGGCGTTGGCTTCGTCGGTGTCCATGTGGACGTTGAGACGGGCTTTGGCGTCAATGCGGACGTGTACGTTGTTGAAGGTGAGGCCCGCTTCGCCGCCGATGCGGAGGTTCATGCGGTCGCCCTGAGAGACGCCGAAGTAAGCGGCTTCAGTGGGGTTCATGTGGACGTGGATGGCGGCGCGAATGACGCCCTGCTTGAGTTCGACCACACCTTTCGGCCCGATGATGACCGCGCCCGGCGTGGCGGCGATGTTGCCGGAGAGGCGGACGGGGAGGTCGTTGAAGCCGAGCATGATGGCGTCAGTAAAAGCCAGCTCGACCTGGGATTGCTTGCGCATGGGGCCGAGGATACGGAGGTTGGAGATGAGGCGGCTGCGGGGGCCGACGATGGTGACGGTCTCTTTGGCGGCGAAGTTGCCTTCCTGAAAGAGCGGGCGGTCGAAGGTGAGTTCAGTGCCGGGGCCGAAGAGAGTGTCCATGTCTTCTCGGCAGACGTGCATGTGGCGGGATGAGGCTTGCACGGTGAGCACGGGCGCAGCGATGTTGTTTCCCCTGGCAAGGTATTCCAGGGCCACCTGGCGAACGATGCTTTCGACCGCGGACCGGTCGATGGGTGCGAACGAGTTCGATGTTGCGGAGCTGCCTGCCATTTTGAGTTCCCAATCCGCCTGGTCTTAGCCTGCGATTGCGTGTTGTGCGATTGCCTTGCTTGCCACTGCCACTGTTTCGCGGGCAATGATTGCTTCTTCATCTGCCGGGATGACGAGCACCTTGACGCGTGAGGCTGGAGTCGAGATTGCTCCTTCGCCTTTTATGGTGCGGTTTCTTTCTGTGTCGATTTCAATGCCGAAGCTGGACAGATCTTTGAGGGCGGCGGCGCGGATCTCTGCGCTGTTTTCGCCGATGCCGCCGGAGAAGGTGAGTATGTCGAGGCCGCCGAGGTTGAGGAGGAAGGCTCCGAGGTAGTGGCGGATGGAACGGACAAAGACGTCGAGGGCGAGCTGGGCGTGCCGGTTGCCGGCGGCGGCAGCTTCAGTGAGGTCGCGCAGATCGCCGCTGGTTCCGCTGATTCCCGCGAGGCCGGAGCGGCTGCCGAGCAAACTCGCCATCTGATCGGGATCGAGGGCGAGCTTCTTCATCATGTGCAGGACGGCGAAGACGTCGATGTCGCCGACGCGGTTGTTCTGGGGCAGGCCGGATTGCGGGGAAGTGCCCATGCTTACGTCTTCTGCGATGCCGTTGCGGAAGGCGGCGAGGCTTGAGCTGCCGCCGAGATGGCAGGAGATGTGGCGCAGGTTATTGCGGCCGAGCAGAGCCTGGGTGCGCTCGCTAGCGAAGCGATGGCTGGCGCCGTGGAATCCGTAACGGCGAATGCCGAACTGGGTGCGCCACTCGTAGGGCACGGCGTAGGTGGTTGCGGCTTCGCTCATGAAGCGGTAGGGGCAGGTTTCAATGACGGCCACGAGTGGGACGCCGGGAAGCTCGCGGCGAAAGGCCTGAATGGCGGCGATGTAGGGAGGATTGTGGGCGGGCGCCATGAAGCGAAATTCATTCATGGCCGCGAGCAGGTCGTCGTCGATGAGCTGCGGGGCGCTGTGCGCGCCGGCATGAACGACCTTGAATCCAACGGCATTGATTTCGGCAAGGCTCCGTAAGGCTTTGCCCTCGCCGGCGACCGCATCCAGGCATTTGCGGATGGCGGCGGGGTAATCGGCACAGTCGCTGCCGGGCTGGCCAATACGCTCGACGCGGCCCTCTGCCAGGAGAGTCTCCTGGGGCATGTCGAGGAGGCGGTACTTGAAGGACGTGCTGCCGATATTGGGAATCAGGCATTTCATGGATGAGCGAATCCCGAATGAACGATTATGAAGCAACTTGAAATTATTTAAAACATACAGTACAGTTTAGGTCAGAGTCAATCGCAATTCTGGATTATTTTGAGACAACAGCCAGAATGGCGCTGAACGCAAAGGGGTTAGGTTCCGTGTCAAAAAACGATAGTGCGATTCGGACCTCAGCTGACCGGCTGGAGGAACTGGGGATTGTGGGCGCGGGCGGGGGAGGATTTCCCGCTGCGGTGAAGTTCCGCACCCGAGCCTCGCTGGTGATTGCGAATGCAGCCGAGTGCGAGCCTTTGTTGCACAAAGATAAGGAGTTACTTCATCATCATGCCGAGCCTTTTTTGCGCGGCATGGTGGCGGCGATGGAGATGGTGGGCGCCAAGGAAGGCGCGATCGGGATCAAGGAAAAGTACCACGAGATTATTGAAGCGCTGGAGCGGCAGGCTCCGGCCGGGGTGCGGGTTGTGCCGTTGCCGGATGTTTACCCGGCTGGCGACGAGTTCATTTTGGTTCATCTGGTGACGGGGAGGGTGATTCCGCCGGGCGGGCTGCCGAAGGATGTTGACGCGGTGGTTTCTAACGTGGAGACGCTGATCAACATTGGGCTGGACCGGCCGGTGACCCACAAATACCTAACAATCGCGGGCGCGGTGGCTACGCCCGTCACGCTGCGGGTTCCAGTCGGCATCTCGATTGGCGAGGTGATTGAGGCGGCTGGCGGGGCGACGGTTGCCAATATCGGTGTGCTGCTGGGCGGGGTGATGATGGCCAAGCCGGCGGCCAGCCTGGACGTTCCGGTGACCAAGACGACCGGCGGCATTGTGGTGCTGCCGGCGACGCACAAACTGATTGAGCGGCACAATGCGCCGCTGCTTCAGGTGCAGCGGATTGGGCGGTCGGCGTGCGACCAGTGCCGGTTCTGCACGGAGTTTTGTCCGCGGTTTCTGCTGGGGCATCCGATTGAGCCGCATCGGGCGATGCAGTCGCTGGGATTTGCGATGGGCGCGGACGCGATGGTGGCGACGCTTTATTGCTGCGAATGCAATTTGTGCACGATGTATGCGTGCCCGGAGGAACTGGATCCGAAGACGGTTTGCGTGGTGGCCAAGCCGCTGGCGCGGGAGCGGGGGCTGACCTTCAAGGGCGATCCGGCATCGATTACGCCGAACCCGATGGCGGAGTTCCGGCGTGTTCCGATGCGCCGGTTGATGGCCAAGCTGGGACTGGGCGAGTTCAACAATGTTGGCCCGTTGGTGGAGCACGAGTTCTCGCCGCGTTCGGTAAAGGTGCTGCTGAAGCAGCATGCGGGTGCGCCCGCGGTTGCGATGGTGAAGAGCGGCGAACGGGTGCGGGTGGGCGATCTGCTGGCCGCGCCGGAGCAGGGCAAACTTGGCGCTCGCGTGCATGCGAGCATCGACGGGGTGGTTACGGTAACCGGCGATGCGGTTGTGATTGAAGCGTAGGACGACGGGCAGGAGGAGGCGACGTGGCATCTGAAATCAACTCAATTGGACTGATCGAGCTCTCGAGCGTGGCGACCGGTTTTCTGGTGGAAGATGCGATGCTGAAAGCTGCGTCGATTCAACTGCTGCTGGCGCGCACAATCTGTTCGGGGAAGTTTCTGGTGGTGATTTCAGGGGACGTTGCTTCCGTGCAGGCAGCGCTGGAGGCCGGCGGGGCGGCGGCGGGCGCATCGCTGATTGAGCGGAGGCAGATTGCGCGGCTGCATCCTTCGGTGCTTCCGGCAATTTCCGGGTCGGTGGATGTGAATCCCAAGCAGTTGAGATCCATAGGCGTGATTGAGACGTTCTCCGCGGCCAGCATCATTGACGCGGCTGACGCGGCGGTCAAATCGGCGAATGTGACGCTGCTTAGGATTCACCTGGCGATGGCGCTGGGCGGCAAGGGCTTTGTTCTGATGGCCGGCGATATTTCCAGTGTGCAGGCGGCGGTGGCTGCGGGATCAAAGGCCGCAGCCGAAGAGGGAATGCTGGTGGGCCGTGGTGTGATTCCTGCGCCGTCTCCCGAACTGTTCCGAGACTATATATAGGCCCCGATTGATCGGCTGGAATTCGCATTCTTACTGTTCGGAATCGGACACCGATGAGGCGGAAGCGGCCACCTCAATGCGTCATCTGCACATGCATCTTCTCCAAGTGCATTGTTTTCAACGCGCTCCTGTGAACGCGTTTGGCACGCCAAGTGCCATATCTTTGTGTGATGGATATCGCACGCCCAGACTTATTGCAAAAGAGGAAGCGCCGGCTGATTGTGTGGGCCGGGGTTGCGGTGGTGTTGCTGACGGTTGCGGTGGTAGCCGTGTCGCGGCTGAAACCGGCAGCGCCTACGGTGGACCGCTCTACCATTTGGCCGGACACCGTCAAACGCGGATCGTTCATTCGCCAGGTGCGCGGGTCAACCGGCACGCTGGTGCCGCGCGAAGACAGCATTGAGCTGATTCCCGCGCAGACCGATGCCACGGTGGTTCGGATACGCGTGTTGCCAGGAGCGCAGGTTACTCCGGATACCATTCTTCTGGATTTGGCCGATCCGCAGCTTGAGCAGGAACTGCTGAGCGCGCAGTTGGCTCTCAAGGGCGCGCAGGCTGACTACAAGAGCCTGCAGGCGACCTTGCAGAGCACGCTGATGGACAAGAAGGCGGCGGCCGCCCAGGTGAATGCCGACTATACCCAGGACCAGTTGCAGGCGCAGACGGACAAAGCTCTCTTCGACCTGGGAGTGATTGCGGGCATTGCGTATAACAAGTCAAAGAATACGGCCGACCAATTGACGGCGCAGCACAAGCTGAGCCAGGAACAGATTGAAGTGAACCAAAAGGCAATTGAAGTGCAGCTGGCTTCATCGCAAGCCAAAGTGGACCAGGCGAAGGCGCAGCTTGACCTGTATGAGAAGCAGTCGGCAGCTCTGCACGTGAGGGCCGGAATCTCCGGCGTGCTGGCACAACTTCCGGTTCCCTTGCAGGTGGGCCAGCATGTGACGGCAGGAACCTCGGTAGCGCAGGTGATTCAGCTTGACAAGCTCAAGGCTGCATTGCAGATTGCGGAAACACAGGCGCGCGACATCCAGATCGGCCAACCTGCCTCAATCGATACGCACAACGGCGTAATTCCGGGTCATGTGGCGAGGATCGATCCTTCAGTTTTGAACGGAACGGTCACGGTTGACGTAGCACTGGATGGACCCTTGCCGCCGGGGGCGCGCCCGGCGCTGAGCGTGGATGGGACGATCGACCTGGAACGGCTGACCGATGTGCTGTATGTGGGCCGGCCGGCGCTGGGCAATGAAAACTCGACTTTGAGCTTGTTCAAGCTGGATCCCGATGGCAAAGGCGCAACGCGCGTTGGGGTCAAAGTGGGCCGTGCTTCAGTCAACGCGATCCAGGTGATTGAAGGCTTGAAGGAAGGCGATACGGTGATTCTTTCCGACATGTCGCGGGAAGATAACGTGGACCGGATACGGCTGGAATAGGGAAAAGCAGGGACCAAGGAATAGGGAACAGAATTCGGCGGGGCCGCTGATCGCTGACAACTGACAACTGAGCACTGACAACTTGAAACGAGGGGGATGGGATGGCGCAGAACGATAGGCTGATTGAAATTGAAGACCTGACCAAGATCTTCTATACCGACGAAGTAGAGACGCACGCTCTGAGCGGTATTCACCTGACGATCTCGCGGGGCGAGTATGTCGCCATGTCCGGACCGTCGGGTTGCGGCAAGTCAACGCTGCTGTCAATTCTGGGTTTGCTGGATACGCCGACGGGCGGGAAGTATCTGCTCAACGGCAGTCCTGTGGAGAACCTGAGTTTTGGCGACCGCTCACGGATTCGCAACCAGGAGATCGGGTTCATCTTCCAGAGTTTCAATCTCATCGGCGATCTCACCGTGGAAGAGAATGTGGAACTGCCGCTTACCTACCGTGCCGGCATGCCTTCAGCAGAGCGAAAGAAGCGCGTAAAGGAAGCGCTGGAGCGGGTGAACATGGCGCACCGCATGCGCCACTATCCGGCGCAGCTCTCCGGCGGCCAGCAGCAGCGCGTGGCCGTGGCGCGTGCGCTGGCGGGCTCGCCGTCGATTCTGCTGGCGGACGAGCCCACGGGCAACCTGGACTCGAAGAACGGCGAAGCGGTGATGCATTTGCTTTCCGATCTTCATCGCGAAGGCTCGACGATCTGCATGGTGACGCACGATCCGCGCTTTGCCAAGCATGCCCAGCGCGAGGTGCACCTGTTCGACGGCAAGGTGGTTTCTGAGCAGGAACTGAAGAAGCTCGAGGAAGAAGTGGAGGCGTAGCGATGCTGTGGCAAGACCTGCGCTATGCCTTGCGGCAGCTTCGCAAGAACCCGGGATTCACTGCGCTCGCAGTCGGCACCCTGGCTCTGGGAATTGCCGCGAATGGGACCATCTTCAGCTGGATCAATTCGACCATGCTCGATCCCATACCGGGGATTGTCCACACAGGCAACATGGTCACGATCCAGCGGGGAGAAAGGAGCGAACATCCGTCGCCCCCGTTCTCCTATGGGGATTTTGTAGACCTGCGTGAGAACACGCGCAGCTTCTCTGGCTTGCTTGGCTATCACGACGACTACATTTCCATTACCGGCACCGGCAAGCCGGAGCGCATCTACGGCGCGCTGACTTCCTCGAACTATTTTGAGGTGCTCGGCGTCCGGCCCATTCTCGGCCGCAGCCTCCTGCCCAATGCCGCCGACGAGCGCCTCGGCGCTCCTGAGGCCGTGCTCGGCTACGACCTGTGGCAGAACCGCTTTGCCGCTGACCCCTCCATCATCGGTAAGAAGATCGAGCTCAACCTTCACGCCTACACGATTGTTGGCATCGCGCCGCCAGGTTTCCAGGGATGCAAGACGGGCTTGCGAACTGAGATTTGGCTGCCGTTAGGCATGGATAACCAGCTATGGGGTGGAGACCGCATCCAGTATCGCGACGTATCGTGGCTCAACTTGCTAGGCGTATTGCGTCCGGGCGTCAATGCGCGCGAGGCTGAGAACGAGTTGAACCTCCAAATGCAGCAAATTGTGGATCGCTACCCGGAGGGGCACCGCGGCGCCAACCACCTATCCACCGATCCGCTCTGGCGCTCTCCCTTCGGCGCCAACGTCTACCTTTCTGGAACCCTGCCTATCCTGCAGGCGCTGGCCGCGGTGCTGTTGTTGCTGGCCTGCGCCAATGTTGCGAATCTCTTGCTGGTGCGCTCGGTCTCGCGGCGGCGCGAGTTTGCGATTCGCTTGTCAATGGGCGCCAGCCGCTGGCGCCTGGTGCGGCAAATGATGATCGAGAACTTACTCATTGCACTGGCCGGCGGCGGGCTGGCGCTGGTGTGCATGTTCTGGACGGCGCAGACCCTGGCGGCTTTCCTGCCTCCCACGACCTTGCCGCTCTCGATCAACGGAAACGTGGACCGCACCGTGCTGTTGGCCACGTTCCTGGTCTCGATTCTGACGGCGATTGTTTCCGGCGTCGCTCCGGCGCTGCGGGCTTCAAGCCTTTCGCCAATCACGGTCCTGAAAGACGAGGCGCTCAGCACTGCGGGCGGATTGCACAAATCGCGTCTCTCCGGTGGGCTGGTGGTGGCGCAGGTGGCGCTTTCCCTGCTGCTGTTGGCCTGTGCCGGACTGTTCATCCGCAGCCTCCAGAAGGCGCAACAAGCCGATCCCGGATTCGACCCCAACCATGTATTTCTGGCCACCTACGATCTCGATCCCATGGGATATACCGACAAAACCGGCCTCGAGTTCCATCGCCAGTTGCTGGCACGCCTGAATGCGCTCCCGGGCGTTCAGTCCGCAACCCTGGCGGATTTTTCGCCGCTCAACTTTACCATCCACTCCGACGGCGTGATGCCGGAGGGCTATGTGCCGCGCATGCATGAATCCATGGAGGTTGACCGGGGAAAAGTGGCACCGGATTATCTCAAGACGCTGCGGACTCCGCTGATTGCGGGGCGCGACTTTACCGCGCAGGACACTCTTGCCACGCCCCTTGTAGCCATCGTCAACCAAGCCTTCGTTGACCGCTATTGGCCGGGCCAGAATGCCATCGGAAAACGCATTCAGAGGTGGGGGCTGTGGTACACCGTGGTGGGGGTGGCGGCCAACGGCAAGTACCGGCGCCTGGCGTATGACCCCGCTCCGCTGCTCCTGGTTTCGCTGATGCAACGCTACGACAACGAGGTCATCGTGCACGTGCGCACAGCCGGCGACGCGCAGGCAATTGCTTCGGCGGTGGAGCAAACCGTCCACAGCCTCAATGCCGATCTGCCTCTGTTCAACGAAACCACGCTCCGGCAGGCCATGCAAATGGGCAACGTTTTTGAGCGCATCGCCGTGGTCTTCGCGGGTTCCTTCGGCTTGCTGGCCCTGGTGCTGGCGGCAGTAGGAATCTATGGAGTGGTTGCCTACACCACGAAGCAACGCACGCACGAGATCGGGATTCGCATCGCCCTCGGAGCGGGCAAGGCAGATGTCTTTCGCCAGGTGCTTGGCCAGGGATTGCTGCTCACGCTGGCCGGCCTTGTTGCGGGCCTCGCTGTTTCGTTCGTCGCCACCCGCTTTCTGCGCGGCATGCTCTACGGCGTTGGAACAGCTGACTGGCTCACCTTCGTTACGGTTGCGGCAGTGCTCTGTCTAGTAGCTCTGGCTGCGTGCTTCGTCCCGGCGCGCCGCGCCGCTTCTATCGACCCCATGCAGGCATTGAGAACCGAATAGGAGATCCGAAATGAACACGATGCTCAACGACCTGCGCTTTGCGCTTCGCCAATTGCGCCGTGCCCCCGGATTCGCCTTTACCGTAGTCCTCACATTGGCGTTGAGTGTGGGCGTTGCCACGGCCGTCTTCTGCGTTATTGATAACGTCATCCTCCGGCCGCTTCCTTATGCGCACCCGGAGAGAATCGTCTCAGTGGAGGCTACCAGCCGCGGCGGATACACGCAGCCCGCCTCCTGGCCCAGCTACAAGGATGAGCGCGACCAGGCTCACGCTTTTGCCGCGCTCGCCGGCTTCTTCCCTTACACCAAGGTAGCCGTCGAAACTCCTTCGAATGGCCCAGTGCTGCTTGACAACGTCCGCGCCACGGAAAACTTCTTCCAGGTCTTCGCAGTCCAGCCTCTGCTCGGGCGCACCTTTCTGCCTGGAGAAGAGCAGGAAGGCAAGAACGACATCGCCGTGCTCGGCTACGACGCATGGCAAAGTTACTTTGGCGGCGATCCGGGCATCCTGAACAAGGCCGTCAAGCTGGACGGCCGCGCTTACACAGTGATTGGCGTCATGCCCGCGGGGTTCCGGTTCCCGCTGAACATGCGCAACGCCATTTATACGCCGGTGCATCTCGACAAGTCCTGGATGAACGGGCGCGGCAATCACTGGCTGCAGACGGTGGCTCGGCTTGGCGATGGCGTCACCATCGGGCAGGCACAGGCCGATCTTTCCCACGTGTTCAGCGACCTGGGCAAGGCTTACGAAACAGATCAGGGCCGAGCCGCGCATCTGATACCGCTGGCGCAATCCGTGAGCGCCCGCACGCGCGGTCCGCTGTGGACCCTGCTCGGCGCGGTGCTCGCCGTGCTTGCCATTGGCTGCGTCAACGTTGCCGGGTTGCTGCTGGGGCGTGGCGTCAACCGCGAACGCGAGATGGCCATGCGCACCGCGGTGGGCGCGGGCCGCTCACGCCTCGTCCGCCAGATGCTTACTGAGGCCATGCTGCTGGCCGTTCTGGGGGCGGCGGGAGGCATCCTTCTGGCATTGTCCATGCTG
>Ga0302320_10013864_pt1 | contig 16745 bp, 16 predicted proteins | sample Bog_T0_3_FD_202130 | JGI IMG/M metagenome (GOLD analysis project Ga0302320, IMG submission 202130) | Peat permafrost microbial communities from Stordalen Mire near Abisko, Sweden - Bog_T0_3 | ecosystem: Environmental > Terrestrial > Soil > Wetlands > Peat | place: Sweden: Abisko, Stordalen Mire... | reverse complement strand
CACCTGACGACGCCGATGCTGGTGCCGAGGATCGCGCTCAACGCGGCGCGGCGCCCGTCGCGCGCCGCCACCCGGACGATGGTGGCGGTGGCGGGGCCGGGCGTCAGCGTGACGAGAAGAGCGACCACTAAGAACTCCGGTAGCGAGCGCACGCCCTCAGGTTAGCTTCGAGGGCCTCGCGCCCCAGGGGCCGCCGGTGCCGACAAAGTACAGCTCAGACTTCGATGGGCCCCTGGCGGGGCGCCACCCGTGGAGTATGAAATATTGGGGTGCCGCCCTGGCGAACGCCGCTGGCTCTTGGTGCTGTTGGTGAGCCCGAAGCTCAGACTGGCGTCGGGGGCCTGCAGGCACCCTGGATTGTTGGCAGGGAGTGTAGTCCCTGCACGGGACGGAGCGGACGACTGAGCAGCTACGCCAGTAGGCCGCGCCGTCGGGTATCAGCGTGGACTCAAGCGCAAGGATAGGCTGCCAGTTAGGCTGCCAGGACGCCTTTAGAGCCTGTCCAGGGCCGCCTCTCGGCCATAAAAGTCCTGCTCAAAACCGGTGGGCGTAGAGGGAGTCGAACCCACGACCTCATGCGCGTCATGCATCCCCAGGCCCTATCTGCACCTGGGGCACTTCGCAAAATACCTGTTCAGAGGCACTGTTGACTTACCGCTGGAGACCGCCGGTGACCTCTCATGCCATCCCGTTCGCGCACGGATCGCGCACGCAGCTTGACATAACTATTCGAGCGCTGGCGACGACCGGCTCCGCCTGAGGGCCGCCGCCGGGTCCTCCGGTCAACTCGCTTCGCGTATGCGCAAGTCGAGGTGCAACCCGGCTGCGGTCAGCATGTTGACCAGGGCGTCGATGCTGAACAGGTCGATCTTGCCCCGGGTGAGATCTGAAACGCGGGGCTGGGTTACCCCGAACTTGCGTGCCGCCTGCGCCTGGGTCAGGCCAGACCTGTTGATGTAGGCGACCAGTTCGGCAATCAGTGCGGAGCGGATCCTCATGTTCTCGGCCGCGCCGGGCGTCTCCTCGAGGGCGTCCCACACGCTTGTGTACCGCTCGGTGCTGGTCATGGTGCCTCCTTTGCTCGGGTCATCTCTGTCACCTGCCTATACCGCTGCTTGGCGAGGTTGATGTCCGCCTGGGCAGTTCGCTGGGTCTTCTTCTGGAAGCAGTGCAAGACGTACACCGCATCGCCGATCGTCGCCACGTACAAGACGCGGTAAGCGCCCGGTGTCGGCGCGGACCCGGATCTCCCGACAGCCCGGGCCAACTGAGGCCATCGGCCTCCAATCGGTAGGGCCGAGCCCCGCTTGGACCAGGTACGGCTGGTAGCCGGCCCGCTGGCGTGCGTCGACGGGAAAGCTCCGCAGGTCGTCACAGGCGCTCCCGACGAAGACTACGTCCTTCACGAGCTGACTATACAAAACCTTGTATATCCCGTCAAGCACAGCCACACTCTCGCGCCCATGCGCGGTGAAGGACCGCATCGGAGCAGGTGGCGCGGACGGTCGAGGTGCCAGTCGGCGACATGCGCAGGTGTCCACCGCCGATGATCGGTCCCCCACCCCGTGCGCGTGTCTTCAGCTGTTCTGAGCGATTGCTCGGCGTTTGGGCTGACAGCTGGACCGGTCGAGATGGGTGCTCCAAATCCGTACTGGACGCCCAACCGACCGGTGCCGGCGGGTTTTCGCAGGCGACAGATGAAGCGATCGGTGGAGCGCTGTCGCTCTAGAGGGCGGGTCAGTGAGGGCAGTCGGCGCGCAGCACCAGGTCCTTGAGTGGTGTGCCCGAGCCGACCCCGGGGCTCGACGTTTGGGGAGAGCCGAGAGGCGACGGTGACGGTTGTTTGCTTGCGAGGACCCCCGAAGGTATGTCATACTGACATACATGAGCGACGCGGCAAGCGATCGGGTGGGCGGCGAGCTGGCGATGCTCCGCCAGCGGTTGGTCGAGGCTGAGGAGGAGTACCGACGGACTCGAGCCGAGGACTACGTAGTCCGTCTCGTCAGGGACGCGACGATTGTGGACGCTCACCGTGGTGGGATGTCGTCCCGGGAGATCAGCGCCCTGGTCGGTGACATCGGTCAGCCCAACGTCGTCCGCACCCGGCGGCGGGCTATAACGAGGCGGGACGTCGTCCCTCACGGCCTTTTAGATCCAGCCGACGCGGTCAGGGCCTCCGGCATGGGACCGGCCGCGTTCATCTCCGCAGTCCGGGAGGGACGAATCAAGCCCGTGGAGCTGGCCGACGGGGTCAAGGCCTTCCGGACGGAGGATGTCGAGGCGCTGGCGAAAAGGACGACCCATCGCTGAGCCGGGAGGTAGCGGTGCCACTGGCGGGCCGATCAGGTTCTCTCTGGAGGAGATGGCGGCCATCATCGAAGACCTCATGAGGATCGCCGACGAGTTGAATAGGAGCGGGGATGAGGTGAACGCGTACTTGCTCGATCTCGTGACCAACAGGCTCCTCGACCGGAGCTTCGGCGGCGACGGGGGCTTGGGTCCCCGCTGAGCTGGCGGTCGCAGTTGACGATGCCGTTGCGAGCAGCGGGGAGTCGAAACCAAGGCGCCGAACAGCACGATCTGCGCCGGCTCATGCGATCGACTCGGCGCTCGGCACGGGCGCCCGAGTCGGTGATCACGGAAAGGCCGCTGAGTCAGCCTGACTTTGGAGAGGCCGGCGCACAATATACTCCGTTCCCGCCTCGATAATCTGGCCGCTCATTATGGCGCTGGCTTCCGATGGGACGTACGAGCGCCGACCCGTCGCTATGGCGCGAAAGACCTGGTCAGCGCCTATTTCAGGGCGAGCACAGAGTTGGGTGTTATGTGCGACCCAACCGGAGGAGCTCGAACCCTGGAGCGTTGGCGTGGGCCCCTACGCGAGAGCGCAGCTCCGGAAGGTTTGGTGCTCGGCGCCGTTCTGACCTTGCGGCATTACCGGCGAGGCTAGGTCCACAGATCCCCCCTGGTGGCCAACGACGTCGGACGGCTTCAGGCCCTTTAGGTCGTGACCAAAGCGACGGCGCCGTGTCCTCGGCCCACGCGTATCCTCTGTGTGGTACTGTGGCAACATGAGTGGTACGCACACGGTCGTTGTGGGCGACAGGGGCCGCCTGGTCGTGCCCGCCGAGGTACGGGAGCGGGCTGGCCTGGTCGAAGGTACGACGCTGGTGCTCCTCGAGACCCCATCAGGGATCGTCCTGATGACCCGCGCCCAACTGCGCGACCGGGTCCGGGACGAACTTTCAGGTCTTGACCTCGTCGGCGAGCTCCTTGCCGAACGGCGCGCCGTCGCCGCCAACGAGGACGCCGCGTGAGCGTCGTGGATGCCTCGGTCCTGCTTGCCTTCGCCCAGGGCGAGGAGGGCGCCGGGCAGGCCGAGGTCCTTCTCGGGGAAGGTGCAAGCTGTGGGGCAGCGAACTGGTCGGAGGTCGCCCAGAAGGTCAGGGCTGCGGGCCGGGACTGGCACCTAGTGCGGGCGCTGCTTGTGAGCTACAACCTCGCCGTCGAAGCGGTCATCGAGGAGGACGCCGAATGGGCGGCCGGCCGGTGGCGCAGGGGCGAGGGGCTGTCACTGGCCGACCGGCTCTGCCTTGCCCTCGGCGAACGGCTCGACGTAGACGTGTGGACAGCCGACACAAGCTGGGGATCGGCGGGCAGGGTCCACCAGTTGCGCTGAGGAACCAGGACATCTCAAGGTGGCATGGGCCTACAGCTCCAGCTTCGCACCTGGACGACGGCCGCCCGCCCTGGGGGTTTATGCAACCGGCGCCAGCGCGCGGGCTGGACGATGTCGACCACACGCGCTTGACCGGAGGCCGTCAATCCCCGCTGGCGCAAGGCAATCTGAACGCGTGTTGTGGTCTCGCCGAGACGCCCTGCGAAGCTGCTGCTCAGTCGCAATATCCGTCGATTTGCGTGCGAACCCGTCCGGTAGATAGCCGGAAACCGCCCGCACAATAAGGGGAATCATGGGTTTTCCCGGAGAGTTTGGGGCGGTGGGTCGGTCGGTACGGGCGCGCGTGTTTACCGGACAAGCGCCTCGCGGCATCTCTACGCAGCGTCGACGGGGCTCGTCAGCTCGCTGCATAGGCGATGAGCCGGTCCTCCAAGTGGCCGAGCGCCATGGTGACCGCTGCTGCTGGCATCGGTGTATGCGAGGTGCTTGTGACCTTGAGCACCTCCTCGGTGGTGCCTGCCCCAAGGATGACCCAGGCCAATAGGGCAGACACGTTCCGCTTGGGTGACTTGAGGGTGAAAGAGACTGTGTAGCCGATGGCCGTCACACCCTTTGCTGGCTTCTCGGCCACGCGGTGCATCGGCCCGAACGCCATGCTCACATGCTTGGTGGGACCAAGCTGCTGGGCGATAGCCCACATCTGCCAGGCCTCCTGGATCTTGAAGCACGTAGGGAAAGAAGGCTGCAAAAAGGCCACGAGGTCCCGCCGCTGCAGCGCGATGGACGGCTCGATAGTGACGGGGACGATCCCGAGGTGTTCAACGGGCAGCACCGGGTCACCTGGCGACTCGTGGCCGAGCGGGTCTTCGACCGGACGATTTGATCGGCTGACGGTCGTGTTGTTAGCCACGGCCCGCAGGGGTTGCGCCCGCCGGCGCCGCTGGCAGGTAACGGAGAGGCAGCACCACCACCGCCCAGGGGTGCGCGCAGGGCCGGGGCACCCAGGCTTGCTGGCTCTGGCTGAGCTATGTCGACGCCTCTGCAGATCGCTCGGCGGAGCGCTCCCTCGGGGTCGTCGCTAATCGGAATGAACAAGTCGACAATGGTGGAGGTCAGCAACAAACCGACACACCGCGATGCCTCCTGGTCGCCAATACGCCACAGCGCCTCGCGCGAGTTTATGCGCCTGAGGCGATGGGTCGTGGAGGGCGCGGCGCCGTCGATAGGGCGTTTGCGTTGTAGAAGCGCGACTTTTCGGACGAGCATATAAGGTGCCAATGCGTTTGGCTCCGATAGGCCCACGTGTGTCACAGGCCACCTGGTCTGCCCCAGCGTTGGAGCTCGAGTCGCCCCTTGCCCAGTGTTCCGGCACCAGTCGGCACGCGAAGGTCGTTCCCGCTCACGGCCACTGAGCTGAGGCCATCGAAGTCGGAAAGGGGACGTGGAAGACCCTCACGGCGGTTGCGTGGGCACTGTTGGCCTTGACAACGTACCCCACCAGGCGAGCGCCAGGTAGAGGTCGTCGCTGCGGAGCAGCGGGCCCCGGAGGTCATTGAAGCGGCCCGGCGGGCGTGAGCTGATATCGACAGGAGACGACACGAACCGCCCGCTGACCAGGGAGACTGCCGCGTACAGGGTGGTATGGTCTGGCCGTGGCCCTGTTCAGGCGGGAGACCAAGACACCGCAAGACGAGTTCGCTGCCGAAATGGCGGCACTCGTCCGCAAACTGCTCGGGGTCAAAGCGGAAATCCGGTCGGACTTCTCGCTTTCGTTCCTGAGCGCCGGCGGGAAGCCGGTCACAATGAACCTGGACAACATCTACGCCGAGGCGCGGCGGCGAGAAGGTGACGACCGGGTTCAGGTGATGCGCCGGTCTATTCGCGGTGTGGCCGCAGCGAAAGCTCGGCCACAGACCTGGGACGAGGCAGCGCCGATGCTCCTGCCTGCCGTGCGCGCTGCGAGCTGGGCCGCCGCTGCTGCCCCCGCAGGTGCTGTGAGGCGCAGCTTCCTGCCGTTCGTGCAGCTCCTCACCGCCATCGACTTCCCCGACAGTATGAGCTTCGTCACCAGCGACGACCTGAGGACTTGGGCGGTCACCCAAGCGGAGGCCGAGCGGGCGGCGGTGGCCAATCTCACGTCCCAACCGGCGCCTGTAGGGCTCGCGGGACCGGTCGGCATGGTCATGGGGCCGGACGGGTACGCCTCGTCGTGGTTGGCCGCCCCCACGTCACTTGCGGGCGTGACGTCCGAGCGCTTCGGACCTGACCCCGTCATCATCGCCGTCGGCCGGGACCAGGTCCGCGTCGTCGACAGCACCAACGCGGAGGCGATAACGGCCCAGCTGACCGAGGCCATCGACGCCTACCGAGAGGAGCCGCGCCAGCTTTCCCCCGTGCCGTACTCATCGGGAGCGACAGAGTAGAGCCCTGGGGCCCGCCGACGGGCCACCCCGCCTACAACCTCGTCCAGCACGCCCAGCGGCTGCTGGCCCTTTTCGAGTACGAGCGCCAGAAAAGCGTGGTGCAGGAACTGTCCACCAAGGCTGGTGAAGACGTCTACGCAGGGAGCTACCAGCTCGTCAAGCGGCCGGACGGGTCTGTGTGGTCGTGGTCCGCATGGGTCCGCCAGGTCACCAACGCGCTCATCCCGGAGACTGACTACGTGATCGTCAGCGACGACGAGGACACGACCAGTCGGTTCACCGTCCGGTGGTCAGATGCCGTCGCCATCGCGGCCACGGACCTGACTCAAGATGCCGGCTATGACCCGCCTCGTTGGCGTTATCACGGTTGGCCCACCGAGATGACCTTGACAGAGCTCCGCAGGAAGGCAGTCGACCCGTCGACGAACCCAAACTAAGACCCGACGCCGTTCTCCGTCACTGACGCGAGGGCATTATGTAGCTTCAAGAGCGCGACGCACCTGTGCCCGTAGCCGTCGATCTGGCCGGTTTTCCTTACAAGAGAGCGCCTTTTGGCATGAGCGCATAAGAGATAATCGGGCCTAGGCCTGGTGCCCTACGCCTGCCTTTCGACGAGCCAAAGCTTGGTCCGGACGACAAGGGCCCGCTCATGTGCCGGCCTTTCCTCATACAGGTAGCACTTGGTAGCCGTACCCGCCCAGGGCCGTCGGGCCATTCAGCAAACGACCGAGTCCGGGGCTGTACTGTGCACCTTCGCCCCATCCATCCACCAGACCTTCCCGTCTGCAACGGTGAGCGTCGGCTCCGATGTGACGACCTCGGAGGCTGCGGGCACGCGCACCTTGCACCAAGCCCTCGAGCCCCGGCGTAGCAACTGCCATCCGGGAGAGCTGAACCCGAGGCCGGCGCCGACGTACAACAGGTCTCCGTCGGGGAGCACGGCGATGATAGGGCCAGAGGCTTGCCTCGGGACGCTCGGGACCGAGATGGCGTCCCAGGACCGCCCCGAGTCCGTAGTAAGCATCACCGCACTGGGCGGCGCCGTCTCCCCGGCGACGGGCTCTTCACCCCCGCTGGTGACGAGCAGCGCCTTGTCAGGCCCGAGCACGACCAGGGTGGCGTAGGACTGGTAGCCGACAACCTGGAAGGGCGAGGACCATTCCCGGCCGGAGTCGGTGGACACCTCAAGCGACGCCCAGGTGCCGCCGAAGCCGATGCAGTCGACCGAAGGGGGCACGGGACGGAAGTACTCGCAAGGCCCGGTCAAAGGGCAGCGCCTCGGCCTCGCGCCCACCGGGCGCCAATGCTCCCCGCCGTCGGCCGTGACCTCGAGCGCGCCGCCAGGCACGGGGGAGAAGCTTGCCTCTATTACGCCTCGGGCGCCATAACTGAAGCTGCTGAACGAAAGCTCCGAGGCGCCCGCGGGAACGGGCACGAAGGACCAGGCCTTGCCGTTGTCGCCGGAGTACAACCCGAACGTCGCTATGTAGACCGGCGCAGAGGACTCGCAGTAGGGCAGCAGCGTGAACGAGGCGAAGACCTGGCCTGGCTCGGTGCCGAGCATGGCCTGCAGGCAGGCCATCACGTACTTCTTCCCGGCCCGGCCCGCGAGCCGCCGGGCGATCCCGGCCAGGGCCGCCGCAGTTGGCACCACGGCCACGCTCTCGCCCACTTGGACGTCCACGCCCCGGTCACCGCACCACGCCACCGCATCGGGACGTGCGGGGTTCACCGAGATTGTGCCCTCGCCGAAGGTCTCCTCGGAGAGGGGCTTGAACCTACCCAGGATCGCGAAACTCACGGTGCCTTCGCTCCTGCCGACGGACGCGGCAGCCGCCGCGGACGAGACGAGGGTCTGGCCAGTCCTGACCGGGCCGAGCAGGGCCCCCAGCACGGTCGCCACGGTGACAAGGACGATGCCCGGTCTACTCGTCATGCCCCGCTAACCTCCCACGTCGGCGCTGGGTTCCCGTGCCCCGATGCGCATTATGGCGTTGCCATTTCGGCAGGTCAACGGCGCTCGTACCCGTCGCTCTGGCGCGCGGAGGGGGACGGGCCTAGCAGCCCCGATCACCGGCATAACGGCAGATGTGGCTTGAGCTCCACGCTGGAACCGAGCGCCGACGGGCCGGTCGAACTAGCTTTGGCGCCGTTTGGCCTGAGCGGCTCGGGTGCCGGCCCCACGGTGTTGTCCCGAGACGTATACGGCTGTCATCCCAGCGACCGATGCGCGAACACCTCCACGTGGCTACGGTCGAGTGCGTGGCACCTGTTGACTCGCCCGGAGGGCCCGGGAGACGCCGGCTCGCCCGCGGCCTGAGCGAGCGCCAGTGGGTCGCGCTCGACGTGGTAGCCGCGCTCGTCGGCCTGTTGGTCGCGGTCGCCTACCTCCGTGACCCGCGCCTTGGCGGGAGCCACGACCACCCGGCGGACATAGTCCTGGCGCTGGTCGCAGGCGCTCCGGTCGCGCTGCGAAGGCCGTTCCCGCTGCCGGCCTTTGTGACAACCACTTTGGCCGTTGCCGCACTGGTCGCCTCGGGCCGCTCAGGCCTGCCGCTCAGCGCCATGGTCTTCCTGGTCGGGTACATGGTCGCCGCCCGGGCATCCCGCCGGTCATCTGTCCCCGCGCTCGTCCTCGGAGAGGTCGCTCTCCTGGGCGCTCTCGCTGCCTCGGGAGCGCCGCGCAACCTGGGCCCCCAAACGGCCGAGGTGGTGCTCCTGCTGGCGCTGGCCTGGTTCGTCGGCAACAGCGTGGCAGCGCGGCGGGAGTACCTGGCCGAGCAGGCCGAGCGAGACAGGGCCACCGAGGCCGACCGGGCCCGGATGGCCGTGCGGGACGAGAGGGCCCGGATCGCACGCGAGATGCACGACGTCATCGCCCACAGCCTGGCGGTGGTCACCGTGCAAGCCGGCGCCGGCCGGCGGCTAATGGCTAAGCACCCCGAGCAAGCGGCGGCGGCCCTGGAGTCCATCGAAGCCACCGGGCGTAGCGCCCAGGACGAGCTCCGGGCCGTCGTTGGGCTGCTACGCGACGAGGGCACCGGCACGGCCGAGCTAAGGCCGGCACCCGGGCTGGCTGACCTGGGAGGACTTGTGGAGACGGTCCGGGCGGCGGGTACCCCGGTGGAGCTGCGCACGTCGGGCCTCGACGGTCGGCTCTCCCCGGCCCTGGGGCTCTCGGTCTACCGGGTCGTCCAGGAGGCTCTGACCAACGTGGTCAAGCATGCACCGGGGGCCAGCGCAGTAGTGGAGGTTACGGTCTCGGCCCACGATGTGACAATCGAGGTGGCCGATGACGGCGGGGCAAAGGCCAGCCAGTCGCTGAGGCCGCCCCCGGGGCAGGCACCCCGGTCGAGCTCCCAGCACGGGATCGTGGGCATGCGAGAAAGGGTAGGTGCCTTCGGCGGCTCCCTGGCCGCCGGACGGGCACCGGGGCGGGGCTTCGTGGTCAGTGCCCGCATCCCCCTCCAAGGCGGGCCGTGAGCATCCGGGTCCTCGTCGTGGACGACCAGGAGCTGCTTCGCAGCGCGTTCAGGGCCGTAATCGACGCCGAGGACGACATGGAGGTGGTCGGTGAGGCGGCTGACGGGGCCGAGGCGGTCCGTCTCGCCTCCAGCACCTCTCCCGACGTCGTCGTCATGGACGTCCGCATGCCGGTCATGGACGGGATCGAGGCGACCCGCAGGATCACCTCGGCGCGCCCCGACGGGCCTCCGCGGGTCCTGGTGCTCACCACCTTCGACCTCGACGAGTACGTCTTCGAAGCCCTGCGGGCCGGCGCCAGCGGGTTCGTGCTGAAAAGCCGCCCACTGGGAGAGCTCCTGAGCGGCATCCGCGTGCTCGCCGCCGGCGAGGCGCTGCTCGCCCCGAGCGTCACCCGTCGCCTGGTCGCCTACTTCGCCCAGCAGGCAGGGCCAGGGCCAAAACGCCACTGCGACCTCGACCAGCTCACCGAACGCGAGCACCAAGTGCTCCTGCTCGTGGCCCGGGGGTTTTCGAACGCCGAGCTCGCGGAAGCGCTGTACGTGAGCATCCCCACGGCCAAGACCCATGTGAGCAGGGTCCTGTCCAAGCTGGGCGCCCGTGACCGGGCCCAGCTGGTGGTGATCGCCTACGAGTCGGGCCTGGTGGGGACGCCCTGAGCACTGTCGCTCCGGGTGCTCGTTGACCGCCAGTGCCACAAGCGGCATCAAGCGGACGGGCAAGGCCGTAAGACTTCAGGATGACCTGAGATAGATCCTCCCGCCTGACGACACAGCGCCCGTCACCAGCGACGATAAGGAGGCGACAACCGGAGCGACTGACCAAGAGAGCGAGGACACTGTGTTCAAGTCCCAACCGGGTGCCCGTCTAGGCACCACATCACAGCGCCAGCGGCGGGCCCTGGGGGCGATCGCCTTGGCCGGGGTGGTCGTGACCGCGGGCTCGTACAGCCCAGCAGGGCCCACAGCCGCGGCTTTCGCGTCCTCCTCCGCCGGCTCGACCGCTGACTGCAGTTCGTTGACCACCTGCTATACCCCCCGGCAGCTCGAGGTGGCCTACGGCATCCTGCCGCTGCTCGACCACGGGACCGACGGCCGCGGCGAGACCGTGGTGCTGCCCGAGCTGGCCGAGCCGCAGTTCCCGCTCCCGGTCAGCGATATCCGCCAGGACCTGGCCCAGTTCGACAAGTTGTTCCACTTACCCGCGGCCGACCTCCGCGCCGTGACGACCCTCGCCCCGACGGCATCGCCCTGGCTGGCCAACGGCGAAGAGGTACTGGACACCGAGATGGTGCACGCTGTCGCCCCGGGCGCCGTTATCGTCGAGGTCCTGGTCAGGGCGACGTCGCTCAACAACCCGGCCAACGCGGTGGCGGCGGCCGTGGCCGCGGTGCGGCTTGGTACCTCCCTCGGGGGCGTCATCTCGATCAGCGCCGCCGGCCAGACCGGGGGGGAGCATTGCGACACCCGGGCCGAGGTGGCTGCTCTGCACAAAGCGCTGCAGGTTGCCGCCGACAACCACGTGACGGTGGTCGCGGCTTCTGGTGACATAGGCGCGGTCGGCGAGCCGTGCCAGGTGGTGATGGGCCTGACCGGAGGCACCTTCCCCCCGGTCAAGGAGGTCAACCTGCCCGCCTCGGACCCCCTCGTGCTGGGCGCTGGTGGCACCACGCTCACCGCCGGCCGCGCGACGGGCGCCTACGTCAGCGAGAGCGCGTGGGGCCTGCCCTTCGGTGACCCCGGCAGCCAGTTCCAGGCGTCAGGTGGCGGCTTGGGCCGCGTCTTCTCGCGGCCCGGTTACCAAGATGGCCTGCTGGGCGTCGGGGAGTACCGGGCCGTGCCCGACGTGGCTTCGGACGCCTCTCCCCACGCCGGGATGGCGGTGGTCACCAGCACCGGTGGTGGCACGTACAGGATCACCGGCAGTGGCGGTACCAGCGCCTCAGCGCCCCTGTGGGCGGGGCTCGTCGCCTTGGCCGACCAGTACTCAGGTCGCCATCTCGGCTTCATCAACGCCGGTATTTACCGCATCGGCCGCAGCGCCTCGTACCACATGGCCTTCCACGACGTAACCACCGGCGACAACACCGTGAGCTTCCCCCCTAACACCGTCACCGGCTACCGGGCGTCCGTCGGGTGGGACCCGGTGACCGGCTGGGGAAGCCCCGATGCCGCAGTTCTCGTCCCGCTGCTCGCTCGTTATGTCCACGCCGACGACGCCACTGGTCTCTGAGGACCGTCTTCTGGACGAGCTGGAGCGTCTTGAAGATCCGGCATTGGTCGAACCGGAACGCCGATAATTGGGCGATCACAGACATGCCGCCGGAATGGCTCTGGTCGGGCAGGCGATTACAGAACACCCAGCCGCTTTGGGCGCGCATTATGCATCGGCTGCGCTGTCAGGCGCAGGAGAAATAGCCGTCGATCCGCGACACCTGCGGCTTCGGCGGCCGCTTGAAGATGCCCGCTCCGTCAGGGCCGATCTGGACTGTCCTCGGCTCGGAGACCGTGGTCCCTCGTTGAAGACTGACCTCCACCTGACTCGGAATGGTCGACTCCCACAGCCCGGGACTTGGCGGCCCGCGAGCCCCGAGGGCCTGGGACAAGAATGGCCCTATGGCAGTGTGCCGGAGCCCGGGCAGCGCCCTTGCGGCCAGCTTCTTGCTAGCCGCGGCCTTGTTAGCCAGGCCGGTGCTCTCGTCCCCACCGGTCAGCGCGCTCGGCCGTCCACCGGCCATGGTGGCGGCCCCGTCCCAAGCCGGCAGAGTGCTCGCGAGAGGGTTGCAGGACCCCCTAGTCTGGCTCCGTCCTGGCAGCATCTACGTCGTCGCACCCTCAGCGGACACGTCCGGCGACGACACGATCAAACGGTTGAGCCTGAACGGGAGGCCCGAGGCCACCGGCTACCTCCCCGGGTCGCTGACCAGCTGGCCGCGGTTGGTGCTCTCGGGCGGCAGCATGTGGGTCACGGTCTGGCACCACACGGGCACCCGCTCAGGGGTGTTCGAGCTAATAGCCCTCGGCCCGCTCGGCCTTCGCGTGCGGCACATGCTCGCCCTGCGCGGCCCAGCGGGGGTAGGCCTGGCCGCCGCCGGAGGTTCGGTGTGGGTAGCAATGGGGCGCTACCTGGCCAAAGTCTCCCCTCAGACGGGAGAGATCATGGGTACCGTCGCCTTGCCGGCGCGGACGACGGACCTGGCCAGCGACAGTGGCGGCAACCTGCTGGTATCGGCTCGCTTCGGTGCCATCTTTGCCCTGCTCAACCCCTCAACAGGGCATACGTTGGCCAGCTACAAGGGCGGGCCAGGTTACGGCGCGCAGATTGCCGGCGTCGCCGAAGGACAAGTCTTCACCTGGACCGGGACCGGGCACAGTTCGAGTTATGAGCGCCTTGACCTCGCCAAGGGCCAGTTCCACAGCATCTACGGGTGGGGTTACAGCCCTCAGCTCGTCGTTTCCGGCAACCGGTTCCTGTTCAACGCCTATGCCGGTTACGGGGCCCGGGCGAGAGCGCCCAACTACTGCGGCATCACCGCCACCGGCAAGCCGTTGGCCTTCCTGCCGGACGCCGCCACGCCACTGCAAGGAAGAGCGGTGGGCTACGCCGAGGGCAACTTGTACTACCTGACGACACCCCGGGGGAGCACCGAGACCGACTTGGACGAGGTCAGCCTGCCTGGGTGCAATTAGTCAACCACCTGGGGGGAAGGCAACCATTTCCCCTGCACGAGCATTCCGCGGCATTGGGCCTATATCTCCCCCCGTTGTCGTACTGATCTGGAAGTGAGCGACCCAGCACCGGTCCGCTCTACCTGCGGGCCGGCTTCTGTCTGCCGACGCGAGCGCCCAACCAGAACTGGCGTAGCACGACCCCGTTGGCCAGCGCCACCGCTGCGAACAACAGCCCGACTACGAGCTCATCAGCTACCACGAACCAGCTGGGCCCCCAGCCGTTGCCGTTCATGACCTGGGCGCCGAGGGCTCGAGCTAGTTCGACGATCACCCCGTACGCCACGTAGACGCCCACGAATGCGATGACCCCGAGCGGCAGGGTCACCGCTACCGCCGCCAGCAGCAATGCTGTCGAGCGGGTGTCCCCCGCTGTGGCCAAGCCGCTTGCGCCGGCCACGTAAAGGGCAAGGACAAACGGTGCTCTCCCCTGGACGTTGCCTCGCCAATGCAGATGTCCCCCTCGGTCAGCGAGGTGCGGCACTGTCCCCACAAGCCCATTGTGCCACAGCCCAGTTGATCTCAATGGCTTGTGCACCCAGGGGTCTTCACAGCGAGCCCAAGCTGGAGACCGGCGACCACGCGCCCGGAGGGGCCCTATTTTGGTGGCGTGGGCCAAGGCAGGGAGGTGAGATTCGAGGGGCTCGAGCTGATGAACGACCCGTCCCCGGCCGACTGGCTGCTGCAGCGACTGCGCCCGTGGGGCAAAGGCCTCATTCAAGTAGCGTCGCTCGTCCCCGACGGGTACGAGGCCTACGGGAGGGTCTTGCACGCGGCAGGGCGGACTGACAGGCCTGGCAAGGTCCGCTGGTCGAGCATCGCAGAGGAGCGCGGCCTCGCCATGGGGCCAGAGGTCCGGTTCACCTCGCTAGTCGGCTGGGACATCTCACACCACGGCCAGAGCGTGCCCGAGCCCTATGTCGCGCCGGCTTGGGGCACCTTGGAAGACGACGAATGCGCCCGGCTGGCGGAGGTCCTCGCCACCTTTACCTCCTCACCGGAAAGGTGCTGGTTTTGCCTGTGGGAAGGCTACGGTTGGCCGGAACTCCCTCCCCCAGGCCAAGGACCTCCTCGAGCCAAGTTCCGCCATCGCGACTGCTTCCTGTTCTTCGGCCCCGTTGGCGCGGCGTGCTCGTTCCGCTCCCCGCCGTGGTTCCAGTCCCCCACTTTTTGGTGGCCCGAGGACGGGGCCTGGTGCGTTAGCACGGAGGTCGACGGCTATAACACCTACGTGGCTGCCGGTGCGATTTGTCTCGACGCGCTAGTGGCTGACCCTGGTGTCGAAGTCATCGCCGTTTCACCCGAGCAGCAGATTGACCCCAGCCCAACGGGCTGAACCAAGTCCGGGTTCAGGTCAGGCGCCGTCAGGGACCCCGCTATTGACCTTGCGAGCAGTGCGAACCACTCCGGGGCGCCTCGGACGTTTCACAGATCTGGTGGATCTGTTCGTCAATGACAAACGCCCGTACTCCCAGGCGTGTCCGCCCATAGTCGGCGTTCGGAGCGCCACGACGTCGTCGTTGGCAGACGGTACGGGGTTACATAACGTCACCTCAACGATGGCCGGAGACCGCCTACGTTGGCGCGAAATTGGTTAGAGGTCCGCGCCGTGATCGCGGCCGGGAGCCGGTGCACGGTAAGCGATGGCAGCCCCGACGGAGGGGCCCACGGGTAGGGCAGCATGCCCAAGAGGCGGCCGTCCGGCGCCGTCCAGGCGGTCCCGGTACTGTTCGACACGGGCGACCAGACCGGCGACGATGCCTTGGGTAACCCGTCGCCCCTCGACGACCGTTGCGGACCGGGCCGCCTGACGCTCGTGGCTGGCATTGAGCCGCTCGAGCTCATCGCCGCGAAGAACGATGACGGCGTCGAGGCGAGCAACCTCGGGGGCGACATGGTCTTGCCAACGCTGACGGGCGTCGGCCTGACGTTCAGCCCAGGCGTTGGCCTCTTTGGCGGCCGTGCGCCGGGCCCACCAGTGCGAGCCGTGCTCAGCCTCGCCTCGGGCGGCGGCCACGCCCGCTTCGGCTCGGGCCACATCGGAGACGGCCTGGCCGGCCCTGGTGCCGACATAGTTGCCCCGCCCGGCCAAGAGGTCGGCCCGGGCCTGCTCGGCTTCGTGCACGGCTGCCCGGGCCTCAGCCAGCTCGGAACTGAACTCGGGAGCCCGCAAGTGACCGATGCGTTCTGCCCTGGTCCTCGTTCGGGCCAGGGCCAGGGCGACGGCCCGGGCGTGGTCCGGTGTGGCCAAAGAGACGACGGCCTCCTTCATGTTTACTGCCGCTAGGCCAGCGTCCAGCGCCCAGGTGGGCGTGCGCCGAACGGACCAGTCCCGGCGCAGGTCGTCGGCGGCCTGGGCCAGGTCGTCGGCCACCACCCAGGCATGGGTGGCCTCCCGGGCCCGGCTCATGGCCACATAGGCCAGTTCGCGGCCCCCGCCGTCGGCGAAAAGATGCGCCCGGGCCGTGGTGGAACCTTGCCCCCGATGGACGGTGACGGCATATCCCAGGCCGAGGCGGTCGGCCCCAATTTCTTCACCACTAAGCCGGACCTGCCGTCCGTCGTCGGTGCGCAGGACGAGCGAACCGCTGTCGGGCTCGACTATTTCTACCGTGGCCCGCTGCGACGTGACCAGGGTGCCGTCGGCACCCGGGGCCAGGGTGACGACGCGGTCGCCAGCCCGGTAGGTGGCCCCGCCCGGGCCGGCCAGCTCGGGCCCGGACAGCCGGCCGCTGTCCTCCATCCAGGCCCGGGCGCGCCGGTTGAGCTCGGCCACGTTGGCCCGGCGCCAGGCGTACAAACCTGTCTCCTGACCGCCAGCGCTGTCCGCCGCCCAAGCGTCGACGGCCCCTTGCAGGGCGTCGTCACGGCGGGCCACGGCATGGACACGGCCCTGTGCCGTGTACCAGTTGACGGCTTGACCGACGTCCCCGTCACGTAGCGCTTCCAGTGTTCGGCGCTCTTCGGGGTCGTGCTGGCGGCGGTTCTCGGCCAGGTAGTGAACAGCGTCAGGGTGGCGGCACACGAGGGCTCCGAGGGCTCCGCCAGGGCCGACGGGGCCGAGCTGGCGGTGGTCGCCGGTGAGCACCAACTTGGCCCCGGCAGCCTCGACATAAGCGTTCAGGCGAACCAGGTCGACGTCATCGGTCATGCCTACTTCGTCACACAAGATCAGAGTCTTTTCGTTGAGCGCGAGCCGGCCGTGGTCCAGCCTCCAGATGAGGCTCGCCAGGGTGCGCGATTCGGCGATACCGGCCTCGGTGCCTAGGTTGCGCGCGGCCTGGCCCGAGGTGGCGGTGCCGAGCACTTGGTGGCCGGAGCGCTCGAAGGCCTCCGCCACGGCCCGCAGCATGGTGGTCTTGCCGGCGCCGGCCACGCCCACCACCAGTTCCGCCCCCCGTCCCGAGGTGCAGATGCCCACGACGGCCGAGC
>Ga0302320_10013862_pt1 | contig 16748 bp, 15 predicted proteins | sample Bog_T0_3_FD_202130 | JGI IMG/M metagenome (GOLD analysis project Ga0302320, IMG submission 202130) | Peat permafrost microbial communities from Stordalen Mire near Abisko, Sweden - Bog_T0_3 | ecosystem: Environmental > Terrestrial > Soil > Wetlands > Peat | place: Sweden: Abisko, Stordalen Mire... | reverse complement strand
TGGTTCAGCTCCTTTTGCTCGCGGTTCCAGCCAAAACCAGCGGACAATCCTTCCGCCTGCTGCCGGAGTTTATCCAACCAGCCAACCCCGAAAATACGAAGGTAACGATCCAACCAACGTTCCAGTTCCGCTGCCGAAAGCGTCTTGGGTTCGTCTGTGCCGTGCGCCCGAGCAATCTGCATATTTTCCAACATGGCTCTGGCCTGGCTTGACGTGAACAATTCGCTGCCCTCCCCCAAGGGCGTCCGGGCGTCGTCAGCGTGTGGTGCGGGGCCACGCCAGATGCGGATCTCCAATCCGGGAAGTTTTCGCACCGGGGCCATATTTCCCGGCAAGGTGAGATGAAGTTTGCCTCCCGGCGAAACACTGCCTTCCAAAGCCGAACGGTGACTGATCAACGCGCCGGGGTAAAAATGAGAGGCAATTTCAAGTCGATGCCGTCGCACGATGTCCTCCGGGGAGGAGGTCAAGTCATTGGTGTAAAGCTTGGAGGCAAGCTTCCGCATCTTCCCCGCCTTGACGGCGCGGACAATCTCAGGAGTTCTGGCGGTGTTGGCAAAAATGATGGCCATACTATTTTTATACAATTAGGCGAATCGAAGCGGCCTAAAAAGTCCATTTTCATATAATTAAAATCGAAATCCGTCCATTTTCATATAATTAAAATATAAACCCAAAAAACCCATCGCGCAGGCACCATGATTTTTTATCGGTGATCCTGCACTTTTTATATAATTAATGGTATCAAAGCACCCCAAAAAGTCAATTTTGATATAATTAAACCCAAATAATGTCAATTTTGATATAATTAAACGAATGCGACTCGATCTTGTCACCGTTTACGGCGATGACCACGAACGCGTTGCCGTCCCTATTCTGGCCGAAGCCGCCAAGCCGGCTGTCGCCATCAAGCGTTATTTCGGTTGGCTGGTTGGGCGTGAACTGTTTGGAGTTGCGACGGACTGGGAGTTCGTCTGGACCGTGTTGGCGGGCGCCCGATGGTTCAGCACATCCAACAATTGTTGCGCCTCAGCATCGGTGAAGTGTCCGAAGATGGTTACCCTCCGTCCGGTAATGGGAGCGGCGATGATGGGGGCAAAGATGACCTTTCCACGCCATACGACGGCGAGTTTCCGCCCGATGTTTTTGGCCGTGGCTTCGGCAAATTTCTCTCCGCCGCGCGGATTGAAGAACACGACGAGCTCTTTTTCGTCCGCCTGATATTGGCTGAAACCAGCGCTGTCCACGTCCTGACTGGACAGTACCACCTCCGGCAACAAGTGAAACGGGGGTTGATAAAGACCGGGGGTGACGGCGGCGGGCAAAATTTCAATCGACGAATTGGTATCATCAGCGGCAGCGACCCAGTGGAATTGAAACTGATCCCGCGCGACTCTTTTGGCGCGCAACTTTTCAATGATGGAAGCTGGAGGCTGCACCCGCTTGTAACTGGCGAAGACTCGCTGCGGATTGGTGGAATAGCCGGTGATTTCCAGAATGCCTTTCAGCCCCTGGTCGGTTTCAAAGCCGAAGACTGCCGGCAGGTCATCAGAGCCGAACCGCACACATGACTTTGCCGGAGCTGGGGGCGGGTTGCTGGAGGAAGGAATCACGGCATTAGATGTGCCCTTCCCCATGGAGATGTTGGTCATGGAAAACGCCAGCGGCGGTTGGTGGTTGAAGAGAGGAATTACGGCGCTGAAACTCGCATCCCCCAATGGGATATTGGTCGTGTAAAACGCCGGCTGCGGCGCGGGGGACGGGGCGGGCACAGCGGGCAACGCTGCATCATTGCTGAGCTCATCCAGAAGCTGGGCGGGCGTCATATCCCGGTAATCATCACGTTCCAGCCGGATGATTTTGGCGCCGGCGGCCAGCAAGCCGGCGGGGTTGTTCGTACCGGTATCCAGCGCCATTTGCACACCTTCACTTTCCGCCCAAACCGCTGCCTTGGAATAATCAAGTCCGGCCGGATCATCACTGGCGGAAACACTTTGCGGCATCCGCGCCACGCTGCCGGTCGCCAGATTGAGCCATTGACGCGGGGTGAATTGGTGATGGAAGTCGGGGCTGAACTGGGGTGTCGAATTGGTGTCCGTCCCTGGACCGGAAGAAGGGGACGGATGAAGGTTCAATTTAGCCTCTCCGGCGGCTTCCTCCTGGTTGCCAAAATAAAGTTCGGCAAACGGTCTGCCGCCCGGCAGCGAGTACATATTGAGGTGTGGGAAACCGGCAACGACCTGAGAATGAGTTAATTCAAAATCGCCGCGCCCTTGGGAAATCGACACCGATTGATTCGGATCCGGCGGTGGGGACGATTGTTTGTATGTAGTGATGAGAAGCGCCAGGGTTGCGCGGTCGGCGCTGACCAGCTGGTAATGCCCCTTGACGGTCATTTGGTTTTTGCCGCGCTCGACCGAAGTGATTTCAATCGAGTCGCCAAACGGAAAGCTGGCGTGGCCAATGTAAAAGGGCGCTGCGGAAACATGAGCTTGAGTTTTCCGGGAACCGGGCAAAACCACAAAATAAACCACAATCGCGAACGCAAGCGCCGCCGAAATCAGCATCGTCCACCGGATGACTTTCAGCTCATGGGGCGCGGCCTGGCGGCGGCCGCGAAGGCGCAGCAAGGTATCGACCCCGCAAAGCGCGGCAAAACTCAAAAAAACATAGCTGAAGGATTGCCAGAGCCTTTGGTTGGTTCCGTTGAAGTGATCATTGAGCAACAGGAAGAAATAACCACCAAAAATCGGCCCGGCACACCACAAAATGAGTTTGCTGAAGGGGGTGGCATTTAGATCCAAAAAAGGCGAAAGTTTTTTTTCTGCGGGCGCAGTGGTGCTCGCAATGGTTTGGAGCATCGTTTTGACGTCGCTGGCCTGCTGGTAACGGAGTTCGGGGGCGGTTTCCAACGCGCGCAGCACCACTTCATCGAGGCGCACGTCGATCTGGACTTTTTTGGATGGCGGTTCGATGCGTTGGCCGGGCAGTTCGCCGGTGAGCAGTTCGTAGAAGACGACGCCGAGGGAATAAATGTCCGCCCGGCTGTCCACGCGGCGGGGATCGGTCTTTTGCTCCGGCGCGCTGTAGCTGGGGGTGCCGACGGCGGCTTGCGTGGCATTTTCGGGCGCGGCTGGGCCGCCGGCCGAGCCGGCAAGGGCTGCGCCCAGCATTTTGGCGATGCCGAAATCGGCGACCTTGACGCGGCCGGTTTTGTCGAGCAGCAGGTTTTCCGGCTTGATGTCGCGGTGCACGATGCCCCGGTCATGGGCGAATTGCAGGGCGTCGCACAGCGGAGGCACGATGGCCAGGGCTTCCTCGGGCGTAAACTTGCGGGTGCGCAGCAGCTGGCGCAGGTTCAAGCCGTCCACAAATTCCATGATCAGGAAATAAAAGCCGCCGGCCTGGCCAAAATCGTGGATGGTGACGATGTTGGGATGGTTGAGCGCGGCCAGCGCCTGGGCTTCGCGCGTGAAGCGTTCGGCAAATTTGGGGTCCTGCACACGTTCGGGCGCGAGGAGCTTAAGGGCGACGAAGCGGTTCAGGGTTTTTTGGCGCGCCTTGTAAACGACGCCCATGCCGCCGCGGCCGAGGCAGGCAAGGATTTCGAGTTGGGGAAAATGGGGGGCGATCTGTTCGGGCGGGAGGGTTGGCAAGGGCGGGTGCGCGGCGGGGGCATCGTCGGTGAACACGGTTTCCGTGGCCAGGTTCAGGGCCATGAGACATTGGGGGCATAGTCCGGCGGGCGCCTGCTCCGGAAGGGGGGCGCCGCACTGGGGACATTTTGGCGGTGAGTTGTTGCTCATACCCGATACATACCGGTGGCGAGCGGAGTGTTACACAGCGGGGGCATTTTCTCCAGCGAGGGCGGCGGCGAGGTGGCGCAATTCGCCCGCCAAATCCGCCGGGTCGGAGAGGGTCTGGGATATTTCCTCGCGATAAATCTCGCGGAACCGTTTGCGCAGACGGTGAACCGCGACCCGGGCGGCGCCTTCATTCAGGCCCAGTCGGACGGATACGGCGGCGTAATCAATGGCGCCGTGGGCGGCCATGAGGGCACCCTTGAGCGCTTCGAAGTCGCCGGATTTGCCGGCGGCGGCGAATTCCGCGCGCAAGCGGTTTACGGTCAGGTCGAGCAGCGTCAGGGCCCATTGTTTATCGAAGGTCTGGTCGGCCGGCAAGGCGGCGGGATCGGAGGCATAGCGGCTTTCGGCAAATTCGGTATCGAACGACACTTGGGCGTGGCCGCCACCCCGGCGTTGGGCGGCCGCCCGCCGCCATTCCTTGTTCATGAAATATTTGAGGGAGACAATGAGAAAAGTCCGCAAGCGGCCCTTCTCACGGGCGGCGGAGTCCAGCCAGCGTTTTTCGAGGAGGCGACAGAAAAACTCCTGGGTAAGGTCCTGGGCATCGTGCGGCGGCTGGCCGCAGCGCCGGACGTAGGCGTAGAGCGGGTACCAGTAGGCGCGGCAGATGGCTTCGAGGGCGGCGGCGGATTCAGGCGCGTCTTTGCGGGTGGCCGCGAGCACAAGGGACCATCGCGTGGGGGGAAAGAGGCGGGGCGCCGGACTGGATGAAGTCGGGTGACTCATGGTTTCGGGAGGGAAATTACCGGAAAGGAGGGGATTGTTACGCGTTTAAAGCTCGCGAATTTTCGGCCACAGGGGTTTCAAATCGTGATCCTCCAGCGCCAGGCGCTGAACGTCGTCGTGCGTGGCCGTGGCGATCGCCTGGTTCAACCAGAGCATCGCTTCCTTCAGGTTGCCCAATTGACAGGAATAGCAGGCGAGATTGAAGCGCATCAGCCATTCCTTGGGAAACGAATCCACGACCGGCTTGAGCGTGGCATAGGCTTCGCCGGTCCGTTTCAGTTCGTGGAGGGAGTAGGCGAGGTGGAAATGGCCCCAGGGTTGGCGGGGGAGCAGCCGGGCCATATTCCGGGCAATCTCAATGGATTTTTCCCATTGTTTGGTCCCGACACAAAGCTGGTAGGTGATTTCCAAAACCAGGGGATGATCGCGCAACTCCGGCGATACTTGGTCGAGTTCCTCGGTGGCAGAACGGATATCCCCAAGGCCAAGCCAACCTTCCGCCGCATCGAGGTGGCGCTGGTCAGGCAGGGGAAGGGATTTCATGTTCCGAAGAGTGTGTCACAATTTTATAATTGGCGACACCAGCTATTCACCGGCTTCAAATTCCTCGGTTTTTTTCCTGATGATTTCCCGCACCGCATCAGCATCTTTGCTTTCAATCATTTCCCCCTTTTCTCCCTTTCTCATTAAATACTGAGCGGCTTCATCTATAGCCAGATTCAAGAATCCAGCGATGCGCATTTCCGTTGGTGTGGCCTTGGTTTGATCTGGAACAATATCAACGCTAAACCCCTTTCCCACTTCTTTAATTGTCATCATGCATTTAATCATAGTCTTATCTCCACTTCTCCGACCTCATTCGGCCAAACATCTGTCCTGTTGAATGATTTTACCAATGCCCTACGCACATCCGCTGGGGATAATTTGCGCGGGCTGATAATTTTGTAGGTGATTTTGTGGGTTTCATCGTTCACGGCATAAACGAACTCATCGGCCAATTTTTGGGCCTTGGGGTCGGCCGGAACACGGGCGATTCGTGAAATCGTCTCCTTAAATCCAGGTAGATTATCAAATGGGTTTTCGGAATCACTCATTAGCGATCATTGTTTCGAGATGGTGGATTATGGCAAGCCGTTTCAAGTAGCCCAGGCCTTTTGAATGTCCAGATGCCGCCATATCTTGATATTGGTGGCAAGCGCAGGTGTCATTTGGATGCAACTTAGGCAGGGCGCTGACGAGATTTTGAACGGCTTGAATAATTTTACCGCCGATGTTGGCAGTAGTTTCTTGGTCATCTGACAAGAAATGGCTGATTTCCAACGCGCCGGAATTTTCCGATTTATGAATGTGGTGTATCGCCACCGTCATTGCCGCACCACCGGATTCAGAAAACTGATCCCCGACAATGGAATAATCCCCCCAGTTAATATTCTGTGGGTTGCCTATGGTTGTGTTCAAGTCGGTAAAATGTTCGAGTGGCGGATAGTCCGAATTGCGGATTTGGCGCTTGAAATTGTCGCGCATTAAAATGCGGCGGCTGGTTGGGATTTCATTGGTGAACTCAGTAGAGATTTTTCCGTCCAAAAGGATGTGGTGGTAAATTATGCCCTGCGTTAAACAGTATTGCCGAACCTCATCGGACGCTGGCACCGCGTCATAAATCACGGCGCGGAGGAGGTGCTGAAATTTATGGTTGAAGTCATTCAGTTCGTCCATGCCGGTTCCACGATATAGATATAGGGCTGGAATGTAGTTTTCGTATTCACCAAGCGAACCATCCACGCAAAATTCTTGGTAAAGAATCTGCCCACGGCCTTTGTAATCACCGTATTTAGGATTCGTCACAAATACGAACGGCATTTCTTCTTCAACGAATTTATCAAAACTGCCCGTCGTGATGCTGTTTCTCTTGACCGGCTCAATGATTGGATAAACCGAATGGTGTCCGGCGATTGTGGATGCTAATGATTTAAGCGCAAACAACTCCTCGCGCTTCCCCCGCAGAAATGGAAAATATGTCGTCATTTGGTTTGGTATGTTTACTGTTTGCCCGTCTTGGTGTCATTTTTAATTCCGTGCTGATGCGTTTCGTTTCTTGAATTGTGGCCCTCAAAGTCAGCGCGACGTGCTTTAGTGATTTTGGAACTTCCTCCATCAATGAAATGGTTGCCGCCGGATATGGCCGCTGGCGGATGTATTCGACAACTTGAGACTGGGCATCGAATGGAAGCAGTTTTCGAAAGTGGCGTTTGCATTCGACATAGATTTGAGAGTTTGGGACTTCAATTTTTGAGTTGGAATTTTTTTCTGCGATGGATAGGCGTTCCGGCTGGCGCAGGCAATCAAAGACCAAATTAAGGTCGGTGTGCAGCGCATGAGATTCCGATGGCCGTTCTGTTTTGAATCCACCAGCTTTTCCGAGCAATAAAATTCCAATGGATTTAGGAATGCTGCCATTCAATTTTGGCAGCATGGCATCGGTCGTAACGACATAAACCAAATCAAACACTTTCATATATGTGCTGCTTTGAGACGGCAGCCGCGCCGGTGAATCAAATTCGGTTTTGATCTCAAACGCCACAGACGTTTTTGAAAAAACGGCTAAATCCACCCGGCTATCACCAACACGAAATTCATCCGTGACATACGAACGTTCAGTTGAATGTCTGGACAGAAACCATTTCTGGGTTAATGCGTTTTTAAAAATATATTCAGAGCGGTAATTCTTCAGCAGCGTTTCATAAACGCCTTCAAATATATTCGCGAGCGGCAGCGTTAAAAGGTCGTTCAGCCCGGCAAGCTCCAACCGCTCGACAAGCTCCCCATAATAATTTCCAATAGCAATTTTCCGCAGGAATGGGCTGCGAAATAATTGCGGCAGTTGCGATAAATTTTTAGTGCTCATTGGGCAGTCAATTTGCCCAAGGTGAGCCGTCCGAAACAAAATCCAAACCACTTTTGTAAGCGGACAAAATCGGAAATATGCCGGCGATTGAAACAAGACTCATATTCCTTGCAATACTTTTTCAGGTGTTTCCGGCTAACTTGGATATAGACATCCTTGATGCCTCGCTTCAAATGGCTCAAAAAACCCTCGAAGTTATTTGTACGGGCGTCTCCGTTAGCATATTCCCCGGTTCCGTGATTTGCAACCTTGTGACCATAGCCATGCCGGGCAATGCCGGGATAAATGCAAAATTCGTCAGTCATTAAAGCAGAGCCTATGGTGAAGGTTTCGCGCAAGATGGGTGAGACGGTTCTGGTCTTCACGTTCGATACGGCTTCCCAGCGGATGTCACTTTCACGCTGGAGGATCTTCATCACCGGAGTTTTACCGACCGCACCGCGCCCACGGACACCCGAACGGCGGCCACCCATGTAATTCTCATCACTTTCATCAGTCCCGCTTAAAGGCTTTTTGAACTCTTTATGTTCAACGGCATATCGGATTCTTTGAAGCATGAACCATGCGGTTTTTTGAGTGACACCCAAATACTTCGCAAGCTGAATTGAGCTGATCCCCTTTTTCAGCGAATGAAGCAGGAACAATGCGAAGAACCATTTTTTCAACGGCAGGCGCGATTCTTCAAAAATTGTCCCGTGCCGGACTGTGAAAGTCTGGCGTGTCTTTTTGCATTTGTAAAATCCGGGGCCGCTAATGCGATAAGCCTCACCGCCGCCAAACGGCGAAACAGGGTTCCCGTCCTGCCAACGGGATTTTTCAAGGTAGGCGATGCAAGACGCCTCATCTGGAAATGCTTCCGTGAACTCGAAGATGTTAATTTCGTCTTTCATTTAGGTAGATAATAGTACCATAGTTGGTATCGTCAAGTATATAATTTTGTAGGGTTTTTGCCAAAAATGGCGCGAAAGTAAAGGCGTGATCGCGGAAAAAAAGTTAGTTGCCATTAACGCGAGTCAGCGTCACGGGGCCCAGGAGACCGCAATCGGTCAAGGGCCAGTTGGCGGCATCAAAGGGATGGTAACTGACGTCCACGAGATTGATGTCCTTGAAGATCTTCCAGTTCACGGCGCGCCGATCCAAGTCGCGGATGCGATTGGCGGCGACGCTGGTGACTTCCACTTGGAGCAGGTTGCCGGATGGCTTGAGATTGTCCACCACGACGCGGTACGGCGGGGTGATGAGCGTGCCATAGTCCTTGCCATTCAAGCGCACGCGGGCACTTTGCCGGACGTCGCCGAGGCTCAATTCAAACACTTTTCCGGTCGCGTCCGGTACGGCAAAGGTGGTTTCATATCTGGCCGTGCCGGCGAAGGCCTGGGCGGCGGGGTCGGGGAAAGTGGTCCAGGAGACGAGTTTGGCGGTTTGGTAATTGGCAGGCAGGGTCGGCCCGCCGCTGATGAATTTCACGTTCCATGGGCCGGGGATGGTCATTGGTTGACCATTGGTATGCCAGTAGGTCCACGGTTGGCCAGCGACTTTTTTATCGGCAAAGGCACGGACAATCACTGACCCGCCGGGGGCGAGTTGAAGGTACAATTCCAAGTAGTTTGGCGCGCCTGGACGAGACACGGCCATGGCACCTGTGCCGGTCATCGGATCCAGAATAGCTGCGGATTGGGCGGGACGGGCGAGCGTGATCCAGCCGTCAAAGTTGGTGGCGGCGCGGTTGGCGATGAAATAATTCCAGCCGCCGGCGAAGGAGCGGCGGACAAAGGAAAGCCCGACGGCGCTCATCGATTCGCCAGACACACCGGCGGCCACCAATGCGGGCGGGGCTTCACCCACCCACAGCGTGCCCTGGCCAAGTTTGCCATCGCCCGCGGGATAGGATGGTAGCGAGCGGAGCAGCGTTTGAAATTCCGCGGTTTGTGGCTTCAGATTGGCGGCGCCGGAGACCGCGGCGGGCAATTGATCTTGAAAGACAATTTTTGCTCCGGCATTGGCCAGGGCGATCAGTTGCAGGAATGTCTCCAGGGGGATGTATTGGCAAGGGGGCACGACGATGACCTGATACCTGCCGCCGGGCATTTGGATTTTCCCGTCCGCGGCGGTTGCCTTCAGCAATTGCGCGTCGGAGACGTAGTCGAAGGCGTAGCCGAGGTTCCATAGTTGGTGCGCGGTTTTGCCGATGGGCTGGCCTTCGAACCATTCGGTTTTGCCCACGGCCATGGGTTGCAACCGACCGGATGGGTTGGTCCAGAAATCGGCGACAGGCCAGTAGAGCAGCACGTCGTTGTCGGGCTCACCGGATTGCAGGACAGCCTGGCAGCGCGCGATATATTCGTTCAGGGAGGGGACGTCATGCCAGATGGGGTTACGCGGGTTCATTTCGGTGGAGGCGTAAAATAACCAGCCGGGCCAGGGGGCATCGTCGGGCGAATAGCAGGCGCCGTGATAATAGAGGTGGTTGATCCCGGCCAGAAACATGTCGTCGGCGAGGTATTTGACGTCGGCGAGCGTCTCGGTGAAATGTTCCTTGAGCCAGGTGCCGGTTTCGGCGCCGGTGAGGGGGCGGCCCTGGGTATGGGCGGCGGAAGAGGCGAATTTGGAGATGAAGATGCTGCGATCGTCGTGGAACATCTCGGTTTCCGGCATATCGGCATCGCCGTAAAGATCGAGCCAGTTGGCGGGCGTACCGTGAGCCTGGTAGATGGTGCGAATACCGTTGCGATGCGCCCAGTCGATCCACGCGGGCTCGGATTCCTGGGCCATGATTTCGGAAATGGTGCGCCGGTAATCGTATTTGACGCGGGCGATGTGATCGGAGTTTGGGGTGGTGCGATCGGCGGATCGCGACGGGTCGGCGAAGAGGGCGGGGAGTTCGGTTTGGAGGCGATAGCCGCGGCGTTTTTCGAATTGGGCGAAGAAATCGGGTGCCCAGTCGGTGCGATACTCGTAGGAATCCTGAAAGACGGCTTCGGGTTTGGATCCGTGGTAGGGTGCCAGAGCCTGATCGAACCACGTGAGCCAGTCGCGCATGGCCTGGGGATAGGCGGGGTTGAGCATCCAGCCCTCGCCACCCACGGCTGGCCGTTTGACTTTCTGGCCGGAGGGCTTTTGCGAGATGGCGTAAACCGTCCAGGAACCGGCGTCTACGGGCGCGGTCCAATCCACGTCACCGTTGGCAGAAATATTGCCGGTAATTTCCAAAGGATCGCCGGTGGCGGGGTAGGCCACGAGGGCCTGGGTGGTGGCGCGGGGGAAATTGGCGGTGAATTTTTGTCCGGCGGCCACCTCGACTTTTTTCACGACGACGCTGGCATTGGCGTCCTGGTCCTTGACTGTGGGGCCACCGAAGCACCAACCGGAGCCGAGGCTCATATCCACGCCCATGCCGAGGGCGCGGGCGTGGTCCACGGTGAAGCCCATCATGGCCAGCCATTGGGGTGTGAGATAGGGAATCTCGCGGGCTTCGGCGCCTTTGGTGCCGTAGATGGAGGTGATCTGGACACCGCCCAGGCCGGCGTCGTGAAATCGCTCGAGTTCATGCTGGAGGTTGGTTTCATCCACGGCGCTGCCGTGCCACCACCACCAGGCCCAGGGGCGGGCTTGGGCGGTGATGGGCGGCCAGGCGAGGTCATCGGCAGCGGCGGCGGAAGTAGCGGACGGCAGGACGGTCAGGGGGAAGAGGATAAAGCCGAGCGCACAGGCAGCGCCTGTTTTACGGGGAAAAGCCATGAGCGAATTAGACAACAACCGGGTTTTTATGGGCAAGCGAAGAGTGAAACAATTTCTGCTTCCGCCTCGAAAGGTGAATGGCGTTTACATAAGGATTCAGGCGTATAACACATTAATGACCAGGTGAAACCAAAAATATTTGTTAGCCAAATCCCGAATTTAACCGACGTGCTACGATGCCAGTTCTTGCAGCAATAATTCCTGATCAGCGCGCGCGGTAAAGGGCGCTTTTAACTTTTCTGGAAATTCATCGTACGTCCGGCCATCCAGCCGGCGACCAGCCTCCTTTTTGCGAACACCGCCCCATTGCTTGAAGAAAAACGGTACCCCTGCCTGCTGGCATTGGTCGCGAATATCACGCACCCATTCCCGCGAGATCGGTCGCGCGCCCGGACCGCTCTCGCCGCCTACAATCACCCAATCGATCCCGTGCAAATTCACTTTACCAAGGTCCTCCAGCAGCGGTTCAATCGAAAGAAATGCCACTGCCGGTCCAGCCCCGCGCAACTTCGCAATTCGGGGCAGACCCTGTTGCCGGTTCTCCACGCTCACGCCCCACCAAATGTGGGGCGACCTGGCCGCCGTTTGCAGTTTGCCCTGCAACAATGTCGCCATGCGGTCCGCACGTTTGGTGAGAATCTGATAGGTATGCCAATTCGCCGCCAGCATCACCCGGCAGACCTTTTCGATATATTCATCGGGAACGCCCTCGTGGAAAAGGTCGCTCATAGAATTGACGAAAATCTTCTTCGGCTTCGACCAGCGGATGGGGTCGCCGAGCTTTTCCGGCACCAAACGCAGATCAAAGCCGAATTCGAACGCGTGACCGGGCACACCGCGAAACCGTTCGGCGAAGGTTTCCGCGTAACAGTGCAGGCAGCCCGAACTGATCTTGGTGCAACCCCGCATGGGGTTCCATGTCGCATCCGTCCATTCAATTTTTGAATTGTCGCTCACGATCTGCCTTCCAGGCAAAACTAGTTTAACTCGGTGGCCGGGTCAAATACTCTCCACCCGACCCGTCAAAAATGCCATTCCCGCTGGCCCTTTTCATTGAACTTTAGAATCTCATTCCAGAATTTTTCCGCCAGCGCATGGCGGCTGAACAACGTGAAACGGTACAATGGCTGCGACTCCGGCACGGATACATGCCGCGTGCCCAAGAAACCGAGTTTGCAAATCTCACTACCGAATCGCTCGATTGCCATCCGGCCAAATTCCGTCGCATCGTGCGCATCCCAGCTTCTCCAATCGTGCGAATCAAGAAATGCGTCCAATGCGGTGTCGTTTTCCGTTTTCTGATATTGAGGCACATTCCAGACAATTCCAAGCCGGTATTGAATGGTTACCAACAAATCGATATGTGTGTTGCGGGCCAAATGACGCATCGCCGCCATGGGAACTTGGGAAATACCAGTCGGATCAACAAAGGCGACCACTAACGTCGAGTCATCAAATTGGAGTTTGCCTGTTTCAGCCAAATGCACCCAGTTTTCTTCATATAATTTGATTTTCTTTATTTTGGAATGCTCTTTAACCCGTTGCCGCAATGCCCCCGCCAAGTCCTTGTCCTCCTCAACAAAAATATACTGCGAAAAATCGTGTTCCAACGCCACGAACGGAGAACCGGGAAATTCCTCATTTGAATCTTTCAACTTGCAGCGTTCTGGCCCGGCCATCACATCCAGGTAAACCAGACGCCACTTGGATTTCATGGACTTTGTGGTGATGCCACAATAATTGCTCAGGTAATGATGCTTCCGCTTTGCCCAGTCGCCGCTCTTTCGAGCTGGCAGGCCATCAGAAGCTTCTAAATAAGGTGCATCATTCATGTTCCGTTTTCGTTCATCCCGACCCGATTCCACCCGAGTCCGCTCGAACCTTACGGTGTTGGCGGACCGGCCATCTGGCGGACGAGCAAAGGGATGCTGGCAACGGTTTCCTGGTCCAGGCGGACGTCCACGGAATACAGGCCGGGCTCTTCGAACTTCAACTGCTGAATGTTGACGATGAAGTTGCGGGTGAGGAAATGCGCGTCATCGGGGAGGGTGACGGTGACCGCCATGGGAATGTCCTGAAGGATGGCGCGGCCGTCGGCGTTGATGAAATTGAGGGACAACTTGCGGTCGCCTTCGTCGCCGGAAAAGAAAGTGACGCGCAAGGCCACGGCACATTGCGGGTGAACGGCGGGCATTTGCGGGGCGTAAATGGTGTCGAAGGCGCCCAGGAGAAACAGCTTGCCGCTTTCATCAGTCGCCGCGTCGCACAAGACAGCCACTTGAATGTTCATGCCATATTAAGCCACGAAAGGAGGCGAATGGCACGTACTTCTTTGCGGTCGGCAATGGGCGCGGCCCGGAAATGGATCATGGGGTGGCGGGCGGAGCGAAAAAACTCGTGTGGATTTATGGCGGCAGATGGGGCATCTTGCGCCAAGCACAAGCATTCAAGAAATTATGTCGCAAGCGATCATGGATCCGGAGAAGGTGCGGCGGTTCGCGGAGGAACTGCAGCGCTTCAACAGCGAAATCGAGAATCGGATGGTTTTATTGCACGCGCGGTTCACGGCGCTGGGGGACACGTGGGCCGACCAGGAACACGAGAAATTTTCCGAGGAATTCCGGCAGGCCATGAAGGCGCTGAAGAAATTCACGGAGTTGTCCAAGGAACACACGCCATTTCTATTGCGCAAAGCCCAGCGGATTGAGGAATACCTGAACCAGCGATGACGTGACCCATTGGTCCTTTTGCCCGGCCTGGTCCCCGCCAATCCAATCGGGGACCAGGCAGTGGCGGAGGACGAGGACATGAAGGAAACCATGCCGGAACAAGCCAAGATTACATCGGTGGAAGCCATTCAGGCATTCCGGGCGGCGCTGGTGGTGTATCTGGCGCAGATGCGTCCGGTGCTGGAGGAAATCTCCAGCGAGGTGTTACGGACGCGTTCGTGGCTGGAAGACGACCGGCGGCGGTTTTGGCTGCAGGAAATGCGCCAGCGGAGCCGGCAGCTGGAGGATGCGCGGCAGGAATTGTTCACCGCCGCGATTTCCCAGATGGGGGATACGAAGAGTTTTCAGCAGATGGCGGTGCAAAAGGCGCAGCGGGAGGTGCGGGTGGCGGAAGAGAAGCTCGGGGTGCTGAAAAAATGGGACCGCGACCTGGACAACAAAACCGGACCGCTGGTGAAGCAGATGGAGCAGCTGCATGGATTTCTGAGCGTGGAGATGGAGCGGGCGGTGGCCCATCTGGATCAAACCATCGGGCTGCTGGATGCCTACCGGAGCGTGGGCGCGCAGCCGGCCCAACCAACGGGGGAACCCCAATGAATTTGAGTGGCAACAAAAGCCGGCTGGTCGGGCTGACGCGTGATTTGACGAACCGCTGGTCGGAGACAAAGAATCACTGGCGCGATGCCAAGAGCGAGGAATTTGAACGCCGTTACCTGGCGGAACTGTCCGCCAGCGTGGGGCGGACGGTGTTGATCGTGGAAAAACTGGATGAATTATTGAAAAAAGTGAGGAGTGAATGTGAATAGCCTGCCCGGCGTGAACGACACGCTTGCCCTGCTGGACGCGGTGAAAAAAAATGTCCGCGAATTCGCTGCGCGCGAGGAGAAACTTGAAGCGGATTACCGTCAGGCGACCGCGGCCGAGTTGCGGGATTTTGCGGCCCGGAACGAGGAGCAGGAAACGCTGGCCGCCGAACAACAGGCGGCGGCGGAACAGGCGCGGGAGGCGGAGCTGGGGTGCGTCCGCGCGCGGTTTGCGCGGCGCAAGGAGTGGATCAACCGCATTCACGCAACGATGAGCCGGCGTGTGCTGGAGCAGATTGGCGAGCAGGACATCCAGTGGCGGGACCGCACCCAGCAGGCCGTGCAGAACGCCGAGCGCCGGCGGGACGAGGAACTGGCCGCGTCGACGGCCGCCCATGACGACCTGCAATCCCGGTTGAACGAGGCGGGCGATGCGCTGGCGGAGCTGGAAGCTTCGGTGCGGGGCGCGTTTCGCGGCTATGGCAAGTTCCGGCGTTGGCCGGCGCCGGACCGGGCCTGGCCGGAACCAGACACGGCCGCAGATGCGGGCGCCTTGTGCGCCAGCCTGCAACAATTGCTGGAAAAGATCGAGGTCGACCGAAAGCGATTTGGCACCCTGCCGCTGCCACTGATATTCAAATACGTGCCAGTCTGGCTGGGGGCGGCGGTATTGTTTGGCGTCGCGGCGGCGGACCCGGTGGGGGCGTATTTCAGCCGGCAGCTGGTTTCCAACGTCACGGCAGGCGTGGCCTTGGGCGGGGCGTTTTTGCTGGTGGCGATTCATTTTATCGGCGGCCGGATGGCGTTGCCGGCGGCCACGGCGCTGGCCGGGGACCTGGCCCGGGCGCGGCGGCTGTTCGAGGCCGGCCGGGAGAAATGCGGGGTGCAGCGCGATCAAGATCAGGCGCGGATCAAGAATGAATTTGAAGACAACAAGCGGAAGTTCAACCAGGAATGGCGGCAGGCCGTGCGGGACCTGAGCAACCGGCGCGGCGAAGCACCGGCGGTGATCGACAGCAAGGCCGCGCAGGTGGCCGGCAAGAACGAGCGGAAGCAACAGGCGCGGCAGGAGCAGATTCAAGGCAAACACGCCCGGATGCAGGCGGCGCTGAAGACGACCGACCTCGAACAGGCGCGGCAGCTGGCCGAGGCGCACAAGACCCGGATGCAGAGCCTGGAGAGCGAGCATCAAAGCCGCTGGCAGGAGCTGGAGCGGGAATGGAAAAACGGGCTGCAACCCTTGTGCGAGCAATTGCGCACCGTCAACGATGCGGCGGAACGGTCGTGTCCGACCTGGGAAACCGCGGCCTGGAAAAACTGGACGCCGCCGGCGTTTTTTCAGAACGCGGCCAAGTTCGGGCGGCTGGAGGGATCGGTGGAGAAATTTGTGGGTCCACTGCCCAAGGATTCGCGGCTGAAATGGTTCGGGCCGGCGACGATTTCCGCGCCGCTGGCGCTGGTATGTCCGCAGCAGGGATCGATTCTGGTGGAATCCGGGAAGACCAGCGGCGAGGAGGCGTTTGGCGTGATCAACAACCTTATTTTCCGGCTGCTGGCCGCCACGCCGCCGGGCAAATTAAGCTTCACCATATTTGATCCGGTCGGTTTGGGACAGAATTTCGCCGCGCTGACGCATCTGACGGATTATGAGGAAAGCAGCCTGAACAGCCGCATCTGGACGCAGCCGGCCCAGTTTGAGGAGAAGCTGGCGGAGCTGAACGAGCACATGGAAAAAATCATCCAGATGTATCTGCGCAATGAATACGCGACCATCGCGGATTATAACGCGGAGGCGGGCAGCGTGGCGGAGAAATACCACTTCCTGGTGATTGCGTCCTTTCCGGTGAACTTCACGGAGTCGGCGGCCAAACGGCTGCGCAACATTGCGGCCAGCGGCGCGCGTTGCGGGGTTTTTACGCTGATTCATTGGGACCAGCGCAACGCGGCGCCGCAGGATTTTGTGCCCGACGAACTGCGCCAG
>Ga0302320_10013859_pt1 | contig 16750 bp, 13 predicted proteins | sample Bog_T0_3_FD_202130 | JGI IMG/M metagenome (GOLD analysis project Ga0302320, IMG submission 202130) | Peat permafrost microbial communities from Stordalen Mire near Abisko, Sweden - Bog_T0_3 | ecosystem: Environmental > Terrestrial > Soil > Wetlands > Peat | place: Sweden: Abisko, Stordalen Mire... | reverse complement strand
CACCATAGGCGCCTCCTCTCCCCGGCCCTCTCCTCCACAAGTGTGTGGAGGAGAGGGAGGAGATGCCGCGCGGGGGCGCAAAGCGCGTGGTGGTGGTTGCAAGATGCGCCCCCGGGACGGCTTTTTCTACAAAAGGCGGGGCTGACTTTTCGTTGCGGCCCGCGCCCTATTGGCTTTTCATGGCACCACTTCGGCGCAAATCAAGGCGGCCTGCTCAAGTACCGTCTGGGTTGCTTTTTCCTGCTTGTCGGGCGGGTAGCCGTATTTGCGCAGGATGCGGCGGACAATTACCCGGATTTGAGCGCGGGAGGTTTCGCGGAGCGTCCAGTCAATCGTCACGCTCTTGCGAACTTGGGAAACCAATTCCCGCGCGATGCTCTTCAAGGTCGGCTCGCCGAGCACTTTCACGGCGCTGTCGTTGGTTTCCAGGGCATCGTAAAAGGCCACCTCATCGTCCGTGAGGCCAAGCTTCTCGCCGCGTTTCTGGCCTTCCCGCATCTGTTTAGCGAGTTTGATCAATTCCGCGATGACCTGCGCGGCTTCGATGGTGCGGTTCTGGTATTTGCGGATGGTGGCTTCGAGCATTTCGGCGAAGGAGCGGGACTGGACGAGATATTTCTTGGAGCGGATTTTGAGTTCGTTGTTGAGCAGCTTTTGGAGCAATTCCACGGCCAGGTTGCGTTGGGGCAAATGCTGGACTTCGGCCAAAAACTCGTCGGAGAGGATGGAGATGTCCGGCTTCTTCAAACCGGCGGCGTCGAAGATGTCTATAACCTTGTCCGAAGAAATGGCGCGGGAAACGATTTGCCGGACGGCCAAATCCAGTTCTTCAGGCGATTTGCCCCCTCCTTCGCTGATGCTCTTTGCCAGCACGGACCTGACTTCCTGAAAGAAGCCCACTTCATCGCGAATCTCCAACGCCGATTCGTGTGGCACGGCCAAGGCAAACGCCTTGGAAAGTTCTGAGACTGCCTGCAAGAAACGTTGCTTGCCTTCGGGTTGACCAAGCACTCGCTCGGCGGCTTGCGCAATCAAGCGCAGCCGTTGCGCAGCGGCGAGTTCCGCTGCTGTTTGGTAATCAAACCCGTGCAGGATGGCGCAAACGCGCTCGTACCTTTCCAGCATCACCGCCACGGCTTCCTCCTGGTCCAGCGTGATGTCGCCTTTGCCTTTGCTGTTGGTGTAATCGGCCAGCGCCTGTTTCAATTCCTCCGCGAGTCCGAGATAATCCACCACCAAGCCACCGGGTTTGTCTTTGAAAACGCGGTTCACACGCGCGATGGCCTGCATCAGACCGTGGCTTCGCATTGGCTTGTCCACATACATCGTGTGAAGGCTTGGCGCATCAAAGCCGGTCAGCCACATGTCGCGTACGATGACGATTCGGAATGGCTTCTTCGGATTCTTGAACGCCTTTGCCAGTTCCTCGCGGCGCTGCTTGCTGCGGATATGCTGCTGCCATTCGAGTTTGTCGGAGGCCGAACCGGACATGACGATTTTCATCACGCCCTTGTCATCGTCATTATGGTGCCAGGCCGGGCGCAGCTTTTGGATGGCCTTGTAAAGCTCCACGCAGATGCGGCGGCTCATGCAAACCACCATTGCCTTGCCTTCCATTGCGGCGTAACGCGCCTCCCAATGTTGCACCAAATCCTCGGCCACGAGCGCGATGCGCTTGTCCGTCCCGACCATCGCTTCCAACTGCGCCCACTTCCGGCGCAGGCTTTTCTTGGTGGATTCCTCGGCGTCTTCCGTGACTTCCTCGAAGTTCGGGTCAATCTTCGGGCGTTCCTCCGGCTTCAAATCTATTTTTGCCAAGCGCGCTTCGTAATAGATCGGCACGGTGGCCTTGTCTTCCTTGGATTGGAGGATGTCGTAAACGTCAATGTAGTCGCCGAACACGGCCTGGGTGTTCTTGTCGCCGCTTTCAATCGGCGTGCCGGTAAAGCCAATGAAAGAGGCCTTGGGCAGTGCGTCGCGGATGTGCCTGGCGAAACCGTCAATGAAATCGTATTGGCTGCGGTGCGCTTCATCGGCGATGACGACGATATTGCGCCTGTCTGACAGCAGCGGGTGCTTGGCGCCTTTTTCATCGGGAAAGAATTTCTGAATGGTGGTGAAGACCACGCCGCCGCTGGCGACATTGAGCAACTCGCGCAGATGTTCGCGGCTCTCCGCCTGAACTGGTACTTGCCGCAACAACTCCTTGCAGAACGAGAACGTGTCGAAAAGCTGGTCGTCCAGGTCATTGCGGTCGGTCAGGACGACGATGGTGGGATTTTCCATTGCCGGGTGCTGCACGATTTTTCCGGTGTAGAAAACCATTGAGAGGCTTTTGCCGCTGCCCTGCGTGTGCCAGATGACGCCCGCCCGGCGGTCGCCCGTTGCGCGTGACGCTTCGACCGTGGTTGCCACCGCCTTGTTGACGGCGTGGAATTGGTGATAGCCGGCGATTTTCTTGGCAACCTTGTCGCCGTCATCTTCAAAGACGATGAAGTTGCGGATAAGGTCCAGCAAGCGTGCCTTGTCGAAAACGCCCTTGAGCAGCGTTTCCAGTTGCAACGAACCCGGAGGCACAAGTTCCTTGCCGGTGATGGTGCGCCATGTCATGAACCGCTCCCAATCCGACGTGATGGTTCCCAGCTTCGCTTCGTGACCGTCGGAAATCACCAGGAGGGCGTTGGAGTGGAAGAGTGACGGGATTTGGGCCTTGTAGGTCTGGAATTGGTCGAAGGCTTTGCGGACGGTAGCCTGTTCGTCCGCGATGTTCTTTAGCTCCATCACCGCCAGCGGGATTCCATTGACGAACACAACCACGTCGGCGCGGCGGTTGAATTGGCCCTCCTCCACCGTGAACTGGTTGACGGCGAGGAATTCGTTGGCTTCGGGGTGTGCGAAATCGAGCAATAAGACTTTATCGTGGACGATCTGGCCGTCAGCGTTGCGAAACTCCACGTCCACGCCTTCCACCAGCAGGCGATGAAAGGCGCGGTTGTTTTCGATGAGGGTTGGATGGCTGATGAGGCGGATTTTGCGCAGGGCTTCGTGCAAACCTTCCAGCGGGATTTTGGGATTGAGGTCCTCCAGCTTGATTTGGAGGCGGTCGAAAAGGAAAACCTGCTTGTAATCCGGGCGCTCGGCTGACAGTTCGCCCGGAGCAATCGCCGGGCCGGACAAGACTTCGTAGCCCAGGGCAGCCAGCCAGTCGAGCGCGGCATCCTCCACGACTGATTCCACCATTTTAGGCACGGTTTCTCCTTTCGCTTCGCACGCGGTAGAGGCGCTCGGTAAAACCGCCTTCTTCCACGAAGGCTTTTTCCTGGGCGGCTATTTGTTTGTTGAGCAGGTGGCAGGCGAGGTTCAGCAGCGAGAGGGCGGCGTTGGCAACGAGTTGAGCGGAAGACACGGACTCGCACGGACTCACACGGACTTGCACGGACGAGGGCACGGACGCGGGCACGGATGGCTTTCCAGGCTTTCCTGGTCGTTGTCTGTCCGTGTCAGTCTGTGTCTTTCCACGGCGTTCTTCTTGAACCCAGGCACGCACTTGTTCGAGGGTGGCGCAACGCTTTGCCTTGAAGCGCATGAGTGCTGGGTGGTCGGGCGCCCATTGGGCCAGGCCCCGCTGCCGCAAGTAGTCCTCATAGTCGAGGCGCAGTTCTTCGAGGCTGGCGCGCGCGACGTTGGTGAGCTTGAGTTCGGTTTTCTTGGAGGTGCCGCTGGCCTGGCTGCCCTCGGCAATGTTTTGCACGCCGGAACGGGCGGCCTGAACCATCTGGTCGTGGGTGCGGCTGCGCTTCTCGATGAAGGTGTCGCAGAAACGGACTGTGACATCGTAGGCGAGTTGGGCGATCTGAAAGCTTTTCAGCTTCCGGTAGCCGCCGTGAAGCGGGATTAGCTTTTCCGGCTCATTGATCGCTGGTTTGCTCACGCGGCGGCCTCCGCGAGGTTGGCGGCGGGGGGCAGGCGCAACTCGCCCGACAGCAGCTTGGGCAGCAGCGCGTCGCGCAACGCGGCAAGGGTGCGGGATTCGTCGTCGTGCGCCTTCATGTGAGCGAATACGGCGCAGGCGAAATGGCCGAATTTCTCCGCGAGTTCGGCGGCCGGAACTGCGATCTTGAAGTTGCTCAGACATTCAGCCGGAACTCTTTGACGCCCGGACGTGCCGGTCATGTTGGCGATCATGAAGGCGCGAAACTCATCCGTGCGAGCGAGAAAGTAAGCAAACTCAGGGGGTAGCGGTGACTTTGGACGCAAGACGATATATTCAGTCGAACCCCATGCAGTTTGATCGCGGTTGAGAAAATCCACAAAGCAGGACTTGCCATTTTCCAAGCAGGGCGTGATACGGGCAACAAGCGTGTCGCCGTTTTTGAAACGCATCCCAGATCCGAACTCGCGGTCAATCACTTCCAGGGCGCGAGCCGAACGAGTCGGCATGTTTGCCATGTCGAGATAAGGCGCGACTTGACCTTTGCGGAGCGGGCGTGGCGGATTTACTTCGATGGCTTCCGGCAACGGCACTTCGCGCCAGTCTTTGGGGAGGGCGGATTGGGTGACGTCCACGAACCAGGATTTGAAGAGGGTCTGGGCCAGCGCCTCCAGCGTCTCGTTCATCCGCCGGTTCAACTCAATTTTGTCGTCCAGCGAACCCAATACCGATGCAATGGCGTGTTGGGTAGCAAGAGATGGAAGGGGAAGCTCAAGGGAAGCAACTTCATCAAACGTGATTTGTGGAAATGTGCCTGAGCGCGATTCAGCAAGATGCTGAAGCCATTGCGTAGTTTTGGAACTCGTGAGGAACTGGTAAAAGAACTTTGGGACCAATTTGTCCTGCCGTGTTCTGATGACCATTAACTTTGTGGAGACAACAAAATCGTCGGCATTCTCTTCAACGTAAGCCCAACGCCCGTTTGCCGGCCTAATCTCGCTAAACAGTATGTCGCCTTTGCAAATGGATTTCTTCGCCTGGCCAGGCCAATCTTTTACGGCTGAATAAGTGCGGTGCAGAATTTTCCCATGCAGAATGTCTGAAGTGTTCAGAAATATCAGCTTCTCCTTTCCGAGCTTGTGCGTCTCGGAAATTGAATCAGCCAAGTCCCCAATTCGACTAATTGGATTGTGATTCGCCATATCAGAACGCCCTAAATTAAACCTCTCAGGTTTTGTCGAATTATTTTCTCCAACTTCGCCGATGCGGAAAACTGTTCCTCCAGTGACAGGGTGAGGCGTTTCATCTTTTTCTTGAACGGTTCGGCGTCCTCTTCCACGTCCGCAGCACCAACGTAACGACCGGGAGTGAGGACAAAATCACTTGTGCGAATTTCTTCGAGCGTGACGGATTTGCAGAATGCGGCTTCGTCGGCGTAGGTTGGCTTCGCGGTTTTGGATTTCCACGCATGGTAGCAACCTGCGATCTTTTCGATTTCTTCGGCGGTCAGTTCCCGGTGGATGCGGTCAACCAGAACGCCCATTTTACGGGCATCAATGAAAAGGGTATCGCCGCGACGGTCGCGGCGTTTGGAATTCTTTTTGTCGCGGGCGAGAAACCAGAGGCAAACGGGGATTTGGGTGGTGAAGAACAACTGGCCGGGGAGCGCGACCATGCAATCCACGAGGTCGGCTTCCACCAACGCCTTGCGGATGTCGCCTTCGCTGCCGGTTTGCGTGGACATGGAGCCGTTGGCCATGACGAAGCCGGCCAGGCCCATTGGCGAGAGGTGATGGATGAAATGTTGTATCCAGGCGTAGTTGGCGTTGTTGATCGGGGGCATGCCGTACTTCCAGCGGACGTCCTGGCGCAGGTTTTCGCCGCCCCAATCGCTCATGTTGAACGGTGGGTTGGCGAGAATGAAATCGGCCTTGAGGTCGGGATGCAGGTCCTGGCGGAAGCTGTCGGCGTTCATTCCAACTCCATTGCTCTGACCGAGATTGGCGTCAATACCGCGAATGGCGAGGTTCATCCGCGCCAGTTTCCAGGTGGTGTAGTTGGATTCCTGGCCGTAAACCGCGATGTCGCCGACGCGGCCGCCGTGTTCTTCCACGAATTTTTCCGATTGGACGAACATGCCGCCGGAACCGCAACAGGGGTCGAAGACGCGGCCTTTGTACGGCTCGAGCATGGAGACGAGCAGTTGCACGACGCATTGCGGAGTGTAGAACTCGCCGCCGCCCTTGCCTTCGGCGCTGGCGAATCTTTTCAGAAAGTATTCATAGACGCGCCCGAGAACGTCCTTGGAGTTCGCTTTCGATTCGTTGAAGCCGATGTTGCTGATGATGTCCACGAGTCCGCCGAGCTGGACTTTGTCGAGGCTGGGGCGGGCGTAATCGCGCGGGAGCACGCCTTTGAGGGCGGGGTTCTCGCGCTCGATTGCGCCCATCGCATCGTCAATCAGTTTGCCGATGTCCGGGGACTTCGCTTTGGCCTTGATGGTTTGCCAGCGGGCTTCGGGCGGGAGCCAGAAGACATTCGCAGCCGTGTATTCGTCGCGGCTCTCGGCGGCTTCGGTGCGTTGCGGTGCGTCCTTGATGAACCATTCGCTTTTGGGATCGGAGAAGCCGAACAGGAGTTGCTCGCGCTTTTCCTCGAAGGCGTCGGAGATATATTTGAGGAAAATGAGGCCGAGGCAGACGTGCTTGTATTCGGAGGCGTCCATGTGCCCGCGCATCTTGTCGGCAGCGGCCCAAAGATGAGCCTCGAAGTCCAGCCCGCCGCGTGAATTGCCGGAGTATTTAATGTTGCCGGTGTTCGCCATGCCGGTGGTTATATCGCACAAGGGATTTTGAGACAAGGAAAAGGCGGGAATGGTTTTGGTTCTCAGGGAGATTCCGTCGGCGGGACGCCGACGGGTGCGACCGAGATGGTCGCCCTCCCCTTATGGTTCCTTTTCTTCCGGATAGACCAGGATGCCGACTCGCTGAATGGGTTCGCGCAGCGGACGCAGCTTGATGAGGTCAAACGGCTTCACATCGTATTTGTAAGGCGTCGGCAGCTCGTCCAGTTCGGCGGCAATGGCTTCGGCTTGGAGATCCCCCACCTGGCCCCAAATCGCCAGATCAATGTCGGAATTGGCGGTGTTGGTTTCCTTTGCCCGCGAGCCGAACAGCTTGACTGTCTTGACTTCGGGATGCCGGGAAAACAGCCGGCGCAACTCAACCAGCTCGTTTGATGTCAGGGCGGGGGTTTTCATTCGGATGACTTTTCGATGAAGAATTCATGAAGCTGCGCCATCGCCGGGAGGTGTTGTTTTGTAATCGCCTTGACCGTCTCTTCGAACACGGAGAAATCGCAGGTATGCGGAAAGCGCCATCGTGAACGGAATCCTTGATTTGATGGCCGATGCCAAGCAATAGTGGTGGAAGAAGCGATGACTTCGCCAGAACTGAACAACCATAAACACAATGAATCGAATCCCCATGAAAAAGCAAACGATCCTCAAGCTGCTTGTCTGTGCCTTCTTGTGTGCGGCCGTGTCCTCCGGCCTGCGCGCTCAAAACGGTCCCGGCGCGCCCAATGCGGCGGCGCCCGGCGGTGGCGCCCGCCGTGGCGGGTTTGGCTTCGGCCCAACCACGCCTCCCGGGCCGCCGGCTCCCGTGCCGCCGGAGGTTGCCATTGCGCGTCCCACCCCGGCCGAAGTGGACACGATGAACGCCGACCTCAAGCAGTTCATCAACTCATCTCCTGACACGGAGTTATTGAAGAAGTACCAAGCGCTGTTGGCGGTTCAGTTGCCCCGGGCCAACTCCGCCATCGCCCCCGTCCAGACCCAGGTGCGCACAACCCAGCGCCACAACGGCTTTGTCGAGACCGCCAAGAACGGCGATTTTGACATCTTGTTTGAGGGTGACTCCATCACGGACTGGTGGCAGCAACCTGTGGCACAACAAGGGGGCACCGACGTGATGAAGAAGTACTTTGGCGATGTCAAAACGGCCAATTTTGCCGTGGCGGGCGACACCACGCAAGGCGTGCTTTGGGGTCTGCAGAATGGCGAAGGGCAGGGTCACAAGCCCAAGGCTGTCATGCTCATGATCGGCACGAATAACGGCTCCCAGCAAGACACCACGGCGCCGGAGATTGCCGAAGGCGTTGGCGCCGACGTGTTCGAGTTGCGCAAGGATTTCCCGGAAGCCAAGATACTCCTCCTGGCTATCTTCCCGCGTGGGGCAGGTCCGAACGATTCCATCCGCCTTAAGAATGAGCAAGCCAACAAGATCATAGCCAGACTGAACGACGGACAGCACGTCTTCTTCAAGAACATCAACGACAAATTCCTGGACGACCAGGGGCGCCTCATTGGCTTCCGCAATGACAATCTTCACCCCAATGCGCAGGGCTACGAGATCTGGGCGACGGCTGTTGCCGACACGCTCAAGGGCTGGCTCAATTAAGCGGCCTATTGGCATTCGGTCATTCCAAAATCTGCCATCCCATTGCCGAACTCACCATGAAACCTTATCTGTTTTCCTCTTCCAAAATCGCGCTCGCCCTTGCGCTGTTTCTACCCTCCAGCCTGGCGCGCGCTCAACTCTCGACGAATCAGGCGCCCCCGCCGCAGAATGCGGCCGGAGCCGCGCCCGGTCAATCCGCAGGCCGCTCATGGTCGAGCAATCCTCGAGTCCAAAGCCGGACTTATCTCTTCAGCGATACGGGTGAGAACCTGCCATATGCGGTGTTTGTCTCCTCAAAGGTCACCAATAGTACCAAGGCGCCGCTGATCGTTGCGTTGCGGGGCGCGGGGGGTGATCCGGGGGTCTTCATGCATGACCCCGCGTTGAAGTTGGCGGAAGAGGGAGGCTACATCCTCGCTGCTCCGATGGGATATAATTCCATGGGTTCCTTTGGCATGACGGCAACGGTCGGACGCGGTGGACGCGGCAGCCTTGCGACCAATGCGCCTGCCGGAACGCCGACCAACCAAACGGCGCGCGGTCCGCAAGATGGACGGGGAGGCAGAGGCGGAGGGACGCGAGGAGCCGGTGGGTCAGCCGAGAGTGACCCTGCCAAGGTGAGCGAACTGAGCGAGAAAGACGTGATGAACGTTCTGGCCATGGTCCGCAAGGAATTCAATATTGATGACCGGCGCATCTACCTGATGGGCCACTCGCAAGGCGGCGCGGGGGCGTTGCATATCGCCGACAAGTATTCTTCCATCTGGGCTGCCGCCGCGATGCTGTCGCCGGGCGCGCCGAGTTTCCAGTTGGACCCGAGTGCGCAATTCAAGGACGTACCGATGCTGATCATGGTGGGCGTGAACGATACGTTGATAGCGACCCCGCGCCGCATAGACGAGCAACTCAAGTCCGAGAACATCGCCCATGAGTACAAGGAAATGCCCGGTCTGGATCACGGCGGCATCATCATGGGCGGCATGCCGGACGTGTTCAAATTCTTCGGCCAGCACAACAAACCGTAGCCATGCCCGCCGATTCCACCCCTGAGTTTTCAGAACGGCGGTGTCAACGCGGTCATGTTACATCGCTTCCGCTCCTTCCGACGATGACCCCTGTCCAGAACGGGGGTCTCCCCGCACCTCATTCGGAGGCTCGAAGAAGCATCCTGCTGAACTCTATGAACTGACAAATCATGAAGAACAAGGTTCAGCTTATTGCTTATGTTGATCGCTTGTCGGCTGGCGGGTTCAGCGAATTGAACCGTCTGCTTAGCGGAACACGGCGCGGTCTCCGGTGTCATCCTGTTCTTCACTTGCACCGCCGCCGCTCTTGGCCCCCTGGCCATGGGCGCAATCAGCGATGCCTTTGGTCAACCCAAATATGGCTTCGTCCTGGCCACAATTTTCGCGGCGCTGCGTTTTGCAGGGCTGATTGATAACTGGATGTATGACCCGGCTCGGGAACGTTTGAGCACACTCGATTCCAGCGAATACCATGCTGCTGGATCTTAAGGCCCCGGAAGCATGGCGTGGCCAATCGTTCCGGAGCAAATCACTGAGCGCCTGTTTGAAATCGGCGATTGAAATTCGCGGCGAAGCTGCCAAAATCAAATTCCATGAAAGACTCCGTTTCACGCCGCCAATTCCTCAAGCGGGCAACCCTTGCTGCGGGGGCCGGCTTGACCGCTCCGTGGTTGCAATCCTGCACGTCATTCAGCGGCTCCTCTTCGGGCAAACCCATGACCGGCCCCTTTGCGCCGACCTGGGAATCACTGGCCGGCAATTATCGTTGTCCGGAATGGTTCCGCGACGCGAAGTTTGGGATGTGGGCGCATTGGTCGGCGCAGTGCGTGCCGGAGCAGGGTGATTGGTATGCGCGCCAGATGTATATCCAGGGCAACGGCCAGTATAATTATCATGTTCGCACCTACGGCCATCCTTCGAAAGTTGGGTTCATGGAACTGGACAATCTTTGGAAGGCCGATAAGTGGAAGCCGGAAGAATTGATGGAGCTTTATGTCCGGGCGGGAGCGAAGTACTTCGTCTCGCTGGCGAACCACCACGACAATTTCGACAACTACAACTCCAGGCATCACGCCTGGAACTCAGTCAACGTGGGCCCAAAGAAAGACATCGTCGGCACCTGGGCCAGGGTCGCCCGCAAACACGGCCTGCGCTTCGGCGTCAGCAACCACTCCGCCCATTCCTGGCATTGGTTCCAAACGGCCTATGGCTACGATGCTGATGGCCCGCGGGCCGGGGTTCGCTACGACGCCTTCACTTTGAAAAAGGCCGATGGCCAGGGCAAATGGTGGGAAGGCCTCGACCCGCAGGAGCTTTACACCGGGCCGAACATGGTCATGCCCGATGGCCTCACCACCGCCCAGGCCATTTCCCGCTGGCACGAGCAAAACGACCGCCGTTGGACCGAAGAGCCGCCGGCGAACAATCCTGAGTTTACCCGGAAATGGTTCCTGCGATGCCAGGATCTGCTGGATCAATACCAGCCTGACCTGCTCTACTTTGACAACATCGGCAACCTGCCCCTTGGCCAGGCCGGACTGGATATCACCGCGCATTTCTACAACGCGAGCCTGCGCTGGCATCACGGGCACCGCGAAGCGGTCCTCAATGTCAAGGGCATCGGCAACCCGCGGCGGGCCGCCATTGTCGAAGATTACGAGCGCGGCGCGAGTAACGTCATTGAGCCTGCGCCGTGGCAAACGGACACCTGCATTGGCGATTGGCACTACAATCGCCGCCTGTTCGACCAGCATCGCTACAAATCGGTGGCCCAGGTGGCCAGGATGCTAATCAATATAGTGAGCAAGAACGGCAATCTCTTGCTCAGCATCCCCGTCCGCGGCGACGGCACCATTGATCCGGACGAAGTCGCTTTCCTCGAGGGCATGGCCAAATGGATTGGAGTGAATGGCGAAGGCATCTACAGCACGCGGCCGTGGAAGATCCCCGGCGAAGGCCCCAGCCGGTCCGGCGGCGGCATGTTCAATGAAGGCAGCAACAATTACACAGCCGCCGATATCCGCTTCACCACGAAGGCAGACACGCTCTATGCATTCCTGATGGGATGGCCCGGTCAGGATCCGACGGTCATCAAGGCGCTGGCCACCAATTCGCCGCAACTCCAGGGACAGAGAATTGCCCAGGTCGCCTTGCTCGGACACAACGGGAGTCTGGATTGGAAGCAGGACGAGAATGGTCTGACGGTGAAGATGCCGCCTCAGCCCCCGTGCGAGCACGCGTTCGCGCTAAAGATTTCGGGGCTGAAATTGGGCTGACCCGCAACGATTCCCTCCGACCGCTGAGCCACGCTGATCGAAGCGGGCGAAGGTGCGTGCTCGTGCGAATTTACCTTGTCTTTCGAGGAAATGCGCGCTGCCTCGGTGGCGTCCCGCCGGTCGGCCTTAACCGCGGCGCGGAGGAAAGTTGGTTGGAGATCGGTAACGATCTTCGCAATGCCGTTCGCCCCGTGTCCGCTGGCAAAAGGAATCCTTCGATCAAACTAAAGGACATGGTTTCTTACCCATGGAAGGTGTTGGTCACAAACGCGGGACCGGCTGGCTGCAAGAATTTGATGTGCCGCCTCCAGTTGCCATCCATTGTCCTCAACTCATCGCACAATCCGGCAATCCTCATACGGCACATTTTTTCAAGATGGATTGAACAAAAAGACGACGAACAGCATCATATACTTTGTATTGCAAAGTGAATGTCGCCACGCAAACCCGGTGAACCGTATTCGCCGGCATGGAATCGGCGATGAACGATTGAGATATTATGAACCGAAGAACGGAACTTGCCCTTGACGGGTCCCAGGAGGGCAGCGATTATCGTGGTCATCCTCCGCGTGATGCTGCCGCTCTTGAACAAACTGCTGAGGTTTGATTTATGAAATCCAACTTGAAGGTGCGGGTGAAGAAAGCGGGCCTCGCCCTTGCCGCATTCACGTTGGCGGCGGCGATTTGGCTCCCGTGTTTGCACCTGTTCTTTCGCGAACCCTTGGCCGAATTTTATCAGGAAAAGGGCGTCTCCCCAAAAGCGCGCCAATTGGCCGCCCGTCACCTGCAACTTTGGACAGAGCCTTCGCTCCGGCAGATCGAGCTACGGAAAATGCGCGCCAGCAACGCGGAATGGGATTTCATGGGCCGCACCTTTTTGGTCTGGTCGCTCGTGAACATGGGCCTGCGCGAACCGGCGATAAAAGCACAATATCTTCCCGTCATTGACCAGATCATCCAGGAAACCGTCAAGATCGAGAAACAGGACGGGATCTACGCCTTCCTCATGCCCTACGCCAAGGCGCACCCTTACCAGGTCAGCCCCGCCCGCAGCTTGTTCCTGGACGGGGAGATTGCGCTGATGATGGGCGCACGGCGAATGCTCCAGGAGGAACCCGCCTACAAGCAGCCGATGACGGAGCGATTGAATGCCATCGAGCAACGGATGCGCTCCAATCCGCTGATGGCGATGGAGAGTTATCCTGATGAGTGCTGGACTTACGATCACGCCGTTGCGCTGGTGGCGTTCAAGGTCGCAGACCGCCTCGACGGCACAGATCACACCGCGCTGTGCCAACAGTGGGTGGCCATCGCGAAGGAACATCTGGTGGATAAGACTACCGGCCTGCTCCTTTCGAGCTATCAAATAAACGGAGCGCCATTGTATGGCCCGGAAGGCTCGACGATATGGATGGTTGCCCATTGCCTGCAAGTGGTGGACGAACCGTTCGCGCGCGACCAGTATGACCGGGCGCGAAAGGAACTGGGCCGGATCACTCTGGGTTTTGGTTACGGCCTGGAATGGTCCGCGTCGTGGCAGGGACCGATGGATGTTGATTCCGGCATGGTCGTCCCGGGGCTGGGGGTGAGCGCTGGCTCCAGCGGGATGGCCTTCATCGCGGCGTCCAGCTTCCACGATTGGAATTTTCTCCAGGCTTTGACAGCGACCCTCGACATGGCGGCCTTCCCTTCGCGCCAAAACGGACGCTTGAAATACTGCGCCAGCAACCAGGTTGGTGACGCCGCGCTCCTTTACGCGTCGGTTCTCGGACCCCTTTGGGAGAGCATTCGCAAACCATGAAAGCAATCTTCGGACTGTTACGACGCCTGTGGAAGGCTGAGGCCTTTTCTCCCGGGGCGTTTGTGCTGCGCGCCACCTTTCTGGCCGCGCTGTATGCGGTCTCGCGTATCGCCGGTCTTCAAGAATACGCCACGTTTCTCAGCGGCACATCTCCCAACGTCAATCTGAGCTGGCAAACGGCCTCTGCTCTTGGACTGATTCATTTGCTGCTCTATTTCTCCTTCATCCTGCTGGTTCCGATTTTATTGATCACAGCGGGCCTCCTCGCGGCATGGAATGTCTGTTTTTCACGGTATGCAAAACCGCAAGGAGGGTCCGATGCCGCCTGAGTTGGCCAACGCCGCCCTTCTGCGCAAATTACGCATCGTGCTTGGGGTTTTCATGCTTGCCCTCGTTCTGAGCGGCCTTACTGCCTTTCCTTTGGAGCGGGAGCTTTCGATGGTGTGCTCCGCGCGCGGGATCGAGCAGTTGCACCCGTCGGATGTTCATAACGGCTTGGATTCATGGCTTCTTACCGTTCGCGATGGTCTTGGGGAAATGTATGCAAAGCATCCCTGGATCGCCTACGGCACGGATTGGCTGGCGTTTGCCCACATCATCATTGCTATATTTTTCATCGGCGCCTATGTGAACCCGGTGCGCAACGTCTGGGTTCTCGAGGCTGGACTTGTTGCCTGCGCTCTGGTGGTGCCCTTGGCGCTGATTTGCGGCCATATCCGCCAGATACCATTGGGCTGGCGCCTGATTGACTGTTCCTTTGGGGTTGTCGGGGCAGTCCCATTGTGGATCTGCCTGCGCTGGGCGCGCGAATTGGAGCGATCCGGCCATCCCCAAAGCCCATGCGGGACGAATGCCGTTGCGCCATGATCCGGAAAATCATCCTGGCCAATGCGATCATCGCCGCTTCGCTGGCAGCGGCGCTTTTGGTTTATCCAGCCTTGCGCGCAATCCTGAACATCCAAGATCCGGCGTTGAAAGGGCCGGGAATCCCCAAAGCCGCGTGGCGGCTGCAGCGCAACCTCACGCCTCGCTATGCCGCGTGGGCACGGGAGCGGGTGGCGGGTGGACAAGCCGCCGGACTTTCAAAGTCTGACATCTCGGGCACTGAATGGCCGCTCTTCGGTTCTGTCTTTTACCTTTGGGCAATCGAGAACCTGCAAACTGCCTGGGAGGCAGGAGACCATACCCCTGCGGCGGAGCCGAAGATCTTCTGCAAAGACGCCATCATGGCGGCCTCTGATCTCGTGATTGATCCCAAGCACGCCAGTTGGGTTGAGAAGCATTGGGGGACGAACTACCTGCACCGAGAAAATGTGTTTTACAGGATGCTGGTCATTTCCGCGCTGACGAGCCGCGAAAAGCTGCTGCACGATGGCGCTCATCTCGGTCTATTGCGCGACCAGGTTGAAACTTTTTCCAAGGAGTTGAACGAGTCCAAAAGCGGTTTGCTGAATGACTATCCGGGCGAATGTTATCCGGGCGACGTGATGGCCGCCATCATGTGCATCCGCCGCGCCGATGCGGTTCTCGGCACGGATCATTCCGCTTTCATCAACCGGTCGCTGCGGGGCTTCGTTGGACCGGCAAGCACGCGCCTGCATTTGCCCCCCTATAGCGCGGAGGCGGAGACTGGAGTGCCGCTCTCCGAGTCCCGTGGCTGCGGAAATTCCTATTTTTGCCTGACGTCACCGGAACTGTGGCCTGGTTCCGCCAAGACGTGGTTTCAGCTTTACGAGAACTCCTTTTGGCAGCAACGGCTCGGTTTTGCCGGCTTCCGCGAGTTTCCGGGCGACGTTCCGAATACCGATTGGACCGCTGACGTGGACGCAGGCCCTGTGATCGCCGGCTTCGGCGTGGCGGCCAACGCTTTCGGGGTTGGCGCAGCTCGCAAGAACGGCCGGTTCGACCTGGCATACCCATTATCGGCCGAGATGCTGACCACGGTGTGGGAGTTGCCGAACGGGACTCTGGCCGCCCCCCGGTTACTCTCCAATTTGAGTGATGCCCCGATGCTCGGAGAAGCCGCGATTTTGTGGTTTATGAGCGTTCAACCCGAAAAAGGTTTTCCGGTCAAAGCAGGCGGCAGTGTGGCCCCATTCGTTTACATCGTTCTCACGGGGGCGCTGTTGTTCGGGATTTGGCGAATCGCCGCAGCCGTCAAAGTCTTCAGATCATCCCTCCGGCAACCAGAGCCGGCAGTGTCGGCTCCAAGGCTACAGGCCGTCCTTTGGGCAGGCTTGGTCATTGGAGCCGTCGCCACGTCAAGTCTCGGTTGCACATTGCCCGGACTCGCTCTCCTTCTCGCCGCCTTGCTTCTGCCAAGAACAAAGAAGCCCGCAGACGACGCAAATGCGACGGCATCGGAAAGGATTTCCTGGAATTCAATTCCGGGACGCAGGCCGTGATTGGGATTGCGGAGCCTAAAGGATTGCTCGTTCAATGAAGGAAAAATGAAAACCGTGGAACGCATCGAACTGACTCGCACCGATATCACACGGCTTGAAGTTGAAGCCATTGTGAATGCGGCAAATACCTCCCTGCTCGGCGGCGGGGGCGTGGATGGCGCAATCCACCGGGCCGCCGGCCCGGAGTTGCTGGCGGAATGCCGCACATTGAAAGGCTGTGGCACTGGCGAGGCGAAAATCACTCGCGGCTATGGACTTCCTGCAAAGTTTGTGATCCACACAGTTGGACCGGTCTGGCGAGGCGGCCAAAACCGGGAACCGGAGTTGTTGGCTTCCTGCTACCGCGCCTGTTTTGACCTCGCCCGGTCCAAGGGCGTGAAATCAATCGCTTTCCCCGCCATCAGTTGTGGCGTTTATGGGTATCCGATTCCCAATGCCGTCCAAATCGCGTTGGGGGAAACCCGGGCTGCCCTGAAAACCATGCCGGAGTTGGAGCGCGTCCTGTTTGTTTGTTTCACTGAAGACGTGTTCGCTGAATACAGATTGGCCATGGAAAGGAAACATTAATGACAAGCCTCAATGGAAGCCTTGACAAACCCGCGCTTAAAGTCTGATCTGAGGCGTGCAATAGCTCCATGCGCAGGAACGTCGCATCAACTAATCCGAATATATGAATTCTATTTCAATAAATAAATATTGAAATATTTTCAAAAAGTAGTTGACGACATGTGAGGTGGACCCCTAAAATTAGACCACGGGTTAATTTCGATTTTTGCCGGTTTGCTGTAGATAAGAAAGGACAGACTTATGAAAGCAAAACGGAAACGACACAGTGCGGCCTTCAAGGCCAAA
>Ga0302320_10013857_pt1 | contig 16752 bp, 15 predicted proteins | sample Bog_T0_3_FD_202130 | JGI IMG/M metagenome (GOLD analysis project Ga0302320, IMG submission 202130) | Peat permafrost microbial communities from Stordalen Mire near Abisko, Sweden - Bog_T0_3 | ecosystem: Environmental > Terrestrial > Soil > Wetlands > Peat | place: Sweden: Abisko, Stordalen Mire... | reverse complement strand
TGACCTGCCACCGAAAAGGTGGCCCAACTCAACCGGGGCCGCGTTAGCGACCCCGCTCAAGCCGCTTTGAGCGGCTCACAAAATGAAGCCCCCGGCTCTGCCGGGGGTAATCTCACTTCCATGGGGCCGGACTTGACCAACTCAGCAAATGGGAATGAAGAGGACCTGAGCGCGGCTGGCGGCAGGCAGTCCCGCGCCGCCGTATCCATCCCATTCCGAAAGTTGCACAAACAGGGCTACTACTTTCAAGACAATGAATTTACGGACGTTTATTCGCCGATAGTGGGGCCTTTCGCGGCGATGATCTATGAAAAGCTTTGTCGCGATTCGTATGGAAAACCAACTGTCGAGTATTCAGCGCGGGACTTAGCTCGCGGGATGAGCCTGGCATCAGCGGCGCGTGCCATCCAAATCCTTGAGATTGTCGGCTTGATTAGGCGACTGCCCACCAGCGGTAACCGAAAAAGCGTGTGCCAACTGTTTGATGTTAAGGCGCTCGCTTCTTCTCATGGTGCAAGACGTGAGCGCAAATCCGCGCCCTGGGAATTGCCGACGCCTGTCTTTGACCGGCTCAAATCTCAAGTGAGAGCGGTCCGGCAATGTCAGCAAGGAAAGACAAAGGCACGCGCGGTTTTGACCGGCAAAAGGAATTCGAAAATCGGCGCGCAAAGCGGGTTCCATACACTTTTCTCTGTTTCTCAGAGAGACGCTAGCGTCTCTCATCTGGTACGCCAGCGTTCCACCAGAGAGACGCAAACGGGGACCCATCTAATACGGGAAGAAAGAAGAATGGAAGAAGTCCCATCCTCTGCCCCTTCCCACGAACAGGCGGAGCAAGGCCCGAAAAAACTTTCCAACGAAGATGAACCGGACCCGTTATTGAAATGGGCGAGCGACCAATTCAACCGTGTGATAAACGAAATGCGCGCTCACCTCTTGGACACAAGCAGGCCCCCGAATCCGCGCCTTGCAAACGGCTTTGCCGATTGGGAACGGTTTGGGTTTAACAGCCTGGCTGTGGAGGGCGCGACGCGGCGCGGCGAAGTGCTGACGCTGGTGCTTTCCGCTACCGATCCGGGGGCGGGGCGGGACGGCCTGAAGAAATACCGCAGGGTGTGGGGGGTGAGCTTAGGCAAATGGTTCGGCGCGGGCGTGGAGGTGCGGTCAGAGGTGACAGCAAGGAAAAAATGACGTTGTTCGGCACGGAAAGGAAGTTGGCTCATGGACACTGAATCGGAGAGAAGGCGCAAGGATGCCAGTCGTTACCTGGAACGGGCGGAGCAATGGTTCTGGCAACACGTCGAGTACCAGATGGCCCAGACAGGTGCAACGGAGCAAGAAGTCTTGGATTCAATCAAGACGCCCGGCTACACCGGGAGGAAAGCAAGGCAAGCGGGCAGTGGTAACGATGGGATGGCAGAGCCGGGCCGGGGGGAGGGGCGGTCGAAATCTTCAGCGAAGACGCTGCCCAGACCGTGTGGTTAAGCACACTTTTACTTCCACAAAATTACAAAAAATGCGGCAAACGGGCGGAAAATGGCGAAGCGCTCAACCGCTTCGCAGGGCATGGCATGGAAGGCCGAAATTGGCCCCCTGGTGCGCTCTCGCTTGCACAGACAGCGGCGCGCGCGGCAACGGCTTCACAGCACGCGGGCACCAGCGGCCTTCCCTGGCCACTCATCCACCAGCGCCGGGGCGGGCCAATGGACGGGCAGTATGCGGCCCGCTTGTGCCAAGTGCTCTGGTGGGGGGATAGGGGGTCAAATCCCTTTGGCTTCGATCTGGTAGACCGTTGCGTGGTATCTCTCGCACATCCGCAAAATGAAACTTTTTCGAGAAAATCGGCCGCAAATCTGCTCCGCTTCTATCCCGCCGCAGAGCGTAGCGCGCAAGGCCGGAAACCGCCCCCTGGTGCGTCATTTCGCACTGAGCCAGCGGCGCATGTGGCTTTTATTGCCGTGACCTGGCATCCCCCTGAAGTCCTTCGGCGTGCTCTGGTGCGACCGAATGTTAAGAAATGTTAAGGTTTTCCCGGTGCGCGCGGAACGGCACGCGCGCCGCGTCGAGAGGGTGCGCGTTCTGTCAGTTCACCAGCGGCGCGCGGCCCGCGACGCCTGGGAGCATCCCGCCAAACACTCCCCAAGGCCGCCGCTCTCTGCGAGAATTGATCTTCACCCCAGAGAAGCCCATGCCTCTCGCTCGCTGAATTCGTGACCCGCTGGGAAGCCAGTACACTCACAGAGCGCGCCGCCGCGCAATCCCACTTCATCGATCTCTGCGAAGTGCTCCGCCAGCCGCACCCCGCCGCCGCCGATCAAACCGGGGACGCTTACACCTTTGAGAAGCACGTCACCACGGCGGAGGGCGGCAAGGGCTTTGCCGACGTGTGGAAGCGCGGCCATTTCGCATGGGAGTACAAGGGCAAAGACAGAGACCTCCGCGCCGCCTATCTGCAACTGGAAAAGTACCGGGAAGACCTGGAGAATCCGCCCTTGCTGGTGGTCTGCGATCTTGAGCGGTTCGAGGTCCATACCAACTTCACCGGAACCCGCCCCCACGTCTACCGCTTCACGCTGGACGATCTGCTGACGAACGCGGCTACGGCCTCATGCGCCGTTCCGCCGTTGGATGTCCTGCGAGACGCCTTCACCGATCCTGAGCAGCTCCGCCCCGAGCGCGTCGCCGCCCGCGTCACAGAATCGGCGGCAGAGTTTGCCAAGCTCGCCACAAGTCTTGAGCAACGCGGCCATCAGCCGGAAGCGGTTGCCCACTTCCTTATGCGGCTGCTGTTCTGCCTCTTTGCCGATAGCATCGGCCTTCTGCCGGACCATCTCTTCCGCAAGATGATTGAACTGGACAGAGCCAAGCCCATCAGCTTTACCCGCAAGCTCCGCCAGCTTTTCGCGGCCATGTCCACCAGCGGCAACAGTTTGTCTTCGTCGAGAATCAGTCTTGCGCCTTGACTCAAGTTCGCGAATCAGGCGGTTCCTTCGTGCGGATGGAGTTTTGGTGAGGCACAACCGCTGAGAATCCACCTCATTCGAGAATAAATCGACTACACTTTAGTAACCCCGTCGCAGGCAATTCTCTCAGAGCCTCCTATCTTTCTCTGTCATGATTGGACTTTCCCCTCCGAATCAGCTTGATCGATAGTTGTGCTTAAGCGAGCGATTTATCACATTCGCAACTTCCCCGTTTGTGTGCATTCCCCGAATCCGTTCCTGCAATCGATTCCCAAGCAAGCCAAAATTCAGCTGACGCGAAATGGGTTCTATGAGCCGTCGCAACGTTCCTCCCAGTGAGGTAAGCCATGCGGCTTGCCAAGTTTCGTCTTGTGTCCAACCGCGCGCCAGCCTGCTGACGCCTGGGGCAGGCAAAAAGAAGCACATCTTGCACGGTCTTGCAGCCAGGGCGGCGGCAGTGTCTCTGCTGGGGTCGGCGGCGCTCTTGGGTGGGGTGGGGGCGAGCGGTCAGACGGCGGCTTACTTTGGGCACACGCTGGGCGGCGGCTACAAGGTTCCCGAGGGCGTGGCGGTGGACTCGAGCGGCAACGTCTACGTCGCCGATCTTGAGCACAATGCGGTGAAGAAGGTGCCCGTCGGCTGCGCCGGCTCCGGTTGCACGGCCACGCTGGGCGGCGGCTTCAGCAGTCCCACCGGCGTGGCGGTGGACTCGAGCGGCAACGTCTACGTCGCCGATGATGGGCACAATGCGGTGAAGGAGATGCCCGCCGGCTGCGCCTCCTCCAGTTGCGTGACGACGCTGGGCGGCGGCTTTAGCTATCCCGACGACGTGGCAGTGGATGCCAGCGGCAACGTTTACGTCACGGATTACGGCCACAGTGCGGTGAAGAAGATGTCCGCCAACTGCGCTTCCTCCAGTTGCGTAAGCACGCTCGGCGGCGGCTTCGGCACACCCGAAGGAGTGGCTGTGGATGCCAGCGGCAACATCTACGTCGCCGATCCTGGCAATGTTGCGGTGTATGAGATGCCGGCCGGCTGCACCTCCTCCGGTTGCGTGAGCTCGCTGGGCGGCGGCTTCGCTGGACCCGTTGGCGTTACGGTGGACGTCTACGGTAACGTCTACGTCGCCGATGGTGCGGTGTATGAGATGCCCGCCGGCTGCGCCTCCTCCAGTTGCATGAGCAAGCTGGGCGGCGGCTTCGACGGTCCCGGTGGCGTGGCAGTGGACAGCAATAACAACGTCTACGTCAGCGATGAAGGCGTCTACGTCAGCGAAACACTCGAGGGCGCGGTCAGGGAGCTGGTGCGGCAAGGGGTAAGTTTGCCGAGCGCCAATGTAGGCTCGAGTTCGACCACAACACTGACCTTTACCTTCTCCCTCGGGGGCAAAATCTCCTTGCCTCGGGTGGTGACGCAGGGCGCGACAAGCCTCGACTTCACCGATGCCGGCACCGGTACCTGCACCACCAATTTCAACACCAATCCCAACATCGTCTATCAGATCGGCACTACCTGCACGGTGGTGGTCAAGTTCTCGCCGAAGCATTCCGGAACACGCTATGGCGCGGCGCAGCTCAGGAACACCAGCAACGCCGTGCTGGCGACAGCTTACCTTTATGGGACGGGCACGGGGCCGCAACTGGCGTTTAACCCGGGGACGATGAGCACAGTGGGCGGCGGCTTCGGCTCTCCCCTTGACGTGGCGGTGGACTCGAGCGGCAACGTCTACGTTGCCGATTACTGGAACCAGGATGCGGTGGAGGTTCCCGCCGGCTGCGTCTCCTCCAGTTGCGTGACCGTGCTGGGCGGCGGCTTCAACCAGCCCGACGGCATTGCGGTGGACGGGGTTGGCAACGTCTACGTCACCGATCAAGGCAACGATGCGGTGTATGAGATGCCCGCCGGCTGCGCCACCTCCAGTTGCGTGACCACGCTGGGCGGCGGCTTCGGCGTTCCCAGTGGCGTAGCGGTGGACTTGAGCGGCAACATCTACGTGTCCGATTTCCACAACAATGCGGTGTATGAGATGCCTCCCGGCTGCGCCTCCTCCAAATGCGTGATGACGCTAGGCGGCGGCTTCAACAGTCCATATGGCCTGGCGGTGGACGGCAGCGGCAACGTCTACGTCTCCGATACCGGCAACCAGGCGGTGAAGGAGATGCCTGCCGGCTGCACCTCCTCCGGTTGCGTAAACACGCTGGGCGGTGGCATCTACTTTCCCTATGGCGTGGCGGTGGATGGCAGCGGCAACGTCTATGGCTCCGATTATAGCTACAATTTTGTATACGAGATGCCCGCCGGCTGCGCCTCTTCCAGTTGCGTGACCACGCTGGGCGGCGGCTACAACGGTCCCTTTGGCGTGGCGGTGGACGGCAGCGGCAACGTCTATGTCGCCGACGACGGCAACGCCGCGGTGAAGGAGATCGTCCGAGCGGCCGCGCCGACCCTGAGCTTTGCCGGCACCTATGTTGGCTCAACCAGCAGCGACAGCCCGCAGACGGTGACGCTGAACAATATCGGCAATGCGACCCTGAGCTTCTCCGTGCCGGGGACGGGCAACAACCCCAGCTTCCCCAACGGTTTTCTGTATGACGGGGGCAGCACCTGCAGCCAGATAAGCTCGGGCTCAGGCTCGCCCGGGACGCTGGCAGCGGGCGGGATCTGCAACCTGGGCATCGATTTCCAACCGGTTGAGGCAGGCACGGTCAGCGGCAACGCGGTGCTGACGGACAACAACCTGAACGTGACCGGCTCGACCCAGAATATCGCCGTCGGCGGCACGGGTGTGGCCACGACACCGGCGGTGACTGTAAATTCGTTCGCGATCGCTGCTGGAACAGCCAGCACAACCCTGACGGCAAGCGTTGTCTATGCGGGCGTAGCCGCGCCGACCGGAGCCTTTACCTTCCAGGTGGACTCAGGCGCGACAGGTACGGCATCCTGCTCAGGATCCAGTTCGCCTCTCACCTGCGCGGCAAGCTATGCGACTTCCGCACTGGCAACGGGCGGCCATACGATAACGGCCTCACTGGCAGCGGACAGCAACTTCAATGCGGCATCGAATACGGGAACGCTGACCGTTGTCGCCAGCACCTACTACGCGCCGGCGGAGCCGGCCGGGACCGCGAGCGGCACGCAAACGGCGACCGCGCTCTTCAATTCCACCTTCACGCTGGGGTCCATCAACGTGCTCACGCAGGGAGCGACGGGGCTGGACTTCAGCTTCGTCTCCGGCGGGACCTGCGTGAGTGGTTTCAGCGCTACTCCCGGCTCAACCTGCACCGTCAACTATGCCTTTGCGCCGGCGCATCCATGGGTGCGTTTCGGCGCCGTCACGATCCTTGACGGCAGCGGGAACCTCCAGGCCACCGTCTACCTCAGGGGCACCGGCACGGGCCCGCAGGCAATCTACAGCCCCGGCGCGCAGAGCACACTGGGCTCCGGCTTCAATCACCCCCGTAGCGTAGCGGTGGACGCCGCCGGCAACGTCTATGTCGCCGACGTCAACAACAATGTGGTGAACGAGATGTTGGCAGTTGGCGGATACACCACGATCAACACGCTGGGGGGCGGCTTCAACGATCCCTATGCCGTGGCTTTGGTCGGGGCAGGCAACGTCTACGTGGCAGATTGGGGCAACAGCCAGGTGAAGGAGATACCCGCCGGCTGTGCTTCCTCCAGTTGCGTAAGCGTGCTGGGCGGCGGCTTCATTCATCCCACTAGCGTGGCGGTGACCTCGAGCGGCATCGTCTACGTCGCCGATTTCGGCAACTTGAGGGTGAAGGAGATGCCCGCCGGCTGTGCCTCTTCCAGTTGCGTGGGCACGCTGAACGGCGGTTTCGTCCAGCCCTATGGCGTGGCGGTGGACTCGCCCGGCAACGTCTACGTTGCCGATTACTTCACCAATGCGGTGTATAAGATGCCCGCGGGCTGCGGCTCCCCCAGTTGCGAGAGCATGGTGGGCGGCGGCTTCAGCCAGCCCACTGGCGTGGCGGTGGACGGCAGCGGCAACGTCTACGTCGCCGATTACACCGCCAATGCGGTGAAGGAGATGGCCGCCGGCTGCACTTCCTCCAGTTGCGTAAGCACGCTCGGCAGCGGATTCAATTCTCCCGCCGGCGTGGCGGTGGACGGCAGCGGCAACGTCTACGTCGCCGATGACCTCAACAATGCGGTGGACGAGTTGAACTATTCGACTCCGCCGAGTCTGAGCTTCGCCGGCACGTCGGCCGGAACCAGCAGTGGGCAACAGGTGGTCACGCTGGGCAACGACGGGAATGCGGCCCTGACGCTCTCGGCGCTGGCAGCCACAACCAACTACAACCTGACCGGGGCCGGGACCACCTGCACCTCCACATCCGCGGTTGCGGCAAATGGAAGCTGCGGCCTCGGCATCGTCTTTGCCCCGACAGCGGTCGGCACTCTTACCGGCAGCATTAACCTCACCGACAACAACCTGAACGTTTCATCTGCAACCCAGAGCCTCTCGCTCAGCGGTACCGGACTGTCGATCGGGTCGGGCACAGCGACGGTGAGCGGAGTGTCAGCGCCTTATGGATCGACCGCCGGCATCACGGTGACGGCGAGCGAGAGCGGGTCAGCAGGGGTTGTGACCGGCGGCGTGGTCACCTTCGGGACAGCAGGCGGCGTGGGCGGCGGCTTCAACCCTGCTACCTGCACTCTGCCCTCGGGAGGCGTCTGCTCGACGACCTATACGCCCAGCGGGACACTGGCGGCGGGAATGCATGCCAATGACATAACCGCCAGCTTCGCGGCCAACAATAACTACACCGCAGCGAGTGCAACCAGCAGCTTGAGCATCGCGATGGCGACGCCGGCCTTGGGCACGATGAGCTTTTCACCGGCGGCGACGGAGCCTTACAGTAGGAGCCAGATCGTCACCATCAGCGATACGCTGGCCTACCCCGGCAGCGGAGCGGCGCCGGCCGGCGCCGTCACCTTCACGCTGAACAGCGTGGCCCATACCGCGAGTTGCACCGGCAGCAGCAGTCCGCTTGCCTGCACGTACGCGGTACCGGCGGCAACCATTGCTGCTCTGCCCGCAACGGCGTATACAGTCACGGCGGGATACACGGCCGACACCAACTACAACGCGGCGACCGGAACCAGTGGGACATTCACCATCACCAAGGCTGCGCAGACGATCGGGTTTGCGCCGTCCACGCCGGTCACCTATGGCGTTTCGCCGATTACGCTCTCTGCAACCGGCGGCGCTTCAGGCAATGCCGTCACCTTCAGCATCGTGTCGGGTCCGGGAACCATCAAAAGCAACACGCTGACCGTGACCGGCGCAGGCACGATCGCGATCGCGGCCAACCAGGTAGGCAGCACCAACTACTCCGCGGCAACCGCGGTGCAGGCCAGCTTCGTGGTGAACAAGGCAGCGCTCACCGTGACGGCCGGCGACCTCAGCAGCACCTACGGCTCGTTGATTCCCGCTCTGACTTACACCATTACAGGATTCGTCAACAGCGATACAGCGGCGAACGCGACCCGCGGCACTCCCAGCCTGACAACGACCGCACCGTCGAAGGCCGGCGTGGGCAGCTACCCGATCACCCCTTCCGCGGGCACGCTTACCGCAGCCAACTATGCGGTCGCATTCGTCAAGGGAACGCTGACCATCGGCAGGGCCACGCTCACCGTGACTGCGGGTCCGGACACGACCATCTATGGCGCCGCCATTTCCACACTCAACTACACGGCCAAAGGCTATGTCAACGGCGACACGTCGGCAATCCTGTCGGGTGTTCCAGTTGAAAAAACCACCGCGGTGAAGGGATCGGCGGCGGGCGGTTATCCCATCACCATTACGGCCGGAACGCTGAGCGCGGGCGGCAACTATACGTTGAATTTAGTCAACGGCACATTGACCATTAGCAAGGCGGTCTTGACGGTGACGCCGAGCGCGGCCAGTAAGATCTACCTTCGCATTAATCCAACCTTTACCTACACCCTCACTGGCTTCGTGGGAACCGATACCTCCAGCGTGGTGAGCGGCGCGCCCAACCTGACCACCACAGCCACAACCGTGTCCGTAGTAGGAAGCTATCCGATCACCGCGGCCGTGGGCACGCTCACGGCCGGCAACTACTCGTTCAGCATCGGCCCCAATGGCGCGCTGACCGTCAATCCGGCCACGCTGATTGTGGTCGCGGTCAACACCAGCGACCTCTACGGCGCCGCGCTGCCGGCCTTCACCTATACCGTGGGCGGCTACCAGAGCGCCACCGACTACACGGGCGCTCCAGCGATCACGACCACGGCAGTGAAGGGATCGCCGGTGGGCGCCTATACGATTACCCCAGCCACGGGCACGCTGGTGTCAACGAATTACACCTTCGCGTTCAAGACGGCGACGCTCACCATCACTAAGGTCACGCTGGCCGTGACGGCCAATAACCTGAGCATGGTGAAGGGCCAGGCCGTTCCCACGCTCACGTACACCGTCGCCGGCCTGGTGAACGGCGATACCTCCAAGGTGTACTCGGGCGTCCCCGCGCTCTCCACCACGGCAACCTCCAAGTCGGCAGCCGGCAAATACCCTATCACCATCAAGGTAGGAACCTTGACGGTGGATGGCAATTACAGCTTCAGTTTCGTGAACGGCACACTGACCGTTACCGCTGAATGATTATCGGAAACTGCTCCAACAAGAGCAGACGAGGCCGCCCCGGTAATCGTGAAGGCCGGTACCGTCGACGAACCGAGGCCGTGCCGGTTTAGTCGGCGTCGCCGCTGCAGCTCGTCGCGGTATACGGTTCTGCGGGAACGATGCCCGCATCATGGGTTTCGGTGCCTTTGCTCAGCGTAACCGCGCGTGCGCCGCCGTTGAGCACCAGCCTCACCATGTCGCCGGACTTGGACAGGGTCAACCGGAGTGGTCCAAGGTTGATGCTCCTGCGGAAGCGCCATGCCATAACCCCGCAATTCTACTCCTGGCCGGGGTCGCGCCGGGGGAGCTGGCCGCGCCGATCTGCGAGGGCCGCGCCGGGGCAGCAAGAGGCCCGGCCATCCCACCAGCAAGCAACCCTCACCAGCGCACAGACGGCCCGCCCTGCTCACCAGCGCCGCGCCCTGCTCTCCGTCCCACCAGCGCCGGGGGATTCCATCCCTCAAAATCCACTAGCGCGCTGTGGGGAATTCTGGCGCAATTCGGGGGCGAAAAATGAGTCGAAAAACTGTGGGGGAAATTGTGGGGAGTGTGGTTGAAAATGGGGGGACTCCCCACAGTAATCCGCAGGAAAGCGCGGTAATCCTCATGCCGCTCAGGCCCGCATAAACATTGAATGAAAGTGAACTGCGGTAAATGGCGGCAAGGCAGAGAAGAGCGCCCGGAAGGGACTTCTAAGCCGGGGGTTGTGGGTTCGATCCCCGCCTCGCCTACCACTCTTACCAGTCGACGATTAGCGGGGACGATTTGTTGGCACGCACCGTTCCCAACCCTCGCGTCAGTCGCCAGCCTCTTCCGCAGCCAGCATCGGCACCTTGCGCAGCACCACCGTCAGCGTCGCCGTCAACACGGCCACTGTGGGCACGGCCACCAGCAACCACGCCAGCATCGCCTGGCCCGCCATCCCGCTCATCTGCGTCGCCACCATTCCGGGCGAAGCATGCAGCAGGGCGCCAGGGTCCATCGGGTTCTGCGGACCAAACGAAAACAGCCACCGCCCCAGCCGCACAAACGGCACAATCAGAGCCAGTTGCAGCGGCATCACGGCATAGTTCGCCGCCTGAATCGCCGGCAAGTTCAGCCGTAGCGCCAGCGCCAGCCCCGCGCACAACGCCGTCGGTATCCCCACCACCGGAATGCATCCGATGGCGAACCCCAGCGAAAGCGTCAGCGCCAGCCGCTGCGGAGAAGTGCCTTGCCGCAGCCAAAGCGCAGACTTCCGCCTCATCGAGTTCTTCGGGAGAATCGCCATCTTGCTCACATTCACGCTAAAGGCACGGGGATGCCTTCTGATTGATTTGACGTGAATCGTTGGTAAATGACTCGATGCGGTTAGCACCGTGCCGGAAGCGATCAACCCGGCGCTCCGGGATGCAGGCCTTCCTTGCGCATCTCCGCCAGCACCCGGTCCACATTCCGGTCGGTCGCCACGGTCCCATCCACAATCAGGTCCGCGTCTGCGCCAGCCGGCCGCACCAGCTTCTCGGCTGCCGGCCGGACTGTCGCCTCGTACTGCCGCAGCACCGACTCCGCCGTTCGCCCACGCTCCTCCATGTCCCGCCGCAGACGCCGTTCCAGGCAAACCGCATCCGGCGTATCCACATAGATGCGCAACTGATAGAGCGGTTGCAGGCCAGGATAGAAAAGCGCAAACAGCCCATCCACCAGCAAAAACCCGCCTGCCTCCACAGTCTCCGTGCGCCCGGCCACGCGGGTATGCGCGGCAAAATCGTAAACCGGCCGCTCAATCCTCTCCCCGCGCGCCAGCGCCTCCAGGTGCGCCGTCAGCAGTGGAATCTCGATCAACTCCGGGTCGTCGAAATTTTGCAGTCTGCGCTCGGCCAGCGGAAGGTGGCCAAGATCGCGGTAGTAGCTGTCGATGAGAAAATGCGTTCCGCGCAGCCTGCCCGCCAGCGCCGCGGCCAGCGTCGTCTTGCCCGACCCCGAGCAGCCTCCAATGCCCACCAAAACCGGAAGGCGTGCTTCGCGCCCGGTCATTGCCCCGCGCGTTCCATTTCCGCCGCAATCCGCGGCGTCAGCCGCTCCAGCAGTCCAGCCAGCCGCTGCTCCACCTGCCGCCCGGCCGCAAACACCTCTTCGTGGCTCAACTGCGCAACTCCCAATCCCGCCGCCAGGTTGGTCACGCAGCTCAATCCCAGAACTTCCAGTCCCATGTGCCGCGCCACAATCGTCTCCGGCACCGTCGACATGCCCACCAGCGTCGCTCCCATCCCGCGAAACGCCCTGATCTCCGCCGGCGTCTCAAAGCTGGGCCCACTCACCGCCAGATACACGCCCTCGTCCAGCGCAAATCCCTCTTCCGCCGCCGCTTCCTTTGCCAGCGCCCGCAGCCGCTTGCTGTAGGCCTCGGTCATGTCGAAAAACCGCAGCCCCGCCCCCGGCCGGTAGCCGAACCGCGGCTCGTTCGGCCCAGCGAGCGGATTCCAGCCCATGAGATTTATATGGTCGCTGAGCGCCACCAACTGCCCCACGCGCAGCCCCTCGCCGATCCCGCCCGCCGCGTTGGTCAGCACCACGGCCTCAATGCCCAGCGCTCCCAGAACCCGCATGGGAAACGTAACTTCGTGCGGCGAGTAGCCCTCGTAAAAATGCACGCGCCCCTGCATCACCGCCACCGTCACGCCGCCCAGAGTTCCCGCCACCAGCCGTCCGGAGTGGCCTTCCACCGTCGATTGCGGAAAGTGCGGAATCTCTCCATACGGAACCACAATCGCCCCGCTCACCGCCTCCGCCACCGCGCCCAGCCCCGAGCCCAGCACAATGCCCAAGCGCGGCCGCATCGCGCCCAGCCGGCCCCTCAGAAACGCAGCCGCTTCAGAAACCTGATCGAAATAACTCATCCGCTCGCCCATCTCTCCAACCCACAGCAGGGTGCCCCATCCTTTCCGTGTCCTTTGCGGAAAGGGTGGGATACCACAACCCTTCATCGGCCCTTACGCAACCGTCCACCCATCCGGAGCCATCGTCACCACGCAGCACCCCAGCGAGTAGTTGAACCAGAAATGCTCCGTGGTCGGCTCCGCGAAGAACCCCTCCAGCTTCCGCCGCCGCACCACCTCGCTCACAAAATCCCGCAGCCCGTAGAAGAGCGTGAAATAGCTGTCCCAATCCACCGTCAGCAGAAACGATTTGTCCGGCGCCACCAGGCTCCCGCGTTCCGGAAAAACTTCCTCGCGTGCCTTGAGCCGGGCCACATTCAGCCGCTGCACCGGATCGGCATGAGGAAACTCCGGCACAAAGATCAGCTCTTCCTGCCCATCCGTCTCGAACGCGGAAAGAAAGTCCATTTGCAGCAACGGCTCAAATGCGCCAGCCCCCGGCATCCAAACCGGCTCAGCCGTCACAAAGTTCTTCACCGCCTCGGCAGCCTTGAAATCGCACAATTCATCCGCGATGGATCGCGTCGTCGTAAGCAGCGCCTGACTCAGCCTCCAGCACTCGCGCACCCCAGTCCGCTCTGCCACGGTCGCCCAGGTACACTTCTCTCCCAAGCGCAAAATCTGCTCGTCGCTCGGATACTGCTTCGTTACCTTCCAGGCAAGATCTTCCGGAACACGGACAAAGGGGTGAAGCAGGACAAAGACCGACTCGAATCGTCCCCCGTAGGCTTCGAGCAGCGCGGCATCGTAGGGCGGATAGACAAAACGTTCAGCTTCCACCCCGTCAGAATAACAAAACAAAAAACTTCCGATAAATATATCCGGGTAATATTGACAAGCGAATTATATCCGGGTAAATTAAACTCATGTCTGACGCTCTAACCTATTCCGCATTTGCCGGCCACTCCCTCATTGCCTCCGGCCCCCTCGAGCAGGTCCTCCCGGTCCTCAAGGCCCGCTTCGAGCAGCCAGAAAGCGACCCAATCCTTGTCTTTGCCGACCACACCGGCCAACAGGTGGACTTCGATCTCCGCGGCTCGCTGGAAGAAGTCCTGGCGCGAGCCTTGCCGCCGCCGCCGCGCACCGGTCCCGGCCGCCCCAGGCTGGGTGTGGTCAGCCGCGAAATCTCGCTCCTGCCCCGCCACTGGGAGTGGCTTGAACTCCAGCCCAACGGCGCCTCGGCCGCTCTGCGCCGCCTCGTTGACCAGGCCCGCAGCCAGGACCAGGGCAGCAGCCGCGCCCGTCTCGCCCTGGATGCAGCCGGCCGCTTCATGAGCGCCATGGCCGGCAATCTCCCCGCTTACGAAGAAGCCACGCGCGCCCTCTACGCCCGCGACCGCGCACGGCTTGAACACCTCATCGAGAGTTGGCCCGCCGATGTTCGCCGCCATGTGCTGCGCCTCGTCGGCGAGTGCCTCGAAACCACTGCCGCCTGAATCGCATCGTTCAGGTAAATTCATGCTTGAACGTTGTGGTTCACCTCGCCACCAAGGAGCTATCCCCGGATGTGCCGCAACATAAAAACACTCTTCAACTTCGACCCATCCGTGACGGACGAAGAGATTCAAGCAGCATCGCTTCAATTCGTCCGCAAGCTGACGGGCTTCAACAAACCGTCGAAAGCAAACGAGACCGCGTTCCTGGCCGCGGTTGACCAAATCGCGGCGGTCTCTTCGCGTCTCCTCGCCTCGCTTGAAACCACCGCCCCGCCCAGAACGCGCGAAGAAGAGGCGGCCAAGGCCAAGGCGCGGAACGCGCTGCGATTCAGCAACCAAGGCGGCGCGGCATGAAGCAAATCGTCGCCGTCATTTTCGGTTTGGGCCTGGGCTGCAATGCGCTGCTCTTTGTGCCCCAGATCATCGCCGTCTGGCGCAAGAAAACCGATGAAGGCATCTCGCTGGTCACCTTCGGCGGCTTCAGCATTCTCCAGGCCATCGGCATCGTCCACGGCCTTTACCAGCACGATCTCTCGCTGATCCTCGGCATGGCGGCCAGCCTGCTGACGTGCGGGGGCGTGACGGGGCTGACATTCTTCTTCAGGGTTAGAAGGATGCGGGCCTCTATGCATTCTTGACCTGCGGCCGATTCTTTTCGTGATAAAGTAGGCTCGGGAGGCAGCGTGTGAAAGCCAAAAGAAAATTCACCGTTCTGATCGAGCAGGACGAGGAAGGTTATCTGGTCGCCACCGTGCCCGGCCTGCGTGGATGCCATACCCAGGCAAAGAGTCTCGACACGCTGATGAAGCGGGTCCGAAAAGTCATCGCGCTGTGCATCGAGGAGGACCTCGACCCTCCCGGCGCCCTTGAACTGGTGGGCATTCAGCAAGTCACCCTATGACCCGTGTTCCGCGCCTGGGGGGCAGAGAGGCCGTCCGGGCACTCGAGCGGGCGGGCTTCGCGGTGCAACGCAGCCGCGGAAGTCATGTTTTCCTCAAACATTCCGATGGCAGAGCGACCGTCGTTCCAGTAAACTCCGGCGAGACGATTGGGCCTGGCCTGATGCGGGCGATTCTGCGCGACGCGGAACTGACCGTCGAAGAATTGGAAGGTTTCCTCGAATGAGAAGGCTTTTCGGGCGCTGAGGATTTCATGGGGCAGGAGCGCTGGTCTGCCGGCGCCTATATTTGATCCTTAGGTTGGGTTCGCCTGGATCCGGGCCACGCGCCTGAGGCTTTTCAACTACGAAGAATTGAGGAATGGTCCAAGAGCAGCACGGGAGATGTTCGAGGATGCATGGCAACTTGACATTCATCCTAAGACGCCGGAAAGAGCGCGGGAATAACAACCGCTGCGCCTGCGGCGCGGGCGACAGGACGTTCTGTGGTGGCCGGTGAGAAGCTCAGGCTAGCCCAGAAACATCCCCGCGATGGCGGCTGAAATCAGGTTGGCCATGGTCCCGGCCAGCATGGCCCGCACCCCCAGCCGCGCCAGGTCGTTGCGCCGCTCGGGAACCAGAGCCCCAATGCCGCCAATCTGCATCCCGATCGATCCCAGGTTGGCAAATCCGCACAGCGCAAACGTGCCGATCACAAACGACCGCGGCATCAGCGCGGCCCTCTGCGCTCCCAGCGAGATATAGGCAATCACTTCGTTCAGCGCCATGCGCGTGCCCAGCAGGTTGCCGATCGCCCCGCAATCCCGCCACGGCACGCCAATCAGCCACGCCACCGGCGCGAACAGAAACCCCAGAATCTGTCCCAGGCTCGACGGCATCCAGTGCATATAGCTCAGTCCGTGGGTCCATCCCAGCAGGTTGTCCAGCAGCGCCACCAGCGCCAGAAAACTGATCAGCATGATGGCCACGTTGAACGCCAGCTTGCCGCCGTCGATCGTTCCCCGCGCAATCGCGCCCACCAGGTTCTCGTCCTTGTGCAACTCATCTTTGGGAATCACGACGCGGCCCTCGGTGGCCGGAACCTCGGTCTCCGGCACCAGCATCTTGGCCATCAAAATCGTTCCCGGCGAGGTCATGATCACCGCCGCCAGCAGGTGCCTGGTCTCAATCCCCTGCGCGATGTACATGGCCATGATGCCGCCCGATACATGCGCCATCCCGCTGGTCATGATGGTCATCAGCTCGCTGCGCGTCGCCCCGCGCAGAAACGGCCGGATGGTCAGCGGCGCCTCGGTCTGCCCCATGAAGATCGACGCCGCCACGTTCATGCTTTCCGCGCCCGAGATGCGCATCGTCTTCAGCATCACCCACGCCAGAGCGCGAATCACAACCTGCATCACGCCGATGTGATACATCACCGCGAAAAATGCCGAGATGAAGATGATCGTCGGCAGCACCTGGAAGGCAAAGATCGATCCCATCGAACTGTACGGCGTGCCCAGCGCGCCAAACACCAGCTTGGTCCCTGCCGCCGTCGAGCCCAGCATCGCGTTTACCACGCCGCCCGCCCACGCCATCGCCCGCTCGCCGTAGTCGAAGCGCAGCACGCAGAATGCAAACAGCAGTTGCAGGCCCAGCCCCCAGCCTACCGTCCGCCAGCGTATCCGCTTGCGGTTCGTCGACCCCAGCCAGGCCGCCAGCAAAAGCGCCAGTATCCCCAGCACCCCCGTATATCGATCCAAGCCGATCTCCTTGCCCGATTCCCCAACAAAATCCACCGCAAATTGAGATTATCAGCCGGCTCAAGTGTCTGCTTGAGAACTGGATTTTAGCGCTGACTTGCTGACTCGCTACGTCCGCC
>Ga0302320_10013854_pt1 | contig 16757 bp, 17 predicted proteins | sample Bog_T0_3_FD_202130 | JGI IMG/M metagenome (GOLD analysis project Ga0302320, IMG submission 202130) | Peat permafrost microbial communities from Stordalen Mire near Abisko, Sweden - Bog_T0_3 | ecosystem: Environmental > Terrestrial > Soil > Wetlands > Peat | place: Sweden: Abisko, Stordalen Mire... | reverse complement strand
GTGCCGGTGCACAAATCCGAAGGCGACCTGGCGCAGCTCGCCGAGACTTTCAACAAAATGACGCAGGAATTGCGCACCCAGCGCGACGAACTGGTCAGCGCCAGCGACCTGATCGACAGCCGCCGCCGTTTCATCGAGGCGGTGTTGTCCTCGGCGAGTGCCGGCATTATCGGGGTCGATGCTTCGGGCAGCGTCGGCATTCTCAACCGCTCCGCCGAAAAACTCATTGGTCATGCCGAAGCGGAAACGCTGGATCATCCGCTGTCGGACGTGCTGCCCGAGCTCGATGACATGATGAAAACGGCGCGCGAGGGCACGCAGCGGCTGGTGCAGGGCCAGATCACGATCACCCGCGACGGCCATGAGCGCAATCTTTCGGTTCGTGTCAGCGCCGAGCAGACCAGCCAGTCGCGCGACAGCTACATCATCACCCTCGACGACATTACCGAGCTGGTTTCCGCGCAGCGCACCTCGGCCTGGGCCGATGTGGCGCGCCGCATCGCGCACGAGATCAAGAACCCGCTGACCCCGATCCAGCTCTCGGCCGAGCGAATTCGCCGCAAGTTCGGCAAGGTCATCACCGAAGACAAGGCGGTTTTCGAGCAGTGTACGGACACGATCGTGCGGCAGGTTGACGATATCAGGCGGATGGTCGATGAATTCTCGCGCTTTGCGCGGATGCCGAAGCCCGTGATCGAAGGCGAGGACGTCGCCGATACCGTGCGGCAGGCGGTGTTCCTGATGCGGGTCGGACATCCCGACATCGAAATCGCGGCCGAGATCAAGCAAGAGCCGATGCTGGCGCAATTCGACCGTCGGCTGATCTCCCAGGCGCTGACCAATATCATCAAGAATGCGACGGAAGCCATCGAGGCCGTCCCGGCGGAGGAACTTGGCAAGGGTCGTATTGATGTCATCGCCGCGCGCGAGAACGATGACATCGTGATCGACGTCGTCGACAACGGTATCGGCCTGCCCAAAGTCAGCCGGGCGCGTCTGCTCGAGCCCTATGTGACGACGCGCGAAAAGGGCACCGGCCTCGGGCTGGCGATCGTCGGCCGGGTGCTGGAAGACCACGGCGGCCGAATCGAGCTCAACGATGCCGCCGACATCCGGCCGGGTCAGCGCGGCGCCTGGATGCGGTTGCGCTTCGCGATTTCGGGCCATGCACCGAAGGCGGAGACCAAAGAGCAGGCCGAAACAAAAGCGCTGGCGCCCGAAACCACGGGGCCGGCACAAGAGACTAACAATGAAGCGAAAATCGAAGCCGCAACCGGCAACTGACAAAACAGGCGTAACCCATGGCAAGTGACATTCTGATTGTCGATGACGAAGCGGATATTCGCGATCTGGTTGCGGGCATTCTCGAAGACGAGGGCTTCATCACGCGGACCGCACGCGACAGCGATTCGGCGCTGGCTGAAATCGCCAATCGTCGCCCGCATCTGGTGTTTCTCGACATCTGGCTGCAGGGCAGCAAGCTCGACGGCCTGCAGTTGCTGGAGCAGATCAAGCGCGACCACGCCGACCTGCCGGTGGTGATGATCTCCGGACACGGCAATATCGAAACCGCGGTCGCCGCCATCAAGCGCGGCGCCTATGATTTCATCGAGAAGCCTTTCAAGTCCGACCGGTTGATTCTGGTGGCGACGCGCGCGCTGGAAACTTCGCGGCTGAAGCGCGAAGTGAAGGAACTCAAGCAGCTTGCGCCCGCGGCGAGCGTCCTGACCGGGCGCTCCGCCTGCATGAATCAGCTTCGCCAGACCATCGAGCGGGCCGCCAAGGCCAATAGCCGGATACTGATCGTCGGTCCCTCCGGATCGGGCAAGGAACTGGCGGCGCGCACGCTGCACAACATGTCGACGCGCGCCGAAGGCCCCTTCGTCGTCATCAACGCCGCGGCGATCACGCCGGAACGCATGGAGATCGAGCTGTTCGGCATCGAACAGACCAATGGCGAGCAGCAGCGCAAGGCCGGGGCGCTGGAAGAAGCCCATGGCGGCACCCTGTTCGTCGACGAAATCGGCGACATGCCGCGTGAAACCCAGAACAAGATCCTGCGGGTGCTGGTCGACCAGACCTTCCAGCGCTCCGGCGGCACCACCAAGGTCAATGTCGACGTCAGGATCATCTCGTCGACCGCGCGCAACCTGGAAGAGGAGATAGCGGAAGGGCGATTCCGCGAGGATCTCTATCACCGGCTGTCGGTGGTTCCGATTCGCGTCCCGCCGTTGTCGGAACGCCGCGAAGACATCCCCGAACTAATCGATTATTTCATGGATCAGATCTCGACCGCGACTGGATTGCCGAAGCGCCAGATCGGCCAGGATGCGATGGCGGTACTGCAGTCGCACGTCTGGCCCGGAAACGTCCGGCAGCTTCGCAACAATGTCGAGCGCGTCATGATTCTCGCGGGCGGCGGACCGGAAGTGATCATTACTGCCGACATGCTGCCCCAGGACGTCGGTTCCATGGTGCCGGCGATGCCGACCAGCAACAATGGCGAACACATCATGGGCCTGCCGCTCCGTGAGGCGCGGGAGGTGTTCGAGCGCGATTATCTGATCGCCCAGATCAGCCGCTTCTCGGGCAATATCTCTCGCACGGCGGAATTTGTCGGCATGGAGCGTTCGGCTCTGCACCGCAAGCTCAAGGCGCTGGGAGTCGGCTGAGCGGGTCTCACCGGAATATTCATGCAAAGGCTTGGGAAATTGCCACCTTTATGAGCAATTCCTCTGAAATTGAGTCCGGGTTTCGCGCTGTCCTGGCGTGATCCGGCTTGCCTAAAAACCGCGCCTGCCTTCTAATCATGCCGCCGCGCGCCCGGAGGGGGATCTCAGGGGATGCCGGTGGCCGGGAGACGCTCCAAAAGAGAGCAGCTCGCGGTTCAATAAAAAAGAAACCAACAAGACTGCGGGATAAAAACAATGGCGGCAGACCGCGCACAAAACCTACAGGACACCTTCCTTAATCACGTTCGCAAGACCAAAACGCCACTGACGATCTTTCTGGTCAATGGAGTGAAACTGCAGGGGATTGTCACCTGGTTTGACAATTTCTGCCTGCTGCTGCGGCGCGATGGCCATTCGCAGCTTGTATACAAGCATGCGATCTCGACCATCATGCCGGGCGCTCCGATCCAGTTGTTCGAAGGCGGCGAGGATGCTCCGGCTTGAGAGTGATCTGATTGGAACCCCGAAGTACTGAAGGGGGAGCCGGCCGTCCGCGGCCGGCGGGGGTTAAAGCCAGCGGGCGGGTGATCGTCATCGGCCCTTATCTGCGTATGCGCCGCGGTGATCCCGAGGCGCAGGCGGATCAGCATGGCCTGCGCAATGCCGAGGCGCGGCTCGAGGAGGCCGCGGGGCTGGCGCGCGCCATCGATCTCACGATCGCGGAGGCGTTGATCGCTCCGGTCAGCCAGATCAGGCCTGCGACCTATCTCGGCAAGGGCAAGGTCGAGGAAGTCGTCGGGCTGATTGGCGGCCATGACATCGAACTGGTGGTGATGGATTGCGCGCTGTCGCCGATCCAGCAGCGCAATCTCGAGAAGGCCTGGAACACCAAGGTACTCGACCGCACCGGGCTGATCCTCGAAATCTTCGGCCGCCGCGCCAAGACCAAGGAGGGCGCGCTGCAGGTCGAATTGGCGCATCTGAACTATCAGCGCAGCCGTCTGGTGCGCTCATGGACCCATCTGGAACGGCAGCGCGGTGGCTTCGGCTTCATGGGTGGCCCCGGCGAAACCCAGATCGAGGCCGACCGCCGCCTGATCGGCGAGCGCATCACCCGCCTCGAGAACGAGATCAAGAAGGTCCAGGCGACGCGCCGGCTGCACCGCGTCGGCCGGCAGCGGGTGCCTTATCGCGTGGTGGCGCTGGTCGGCTACACCAATGCCGGAAAATCGACGCTGTTCAACCGCCTGACCCGTGCCGAGGTACAGGCCGCCGACATGCTGTTCGCGACACTGGATCCGACGTTGCGCGCGCTCAGCCTGCCGCACGGTGGTAAAGCGATGCTGTCGGACACCGTCGGCTTCATCTCCAACCTGCCGACGCAGCTGGTCGCAGCATTTCGCGCCACGCTGGAAGAAGTGCTGGAGGCGGATGTCATTCTCCACGTCCGCGACATCTCGCATGAAGACGCCGAAGCGCAGCAGCACGATGTCGATGCCGTGCTGCGCCAGCTCGGAATCGATCCGGACGCGGGCGCGCGGATTCTTGAAGTCTGGAACAAGATCGACCGCTTCGATCCGGAACAGCGCGAAAACCTCAAAAACATAGCGGCCCGCCGAGCTTCCGAGCGGCCGTGTTTCCTGGTATCGGCCGAGACTGGGGAGGGGATCGACACGCTGCTCTCCGCGATCGAGCAGCGGCTGGCGGAAACGCGCATGACGCTGGATCTGTCGATCGACGCCTCCGATGGCGCCGGCATCAGCTGGCTGCATCGCAATTCCGAAGTGTTGAACAAACAGCTTCACGACGGCCGGTTCGCCATGACCGTGCGGGTCGACGAGACCAAGCGCGACATCGTGGTCAACCGCTTCGACGCCGTGCCGCACGTGGCGTGAAAGAGGATCTGCCGTCCCCACGCCCCGCGCGGGGACGAAGTGCCGAGTGGGCCTTATTCCTTCGTCTTCGCCTCGTTCCACAGCGCATCCATCTCGGCCAGCGACGCGCCTTGCAGCGAGCGCCCCTGCGCTTCCAGGGAGCGTTCGATATAGGCAAAACGGCGTTCGAACTTAGCGTTGGTCCCGCGCAGCGCGGCTTCCGGGTCGGCGCCGACATGGCGAGCGAGGTTGACCAGCGCGAACAGGAGATCGCCGGTCTCGGCGGCGAGTTCCTGCTTGTCGCCGCTGTCGAGCGCGGCCTCGATCTCGTCGGCTTCCTCGCGGATCTTGTGCAGCACCGCACGCGGATCGTTCCAGTCGAAGCCGACCGTGGAGGCCTTGCGCTGCAATTCCATGGCGCGGACCAGCGCCGGCTGCCCGGCCTTGACGCCCGACAACAGTGACGTGTGCGCGACTTGCTGTTCTGCCGGACGTCGGGCCGCGCGTTCGGCCTTTTCCTCGGCCTTGATGCGGTCCCACGCCTCCTTGACGTGGCCGGGCGTCAATCGCCCGTCGCTGTCGGCGAACACGTGCGGATGTCGTCGGATCATCTTGCGGCTGATCGCCTCGACCACGTCGCCGAACGAAAACGCCTGCTGCTCCTCGGCCATGCGGGCGTGAAAAACCACCTGCAGCAGGAGATCGCCGAGCTCGTCCTTGAGATCGTCGAGATCGCCGCGGGTGATGGCGTCCACGACCTCGTAGGCCTCCTCGATGGTGTAGGGCGCTATGCTCGCGAAATCCTGTTCGAGGTCCCATGGGCAGCCGGTGACGGGCGTGCGCAGCGCCGCCATGATCTCGAGAAGACGTGAAATATCGCGGGATGGGGTCATCGTGCACCGGAGCCGGAGAAGATCGGCCCTATATGCCGCAAGACGTACGCTGATCCCAGCGAAACGAACCGGCCGGGCCGGCATTTCCACCGATTGGCCGGGGCAGCGATGAGTGCTAAGGGCTCGCTCCATGAAGGATCAACCGACCTCCGACACCGCGCTGGTGCTGTTCTCCGGCGGGCAGGATTCCGCGACGTGCCTTGCCTGGGCGCTGCGGCGCTTTGCGCGGGTGGAGATGCTCGGCTTCGACTATGGCCAGCGCCACGCCATCGAACTGGAATGTCGCGCGCGCTTGCTCGACGGCATGCGATCGCAGCGCGTGGACTGGGCGGACAAACTGGGGGAAAGCCACACTTTGGCGATTCCGACCCTGGCCGAGATCTCCGATAGCGCGCTGACGCGGGACGTCGCGATCGCGATGGGAGCGGACGGGCTGCCCAACACCTTCGTGCCCGGCCGCAACCTGGTGTTCCTGACCTTCGCGGCGGCGCTGGCCTACCGGCGCGGCATCCGCCTCATCATCGGCGGCATGTGCGAGACCGATTATTCCGGTTACCCGGATTGCCGCGACGCGACCATCAAGGCGCTGCAGGCGGCGCTCAATCTCGGCATGGGCACGTCATTCGAATTGCACACGCCGCTGATGTGGCTGGACAAGGCCGCCACCTGGAAGCTCGCGCACGAACTCGGCGGGAGGGCGCTGGTCGACCTGATCCGCGAGCATTCCCACACCTGCTATCTCGGTGAGCGCGGCGTACGGCACGACTGGGGTTTCGGTTGCGGCGAATGCCCGGCCTGCGCGTTGCGGGCAAGGGGATGGCGGGAATATTCGGCGGAGTGAGCCGACGCCGCGATGCGCTCCTCACGTTGAAACCGCAAAATCCTCCGGCTGCAATACGATCGGCGAGCCATGCGGGGTGCGGTCGGCGGCGTGGTCCCAGGCGTCGCGGTAGCGATGCAGGGTCTCGGTGCTGGCAACGCCTTTCTCGGCGATCAGCCGTTCCAGCGTCGCCAGCCAGTGTCGGTAATAGGTCTCGCCGCTGTCGGGATCGCCGCCCGCTTGCGCACGCTTGATTTGATCGGCGAGAGCTGTCGCCCATTCATTCCACGTGAACAGGCCGCGGGCGTGCAGCGCCAGCGCCATCGCAAAGGCCTGCGCTTCCCAGGGTTCGCGAAACACCGGCCCGTCGTCGTCGCGGGGGATGCCGGGGATGGCGCGGGTTGCCTCAGCGGCGCCTTGCGGATCCAGCGACATCAGATTCGCTCCAGATAAGGCTCCCAGGCATCGACCGACACCTTCAGGCCCGGATCCGAGGCTTCGCCCCAGAGCTCGCGGCCGTCGAAGGTTACGGTGTAGAGCCATTGCGGATCTTCGCCGGCGCCTGAGGCGTTGCTGTCGGGAAACACGTGGCAGCCCAGCACGCGCTCGACGATGCCGTCATGTCCGCGCACGTAACCCGGCAGCCGCGTATGGGTCGGCGGATGGATCATTTTGGCGCGAACGCAGTCGCCGGCCGCGAAGCCCGCAGGGCGCGTGGCCCCGCGCTCGGTCGGTCCGCCCCGGTGCAGCATGGCGGCGACACCGTTCGGCGTCAGCGTCTTGGCCACCGGCTTGGCCGCATGCAGCGGCTTTCCGGCCTCGATCTCGTCGGTCGCGACCAGGCCGCGCTCCAGCATCAGCCGTTCGAGGCCGGCAAGCCAGATCTGGTAATAGCTCATGCCGAGGTATTCTGCCGGCGGCCGGTTCTCGCGGGCGAAGCGCGACATGTCGATGTTCCAGCCGCCCGGCATCCCCATCGCCAGCGTGATCGCGAACGCGCGGCGCTCCCATTCGGCATGGAACACCGGCTCGTTCGGCTCCGGCAGCACCGGACCCGACCATGCCACCCCGCCCATATCGTGCGCGCCGTCCATCAGGCGACCTCATGCGGCTGCTTCGGCAAGCCGGTGCCGATCATGCTGTCGCGGGTGACGAGATCGGCAAGCCGTTCCTCGCTCCAGCCCTCGGTGCCGGCGGGCCGCATCGGCAGCACGAGATAGCGAATCTCCGCGGTCGAATCCCAGACCCGGATCTCGGTGCCGTCAGGCAGTTCGAAACCGAAATCCCGCAGGACGCCGCGCGGATCCTTCACCGCCTTGGAGCGGTAGGGCGCCGACTTGTACCAGACCGGCGGCAAGCCCAGTACCGGCCAAGGATAGCAGGAGCACAGCGTGCACACGACCATGTTGTGCAGGGCAGGGGTGTTCTCGACCGCCACGATATGTTCGCCCTGACGTCCGGCATAACCGAGTTCCGATATCGCCGGCGTGGCGTCCGTGACGAGACGGGCGTGGAAGGCGGGATCGGACCAGGCGCGGGCCACCACGCGGGCGCCGTTGCGCGGGCCGACCCTGGTCTCATAGGTGTCGATCAACAGGCCGAGCGCCGCCGGATCGACATATCCTTTTTCGGTCAGAATGGTCTCGAGCGCGCGCACCCGCAGCTCGGTCTCGGACAATTCCGAATGGTCGTGGTGATGATCGTGATCGTGGTGATGTCCGCTCATGGGTGAAGGATACCCGCAATATTCAGGCTATGTCGAGACGTCGCGTCTGCTAGCATTTCCTCACCGGGCTTGTGGCAATACAGGCCGCGATAAGAAAATACCGGGCAGGGAGGATGATACATGACGGATTTTGTAACGATCGAGAAAGGCCTCGGCCCCGAGGGACGCATCGCCGTGGTGCGCTTCGACCGCGGCGACGGCATCAACGCGCTGTCGCCGGAAGCGATGCGCCAACTCACGGACGCCGCCCGCAGCTTCGAGGACGACGGCGAAACCTCGGTTGTCGTGCTCGCCGGCGGGGCCAAGGCCTTCAGCGCCGGCTTCGACCTCAAGGACGCGGAAGGCCAGTCGCGCCGCACCATGGATCTCGGCGCGCTTCGCCGGCACCTGAAACTCGGGCCGCGCCTGACCCGGGCCTGGCAGGAGATGGAGCAGATCACGATCGGCGCCATCGAGGGCTTTTGCGTCGGCGGCGGTGTGGCGCTGGCGGTGGCGCTGGACTTTCGCGTCATGGGCCGCGATGCGCATCTGCGGGTGCCCGAGATCGGGCTCGGCATGAACATGAGCTGGCAGAGCATTCCGCGCATGCTGCACCTGATCGGGCCGGCCCGGACCAAGCAGGCAGTGATTCTGGCCGACCAGCGCATCGGCGCAGCCGAGGCCCATGACTGGGGCCTGGTGGAGGAGGTGGCCGATCCCGGCAAGGCATTCGACACCGCCATGGTGCTGGCCGGGAAAGTCGCCGCCCAGCCGCCGCTGTCGGTCGCCATGACCAAGCTCACGGTCAACCGGCTGGCCCATGCGCTCGACGATCTCGCCAGCCACATGGACGTCGACCAATTCGCGCTGGCGAGCTTCAGCGAGGACCACAAGGAAGGTGTGGCGGCGTTCCTCGGGCGACGCAAGCCGCAATTCCGGGGGCGGTGAGGGCCTGAGCACTCGCCAGCGAGATATTTGTTGCCAAGGCAACTAATCCATGCGAGCTTTCGGATAACGATGGCCAAGAGCAGTGCAGCTGCCGCGCCCGTTCGGGAGGGGAAACATGTTTCACGGCACCGGTGTGTCTGGACATTGCGGACGGCCGATGGCGCTCGCCGTATCAAACCAAACCGAAAGACCTCTAGCTCTCGACTTCACCCGTCACGGCGCCCAGATTGGCGTGGACGCGCCTCAGCAGATCGATCAGGACCTCGCGCTCCTGTTCTTGCAGGCACGCCAGCAGCAGCCGCTCGCGCTCCAGTGCGGCGACGATCACTTCGTCGTGGACGGCGCGTCCCCTGGGGCTCAGCGAAATCGAGTGGCTGCGGCCGTCGTGCGCATCGGTCTTGATCGCGATCAGGCCGCGATTCTGCATCGTGCTCAGGGTGCGGCTCACCGGGCCCTTGTCGAAGCCGATGACGTGGCAGATGCGCGAGGCGGTAATGCCCGGCTCGATCGCAAGCAGCGACATGATCCGCCATTCCGTGACGTTGATACCGAAGCGCTGCTGGTAGAACGCCGTCGCGCTGCGCGACAGCTTGTTGGCGATGAAGGTGACGAAGGCGGGTACGTAGCGCTCGAGGTCGAGCGTCTGGCCGGGCTTCGTCCGGCCGGTTCGCAGCGCCTTTCCGGGCGAATTGGTCGATCCGTTCCTGCTCATGTCTCGCATCATCCCCGCGAACGCGTCGTCGAGAAATAGAGACTTAAGCCGCAACTTTACAAGATCAAACTTCGGGAGGCTCACATGGTTGCAACTGGCTTGGCCGGGAACGGTGGGGAAGGCGCGCTGCCTGCGTCCGGCGCAACGGCGGGTTCGCAAATTCCGAGCCTCGATCTTGATCCCTTTGCGATCGAGTACTTCGACGATCCTTTTCCGGCCCAGCAGGCGTTGCGCGAGGCGGGGCCGGTCGTGCATCTCGACAAATGGAATGTCTATGGGGTCGCGCGCTACGCCGAAGTCTACGCCGTGTTCAACGACCCCGTGACGTTCTGCTCCAGCCGCGGGGTGGGCCTGAGCGATTTTGCCAAGGAAAAACCGTGGCGGCCGCCGAGCCTCATTCTCGAGGCAGACCCTCCGGCCCACACCCGGACCCGCGCCGTGCTCAGCAAGGTGCTTTCGCCGGTCGTGATGAAACGGCTTCGCGATGGCTTCGCGGCGGCCGCCGAAGCCAAGGTGGACGAGCTGCTGGCCAAGGGCAGCTTCGACGCCGTCACCGATCTGGGCGAAGCCTATCCGCTGTCGGTGTTTCCCGATGCGGTCGGCCTTGGCAAGGAGGGGCGTGAGCACCTGATTCCCTATGCCGGATTGGTGTTCAACGCCTTCGGGCCGCCAAACCAATTGCGCCAGACCGCCATCGAGCGCTCCGCGCCGCATCAGGCTTATGTAACGGAGCAATGCCAGCGCGAGAACCTGGCGCCGGGAGGGTTTGGAGCCTGCATCCACGCCCGCGTCGATAGCGGAGAACTCAACGCAGCCGAGGCGCCGCTTCTGGTGCGTTCGCTGCTCAGCGCGGGGCTCGATACCACGGTCTACGGCATCGGGGCGGCCATCTATTGTCTGGCGCGTTTTCCCGCGGAATGGGAGCGGCTGCGCCGTGACCCGGCGCTGGCGCGCAATGCGTTCGAGGAGGCGGTCCGCTTCGAGAGCCCGGTGCAGACGTTTTTCCGCACCACCACGCGGGATGTCGAGATTGGCGGCTGCAGGGTCGGCGAGGGCGAGAAGGTCCTGATGTTCCTCGGCGCTGCCAACCGCGATCCCAGACGATGGCTCGATCCCGACCGCTACGACATCACCCGCAAGACCAGCGGCCACGTCGGATTCGGCGCCGGCATTCACATGTGCGTCGGACAGCTGGTTGCCCGATTGGAGGGCGAGGTGATGCTGGCAGCCCTGGCGCGCAAGGTCGCCGCCATCGAAATCACCGGTCCGGTCAAGCGCCGCTACAACAACACGCTGCGCGGCCTCGACAGCCTTCCTGTTACCCTCACGCCAGCCTGAGCGAGTCTTCCATGCCGACCATTACCTTCATTCATCCGGACGGCCGCGCCGAGCCTGTCGAAGCGGAAACCGGCGACAGCGCCATGCGGGCCGCGATCGTGCACGGCCTCGACGGCATCGTCGGCGAATGCGGTGGCAGCGCGGTCTGCGCCACCTGCCATGTCTACGTCGATGACGACTGGATCGGCCGGTTGGCTGCGGTTGGCGGCGACGAGGACGAGCTGCTCGATGGCGCCGCATGCGAGCGCCGTGCCAGCAGCCGGCTGTCGTGCCAGATCAAGATCACACCGGACCTCGACGGTCTGGTGCTGCGGCTGCCGGAACGGCAGGTCTGAACTGACGATCGCGCCCGGCAACGTCCGGGACCGCGCCATGAAACAGAGGGGAAGGACGATGAAGGGCTTGAATTGGATGGTCGCGCTCGCCGCGACTTGCGTGACCTGCAGCGCGGCACGGGCGGAGATTTCCGACGACGTGGTGCGTATCGGTGTTCTGAATGACATTTCCGGCATCTTCCAGGACACCAATGGAATGGGCTCGGTGGAAGCCGCCCGAATGGCCGCGGAAGATTTCAACGGCGGCGGCAAGAACATCAAGGTGGAGATCGTCTACGCCGATCACCAGAACAAGGCCGATGTCGGCTCGGCGATCGCCCGGAAGTGGCTGGAGGTCGACAAGGTCGATGCCATCGTCGACGTTCCCAATTCAGCCGTGGGGCTGACCATCAATTCGCTGCTGCGCGACACCCGGATGACATTCCTGGCGTCGTCGACGGCCAGCTCCGATCTGACCGGCAAGGCCTGCTCGCCGAACACGATCCAGTGGGTCAACGATGTCTGGGCGACCGGCAACGCGACGGCCGCGGCGATGATGGGGCGAGGCGGCAAGGACTGGTATTTTATCACCGTGAATTTCGCGCTGGGGCAGGGCATCGAAGCCGAAGCCACCAACTACATCGAGAAGCCCGGCGGCAGGGTTCTGGGCTCAAGCAAGCATCCACTGGGCACCTCGGACTTCGCCTCGCTGCTGCTGCAGGCCCAGGGTTCCAAGGCCAAGGTCATCGGGCTCGCCAATGCCGGTGGCGACGCCATCAACGCGGTCAAGCAGGCGGCTGAATTCGGCATTCAATCCGGCGGACAGTCGCTGGTCGCGTTTCTGCTCTTCATCAACGACGTCCATGGCATGGGATTGAAGGTCGCGCAGGGACTGCAACTGCTCGAGGCGTTCTACTGGGATATGGACGACGATACCCGCGCCTTCGCCAGGCGCTTCGCGGGCCGGCCCGGCATGAATGGCAAGATGCCGAGCGGCAATCAGGCGGGCGTCTATGCCTCGACGCTGGCCTACCTGAACGCGGTGGCCGCGACCGGCAGCGACGATGCGAAAGTCGTCGTTCCGCAAATGAAGTCGGTCAGGGGCAGGGACAAGCTGTTCGGCGACGTCACCATCCGTCAGGACGGACGCGTCACCCACCCGATGTACCTGTTCGAGGTGAAGAAGCCGGAGGAGTCGAAATATCCCTACGACTACTACCGGCAGGTTTCGACCATTGCCGCCGATCAGGCGTTCCGGCCGATGGCGGATGGTGGCTGCCCGATGGTCAAATGATCGGCTGGGCTCCGCGGGACCATGCCGACAGCGCCTGCAGTGAGTTGGGATGGAAGGCCTGCGGGGGCTCCAGGCGGCGGCGGGCTGTAGCGTTCGCTCTAAATCTGCATTCAGCAAAAAATCAAGCTATTGATTTATATTGGTTTTTATTGCCTTTCGTTCGGCGAATATCTGCACATATTCGCCCTATTCTTGCACGGATTTGTGGCTGTTCGCTCTATTCTTGCACAGACGACAGCCGACGCCCATCGCCGTCACCAGGCAACCGAAAGTTAAGCGGTATCGACCAGGCTAGAAGGCGACGGGAGCCAATATGCCAGCCGATTCGATTGACGAAACGCAACTTTCAAAGCTGTTTGCAGCCTTGGCAAATCCTGTGGTTCGGCATTTCATAGAGCTAGTGGCATTAGAAAGGCGCGTCGGTACCGAGGTTGCTGCACATTTCGATCTTGTATCGACCGACGTTAAGCGACTTGGGGATAGTCTTCGTGACCTCGGACTGATCTCCCAAAAACGTTTCACCCAAAAACGTTACGATGACTTTGTCTTTGAAGAGGCAGGACTCGAACCGATCCAAGGCTGGCTGGATCGCATAAGATCTCTGAAGAAGCCGGCGCCTCCATGAGCAAGCCAACCTCTTCGAAAGGGGCCCCGTTCTAGCTTTGAGAGAATTTTATTCACGCGTAGCGTAGAGATGGTAGAGTCTCCCAAGACGTGGATTGCGCGAGCAAGCAAAACATCATGAAGCTCTTGGGTTCCCGCCCGTCCTATCGCCGTCATAAGATCGGATAAGAGTGCTGCCTTAGCTTCCATCGACGCGCCTGAAATGGGATCCGCAAAATCTCCTAAGTATGCCTCAACCACACGATCGAAGGTGCTGGGCCAATTTTGGAGCGCAGGAAAACCCCGCACCGCGTTGAAGGGAACAGGCCGCAGATGCTTTCCGACACGCAGATCGGTGAAGTATGCAAACCACTCCATTGCTTTGAAAATGCTCAGATCGTCCATGTCCTTAAATGGCGACGGCAGTTCCGTTTCGCCGAAAAGGTATTTGCGAAAGGTGCGTGCCGCCTCCAAATCGTCTGCTGGTACAAAGCGAACCTCCGAGTTGCGCAGATCGAACTCGCAGAACGTGCAGTTTTCCAGGCGGGTAACCTTCAACCACTGAAGATTGCGATGGCAGTTGCAGCAGCGATTGATCAAATATTCTCCAGTTTCCAGGTCGCAATTAAAGATTTCAAGTTGCCAAAGCGAGCGGATGTAAGGTGTAGCGCCGTCGGCGCGGAGAACGCCGGGAGCCAGGCGGCGCTTGATTGGCCGAAGCCAATCTTCCGGCATCTCCCGGCCAAACATCGAAAAGCCCTTTTCCGTCGATGTCCACGCTTGGCTCAGCAGATCTTCAAGATTGAGATTGCCGATCGCAGCCAGGGTCTTCAATGCAGCTTGGTTGTTGGGAAGTCCGGCGACAGATATTGACTGCGTTTGTAGTCCGAGCGTTAAAAGCTGTTCCACGGTCACCAAGCCGAACGGCGCCAGCCGCGTTACAATCGAGGCGATCGATTCTCCGGGCTTGAGTACCGGCGCGTTGCGCCAGGGGTTGATCTCATCAGGATTTCGCAAGGATGCGTCCTCCGACCTTAGAACGACGGCGAGGCGCTTCCGGAGTATCCGCTTCGGAATCGGCCTCCTTTTCAGTCGGTGTTAACGGAAAGCTCGGGATTTTTCGCCGATCGTCGACCGTAAATGGATTTACCCCCTTCATCCGCGGATCGTTTTTCGATAAAAAATCAAAAGCCGCGATGAAATCCGCCATCTCCAGGGATTCGACATTTTTACCACCGAGCCGTTCGTAGGCCTCTACCGTTGCAGCCTCGCAAAGCTTGGAAAGCGCGCCGGGCGGGCCGCGCGTTGCGAAGTAAATCATGAGCAGCATGAGAGGAGTGCACCGCCCGGTCCCATTGGTAATGGGGGTCTTATTGAACGGTAGCATGCGTTCGAATTCGACGACAAAACCTTCGTAATCCTCCTCATCGGATGGCGTGGCAAATGGGAATGGTCGAAGTAACGCCAAACCGGTTTTACGCTCGTTGATCGCGTCGTCCTGAGGGAACAGATCTTTGAGTCGCATATCGCCCATAACGACGGTACCGAACAGTCGGGCGTTCTCGATTGTCACAAGCCATGAGGCGAACTTGGTTATCGCGGCGGCCCCTTTTTTTACGAACATCTTCTGGCCTTCATCAATAATGAACTGGTCTACCTTGGCCAATCTAAACTGCTCGATGAGCCGTGCTGCCGCGGTCGTTTCACTCAGTGTTGTGGTCGTGATGTCGTTGAACAACTTCTTGAGCATCTGACAAGTCGCGATGAAAGGCGTCGATCCGTTCGTCAGATCGGCGTACACAATTGTTTTCCCGTTACCCTCTATCAGTTGGTAAGGTTGGTAAGGCTTTCCCGGCTTTCCCGCTTCCGGGCGTCTTCCGCAGGTTTGGTAAATCCAACGTTTGGCTGTCTCACTCTTGCCGCACCGGGAATGACCGACGATATATCCACAAGCGGCTTCGCTGCGGCGCACGGAGTGAAGGAGGTTGTATTTCAGCACCTTCCAAGCGTGATCTATGTCGGGATGTCGGATGTAGATCCGTTGAATGGCATCGAGCTTGTCGTTGAGCGGCAAGCAGATCAAGCGTGACTTGTCGGGTTGTTGATGGAGAGCGTTAGTCATCGAGTTCGTCTTCATCGATCAGAGTGGAGGAACCAGACGAGACCGGTCTCGAAACAGCGTCGTCGCCGTCAAGGTCGAGAGGATCAGCCCGGAATTTGGAAGTCCGGCGCAATTCATCCGAAGGCGTGGTAACGTCTACCTTGGCATCGTTTGAAGTCTTCGCGGCGACCTCATCGGAGATCTCTCCGAGCAGATCGTACCGCTTGATGTCTTTCTCCAGATTGTGGAGGGCGTGATTTTCGTTGCCGGCTAGAAAAATGCCGGTAAATCTTCCTGCCTGGCCGCCCGTAAGACGTGCTTTTGCCTTTGGATCGGCTCCAGGAACCTTGACGCCCATTGCCGTCATCGCTGCCCTGGTCAACCGGAGGGCTCCAGCCTCATAGTCCGCCCAATTGTCTGGGTCGTTGCCGGCGGCCTGGCATTCGGCACGGATTGCTTGATGCTGCCAGTGAGTGCGACCATGCACGTGCGGATGAGCGCTCACTACTTCCAGCTCTTCTATCGGATCGTTTGAATTGCGATCAACATTTGGATTCGAAACGTAGATCCTGCCGACGTCCTTGAGCGGTATGCGGCCCTGCGCCTTTACATTTTCTGCCTTTTTTACCTTGCTACCCCAGTCAATACGAATGCCCTGGAGTTCGGTCGATTGATAAGGAATCCCCTTCCAAAGAATGCCTTCCCGCGTGATCGTCACCTCTTCGACGATCGAAGCAATCACGTCCATGCGAGCGCTTTCAGCCTTCGTAAGGGAGCGCGGGCGCGTTGCGACGCTGCTCAAGCCTTCCATCCAGACCTGTTCGGGCGTTCGATTCCCGAGATCTTCCTGAGGCCGGCGGGCATAACATTCGATCAGATACTGGTGCAGTAGCATCTCGAAGGTATCCAAGGCCAAGCGCGCTTCCTTGACCGGGTTCCGATCGCCCTTTTCCGACGGACTCGATCCAGTGGCTCCCTTCAGCCATTGGATAAAGTCCCTCTCCATAGTTCCATTGAATCTTTCAATGTAGGGCTTTGAATTGGGAATTCTGGCTTTAGAATTTTGAAAGCCGATTTGCACGCGGGCGAGCGAGGCCTCCATTTGGATGCCGATGTAGACTTTTGCATTGTCATATCTAAGACGAACGGGCTTTCCGTATCCGAGCAGTGCGCCGTTGATGTGGGGCCAGCGCTTTGCAACATAATCCTTCATCCTGACCGCGTGCTCTACGCACGAAAGCGCGCTCAATAGACTGTCCTGTTCGAAGCTCAGTTGAAAACCGAGAGGGTACGCCGAGTGCACATCCAACATGAGAACGATCCAACATCGGTCGATGCCTGATTTGGATAGCTTTTTGCCCCAGGAGGTTTCTCCTAGACCATCGATTCCATGAAACCTGTTCTATTGTTGAGGGATTCATCTGACGAGGGAAGCCTTGTAGCCTGACCGGGTTTGATTCGTGGAATGAGGCAAAGGTCATGG